>OCVQ010000040.1_pt1 | contig 115576 bp, 146 predicted proteins | sample 1539061 | NCBI WGS metagenome assembly OCVQ01 (sample SAMEA3355526, study PRJEB22509) | marine metagenome | biome: marine; feature: river plume; material: water | place: USA | collected 2010-08-08 | depth 0.5 m | reverse complement strand
GGACCAATAGCTCCAATTCCAGGAGTTACACCAACCGGACCGCGAGCACCAATTGGACCAATAGCTCCAATTGCACCTGAGGGGCCGATTGGACCACGAGGACCGATAGCACCAATTCCAGGAGTGACACCTACAGGACCACGAGGACCGATAGCACCAATTGGACCTTGAACACCTTGAGGTCCGATTGGACCCTGTTGTGTTGGACCTAATGGACCGATTGGACCAATAGCTCCAATAGCTCCTTGATCACCTGTAACTGTACCACGTGGACCAATATCACCTCCTGGACCTAGAGGGCCGATGGGACCTTGTTGGGTAGGACCAATTGGACCAATAGCTCCAATAGCTCCCTGGTCACCAGTAGTAGTACCACGTGGTCCTATATTACCTATATTTCCTTGTGGACCGATTGGGCCCTGTTGAGTAGGACCAATTGGGCCAATAGCTCCAATTGCACCTTGGTCTCCTACAGCTGTACCGCGAGGACCAATGTTACCTATATTTCCTTGTGGACCGATTGGGCCCTGTTGAGTAGGACCAATTGGGCCAATAGCTCCAATTGCACCTTGGTCTCCAACTTCTGTACCACGTGGTCCAATATTACCAATGTTACCAATGTTTCCAATTGGACCCTGTTGAGTAGGACCAATTGGGCCAATTGCACCAATAGGGCCTTGGTCTCCTACAGCTGTACCGCGAGGACCAATGTTACCTATATTTCCTTGTGGACCGATTGGGCCCTGTTGAGTAGGACCAATTGGGCCAATAGCTCCAATTGCACCTTGGTCTCCTACAGCTGTACCGCGAGGACCAATGGGACCTTGAACACCTTGAGGTCCGATAGGACCTTGTTGTGTTGGACCAATTGGACCGATTGGGCCGATTGCACCAACAGGACCTTGGTCTCCTGTAGCTGTACCACGTGGGCCAATATTACCTTGTGGGCCTAATGGACCTAATGGACCTTGTTGTGTTGGGCCTAGTGGACCGATTGGACCAATAGCACCAATAGCTCCTTGATCACCAACTTCTGTACCACGTGGTCCAATTGCTCCTATTACACCTGGATTGCCAATTAGGCCGATTGGGCCTATTGCACCAATAGGACCTTGATCTCCGGTAGCTGTGCCTCGTGGACCAATTGCTCCGATAGCACCAATAGGACCAATTGGACCTTGTTGTGTTGGACCTAATGGACCAATTGGACCGATAGCACCGACTGGGCCTTGGTCTCCTACAGCTGTACCGCGGGGACCAATTGCTCCAATAGGACCTTGTAGGCCAATTGGACCAATTGCTCCAATTGCACCATTTGGACCTTGATCTCCTACAGCTGTACCGCGTGGACCAATTGTACCAATATTACCTTGTGGACCTAATGTACCAATTGGACCTATAGCACCGACTGGGCCTTGGTCTCCTACAGCTGTACCGCGGGGACCAATTGCTCCAATAGGACCTTGTGGGCCTGTTAAATTAATAGCTCCCCCACCATTACCTACAATAACTAATTGTTTAGTATTAGTGTCATAGTAAATATCACCAGCAAGAGCATCACTAGGAATAGCGCTTCTAACTGGGAGATTTAATAACGCTCCATCTGGAATAGAAACTCTACTGCGGGTAGGATCTAAAGATAATAGAGTCGTACCTGAGGTATCAGTTATAGATACCCCAGTTGACGATTCATATGTGAGTTTGATGTTACCAACTCCATCTTCAATAAAATCTAAACTCCCTGAGTTGGGAATTATCTGGACATTTTTAGCCATATCTTAATATTACCCTACTATTATTAGTTTACTGTGGTTAAAACACCGTTATTAAAGAATAATACAGGTCCTTCACCTACGTTAGTTGTTATACCAGCAGGAGCTGCATTTCCTTTTGGACCGATAGGACCGATTGAACCTCTAGGACCAATAGGACCTTGTGGACCGATTGGAGATGAACCACCTGGGCCTATATTACCTTGTGGGCCGATAGGACCTTGTTGTCCATTGTTACCAACAGCACCTACAGGACCGATTGGACCGATAGGACCGATTGGTGAACTACCTCCTGGACCTTGTGGTCCGATAGGACCGATTGGAGATGAACCACCAGGACCGATTGAACCTTTAGGACCGATAGGACCGATTGGAGATGTACCTGCTGTTCCTTTTGGACCAATTGAGCCGATAGGACCTTGGGGAGATGAACCTGCTGTTCCTTTTGGACCAATTGAGCCGATAGGACCAATTGGAGATGAACCTGCTGTTCCTTTAGGACCAATATTACCCTGAGGACCGATTGGAGATGAACCACCAGGACCAATTGGACCTTGTGGTCCGATAGGACCAATTGGGGAATTACCTTGTGGACCAATAGGACCAATTGCACCTTGGGGACCAATTGGTGAGCTACCTGCTGTTCCTTTTGGACCGATAGGACCAATAGGACCGATTGGTGAACTACCTCCTGGACCTTGTGGTCCGATAGGACCGATTGGAGATGAACCTGCTGTTCCTTTAGGACCAATATTACCAATAGGACCGATTGGAGATGAACCTGCTGTTCCTTTTGGACCGATAGGACCTTGTGGACCGATTGGAGATGAACCTGTTGTTCCTTTTGGACCAATAGGACCGATTGGAGAGGAACCTTGAGTACCTTTTGGACCGATAGGACCAATAGGACCGATTGGAGAGGAACCTTGAGTACCTTTTGGACCGATAGAACCAATAGGACCGATTGGAGATGAACCTGCTGTTCCTTTTGGACCAATTGAGCCGATAGGACCAATTGGAGATGAACCTGCTGTTCCTTTTGGACCAATAGGACCGATTGGAGATGTACCTGCTGTTCCTTTAGGACCAATAGGACCGATTGGACCAATTGGAGATGAACCTTGTGTTCCTTTTGGACCAATTGAGCCGATAGGACCAATTGGAGATGAACCTGCTGTTCCTTTTGGACCGATAGGACCTTGTGGACCGATTGGTGAACTACCTCCTGGACCTTGTGGTCCGATAGGACCGATTGGAGATGAACCACCAGGACCGATTGGACCGATTGGGCCAATTGGAGATGAACCTTGTGTTCCTTTTGGACCAATGTTACCAATGTTACCAATTGGACCTTGTGGGCCAATATTACCAATGTTACCAATTGGACCTTGTGGGCCTATTGGACCAATTGGTGAACTACCAGCAGTACCTTTAGGACCAATAGGACCGATTGGACCAATTGGAGATGAACCTTGTGTTCCTTTTGGGCCAATATTACCAATATTACCAATTGGACCTTGTGGACCGATTGGACCGATAGGTCCCTGAACTCCTTGTGGGCCGATTGGACCAATTGGAGATGAACCTTGTGTTCCTTTTGGACCAATGTTACCAATGTTACCAATTGGACCTTGTGGGCCAATATTACCAATGTTTCCGATAGGACCTTGTGGACCGATTGGACCAATTGGAGATGAACCTTGAGTACCTTTTGGGCCAATTGGGCCGATAGGACCGATTGGTGAGTTACCAATAGGACCTTGTGGACCGATTGGACCAATTGGAGATGAACCTTGAGTACCTTTTGGGCCAATTGGGCCGATAGGACCGATTGGTGAGTTACCAATAGGACCTTGTGGACCGATTGGACCAATTGGAGATGAACCTTGTGTTCCTTTTGGACCGATAGGACCAATGTTACCAATATTACCTTGTGGACCTATGTTACCAATAGCTCCAATAACACCTTTAGGACCGATATTACCAATAGGACCAATTGGACCTTGAATACCTGTGTTACCTTTAGGGCCTAATGGACCAATATTACCTTTAGGACCAATAGGACCAATAGCGCCAATAACACCTTTTGGACCGATTGGACCAATAGGACCTTGTGCTCCTGTGTTACCTTTAGGGCCTAATGGACCAATATTACCAATTGGGCCGATTGGACCGATTGCACCAATAACGCCTTTAGGACCTATTGGACCGATAGGACCTTGTGCTCCTGTATTTCCTTTTGGACCTAATGGACCGATATTACCAATTGGACCAATAGGACCAATAGCGCCAATAACGCCTTTTGGTCCAATATTACCAATTGGACCTTGTGCACCAGTATTACCTTTTGGACCGAGTGGGCCAATGTTACCTTGTGGGCCAATAGGACCAATAGCACCAATAACGCCTTTTGGGCCTATGTTTCCGATTGGACCCTGAGCTCCTGTGTTTCCTTTTGGACCTAATGGACCGATATTACCCTGAGGACCGATTGGGCCAATTGCCCCAATTACACCTTTAGGGCCGATGTTACCAATAGGACCTTGAGCGCCTGTGTCTCCTTTTGGACCTAATGGGCCAATATTACCTTGTGGGCCTATGTTACCAATAGCTCCAATAACACCTTTAGGACCGATGTTACCAATAGCACCAATTGGACCCTGTGCTCCAGTATTACCTTTAGGACCTAATGGACCGATATTACCTTTAGGACCAATAGGACCAATAGCACCAATAACGCCTTTTGGACCGATTGGACCAATGACACCAATTGGGCCTTGAGCCCCTGTGTTTCCTTTCGGACCTAATGGGCCGATAGGACCTTGAACACCTTGTGGGCCGATATTACCAATAGCACCAATTGGGCCTTGTGCACCCGTATCTCCTTTTGGACCGAGTGGACCAATGTTACCTTGTGGACCAATAGGACCAATAGCACCAATAACACCTTTTGGACCAATATTACCGATAGCACCAATAGGACCCTGGGCGCCTGTGTTGCCTTTAGGACCTAAGGGACCAATATTACCTTGAACACCTTGTGGACCAATAGCTCCGATAGGACCTTGTGGACCTTGTGCTCCTGTATTTCCTTTTGGACCTAATGGACCGATATTACCAATAGGACCGATTGGACCAATATTACCAATAGCACCAATTGGGCCTTGTACTCCCGTATTTCCTTTTGGACCGAGTGGACCAATGTTACCTCGTGGACCTTGAATACCACCTCCGGCAATATCTCCTGTATTGTTTCTAACAATAAGATCCCCAGTAGTAGAGTTATACCAAATATCACCTTCTTGAGGGGTTGGAGGATCTGCTGATACTACTGGGATTGAGAATGCCATTGTATCTCCTACAGAGATTCTATTGGCAGTACCATCTAAATCCAACATAGGAACAGAACCAGTTTTCATAGAGAGGGTGTTGGAACCAAACTCTAACGAGATTTGGGTTCCATCACCTCCTTGAAAATCTAGACTTCCAGATTCGGGAATAATTCTTACGTTCTTAGCCATTTTTCTATTTTATAAATATATTATTTAAATACTTGGTACTCAACTAATACTGGTTCTGCTGCTTTTCTTTCGGCATGAACAATGTAGTAGGCATCAACCTCTCCACATTCACATCCAATAGTAATCTGTGAAAGATTAACATCAGATACATAGTGAGTACATGGTTTTCCTACGGGAGTTAATTGGACTGATATGCTGTCCTCGTATATTAACCCACTCCAATAGTCTGGGAGGTTAATAACGCCTTTCCCGCTTACTTTACCACGAACATAAACACCTCTTTCAGGTCCTTCTAATGAACTATAACGTAATCTCCATCCTTCTTTAGTTGGGTGAGGAATATCGAAGTTCTTTTCTCCTGCGTTGATAGTATTGGCGTTAATTACATCAACTTCAGCGATGTTACCTGAACCACCTCCATTAATTTCACCACTAAATGTGATATTAGGAACTGTTAATGTATTAGTTGTAGCATTATAAGTATAAACACTTTCACCTGTAATTGTATTAGCATCGGACCAGTAGGCTACATATGTAGCTGCTCCTGAACCATCAACTAAACTTGAACCCCAAACACGAGAATCAATTTCGTCTGTTACAAGTTGGTTTGATGCGTTTTTAACTACTACTGAGTTATCTGTACCTGTTCCTAAAGTAGCGTTAATGCTATTAGCAACAATTTCCCAACGGTTTGTAGTATTACCTAAATATAAACCTGCTGTTTCTGCTAAAATATCACTTGTAAATACACCTGAAACAGTTACTGTATCTGTAGCAGCATTACCAAATGTAACATTTCCTGTTGTAGTTAAATCACCTGTTAAAGTTAATGTACTACCATCAAATGTTAAGTTAGCTTCAGCGTTTGCTGCACCTTGAACACCAGTTGAAGTTAAGACTCTATTATCACCTAAATTGGTAATAGTAGCTGTACCACTTGTACCTGATGAACCAGATGAACCTGAAGTACCGCTAGTTCCTGAATTACCTGATGAACCACTTGTACCTGATGAACCTGAAGTACCTGAAGTACCTGAGTTTCCTGAAGTACCTGATGAACCAGATGAACCTGAAGTACCGCTAGTTCCTGAATTACCTGATGAACCACTTGTACCTGATGAACCTGAAGTACCTGATGAGCCTGATGAGCCTGAAGTACCTGAATTTCCTGAAGTACCTGAAGAACCTGAAGAGCCTGAAGTACCTGAAGTACCAGATGAGCCTGAAGAACCTGAAGTTCCGCTAGTTCCTGATGAACCAGATGAACCTGAAGTACCACTAGTTCCTGAATTACCTGATGAACCTGATGTACCTGAAGTGCCTGAGTTTCCTGAAGTACCTGATGAACCAGATGAACCTGAAGTACCACTAGTTCCTGAATTACCTGATGAACCTGAAGTGCCAGATGAACCCGAAGTACCACCTGTTACTAAATCTAAGTAAACTAATTCATTATTGGCTACCGTTCCTAACACATATACGGTATAACCTGTGTATCTAGTCCAACCTGCGTTGTCGGTAGTAGATGATACGTAGAATCTTTGAACATCTGCTCCTGTAGCTACATCTCTAAATGTAAGAGTATCACCTGGAGTTACACCATTTAGAACAGCTGCTACGTTATTATTAGAAGCATCTAAATCATCAATTGCAATTGAAGTCCAATCTGCTGCCCAGTTACCATTATTAGATCTAACTATACCATTTCCAGGATCAGAAGTTGAATTGGCTACTGTGCTCCATCTAAAGGCTGCAAAATTAGAAGGTGCTCCTGATGTTCCTGATGAACCTGATGTACCTGAAGAACCAGATGAACCTGAAGTTCCTGATGAACCTGAAGTTCCTGATGAACCAGATGAACCTGAAGTTCCGCTAGTTCCTGAATTACCTGATGAACCACTTGTACCTGATGAACCTGAAGTACCTGAAGTACCAGATGAACCTGAAGATCCACTTGTACCAGATGTACCATTTATACCAGAAGTACCAGATGAGCCTGAGCTACCTGAGGTGCCTGATGTGCCTGATGAACCTGAGCTACCTGAAGTACCAGATGAACCTGAAGTTCCTGATGAACCTGAAGATCCAGATGTACCAGATGTACCAGATGAGCCAGATGTACCAGATGAACCTGAAGTTCCTGATGAACCTGAACTACCAGATGTACCAGATGAGCCTGAGCTACCTGAAGTACCTGAATTACCTGAAGTGCCAGATGAGCCTGAAGAACCTGAAGTTCCGCTAGTTCCTGATGAACCTGAAGAACCTGAAGTTCCACTAGTTCCTGATGAGCCTGAGCTACCTGAGGTGCCTGATGAGCCTGATGAACCTGATGTTCCTGAAGTACCATTTATACCACTTGTACCAGATGAACCAGATGAACCTGAAGTTCCTGAGTTACCACTTGTACCAGATGAACCTGAAGTTCCTGATGAACCTGAACTACCAGATGTACCAGATGAGCCTGAGCTACCTGAAGTACCTGATGAACCATTTGTGCCTGAGGTACCATTAGTACCATCTACACCAGAAATACCTGATGAACCTGAAGTACCTGATGAGCCTGATGAGCCTGAAGTACCTGAATTTCCTGAAGTACCTGAAGAACCTGAAGAGCCTGAAGTACCTGAAGTACCAGATGAGCCTGAAGAACCTGAAGTTCCGCTAGTTCCTGATGAACCTGAAGAACCTGAAGTTCCACTAGTTCCTGATGAGCCTGAGCTACCTGAAGTGCCTGATGAACCAGACGTACCTGATGAACCAGACGTACCTGAATTTCCTGAAGTACCAGATGAGCCTGAAGAACCTGAAGTTCCGCTAGTTCCTGATGAACCTGAAGAACCTGAAGTTCCACTAGTTCCTGATGAGCCTGACGAGCCTGAAGTTCCACTAGTTCCTGATGAACCTGAGCTACCCGAGGTACCAGATGAACCTGATGAACCAGACGTACCTGAATTTCCTGAAGTGCCAGATGAGCCTGAGCTACCTGAGGTGCCTGAAGTACCAGATGAGCCTGAGCTACCTGAAGTGCCTGAAGTACCAGATGAACCTGAGCTACCTGAAGTGCCTGAAGTACCAGATGAGCCTGAGCTACCTGAAGTGCCAGATGAACCTGAGCTACCTGAAGTGCCAGATGAACCGTTTGTACCGTTCGAACCAGATGAACCAGAAGTACCTGAAGTACCAGAAGAACCGGAACTACCTGATGTACCTGAAGTGCCAGATGAGCCTGAGCTACCTGATGTACCTGAAGTGCCAGATGAGCCTGAGCTACCTGATGTACCTGATGAACCTGAAGTACCTGAGCTACCTGAAGTACCTGAATTTCCTGAAGTACCTGATGAACCTGAACTACCTGAACTGCCTGAAGTGCCTGATGAACCATTTGTGCCCGACGAACCAGATGTGCCGGAAGTTCCGGATGAACCCGAGGAACCTGACGTGCCAGATGAACCTGAACTGCCTGATGTGCCTGATGAGCCTGATGTGCCAGAAGAGCCAGATGTTCCATTTGAACCAGAAGTGCCTGATGAGCCTGAGCTACCTGATGTACCAGAAGAGCCTGAACTACCTGAAGTACCTGAAGAACCAGAAGAACCTGAGGTACCGGATGAACCCGATGTACCTGAGGAACCAGAAGTGCCTGAAGAGCCAGATGTGCCAGAAGAGCCTGAGCTACCGCTTGTACCGGAACTACCGGAGGAACCGGAAGTACCTGATGAAGCTGCGGATTCCCTAGTGCTTACTACACCCGTTGGTGTAATCACTAATACTGTTTCCTCGGTAGGAGCAGATGGGAGTGTGGCATCAATAATGAGGCCGTTTCTAATTTTAAATTCGTTTGCCATTTAATAGTCTATTTTCACTGTCCAATAGAAAGTATTCCATTATACATATTGAAAGTAATAGGAAAAAAAATGCCCCTCCAAAGGAGGGGCAAATTTCTCTATAAATCCTTTAATATTAAGGACGTGCAAGTAATCTTACGAATGCTTGACAATCTACTGTATAACCACTAGCTCCGTTAGAGAGTGTTAAGGTAACGTTACCACCACCTACAGTCGCTACGAAAGTTACTGCTGCTGTTGAACCACCGATATCGGTTGTTGAGGTTTCGTCTAATGCTACATTTGAGCTATCGAAAATAACTCTTGTAGTACCGAATCTAGCCTGACCACCTGCTCCAACGAGTGCATAATCTACTACCATACCATAGTAAGTCGAGTTTGAAACTTGAACTAAAGTACCTGTAGAGTTTTGAGCTACTTGTGCTGTTGCTGTGCGTCTTTCGTAATCAACGTTTTGTGTTAAAATAGCACCGTCGAATAAGAGGTTAGCTTCTGCATTTGCATTATCACCATCAATATCAGTAATGATTCTATTATCACCTGAGTTTGTAAGGTTAATTACACCTGAAGTACCTGATGAACCTGATGATCCGCTTGTACCTGATGAACCTGAAGAACCATCTGTACCATTTGAACCAGAAGATCCTGAAGTACCTGATGAACCTGAGCTACCGTCCGTACCATTTGAACCAGAAGATCCTGAAGTGCCTGATGAGCCTGAAGAACCAGAAGTACCTGATGAACCAGAAGTACCGTCAGTACCATTTGAACCAGATGAACCAGAAGTGCCTGATGATCCTGAAGAACCAGAAGTACCAGATGAACCTGATGAACCATCAGTACCGTTTGAACCTGAAGACCCTGAAGTACCTGATGAACCACTTGAACCGTCTGTACCATTTGAACCAGAAGATCCTGAAGTACCAGATGAACCTGATGAACCTGAAGTACCGTCTGTACCATTTGAACCTGAGCTACCTGAAGTACCTGATGAACCATCAGTACCATTTGAACCCGAAGATCCTGAAGTACCCGATGAACCTGATGAACCTGAAGTACCTGATGAACCCGAAGATCCTGAGGTACCGTCTGTACCGTTTGAACCAGATGAACCAGAAGTACCTGATGAACCACTTGAACCGTCTGTACCATTTGAACCTGAGCTACCTGAAGTACCTGATGAACCTGAGCTACCAGATGTGCCTGAGCTACCTGAAGTACCTGATGAACCATCAGTACCATTTGAACCCGAAGATCCTGAAGTACCTGATGAACCCGAAGATCCTGAAGTGCCGTCTGTACCGTTTGAACCAGATGAACCAGAAGTACCTGATGAACCAGATGAGCCAGAAGTACCGTCTGTACCATTTGAACCTGAGCTACCTGAAGTACCTGATGAACCATCAGTACCATTTGAACCCGAAGATCCTGAAGTACCTGATGAACCAGATGAGCCAGAAGTACCGTCTGTACCATTTGAACCTGAGCTACCTGAAGTACCTGATGAACCGTCTGTACCGTTTGAACCAGATGAACCAGAAGTACCTGATGAACCCGAAGATCCTGAAGTGCCGTCTGTACCGTTTGAACCTGAAGACCCTGAAGTACCTGATGAACCACTTGAACCGTCTGTACCATTTGAACCAGAAGATCCTGAAGTACCAGATGAACCTGATGAACCTGAAGTACCGTCTGTACCATTTGAACCTGAGCTACCTGAAGTACCTGATGAACCATCAGTACCATTTGAACCCGAAGATCCTGAAGTACCCGATGAACCTGAAGTACCTGATGAACCATCAGTACCATTTGAACCCGAAGATCCTGAAGTACCCGATGAACCTGATGAACCTGAAGTACCGTCTGTACCGTTTGAACCAGAAGATCCTGAAGTGCCTGATGAACCAGAGCTACCATCAGTACCGTTTGAACCAGATGAACCCGAAGTACCTGATGAACCTGATGAACCAGAAGTACCGTCAGTACCGTTTGAACCAGATGAACCCGAAGTACCTGATGAACCTGATGAACCAGAAGTACCGTCAGTACCGTTTGAACCAGATGAACCCGAAGTACCTGATGAACCTGATGAACCAGAAGTACCATCAGTACCATTTGAACCCGAAGATCCAGATGTACCGGATGTGCCTGAAGTACCATCAGTACCAGCGACGATCCAGTTTGTGCCATTACTTTGTACGAACACGCTTTGTGTTTGTGCCAAAGTAACCGTTGAAGCTCCGTCAATCGTTTGACCAGCAGTAGTGTTAACGGTAATTACACCGGCTCCACTATTTTTGATCTGAAAGATTTGACCTTGAACTCCAATGGCTGAGGGGAGTGTTACGTTGAATGTACCCGAGGTAGCATCAACGAGGTAGTCGCTTGCTGTTAGACTGGTAGCTCCAGTTACAGCTCGGTACGGAAGAGTCATCCCCCCTAGAGAGACAAATCCGTTCCTGATTACTAATTCATTAGCCATAGTTGATTTTGTTTGTTTTTAATTGTTAATTGCGTGTTTATAAATATGGTAAAACCTTTAAAAAATTATGCGAGTTGCAATATCTAAATCCCAAGTTCCTGATGCTACGTTAGCAAATAATTTAACGTCTCCGCTAACTATAGTTACTGAGAAAGTGATTGCTTCTGTGTCTCCGTTTAAATCAGGAGTTGAAAAATCTGTGTAAGTAGCATCTACGTTATTCCATACTGCCATTACAGTACCAGCTCTTAAATCTGTAGTACCATTGTAAACTACGTAATCAAAATTAACTGATTTACCTGTTGTAGTAGGGAATGAAAGTACTTCTGTTTGACCTGTTGTAATAGAGGCATTTCCAGCTGAGTGGATATTTAAACTACCTGTAAGTGAGAGGAATGTACCATCAAATGTTAAATTTGATTCGGCATTTAATTCACCTTGAACACCAGTTGAAGTAGTTACTCTATTATTACCTAAATTAGAGATTGTAGCTGTACCACTTGTACCAGATGAACCGGAGCTACCGTCTGTACCTGAAGTACCTGATGAGCCGCTTGAACCGTCTGTTCCTGAGGTACCTGATGAACCTGAAGTACCATCAGTACCTGAGGTGCCTGATGAACCAGAAGAACCAGATGTACCCGAGGTGCCTGATGTATTGCTAGTACCTAATTCGTCTAAAAAGTTTACTAAAGCAATTTGATAAGCAGCTAAATTTGAACCAGCTGCTACGTCACCCATATTAGGTAAACTAGTTGCAAAAATTGGAGCTAATGCTGATTGAGATGTTTGAGCTATAATTGGAAGGGTTTGATTACTACCAATATATAATTCAGTTCCACTAGCTGCTTCTGTACCAGGTTCACCCCAAGTAATATAAATAGAGGCTTCAGTTCCAGCAGCGTTTCTATAGAATACTTCTGAAATTTCGTATTGGTGGAATTCACCATTAATTACTACTTGTGATGGAGTAGCAGCTGTACCTAAAACAGAGTAAATTGGAGTAGATCCATTATATTCAGCATCCTGACTACCTGTAATATTTTTGGTAGTAATTGGGGTTGCTGAGTTTGGATCATAAAATGAAGCTGATGGTATATAGTATTCACCTGGAGCTGGGGAAACTCTAGTTAATACGTTAGTTTGTGTAGTTGCTGGGAAATCATTAACAGTAATAGTGTTTGCTCCTGTATCTACTGATACTACGGTAGTTCCATCTGTAAAGGGACCAGTAGCAACTAACGTTTGACCTGGTCTTACATAGTCTATATTTAGATATCCAGCAACGTCGATAACATTTGTAATCGTTTTTGATGAGGTTGAGAAGTCACCTCTAACTCTAACGTAAGAGCTACTTCCGGACTCAATAGGGGCAACTCCTGAGAGTTTACCATAAAAAAGTTGATCTGCCATGTTTATACTAGTATGAAATCGGTTTGAATATTCGGTTATAAATATGAAAAAAAGAGCCCCAAATTGGAGCTCTTAAAAAGTATTTTTTATTTAATTTTAGAATTTAAATGTTAGGATAACTGGGCCAAAAATATCTAAACCACCGCCCATACTATATGTTCCAAATCCACTCGTAGTAGAAAAATACAATGTACCTGAGTTAATTTTAGAACTGACAGATCCAGCTACACCATAAGCATCAAATGAAGCTGGGTTTAAGTTGTTTAAAGCTGAGTTGATACCTGCACCATTAGTTTCAGCATTAACTGGGACTGTAAGAGTTTTAGGTTGGTCTTGTGAATCAGCTAAAAATATAGTCATTGATATCATTTGAACATTTCCTGATGAAGGAGCTGCTAATGTAATTATGGTATCATTTAATTGAACCATTTCCATAGCAGGAACATAAGCACCACCTGTTCCACTTGTAGCTCCTGAATCCGCTACTTGACAAGTAAATGTATTAGCGCCTGTTGAAGTAATATCAGCATAGAAATAATCTACGTTAAATCCTCTTAATACTACCCAATCACCAGTTGTTAAACCGTGTGCTACTGAATTTACAGTTAGTGTTGTAGTTGAACGTGTCCAAGATAAACCGTGAATAATATTACCTGAGGACATAATCTGCCATTCATTGGCTCCTTCACCTACTCCTGAGTATCTAACTACGTTATTATAAAGAGCACCACCGCCTGATTGGTCTACCCAAATTGTATCATAGTTAGTAGCTGAATTTTTAGCTAATACTTGACCTGCTGAACCACCTGTTGGGACTCCTTCTCCAGAAGTACCTGATGAACCAGATGAACCAGAAGTACCGTCTGCACCATTAACACCTGAAGTACCTGATGAACCTGATGAACCAGAAGTGCCATCAGCACCATTAACACCTGAAGTGCCTGAAGAACCAGATGAACCTGAAGTACCGTCTGCACCATTAACACCTGAAGTGCCTGATGAACCTGATGAACCATTTGTTCCTGAAGTACCATCAGTACCAGAAGTTCCGTTTGTACCTGAAGTTCCGTTTGTACCTGAAGTTCCAGATGTTCCTGAAGAACCATCACCACCTGAGGCACCTGCTAAGTTAACATCCCAAGCTGTATAAGTTCCTGAACCTACTACTTCTGTAGGAGTTCCAAATACTAAAGCTCCGGTTCCTGGGTTGTAAGTAGTAACTACAGATACTTGATAATTTGAAGAATCAAATGCAATTAATACTGATTGTGCTGGTGTATAAGATAAACCAGTTCCTATTGTAATAGTACCTGAGTTACCTAAAGTATGACTTGTTGTAGAAGTTGTTTTATATGTGTCACCATTAACACCTGAAGTACCTGAAGAACCAGATGAACCTGAAGTGCCATCAGCACCATTAATGCCTGAAGTACCAGATGAACCAGATGAACCTGAAGTGCCATCTACACCATTGATACCTGAGGTACCTGATGAACCAGATGAACCATCAGTACCTGAAGTTCCATTAGTTCCTGAAGTCCCATTAGTTCCTGAAGTACCAGAAGTACCATCAGCACCATTAACACCTGAAGTGCCTGAAGAACCAGATGAACCTGAAGTACCGTCTAAGCCATTAATACCTGAAGTACCAGATGAACCTGAAGAACCCGAAGTGCCATCAGCACCATTGATACCGGAAGTACCTGATGAACCTGAGCTACCCGAAGTACCATCTGTTCCAACACCGGAAGTACCTGAAGAACCTGAAGAACCATTAGTTCCTGAAGTACCATTAGTTCCTGAAGTACCATTCGTACCTGAAGTACCAGATGAACCAGATGAACCTGAAGTTCCGTCTACGCCATTAATACCTGAAGTACCAGATGAGCCTGAGCTGCCTGAAGTGCCATCTACCCCGTTAATACCAGAAGTACCAGATGAGCCTGAAGAACCAGATGTACCGTCTGTTCCAATACCTGAAGTACCAGATGAACCAGATGAACCTGAAGTGCCATCTACACCATTGATACCTGAGGTACCTGATGAGCCTGAACTACCTGAGGTTCCGTCTACACCATTAATACCAGAAGTTCCTGATGAGCCAGATGAACCAGAAGTGCCATCAGCACCATTAATGCCTGAAGTACCAGATGAACCAGATGAACCTGAAGTACCATCAACTCCTACTCCAGAAGTACCAGATGAACCTGATGAACCTGAAGTTCCATCTACACCATTGATACCAGATGTACCTGATGAACCTGATGAACCTGAAGTTCCGTCTACACCATTGATACCTGAAGTACCAGATGAGCCTGAGGAACCCGAAGTACCTGAGGTACCTCCAGCGCCGCCTGAAGCTGTGATTGTAATATTGTTTGAGCCATCATCACTTAATGTAATATTAGCCCCAGCAACTAAAGTTACTGTATCGAGTGTAGCATCGGATCCTACTAAAGTAAGAGCTACGTCACTACCTACTTGGAGACTATCTAAATCGTAAGTTACTACAGTAGCAGATGTACCTGAGGTACCTGATGTGCCGTTAATACCATCAATGCCGGATGTTCCTGAAGTACCATCGATACCAGAAGTACCTGAAGTACCATCGATACCAGAAGTACCTGAAGTACCATCGATACCAGAAGTACCTGAAGTACCATCGATACCAGAAGTACCTGAAGTACCATCGATACCAGAAGTACCTGAAGTACCTGATGTACCGGAACCACCCCCACCACCTGTACCTACAGCTACAATTGTACCGTCAGATTCTTTATAATAAAGTCCTTCATTTCCTAAGGAACCAGATGAGAAGACAGCAATGTTACCCGCTGATGGGGTTGTGATTGCACTTCCAGTAGTATTTAAAAAATTAATTTGAGCCACTTCGAATAGGTTTAGTTATAAATATTGTTTCTTTTCGTTAAATTAATTGTCTCCTCCAATTTCAATTAATCCACTATTAATTATAGTGCCCTGAACATCTAAAGCATCACCTACATACAATTGAGAGGTAGCACGGAAAATACTTCCGTCAGGTAATTGTAGTTCTGGGCCTGATTCCATGAATAAAGTTCCTATTACTGTTAATCTATAAGTAGATACACTCGTATTTGGACTCACAGTAAACCATGCTCCAGGGAGAATAGCTCGTGGTATAACAGCACCATATGCTGTGGAATTATTAGTCCCATTAGCAAATGAATTAACCGATACACTATCTAAAAATCTTACATTAGACATTACTCATCATTTAATCGTTTACGAGTGTTAGTATTTTCACTCAATCTATTTCTACCATCTAAAGTAACTTGAGGGTCTGGTTCAAACATTTGTGGGTTTGAAGTTGTCTCTAAAGAAAAAACTATTTTTGATTTTTCATTAAATTTCTTAACAGAAGCCAGATCTTTTTGTACTATATCGGGTATAATATATCCATACATATTAATGTCGAATGTGCTCCTAACAGAACGATCCTCACCTTTTGCTATTTCATTTACAGTATTGAAACTATCAATACGAGCCATAAACTGGTATCTTTGGGGATTACCCCAATAAGCATCCGAAGCATAGTTAATAGCTTCTACTATATTATTTAATTGTTCAACATAGTAAGTTTGTACAATAACACTGTATTGTAATGTAACGTAATCGGGGACTACGTTTGCTACAAATTGTTTAGTTTGTACTCTATTGTTTAGTATGTTAAAGTTAGAATAGAAATTTTTACTATTCCAAGATTTTTGCCACGCCGTATATAAATTAGGCATGTTAGCATCTAGTTTATTTGTAATACTTCTATTTTTAGTAATTGTATTGCGTTTAAACATAATAATAGGTGACATTATCCTACCATTTTTATCTCTATAATACCCATCTTTTTGTACTGATTTCCACCTTTCAGGGGAACCGTATACGATGGGTACAGCAATTCTTTCACCGTTTTGGAATACTGTAGGGCGAATTACATTTTCAAAATAATAAAAAATCGCTTCGTCTAAATCTTTTAAACCAACAGTAAATTCTTTATAAGTGTCCTCTTTACGAGACATCTTTTCAGAACGATTAAATGGTATGCCTGCTTGGTTTACATTAGGGTCAGTAGAATATTTACCAGATCCATTTGGGTTACCAGCAGTAACATCATAAGGCGTCTGTAAACCTTCACTGATCTCTCTTTGAGTTTTGGGGATTGGTTTTCTTTGCTTTGCCATTAGAATCTTTCTAATTGAATTTGTACTTTATCTGCTGGTACATAATGTGTTTGGACTATAACTGAGATGTTATATCCAAATTCATTTAAGTCTGTCTCTAATGGGTTATTTCCCTCAGCATCTGTAAATGGATAGTCTGGGTCTTTACCTACAAAGAACTGGTTGATATTAACGTTGTCTACTTGGAAATAGGCATTTTGATACATAATAATATCTCCTACATCAATTACAACATTAGCACCATTTGGGTTATCATTATTTTCTTCACAACTACCAGAAGTAGAAGTTAATAAATCATCTCTTAAGAATTTGAATGTTGGGCTCCAACTAAAATCAGGACCAAAACCATTATCAAAGTAATCTTGAGCAGGGATGTCAATTAAACAATATAATAAAATAGGTGGGTGATAAAATTTATCTGTAGCAGCTTCACCATAAATGTTTACAGTGGTTTCATCTAAGTCATATTTGTACAGAACACATTGTTGAGAGATAATGTTGTGCATTACCTCTCTATTAATGTTTCTGAACATACTCATGTCCCTAGCTTGTCCGTATAGTGCCATTAGCCGATAAAAATTGTCATTGGTACTCTATCTAATTCGCTTTGCATAGCTGTTGATTCAGCTTGTCTTCTTTCAAGTAATTTTTGACGAGAAGTATCATCAAGATAGGCCCTCAATCTATCGATTAATAGGTTTTTATCGGATGTAGCTGAAGCTAATAAATCAGCTTGGTTAAGGGTTACTTCAGCTCCAGGAATAGGTACCTGAGTGTATTTACCTCTAACATATCCTAAAATTTCTTTAACTAAGGCTAAAGTCATTTCAAAGATCCAACTTCTACCAACTGAGTTGATTGTATCGTAATCAATATTTCTGTAGGGCATTTGAGAAATGTTACCAATTTTTTTAGGGTCAACATCTACAGATGCGCAAGCTTCCTCAGATTTAAGCATGTACTCAAACCATAAATTAGACCCGTGATCTGAATCATCAGGTACTGGGAAGATTCGAAGTTTATTATTTACTAATTGGAAAGTATAGTTAGCTAATAATACATCTCTGTACATTTCAATACCCTGGATTAATTGGAGATTGTAGCTTAAGGGGACCATTAAAAATGAATTCAACCCATAACCACCACCTCCAAAAGCACCAGCAGCCATAGCTCCTAGCCCCATTGTACCACCAACTCCTCCAGCAATAACGTCTGCTGAAGCTGGGCGTGGGGTATAAAATACTCTCATAATTTCAACATCACTACCAGTTAAACCAACTGATGATGCCCAATCGTCTAAATTATAATCTTGAACACTAGCTGTTAACACTACTGAACCACTATGATAATCTACGTTACCACCTACTCCAGCCCAAGTACCATATTGTTGAGATAATTCAATAACAGGTTGAAGGTTAGGAGTAATAACGGCTTGGTTAAAACTAACTTGAGTATCACCGTATGAATAAGAAGATCCTTCTAAAGATAAGTAATTTTCTCTTTGTAAGTAAGCATACAACTCATTAGAATAAACTGTTACAGCTTCTTCAAAAGCAGCATAAAAGTTAATATCTTGTAATTCAACGTTTTCAATAGGATACCCTAAACGCAAAGCACAAAATCTTGCTACTTTATCAGCATCGGTTTGAAAGTCAGGATTATAATCGTAAAAACCAAATGGAGTATCTCCTGGTGCGAATGATGATGATCCTGGCCAAATTGGAATGTTTGCCATGTGTTTTTATTATAAATATTAAAGAAGGGGCTTCTAATTGAAGTCCCTTACATTAAACATATGTATTTTTATGTATTAAGCTGAGGCTACTACATATTCGATTTGAATACTGCCTGAGTAGTCGGGATCACTACCATCACCAGCCATTGCTTTAATTTCAGTCATATAAGAGAATGAAGCTGTTGTTTCAAAAGGAATATCAAAAGCATCATTACTTAAAATAATAGATTTACCTGGTTCTACTTTAAATGTAACTGATTCAGCATTATCTTTAATGCAGTAAATACTTGCAAACCTGTCACTAGTAGGGAAGTTAGTGATTCTAATGTATTTAACATCGGAATTTACAAATGAGCCTGGAGTATTTTCGGATTTTGAATCAACAAATGAAATAATACCAATACCTTGATTACTCCATTGGTAATCAATAACCTCAGTCCTTGTAACATAATTGTTAATCCCACATACAGTAAATGTGTTATAAGAGTTTTGGACATTATAATTAGGAAGAATAATTGATTCCTGAATAGTAATATCTAAACAGCCAGTAGGTGGGGTTTTAGGAGCGCAGTTTGCCATTGTATTTTAGTTATAAATATTAGAAAGGGATTTATTATTTATTCTTTCCGCTGGAACCGGACGTCCCTAAATGCATACCATTTTCCTCGGCTTCATCATATAGATTAATTAAATCCTCTACAATTGGGTCTCTATGGTTAGTTTTAAGAGAAATAGCACACATATTTTTTATTCTACGTGCTGCTGTATATAAAAATCTAAATCCAGAATCTTTTTTCTGTTTTAAATCAACCTGGTGATCGTCTCCACAGATAATCATTTTAGAGCGTAAACCAATACGAGTAACAATCATTTGCATTTGTTCGTGTGTAACGTTTTGAGCTTCGTCTACAATAACAACACTATCGAGAAAAGTTCTACCACGCATAAAACTAACAGGAACGATTTCGATTTGTCCGTCTTGGATGTATTTTTCAATTTTTTCTTTATCATATAACGCATACATATTTTGATATATAGGCTGTACCCATGGGTCCATTTTTTCGCGGAGATCACCCGGTAAAAACCCAATTTCCTCCTTACTCACCGTAGGTCGTGTAATTATAACTTTCTCAATTTCTCTCGTGAATAATTTCTCTAAAGCAATTTGACAAGCAAGAAACGTTTTTCCTGAACCAGCTGAACCAGCTAGTAAGGTAACTGTATTTTGTAAAATTTTTGCTTTTGCTTCTTTTTGTTCTTCATTTAATGAAACTTTGAACTTAATTGGGGTCTTAGGTCTTCTCTTTTGTTGGAAGACCTCATCAGTGTGATGATGGGAAGCCATAAAAATATAAACTTTAGTTGTTTATTATACATATGAAAAAAAGCCCCGCTTTCGCGGGGCTTCTCTTCTTTATTCTAGATTAATCTATTAAAGGGTATTTAAACCGTTTACGTAGATCTTACCGTAGAATTCTGGACGAATCATCTTCTTAGCGTAACGAGTTAAGAGACCTTTTCTTGGAGTGAAGGTTTCTGGGTCGTAGATAAGAGGAGTCATGATTAACGGAATGTATGGAGCGAATACAGCACCAGACTCAAGGAACTGAGAGCCTCTATAACCCATAAGGATTAAGTTCTCGTTCATGTAAGGGTTTTTGTAAACGTCATATCTGTTATTCAATGAACCAGCTTTCTGAACACCAAATGCATAGTTTTTAGTAACGTCACCATCAGAAGTAGCAGCGAATCCAGGGATTGACTCAAGGATAGTAGCTACAGCAGGAGAAATTACCATAAAGTTAGCACCACCACGAAGAGTTAACTGGTGGATACGGTTGCTTAACTTTTGCATTTTAGTTCCTAAAGTTTGGAACCAACCGCCTTGTGTATTGTAGAAACCAGAAGTGTTAGCAGCGAAAGTAGTACCGTTGTACTCTTCGTTGTTAATAGCACTCCAGTACTCAGTACCAGCAGCAGCATCTTCGATCAACATATCAAGGATTTCGAGGTCGATTTCCAATGAGATGTATTCACTCATGATGTTGGTTACTTCAGCTTCAGCGTCAAGAGCTTGGTAAGCGTTAAGGTCTTGTGCGAACTCAGGAGTCCAAACAGCCTTTAACTTCTTAGTCTTGGCAACGATAGCTTCAGATTTCATTTGGATGTTGATCTCAGGGATCGCGATCTCATTAGCATCTTGAGCGTTAGGTTGAGCAAAAGCGTTACCAGCTTCGAAATCACCTACGTTGTAAGGAGACATTTGAGTAGCTTTGTTGTATAATACAAAGCTATTTGCTTCGTCAGCAATAGTACCAGCAGTTACTACGAATACTAAATCAGTACCAACGATCTTAGTGAAAGCAGGATAGATTGTATCAAGAGCAACATTTCCGAGTACGAAACCTCTAACAGCCTCAGCATCGTAGTTAGCCATTGTAGAAAGAGCGATTGCTACAGTCTCTAAGGCAGCTGGGTCTAATCTGCTATCGAAATTGATAGAAGCAGAAGTAGCAGCGGCAACAGTAACAGCAGCTGTAGAACCAGAGAATTGGTTTGTAGAGTAAGTAAACTTACCAGCACCGTATAAACCACCAGCACCGAAATTCTCGTCTAAGTTACTTGTAGCAGTACCGAAGTTGTTTGCGTTTTGAGTACCATAAAGTGAACCGTTATTAGCGAAAGGCTTTTTAGCTAAATCGTTAGCACCACCATACTGGAAATCTAAATAGAATACAAGACCTGAAGGAAGGTTCATCGGCTGTACAGAAACGAATTCTTTAGCAGCGATTTGACCGAATACCTTACGTACTAAAGGTAAAGCGATACCAGCCCATTCAGCACCTTGGCCTACTGAGAAATTACCGTAGCCAGCACCACCACCTACTGATGATTGCTCTACTACTAATTGCTTAGCTTGGTTCTCGAGGATTAAAGACATGTTGTTCTTGTCAACTTCTTTAGCGAAGCCTTCTAACAAACCTGTTTTTTCCCACTTTGAAGCCAATCTAGCAGCGTCCGACTGCATGTTCTTCCAAGAACTACCAGCAGACTCTAAAAGAGATTGAATTTGTGACATTGTTTAAATGTGTTTTTAATTATTATTATTATTATTTAATACCAGCTAATTTCTGCCATCTAGCAACCTGTGGATCAATTTCCATAATAGGTTGTTTTGTTGGAGCCATTCCAGCTGCTTTTGAAGCGCGACCTAAATTTTCTCTGATTGGAGTAGCTGTGGCTGTGTTAGCAACCATACCTTCGTTCAATGTTTCGAAAATAAGTTTTACTTCTGAAACGTTTGACGCTTTGTCAAATGCTTCTAAAACTTTAACCTTTTGAGCTTCTTTTAAGTTTTTAGCTCTAAAGATTTTGTTTGTGTAGAGAAGTTTAGCGTTTAAAAGATTAGTTTCGTGAAGATCGTTTCTCAATTCCTCGATTTCTTTCTTCATTTCATCCATATCTTCTACTGATCCTTCAGTTTGGAAAGGACCAGCTTCAGCACCCGATTTTGCTTGACCTGCTGCAGCAGCGCTGCCAGCCATACCCAAGAAATCTTTCAATGACATTTTCTTGCCATCTACCGTGATAAGCTTACCTAACATTTCTGGGTCGTTCCAAACAGCTTTAAGCTTGTCTGCAATACCTTCTTCCATGTCTTCCTTCTCGTCATGCATTCCGTCAAGGTAACCCTCTTCTTCAGCATCTGTTCTTGCATTCTCATCAATAGATACTTCTTCTTCGTCTTCAACATCAATGTCGATATCTTCGTCTTCAACGTCTTCGTCTTCAACTTCGAATTCTTCACCTGCTTCTAACTCACCAGATGTAACCATATCAGCGATTACGTCTTCGATGAATGATTTAAGATCTTCTTCGGACATATCTTCGAGGTCGATTTCTTCATCTTCCATATCGTCTTCCATGTCTTCTTTTTCATCTTTTTCGCCGTCTTTGTAGCCTTCTTCTTCAGCGTCCGTTCTAGCGTCTTCATCGAGTTCAGCTAAGATTTCGTCTAAGTCCATTTCCTCGTCCATGTCTTCAGCTTCAGCTAAGTCTTTACCGTACTTCATTTTTTCTGTACGTTTAGTTTCTTTGCTTTCGCCTCCGTCTTTACGATCATCGTCCTTGTACTTCTTCTTGGCTTCGTCCATTTCAACTGCTTCGTCTAAGTCCTCGTCTTCCATTTCCTGAAGTTTTGCTGAAAGCATTGACTTCAATCTTGGTTCAAAGGCCTCTTCAAGAGCAGCTTTTGCGTTTGCAATAGCGGTTTCTTTAAGCGCTTTTGCATCAGCGATTGCTTCTGCGAGCATATCTCTGTTTGCCATACCTCAAAATTTAGTTTGTGGAGTACAGTTATTAAGAACTGTAATTTGAATTTAATTAAGTGAATGCTATAGAACATAGCATATTGTTCACGTTGTGATGATACATATATAAAGAGATATAAAAAATACAAGGAAAAAAAAAAGACCCGAGAGCAGATCTTACGGTATGCAACTCGGGTACATTTAATGCCTAAGGTAGCAGGCTTCTTAAAACACAGGACAAGTCCCGGTAGAACATAAAATTTCAGTTACGATAGAATTTACTTTAGAATATTGATTAACTTGATGTTCTTTATTCTCAGTTAAATGCATATATGAACCTGGGTTAGAGGGTGTTGAAACAAAATCCCAACATAGCAATTCAAAATCATCTTGTACCTCCATTACACCATCTCTTCTTTGCTCTAATGAACCCATACCACGAGATGAAACACCTACTTGTACGTTATTTTCAATTAATGCTTTTAAGATATTACCTGATGCTGTAGGTAATATTTCGATTTTACCGATTACGTGATCTCCATCCCACCATAATTCTCTAATGATGTGGGATACGTTTTTAAGGTTGATAATAGAAGATTCCGGGTGGTCTAACTCACCTGTTGCTCTATTTTCTTTTACAATTTCTTTGTATTTGTTAATTTCTCTTTCCCACAAATCTTTAGCATAATAACGACCATTACCGTTTTTAACTTCGGCGGTCGCTAAAATACCTTCTACCAATGGATTGCCAGAAGGAGCTTTGAAGCCCTCAACCAATTGCATTGGCGAAACCTTGAATGATTGGGTTTCAATAAGAACTTGCTTCATCTTAATATTCAGATTCGTCTGTAGTTTCGTCTACGATTTCTGGTTTAACGTAAGATTTACCAGCTAATTTTTCATACATTTTTTCCATAGTAGATTTTCTCTTTTCGAGATCCTTTACTTCACGCTGCATGTCTTTCATTTTAGCTTTGTCTACTAATTCCGAAAGGTTTTCGTCTTCAGTAACCATAGCAATTCTTTGGTTTTTTTCGTTAATAGACTCATCAACATAAGCAATTTGAGCTTCTAATTTTACGATGTCACCTTGCTTACCAATTTCAGATAATTTAGAATCGATTGTTTCTTTTTTAACTTTTTTCTTTTTATCTTTAGCTTTATCTTTTAAGTCTTCTTTTTCGTCACGCATACCGTCCAAGTAACCTTCTTCTTCAGCTCTTGTACGTGCATTTTCTTGCATTCCGCTAGGGCGTAAATCAACGTAACCACCAATAGCTTCGTTGATTAAATCTGTTAACTTAACCATTTTTTCTTCTTTTACAGGGACCATTTGATCCGATTTTGAAGCTTTTAAACCGGGTGCTTCGTCAGTATACCCTATACCTTTAATACCGAATTGGGCTTCAGTAGTATAATATAATGAATCTTTAGCTAAATTTTTAGCTACGATTTCTTTTAATTCAGCTACGTCTTTACCTTCGTTAGCTGGGTCTTTTAATTCAGTGTAATAACCTTGTAAGAAAGCTTCACCATACAAGTTATCAATATTTTTATCGTCTTTGTAATCAAAGTCACGAGTTTCCATATCGGTAACCTCTTTAGTAGGTTTTTTCTCTTCTGCTTTAGCTTCTTCAGCTAAAAATTGTTTCCAGTTTATAAAAGGATTAACTTCACCTGTAGCTACACCTCCAATACCTTCAGAGATAATTTGCTTTTGCTTTAATACTTTAACTGCTGTATCAAATGTAGTTAAGTTATTAAATAAGTTAGGAAACTGACCACGAACAGACTTCATAAATACGTCTTTCTGGCCCTTACCTTCTTTTAGAAGGTTATATTGTTCTTGTAATGTTGGTTGTTTCATTATTCTCCTTTTAACATTTCTTCAATATCTTTAATATAGTCTAAAACTAAATCCGTAGGTTTAACTACAGCATATGAACTAGGCTTATCCTGGTAGTAGGCAATTGTTTCGTCTTTGGCTTTATCTAATAATGGGTATAAAGCATTAATACGAGACTCAATTTCTTTGAATGCAGCAATTCTTCTTTCTTGGAATTTTCTTACATCCTCAGGTTGAGTAAATGACTGTTCTTTTAGTTTATACTTATACATATTATTTCTTTTCCCATAAATATTTAACTTCTACGCCTTTTGTCGAATGAGGCGGGGCAACGGGTTTCCATCCTAACTTATAATAATAGTTGTCTTGAACCCCTTTTTCCGTAGCTTTAGGACCTTTACCTAAGCTAGCCCCAGGGTTTGCTTCGTCAACTTTTTTTTTTGTTTTTTTAAACGCAAATGGGGTCGCATATTGGGCACCTGCTCCAACAGCAAAAGAAGCAGCACCACCAGCACCACTCATTTCATTCATACCCTTAATACGTTCGTATTCAGCTTCTTTATTATTACGTAAATAAGTTCTTAACTCATTTCTACGTTTACGGATATCGTTATAATGATCCATAAAGAAAGCCTCACCAGTAGCATCTGCTACTTCCTTAGCCGTATTCATTAATTGAGTTATTTCCTTAAATAAACGCTTATAATCAGCAGTATAATCAACGTCCCAAGTAATTTGACCAGTTTCCGGATCAATGTTTGTTACTGTAGTTTGGATACCACCTGATACTTGAGTGTCGCCTATTTTAGCCATGAGCTATTTTTAATTCTTCTACTAATTCAAGATATTGAAGAATATTCACAATGTTTTCACTTGTGACTTTAGCTGTTTTATCTAACTCTTGGATTAAAGTAGATACTTCATTGATTTTGATTTGGACTGCTTTATCAGTAACCTTAGATACTAACTCATTTAATTGAGATTTAATCTTAGATACTTCAGTATTATAGAATTCTTTTAGTACTGGGGTTGAATCGACTGAATTGATGTATTGTCTTAATACTTCTTTCTGGCTATCATATAGATTAGTATACTTACCATTAAATTTTTCCATTAAGATTCTATAAGTTAGCATACGAGTGTCTTTATCGTATGTTTGAAATTCTTGTAGAATATCAGCTTTAACAGCTTCAGGTTTAATTTGAGAAGTTGAAAGATGCTCTAGTAACGTCATTTTATTGTTTACAATAATATCAGTATTTACTAAAGCGTCTGTATTTTGGATTTCTAATAATGTATAAAAAGCAGCATATGTCTTATAATGAGACAATTTAGCTTTAAAAAAATCTTCTAGATTATAATTTTTTCTAATCTCGTTAATAAGGTTATACTTGTCTCTTTTAAGAGCTCCACGATTTAACTTTTTAGATGCCTCAAGTAATGTTTGAATCATTACATTGGCTTTACCTTCCGTTAAAGAGGTATTTTTAGCTAAAGTTTCGTATAATTTATATTCTTTGCCTAATTCAGATTTGACAAAGTATTTTTGGATAATGCCCAAAGATGCTGAGTCCTGTCCGTTAAGAGTATCAGCGGTTACTTGACGAACAAGCAACTCAAAGAGGATACCAGTATTTTTATACTTCGAATGTTTAATATTCATTCCTAATAGGATTTATTATAAATATATGAGGATATATTACTCTTTAATATTTGATTCATCTAATAGCGACTCCTTACGTTTATCGGATGTAAACACAAGTTCTTTATTCATAGACTCAAGTAAAGTACGGTTTTTAGAGTAATTTACTTTAGCTGTTTCACTAACTGATGATTGATCATCTACTTTCATATCTTTTCTACCTAAACGATCTCTACCAAAAGCATTGTCTTGGGTATTGATGTTAGATACCTTTTCCTCAGGTCTACCTAATGGACGTTTTTCATCATAACCATCTGGAACATTACCTGGGTCGGTTTCCATTCTACCTTTACCATATAATGATGCCAAATCATGTGGTGTTCCGTATGAGCGACCTGTTGTTAATGGATCGTTACCTTCTGTCTCAATTTGAGCCATACGGAATCTGCGTTTTTGATCTTGAGCAATCAAGTCTCTATATTCTTCATACTCGTCTTCACTAAAGTGGAAGATGTGGTTATAAATCCAATCAGTAGGAAGCAACTTGTTCTCCATGATTTGAGAAGCTAAATCTACTTTTTCCTTCATTAATGCGATCTTTTCTTGATCGTAGATAATTGATGGAGTAGTTAAGTTTAATTCAAAGTTTGTCATTTGTTCATCTCTATACCCTTGAGCATATAAGTGAACCAATGCAATTTTATATAATTCTGAAATAAGGATACGTTGGATTCTATCAATTGTACGACCGAAACGAATGTCTTCAGCTGCTAATGTAGCTTTACCAGATAAATTTTCATCGTAACCCATAAATGCTTTAGGCACTTTAAGAGCTGCAAATAATTTTTCTCTTAAGTATTCAACGTCTTCAATTGCAGCATAATCAAGCCCCTTTGTAGTATCAATTTTAGTTGCCTGGTCATTACCTCTAATTGGGATGTAGAAGTCTTCCATGATATTCTGCATGTTGTACTTCAAGTTATATTCACCCGTTTTTTGGTCCATAAGCGGAGTACGTTTCATTGTTGAAATCGTCTTCTGCATAAAGTTTTCTACTTCATTAGGTGGAATTGAACCAACATTGATATAGAAGATACGTTTTTCTGGGGCGCGAACAATTCTATGAATTAACATCGCATCTTCCATTAACGCATATTGCTTATACAATTTACGAGCAGGTTCAATATATGAACGACCATATGGAAGATAATTTACATCCGATAATAATCTAAAGTGAGCAATCTCGTAATTATCAAATGTAATAGTATTACCCGCGGCTCTAGTATTAGGTGTATTATAGTATCCTGAAGAAGTACCTCCGTAAATACCTTCTGGGTTGTAATTAAAAATTACTTTAGATGGTTGTTCAGGATCAAAATTTTCTTGTCTTTCAATATGATAAGCTGAATATGGGATAACATTGTATACACCATATTTTTCAGAGATTTCTAGTTTAAGGAAGAAATCACCATATTTACACATTTGACGAGTCCAAGACCAAAGGTTGAACTCAATATTTAAAATATCGTAAAAAAGGTTATAAAGTACTTTTTGAATATCATCATCGGATGATTTAATTTGAAGCACCTCACCCATATCATTCTTAAGACTACACTCATCTGCAATAATATCAAGAGCAGATGCTATAATAGCATCGGTATCCATCAAATCATAATCGGAATAGATATATGTTCTTAGATACTGGTAGTTCATGTTGAACTGAGCCCCGTATAAAGAAGTTGATGCGGGGTTTTGGTAGATACCAGTAAATCTATCCATTAGTGAATTCGTTGCGAATTCACCTGATGTTTGGATGTGGTCAGTATCAACTGCTTTGAGTTGAGTACCACCCACATTTCTAATCACTACATCAGAAGCGAATAGTCTTTGTAATCTTGTAAATAAACTAGTATCTGCCATTGTATGGTTTATTATTATAAATATTATCTAAGAAGCCAACTAATATCTTCTTGTTTCCCTCCTATTTCTTGTTGATAGGGATTTTGGATGCTATTATTATTATAACCTCCTTGATAAGGGGTTCTATTACTTGATATATTATTTAAAACAGCTTTAGATGATTCTAAGTGTTGTGATCTAAATTTAAATGACGTATCACGCATAAACATACCAATTCCAAATGACATAACCAAGTCATCGTTGTATCCTTGTTGAGCTTCTGCACGTCCATTTTTCCACATAAACACTTTCATTTCTTCAAGTAAACGTCTAGATTGAATTGTAACGGCTCTATCATTAATGTATTCTTGAAGTTTACCTACAATCATAGGACGATTTCTTGATGTCATTGTAAAACCAGGTACCATCTTACTCGTATCCATATATTTGTCAAAATACGAATCACTCATTGCGGAATCACTCTTTGTTGAATAGAATAAATTAGTATAACCTCTTTCAATTACAGTTTGAATAGTTGCCCAACCAATTGAAGCATTTTCTATTACAAGTAAAGCTTCATTATATTCAGTAGCAATGCCTACTAATAAGTGCCCATATTCTTTAGTGCCAATTTGGCCTCTATATTCTGCTACTTGAGTATTTGTTTCAATATCGATAACATGAAACGCAGAGTAGTCTTTACCATCACCACGAGCAACGTCAGCAACCACAAGGTAGGATCTTGAATAATCAGCGGGTTCCCAAATCCATAAATTTTGGTCAGCACCACGTTTTTCAAGTGGGTCCTTGATATATGTTTGTTCATAAAATTGGATGTATTCAGCGTAGAATACTGTATCACCTGAGGTGCTAAAATCACAGTCACATTCTTGTGCTGCCATTCTAGGGTCACCTAAAAGTTCATCTTGTCTATCTCTCCATTTTTGATCTCGCTCAGGGTGAACATACCAAGGTAATTTAATAGGTAAAAAATCGCTTTCGCCATTTTCTGCTCTAACCCAGGTTTGATGGAACCAGTTACCAGTACCATAAGGTGTAGATAAAGCAATACACCCACCACCAGTGGCAAGTGTTTGTTGGGCTGATGCCCAGATCTCACCAATATTTTCAATAAAGGCGGCCTCGTCAATTAATAGAAGAGAAACGGCTTCCGATCTACCTGCATCACTTGATGCTGAGGTTGCTTTGATTTGGGATCCGTTACTTAACCTAAGTGTAAGTTTGTTATTTTCGGGAGCATCTATTTTAAGCCATGATGGTAAATTTTCATACATGAATTTTACCTTTGTAACCATGTTTTTAGCTGTCTCCTGCTTTGTTGCAATACAAAGTACGTTTTTATCTTTATGGAATAACATTAACCACAAAGAGTAACCTGCGCCTAAAGTAGAAATACCTAACTGACGGGATTTAAGTACTACTGAATATGGGTTGTCCCTAAATAGGTGAAGTACTTTTTCTTGAAATGGATATAAATGGAATGGAATACGACCTCTTTGTGGGTGCTGAATAAAACAGTACTTTTTCATAAAGTGGACTGGGTCAGCAGCACACTTAACATATTCTTGTTGGATTATTTTCCTTAAGTCTTGTTGGCTCATTTACCTATCTTCCAGTAGATACGGCCTATAACAGCAGGTTGAAATTGTGAATTAATACCAACTCCCAAGCCGTATGCTTGATTTTTCTTATTTACATATAATAATTCACCACCGAAATAATTGTTTTGGGAACCACCTCCTAAACCAATACCATAATATAATTCACGTTTTTTAACGTAAATAGTTTCGGTAATAATATTTCTTGGGTATGTAAAATTGTAAGCAATTTTTCTCCCCATGATTTGGTTTTGGGATACTGTATCGATAATTGTGATATCCAAACTATCTAATACTTGTGTATCCTCATACGTTTTAACTACATAATAATCAGCTAAAATAGCTGCTGTATCAATTGGTGTTGAAAATGTGTCAATACGAGTTTTAACTACTGTTCTAAGTTTAGGTACATAAACTGGTACTTCATTCTCAATAGTAATGTATTCAACAACTGTGTCTCGTTCAATTTGAGGTTCAGTTGGTGTGATGGGTCCAGAACAATTCCTCATTAAGAGAATTACTATAACCAATACTGTGATGATTAGTGTTTGAAAACCAATCTCAACGTTTAGATTTTTAAATGAGACCTTCAAGTTCTTTTTTAATTTTAGTTAAATCCTTTAAGCGAGCTAAAAGACGATCTTTTTCCTCACCTTCAGCTTCTTTCCATTTTTTAACTACAGATTTCATTTCCTTAGTAGTGTCTTGTAATTTACGAGCTAATGTTGAAACCGAATCTCCCTTTTTAATATCTTTAGCAGAAGGTTCTTTTTCGTCATCCATATCAAATTCATCTTCTTCAGCTATAGAAACGGGTTTACCTGTCTGTTTAGCTGTATCTATAGCTTTTTTAACAGTCGGAGGATCTTTTTTTTCATCTTTTGCGATTTGTGCAATTTCATCAGGTGTAGTATTTTTATCTACTACCGTTACTTCTGAAAGTACATCTACAATCATTTCTTTTATTTGATGAGCTAATTCTGAACGTTTCATACTAATAATTTAGTTATAAATATTATATTCCTAACTGAAATTTCATTTGTTCAATGCGTTGCTCGGTGGGTCCCTCCAATATACCATATTCTTTCATACGGTGGCGATTACTTGAAATTAGGTGTACAATAGTTTGATCAATCAAATTACGATACTCTAGATCAGTTTCACGAACACCATTATCCTCCATTTCAACACCTTCAGGTGAAATGTAAAAAATATGGTCGTATTCTTTAATAAAACGAGTAGCATATTCTACAAATGCTTCTTTATCAATACTATCCATTGATTTAGAACACTGAGCAAATGCCATAACATCAATCACAGTACGATCTGTAATGATGTTTTCTTGAATAAGTTCACTAGCACGTTCAGCTAAAAATACTGTTTGTCCTTTAAGTGTTGAATCATTATTCAACGGAATACCTTGTGACATTAAGTATTTAGAGCGTTCAGTTCTAAACATGTAATTCTTAAATTCAGGTAACTCTTGCAAAGCGTGAACGAGTGTAGTTTTACCTACACTCATTGTTCCACATAATCCTATTTTCATACGTTTTTATCATCTAACCATTTACGATACACTCGATAGCTATCTTCATCAAAGTGTTCTGTTGAAACCTCAAACAAAGTACCATCAGTTAAAGCCATTACTTGGTGTGGTTGGCCTGGGAATTGGCGTACTGAATCACCTTCACGTAGTTGTTCTTCATGTACTTCACCTGTTGCTGTATCAATCCAGCGATATAAAAATTCGCCTTCTTGAACGTACCAAGTTTCATCTTTAATCAAGTGGTAGTGCATACTAAAGTTACAACCTTTCTTGAACACAAGCAACTTACCACAGTAAAGCTCGTTGTTTTCAAAAATAATCTCATGTCCCCAACCTTTAGGAACATTACACTCAGGACATTCCTTAGCGTTAATTACAAGTGGTTTTTCCATTTTTAAAATCTGTTTGTTTGAATTCCGGACTGTTTATACCAAGGTAAACCTTCCCTTTCTTTACGAATTTCATTCCATTCTTCTTGATCCATTTGGATGCCATAAAGAAAATAAGTCTTTTTTAACTCACATTCTTCACCATCAATAGGTTCAATTGCTGGGCCATCCCAGTTGTGATGTTTCCAAGCATCTGATCCGCTTTCTCTAAAAAAATGGTGGTATGCTCCTTGGGAACGCATACGCTTTACTTCATAAACTTTATCTTTAGCCATAACTATTTATTAAAATGTAACATTATCTCCTTGATGGTTATCCCATTCGCAAATATACGAACCATTTTTTACAGTGCAAAATCGCTCTAGAATATCTTCAGCAACATATGTTCCTTGAGCACCTGAAACTGTAATACCACGAGCTGATAGAGCATCACCTACAAAGTGAACATTATCAAATTGGTTTAGTGCTAGATTTTTATAGTCTACAAGTGGTTCAGGTGAAAGATATTTAACTTCTGGGATGTAAATTCCCCAATCGTCCTTAAGTGTTGGGAATACTTTTTTCATGTCCTCAATAAAGTCCATAATATAAGTCCAATATTCACCCATTACGTGTTCTACTCCACTCAAGTTATCAATTTGATATGAACGAACATCTTCGCCTTCTGAAGTTGTTGAGGGGATACGAGTAGGTGAATAATATAAACCAGTGCCGTGGAATTGAAGTTTTTGAACTACTTCACGTGCCCACTTAAATGGTTCTTCAATACCATTGATTTCCATCAAGATACCGAAATTAGTCATATTGTTTCTAAACGCTTCATCTTTTTTAGCGTGTCCATTGTATGAGTGGTTACCATATGTTTCCTCAACAGCTACATAAGCAGCATTGTTATTTGTACAGAAAGAGCGTAGTGAAACACCTTCATCCTCGAATTTACGATACAATTTGAAATCGTAACTAATGTCGATCAACTTCTGGAAATGATGTTGAGGGGCTTCAAATCGTACACCAATTTGTACTGGTTTTGGTTCTGTAGGGAATGAATAATCATCTGCTAGTTGTTTACCAAAGTCAATACCTGATTTACCAACTGCAAATATCAAACGATCATATTCAAATGTATGATCTAAATCTGATTCTAGTACGTTTACAGTACCTGTACAATTTTCGAAATCAATTGCAGTTACTTTAGCTTCCCATTCGAATTGAACACCTTTAGACACTAGGAAATCGTACCAATTTTTACCAATCTCGTGTAGATAATCTGTACCAACGTGCCATACTGGAAATAATCGCAAACCGAAATGTGGTTTAATAAAATCAGGTTCTGCTTGAGGATCTGAACATTGTACTTCCTCTGGTTTAGGGTGGAAGCGTTTGAAATTGGTAATTACCTGATCAAACAATTCCATTGCTTTATCTTCTCCACAATACTTAGACATATGACCTCCAATAGCAGTGTGGTAAGTTAATTTACCATCGCTCCAACCACCAGCACCTAAAAAGCCCTCCATTACTTCGGAATACTTCCTTTCATATGGACTTTTACCCATATCAATGATAGTGATAAGTTCACCAGGATAACCATTATCTACTAGTTTAGTAGCAGCATTAACGCCTGCTACTCCAGCACCTACGATTACAATTTTCTCCATTATAAAATTTTAATTTTTAACCCCTAAATATACGAAAAATATATTGGGGAATCAAGTTGTTGGGGCCACAGCTCCCGAAAAAATTTAACTTGAATCGACTGGCTATGAATCAGTCTAAATGTATTTTGAGTGTTAATTTACCAGTGCCTTTTATAACACGGTGCCACTCATGACGTTTTATAAATATACGATCTTTAAAGGAAATAGGCAAAGAATTATCAAATTGAAATTTCCAGTTTGTTTCTCCTATTATTTCTATAGTACGATCTTCATCATCCCGATGCCACATTAACTCAATAGGGTCAATGTTTTGGGAAAATTCTCGGATAATATAACTGTCTGTTTTTTCCAGATCTTTATAGGGTTGCATTATCCAGCTTTTGTTTGAATTCTATACCATTCAACTCCATCAGACCATACCATAATACCTTCATATGCTTTATTAATAGTATAAGAACCGGCACTACCATCTAGTGTTTGACCTGGTAGAGGGGTTAATTCAGCTCTAGTTGAAGTTGAAAAAGTATTATCACTAATAAATCTAATTGATCTGTTAACATTAACAGCTGCAGTAGCATCCGGAAGGTATAAATCCATTGTACCATTTGCCCCAGTCCAATCTAAATGAATCATAGCTGTATCAGCATAGGCTGAACCTGTAAGCCATTGGTTTACTTCATCTTGAACTGTTATATCAACAGGTACTAAATAAGAATTATTAGTATTGTTTTGAGTATAAGTTTCAATAGAACTAGTTACATAATTTGTAACATCATCTAAAGTAGTGTATTTAGTTACACCACCTTGAACATCAGCAAATAATTCTGCCCCTGTTAGAGCATCTGAAGCTGGTAGTCCTGATATTGGTAGATTAGGCATATGCTGTTATAAAAATTTTACTTCCGTCTTCTTGTTCTAAATCAAATAAATCTTCTTGAAGGAGAAAACCTACATTTTGAAGAGTTAATCTTTTTCCTTTTACTTGATATTGTAAATAATAATCTCTCGCTAAAGATAATTCCCAAAGATATTTGTTATACTTATCTACTTGTTCGTTAAGAGGTAAATCTCGTACTTCTTTAAGAATTTTAAATTGATACCAAGCAAGTTCGTTAAATAAATCCATCACCAAAAACCGCTAAAGTTAGACTTAAGGCCTAACAATTTAGCGTATCTCGGTAAACGACAACTCCAGTATGAAGCTTTAGTTTTATCTTTCTTAGTTGAACACTTGTGACGCTTAGCGAACGCTTGTCTTGCCTTTGGATTATTAATTTTTGCCTTTAAACCACCTGAACCAAAACGTACTGTTTTAATTTTCTTGGTTTTAGGGTCTTTAACATAAACCTTATATGCTTTACCTCCTGATGAGTCACGCATTGGTTTACCTGTTTTTTTCTTAGCTTCTTCGTTAATTTCAGTTTCATCTAAAGCATCAATTTCTTTTTGATGTTTAGCATAGAACTTTTGAGTTTTTATTGGAAGATTAAACATAGGTAAACCTTCTTTTTTAAAACGTTTGATTTGGTTAATCATACGTTGCTCATAAGTGCTGTAAGCTTCATCAATTTCCTCTTCTGTTAACTCGATAGGGAAATCTAATGGTACTTTTTTACCCTCAAACATACCAAAATTACCAAGATCTGTCTCAGTTAATACCTCTAAATCATCACCTTGCACCTCAAGGATGTTACGTGCGTATAAAGCGCGGGCTTCAGCCCATAAATTGAAATACTCAGTCGATCCAGCACGGAATACGTGCTCAGTAAGAGGTAATGCGTTATCCATGTGATATTTCAAACCCTCAGAAAGGATTTGTTTGGGCGCTAAACTTTCATTTAACACCACAGGCTTTTGAGCACTACAAGTTCCACATCCACAGCTACACATATCTATAAATATTATTTAATTGCTTCGTCGTACGAAATTTCAATTCTATTTCCTGTAATAGCACCATTTTTATATGCATGGTCTCTATTATAAACAATAGGACGTAAACCATTAGTTGCAGTACGAGTTACATCGTGTCTAACTACTAAAATTGGTTCATAATCAGTTCCTTCAATATCCGATAATTCACTCATTACATACCCTGAATCTATAGTGAGGGTGTTGTTAGAGAATTTGAAATCGTTTTTAGTAAATGTTTTTTTAACAACTACTGTTTTAGGATCATCTGTTCCAAAAATAATTGATTCTTCTTCACTATTAGGTAAATCCGTAATAATCACACCACTATAATCTTGATTAGTAGCAGGATTAGTTAAACGGTAAATATCTGTTTTTTCAGTAGGACGTAAACCTAAATTTGGGTAAGGGTCTTTAAGAAGTTTAGCAGAAAACTTTTGCATTAATTCTTTGTATCTTCTATCTGCGCTTTCCCACATTGAAGCATTTCCTTTCTTAATAGAAATATTTGCTACTACTGTGTCGCCTGACATTAGTCTAGCGTCTGCTTTTTTACCTCCAGTTGTGTCTCTACCTACTTCAGTAGCTCCAGTAATATCTTTGTAAGTTAAGGTTTTATTTTTACCTTTCAAAATTACTGTTATAGGACCTTCTTGAGTATATTGGTTAATACCACCAACAAATGCCGATTCATTATCTAAACCGGCAGAAGCACCACCTTGTCTTTCCTTAGGTTTAACTAAAATAGCAGTACCATCGTCTGCAATAATAGCTCCTAAAGATGAACCTTTAAAGTCTGGGTCGTAGGTGTATTTAAGATCATCTACTAGTTTATCTATAGTAGTCTGTCTTTCATTACCTTTAGTTAATAAACGAATTCGTTTGCTACTTTTGATAACGATATCATCTTCATCAAAACCAGCATCCATTAATTTTAATTTAATATCTTCTGCAGATTCAGTAATGATTAAAGTTTCACCTAAACCAACACCCAAATTATTAAGAATTTCATTAAGTAAGAAAATATCCTGCTCGTTATTCAAGTCAGGATACCCTTTATCAAATTTGTAAGAAAACTTACGAAAGAATTTATCAAAAACGTCCATTATGCTTCTGCTTCTACATCTGTTGTTGTATCTACTGTAACATCTTCTCCACCGGCATCTACTGTTACATCAGTTGAATCTGATGCTGTTTCTTCTGGGAAGTCCCCACCAGCGCTACCTGTATCAAATTCAGCAGCATCTTGAGCTCCACCAATATCAGGGGCACCATATCTTAAAATACGAGCAATAGCGTTTTCAGCATTTTCTTGCTCATTTAAGTTAAGTAAGTAGTATTTTTTACCTTCTATTTCAGCGATAAATGTTCTAGGAGTATAAACTAAATAGAAATTTTCGTTGTTCTTAAGGTTAATACGGAATGTTGTTGGTTTTGGAGCTACCCAATCAATAGATGCAACGAAAGCATCAAATTGAGGACCTAATAGGGATACTATTACGTCCTTCAACTCTGGGAATTTAGTTAGCTCGTCATATTCAACAGCAGCTTTGTCAACAGCAATTCTGTCTTGGTATACTCGCTTAGCTAAGATCTTAATTTTATCTCTTAGTTCCTGCTTAGTCATTATTTAGACTTTAATTGTTTAGCTAATTTTTCGGCAAGTGAGGCATATTGCGTTTCTTCCACAGGTGCTAAAAAGGGCTTCATAATTTTCATAGCGGTTTTAAAGTCGCTTTTGTTATTTGCTTTTCTAGCTTGTTGGAGACGATATAATTTAGACTCATAATCTTCTGATTTTTTATCTAAATCGTTCATTGCCTTTTGAATTTTAGCAGCCATGTACTCGTGATCTTCGATGTGACGAGTATTAACAGCTTCTTCTTTAAGGCCTTCTCTTTTTTGTACAACTGCAAGTAATTCTTCTGCTCTGTCAATAGCATTTAAAAGTGACATATCAGCTCCATCTACTTGACTCATTGCTGCTCTGCGAGAAGCTGAATCTAATGCATCGTGAAAGATATCATCACCTATTACATTGTAATAAAATTTATGATCATCTTCTAGTGAATCCACAATTGAGGCCGCATCCATACCTCGAAGCATTTCTAAGCTTTTGATAGCATTTTTGATTTGCTCAGCAGTACCTAAAGACCAAACACCTTCGTTGATATCGATTACTTCCTCTTCACCCGCAACACCTACCATAGCATCGATTTCGGGTTCTTTGATTTCAAAGTCTAAGTAATGTTTAGCACCTACTAAAGCATCTTTAGCTTTGATTACTTTTGATTGCCACCAATGTGGGAAATCGACTTCACCTTGACCTTCAAATTGATCTACCATTTGATAAAGTTCCATAGCGTATTTTCCAATACGGTATAGGTCAGCTTTTAGCATGTGTGGTTCGTCGTCTTGATGACCTAAATCTAGATCTTCTTTTAAGTCGCCAATTTCTTTAGCTGCTCTAATAAGATCAGTTCTTGCTTCGTCGTTGCTAACACCTCTGTATTTAGCAATGCTTTTGATAGCACGCATAGCGATTTGTTTTTCTTCGCTTGAAGCACCTTCTTCTAAACCAAACATTGCTTTTTCTTTAGCAATTTCTGTGTCTACAGGATTAATCATAGCTGCTCGTCTTTCAATTTCATCACGAGAAATATCTGTGTCTTTTTCAGGACCCCATTCTCCGTGACCTCCTAATTTAGCAATAGCTTTATCAATTTTGTTAAGCATATCACCATAACGATCAGCAATAGGACCACCTTCCATTTCGGCTTCTTGTTCCATATCGCTCATAATTTCAGCACGTTTAGCTTTTAAAGCACGTAATTTCCTTGCAGTTCTAAAGAATTCATCATTACCATCATCTCCAGCATTAGCTGCTCTCATTTTGGCTAATTTATCTTTTTCAGCTCTTAAACGCACAGCGATAGGATCATTGATATCCATTTCTTCTAAACCTAAACCAGCTTCAGCATCTAAGATACCGGCTTCGGAGCTATCTGTATCAGCTTGCTCTCCACCTTCTTGGTCAATGTCTAAATCGAATTCTTCCTTCATTGATTTTTCGATGGCGGCGCCACGCTTTTTTTCGTAGTCTGAAAGTTTGCCGTCTTTATTTAAGTCAGCAGCTTTTGGGTTTTGTAATGCGGTTTTCACCATTTCTTTAAGTTTATCGTTTTCCATCGATTCTGCTTGTTTTTTTGCTATATTAGTGGCGCGACCATACATTACTTGCTCAGCGTCGGAACCATACTTCTGAACTAACGCACGCTTATTCTTCTTCATCTTCATGATGAGTTCTTCGCGTTTGTTTAGTTCAGCTTTAGTAAGTTTTTTTTCGTTGAGCATGTTTTATTTTATTTTGCTTTAGCTTCTGTAATAGAGGCTTTTCTATATTCTGTTACAAGCTTTTTGATATCGCCTAATGATTTACGGGCTCTAGCTTTAGCTGCTTTAGATGATTTTGCGTGTTCTGTAGAAAACTCAGCCCATAATTCGGCCATTTGCATATAGATTTCGTTTGATTCCATGTTTATAGATTTTATTTGTTATTTTTAATTATTTGATTTTATTCCAAACTGGGAAAGTAACTTCTTCGTTTAAAGTTTTATTTTCGTCTAAACCGATTTCAGCAGCAGCAACATCATCAATGTTAGTTGATACGCCTTCGCCATCAGCATCAACATCAACTTCGGCAACTCTAGAAACGTGTGATCTAGTGAAGTAAGTGATTGTGTTACCAATTTGGTCAGTTAATTTTTCGTCGCCTAATTTAGCAGCTTCTTCTTGGGCTTTCATAAGTAAACCTTGAACAGCTTCTACGTCAGCGCTTTCGCCTGGGACTGTAGTTTTAACATCAATATCCGAAGTAGTTTCTGTATCATCAACTTCAACGTCTTTTTCAACGTCTACGTCTACGTTTTCTTCGTCTTTAACATCAACATTCTCATCATCAGTAACGTCCACTTTCTCGGCTTCGCTAACTGATGTTTCAGCCATCATTGCAGCCTTAATCATTTCTTTTAATTCTGATTTTTTCATTTTATTTGATTTTGATTGTTCTTCTTTATTTTCTTCCATACCAATAGCAGCTCTTGATTCTTCAGCTGAAATCATTTCAACTTCACCTTCAGGAGATACTCTAGCAACAGGGGCACTACGCATTGCAGCATTGTATACTACTCCGTCTCTGATTACAAAAGAACCACCTGCATATTCACCTAAGTAGTTCTCGATTCCAAAGCCATTTCTATCTTTCCAATCTTCACCAGGTGTGTTAGGACCTGCTTCAACATCAAGATCAAAATGACCTGCGTCAATACGAGGGTTTACAACGTATTTAAGGTCTAGTTCATCATCAGCTGTAAACGCGTCGGCTACTGCTTGAGCAATTTTCTCTGTTGTAGTAACATCAAACATATTTTCGTTGAGTTTACCTTCAGCAAGAAATTTAGTTAAATCGAAGTTATCCATTTCAGTATGAGTATATGCTATAAATATGGTTATTTTTTCGCCTTATTAATTTCTTTACCAGCTTTAACTGCTGTTTTATAAGCTTTAGAACCTTTACGAGATGGTTTTTCACCACGTTCTTGCTTAGCGCGAATATTATCCCATAAGCCGGGGCGAGATTCCTCTATATCCTGGATTACTCTCATTAAGATTTTATTCATTACGTCAGGTGTAAGACCTTTAGTTTCACCTTTAGGATTGTCTTTGGATACTAAGAATTTTGAGTATCCTTTTTCTTCTTCTTCTAAACCTTGCTCACGACTTAATGTTTCTTCATCGTGTTCTTCTTGTTTACGAGCTTCTTCCTCCATAAACACACGTTTAAAATCAGCAAAGCTATAAACTGGTTCATCGTATAATTCAACTGCTTCGTCATCACAATCAATACGAATATCGGCTGTTTGGTAACCCATATCTAAGATAAGAGTATTGTAATTTTTACCAATAGCAGTTCCGCCAGTAATACGAGCGCCTACCTTTTCAGCCCAACCTGCTACAGTGTTTACTAAACGTGAAACACCTTTTCTTTTAGCAAATTCTTTGATGTTTTCGGGAACGTAAGCTTCAGTTAAAGTTTCTTCATTCATATCAGTTGGAACAGGAAGATCTTCTAGAGCAGATTCAATATCAGTAGCTAAGTTTTCGTCTAATTTTTGTCTTTGAACATATCTATCTAATTCACGGTATTCTTTAGCTTTATCTTCAAGTTTTGAGGCACCAATACGATCAACTAACGTTTTTAAGTATCTCTTTTTACCTGGGGATAGTTTAGATTCGATTTCTTTAGCCAAAGCTAAAACTTTTTCTTGTTTATCAGGTCCCTTGTATGATCTTAATGATTTTGCTTCAGCTCTTTGATCAGGTAAGTCATTAAATAGATAGTCAATTAATCCCATTAATAATGCTCCAGTTATTGGTAAAGCTGGGATAGCTATTATAGAAATTATAAGCGCTGTAAGAGCTGATGTTAAATCTTCGTTTAAAGATTCTTTTTCACCAACTAACATATCATAATCGTCCATTTGAAGGAGACCTTGTTGTTTAGTTGCCGCGATTGCTTTTTCAGCTAAATCGTGTAAATCCATATCGGCTTGAGCATCTTCTCTAGCATATTCTAAAACACGGATAAACAATGGAACATCCATTGTAATTGTATCAACGGCATCTTCTTCTTTAGCTTCGTCTAATTTTTTAACTAAATCCGAAAGTTCATGGTATGGGATACCTGATTCTTCTCTAGCTTTTTCAATGCTAATTTTACCACTTTTTATTTTTCTAGCGTAGCCTATAGGTGAGAATTCACTTTCTTCTAAGCTACCTGCTTGAAGTTCATATCCCCAACGCTTAAGTTTAGCTTCTAATTCAGCTTTATCTTTAGCTTCAAAGTCAAAGGAGTCATTTCGTCCGTAGTAGCCATTACCTCTTTTCCAAATTTGAGTTAAACCTGAATCATCGTTGCCCATATAGATAGCGATTTCACCATCAGTGAATGTACCTTCGTTTAGGTTCATTAAATCTTGAATTTCAGATTCATCGTTGTAGAATACTTTAACCCATTGCGTTTCAGGATTGTACATACCTTTTTTAGGTGGGTTAGCAAAGTCCCATTTTTCTTTATACATTACCATAATGTACTTATCACCTTGACGTGTTTTGCCTAATTTTGTATCTACAATATCAGCATTAGCTAAAGTTTTCATAGCTTCATTTCTGTAGTATGCTAATTCGTCTTGGGTTAGGGTACCTTCATCTAAAGGTTTAGAGAAGAATTCTTGTATTTTCTTTAAGTCTTTCATTATGCTTTCTCGTAATTGAGTTTGTATAAATGTCTATAACCCATATCGTAGATAGTATCTTTGATGCTTGCTTTAATATCGTCACCTGTTAAAGAAGAATCTACTTTTACTTCTTCATCAAACCATTCATCAGGACCACCTTCACGAGGGTCAGCTGTTACAACATGAACTTTATATGTGTCGTAAGATTGTTCTTCGTTTACAGACTCATTCATGCCTAATTCGGTATGAAGAACTTCCATAAACTTATCAAAGTTATGAGCGCCGTATTCGTTTTTAAGAATTTTAGCTACAGCTAAAGCAAAGTCTTTATATGATAAAGATTCGTCTACTGAAGCAATAGCGTCATCAATTGCCTTTGCTGCTTGATCCGCTACGCTTTCCTGTAGTCCTAGTTCGCTTAGGAGTTGGTTTTTCCTCCACTTGCTCTGGTCGAATTGGGTCATTGTCTATTTCTTTAATTTCGTTTACAATTTCTTCGATAACAGGCTCCAAAGAAGGTTCACCACTCATTTTTACTTCAATTTGTGGTTCTTCTTGTTGAGGATCTACTTGAGTGTGATAAGTGTCTTTAATATAAGTTACACCTCCTACTATCTTTCTGTATTGCCCTGGGTTAAATTTCATGGTTATAAATATTAGTGAGTTTATGAATGTTTGAGGGACTCAAGGTATTCAATGGTTTCGGTAATATTTTTAAGAGCTAACTCTTTATTTATACCACCATTCCAATTTTCTACATCACCAGCTTCAGTTACAAAACCCTCATTATTACTATTGAGCATATCTTCAGCCCATTGTTTGTAATTTTGAGTAAAGTTATCTACACCTTCGTTATGAAGAGATTTTTGATATTCTTTCCATAATCCTTTAATGCGTAATTCGTTTTCAAAGTCAACTTGACAATCAAAACAACGACGAAATGATGTCCAAAATTCTTTATCATTATTTCCCTTCATTATTTTTTTACATGAAGGGCAAAACATTGGCATAGCCAATGATTTTGCTTTATCTAATTTAGTAAGGTTTTGTTTAATACCATCTTTAATAGTCCATTCACGACCATTTTCAGTCCAAACATCACCTTCTTTGTGAAATTCAGTTGCTTTAGTATAACCTACACCTTCAGTTGAACGTTGTCCTGCTTTACCTGATAATACATTACGTAAGCGTTCAACATCCTTTTTAGCAAACTCCTTATTTAGGATGTTATCTTTACTCATAAACCTAATTCTTTTAATTTAGCGATAGTAGAAGCAGCATCAGTATGTAAAATTCCAATACCACCAGCAGCTTCCCATTGATTAATATTATCTGCTCTATCGTCAATTAAGATAGAAGTTGGTGTAGCATATTCTTTCTTTTTCCAAGCCGGAACTAAAATCATTTTATTATTAGGCATATTACGCTTTTTCCAAATGCGCTTACCATATTTTGATTCTTCATTCTTAGAAGGAGCTGAAAGTATAATTGGGTTGTATTTTTCAATATAGTTCCAATATTCTTTACCATCAGGCATCCAATCCATACCAGCCCAAAATGGAACACCAACAGTGTCATCAATTAATTTCCAAAATTCTTCTTTTCCTTTACGTTGCTCGTATTGCCCCGGTGGAATACCATCGGAAAATTGCATAAAACGTTTGTCAAAATCGGATAGGACTCCGTCCATATCTGAATAAATAGTATAGTTCATAACCTCTTCATTTTCGAATATCGGTAAAGATAATGCTTTTCTTCTGCTTCTCCAAAGATTTAATATGATTTCTTTATCTTCTTTAGTTTCAATACCAGGGGCAATATCTAAATAATTATTAATTACGTCAGCAAATGGTTTTCTAGTCTTTTTAGCTTTTAAATATAAGCCTTGAAGCATAGCATCTACTTCTTTTTCTAGTTTATAGTAATCACTTTTAGGTAAAATTTTAAGTTTGTTAATCATATCACGAATCATGATATCATCGTCCATGTATTTACCTGATCTTACGTTTTCACCAGATTGAGTTAGGTGTTCAATCTCGTGTCTAATAACATCTGAAACGTCTGCTGACATTTGAGACCAAGCTTGTGGTAGAACTTTTGGATTTACTGTAAATAAAGTAGCAATGAATGGGATTTTATCTTCCTCTTCACCACTATTTGAAGTACCATCAACTACATACCCATCAACTTTTTTGTCAAATTTAAGCATTCCAACATAGTTGAATTCTATATCTCTACCTTTACCATCAACATCTTCAATATCTAAATCAATGAATGAAGATTTGAGTTTTGGATTTTTTTTAAAATCAGCTACCCACTTTTGAATTGTAGCTTTAGTAAGTTTAGTGGTTAAGGAATCATAAACACCTTCATTTAATTGGGGGGTATTATCATGCCCACACTTATGACAGATATATAAATCGTCTCCACCATCAGCTATTTTCCATTCCCAACCACAATTGTCACATTCGATTTTATCTCCTACAATTGCTTCCTCTAAACCTAAAGCCAATTCGCGAGCATAAGCGTTTAGACCGAATGGATCTTTGTTTTTCTTTTCTTGTAAGCTGTCAGTCCAATTTCTAAATGTCATTGTCCCATTTAGATTAGCTTCAGCCTCTAAATCGTTTAAACGATCATCTTCTTGAGTGTTTGTAGTTGTAATGTCTCCCAAACGATCTTCCAAGTTTTGGATATGATGAATCATCTCATGCGCATAACTACGCGCTATATCTTTGGGATGACGCCCGTGAGTATAGAGGACAATGAGTTGCTCGTTAGGATCGTAGTATGCGGTTTTCCCGAAGAAATCTTCTGCGTTGGAAATGTCGTCATCTACTAAAGTTAGACCAGGTAAAGGCTCAATGTTATAACCTTTATCAATCATATGTTGGGTTAGCTTAGCTAAATAAGGTAATAAATCAATAGAATTACCCATTGAATGTTCATTAACAGCTAACTTAGGTGATGATGAATTTGTTTTAAATTCAGGTTCGTCTGGGGAATTGCGTTTATAGGCTGTTTTTAAGACTAAATCTTTTAAATAATCGTCTCCATATCCTACATTTACAGCAGCAATATCTACTAAACGTTTTAAGTGGGTAAATACCCTATTTTCGTCTCTATATAAATCAGCTACTTCATCTCCATATTGATCATGGATTTTTTCCATTAATTCAATAATATCTTCTTCAGTAAGACCTCTTTCGATTACTCTTTCTTTAAAGTGTTTAGTAAAGTTAATATCAATATCTAAGTCTTCGAACATATCGTCGAGTACTTTTTCTAATGAAGTAAAATCAATATTTTCTGTAAATGGTTTACCACCAATTACTTTAAATTCACCAGGAGAGGGTTTTTTCTCTGTTGGAACCACAATTTTGTGAGCAATCATATCTGCTAACTTATCAAGTGAAGTTAAATCTCCTGTTGAACGAGCCATTTGGATAATTTTCTTTATCAATGCTCTTTTTTTCTCAAATGTGAGATCCTCATTCAGAGCAGCAGGACGTAAAATAGTAAAAATTTCTTCTTTTTCTTTTACTCTAGCAGGTAAAAATTTAAAAAATGCTTCTTTATCGTTAGCTAAAAGAGCTTTACGAGCGTTAGTACCGCTCATTTGAGAATCTGGGGTAGTAATAATTTTAACTTCTACGTTATTGTATTTATCTTCAGCTTTATCAATTGCTCTAGTTCTAACTGCTATATCATTTAGATCATCTTCTCTACCTTCTCTACCACCAATTACCCAATAAATGGTTTGTTCAGGATGTTCTTTAGCATAAGAATAAACTTCACCAATTGCTGGTTTTTTAGCAGGCATAATTTCTACCTTCATAGGTAGATAGTTTTGGTAAATTTCCCAAACTAATAAAGATTCTTCTTGATCAATCTCGTCACGAACACCTGTACCTACTACTACAATGAATTTATCGATTTCAGGGTATTTTGCTAATGCTTCTTCAACTACAAGTAAATGTCCTGCTGTGGGTGGTTTAAAGCCCCCAGCATATAAAGCTACTATTTCTTTTTTTTCTTCTAAAAGAAAAGGCTTTATTAGTTCATTCACTAAATCTTTCATATACCTAAAAACGATTTGAGTTTGTTTTGAGCATCTTCTACTGATACAACTTGTTGAACCATCTGTTCAACGTTTTCTTGAGACATTAAATCACGAATTTCGTCTTCGGTTTTTTGCTTTTGAGCTTCTGAGCGTGCCTTTTCCTTATCTGTTTTAGGTTTAGTATCAGTAGGAATATAAGGGGTAACGTAGGTATCAATGATTGTATCTAAATCTTGAGCATCTGCTAATTTTTGATCTTTAGTAGTTGCTACAAAATTGCTACCAAATAAATTAAGGTAAGGAATCATGTTTTTAGTTACGTTAGCCCATGTTTGCATTACAATAGCAGGCATTAAGCTTCTATCTTCACCTTTTGAACGTTCAAATCTATCTTCGTTTTTACGAAGTGATTTTTCTAAAGAAGAATAAACGTAAACCATAAACACCTCATAACCAGCTGCTTCTAAGTTTTCTTTTAATTCTTTAGTTTTCTTAAACGAAGCAGCTGTACCATCTATTACGATGTTTTTGCGTTTTTCAATTTCTTGAGATAATCTTTCTTGATATGATTTTTGGGCGGCTTGCATAGCAACAGCTGCTTTACTTCTACCTTCGGCATCGGCTTTTTTTAAATCTAAAGATACACCAGCATCTTTTAGGTTTTTAATAAAATCATCATCAATGTTTAAAACAGTAAGTCCTAAACCAGATAAAGTATCACCAACAACAGATGATTTACCTGCTCCTGGTGCACCAGCTAAGATGACAGCTTTGGGGGCACCTTGTGCCTCTTTAAGTAATTGTACCAATGAAATCATAAACGCGCGTTTACAATAAATATTATAACTTTCGTTTAGCTGACGTTCTAAATTCTGTAAAAATAGGTGAGTGTTTAGGATTTTCTAAATCAAACAATTTTTTAACAGTCATGAAAATATCAATGTTATCAGCCTGAGATCGTTTAGATTCATAGATCTCCCATCCCTTACCTTGCATAACCCCGTCTTTTGGTCCACGCTTAGATGATTTGAGCCACAAAACTCCAGTGCGGTCAACCGATTTGCCGTAGCATTCTTCATAGCACTTAGCGTAGATAGCTGTTTGCAAATCGTATGTAGTTTGTAAATTATTAGATGTTTTAAAATCAATAACCCATAACTCGCCATCAATCTCGCAAACCATATCACAAGTACCCGCTACCTTAAGTTGGTCGGAGAACAAGTGGACCTCCGTTTCGATCAATTTAGGATCATAAGTCTCCCAAAAATCAACGAAACGAAGGAACATTTGCCATACATCTGGGTTGTATGATGGGTTTCCGAGCGAGTTTAAAAAGTTTAATTCTTTACCATTTAGGTAGTCTTCAATCATTTCGTGTACTTGAGTACCTTCTTCACCTGCTTTTTTAACAATGTGTTCAGATGAATAACCTACTTTTTTAAGCCAGTCTTCAAAGAATTTACCTTTTGGATAGTATTGTAAAACATATGTGATTGAAGGATAGTATTTACCATTACGTCTGTAATAACGTGAATCTGGCATAGTAATTTGCTTTGCATCCTCCGAGATCTCTAAGATACGGTTGTAAGAATGTTTAATGTTTCTCTTACTCATACGAATTGTAATTTTTTAGCCATTAAGTCATATTCAGTTAACGGCATTGTTGTTTGAATGAGATTAGTAACTGCCTCGAATCCCATTTCCGATGGGTCTTTTTCTTCCAAGTCAACCAGGTAAACCTCTTTACCTTCATTCATTAGGTATTCACAAAACTTAACGGCATCTTGTTGCGCGTCCTTATCTAAAGCTATATATATTTTTTCTACCTGTGAGGTAACAATTTTTTTCATTAGTTCCTTCTGGATGTGTTTACCCAAAAGTGGAATGGCGTTTCGTTTGATTGCTAATGCATCAAACATACCCTCACACAATACCAAAGGAGAAGACCAATTGATAAACAATTCAAATGGCACCATATCCTTACTCATTGGAGGGTTTTTATATTTGATGTATGAGTGGGGATCGAAGTTACGGGCTACAAAGTAATTTAGAGTTCCTTCGTGGGAATACGACGGTATAATAATCATCTTATCATAGACACCGCCATCGCAATAACCAATATTGTAGCGCAGTATATCCGCTTTAGTTACACCTCGTTGTTTTAGATAAGCTAGGGCTTGTCGTCCTGTCATATCGCTTTTTGTAATTGAGGTGAACGGTTTAAACTCTTTAGGTAAATCTATTGCCTCAACTCTACGTTCGTTTTTCTGGTAATCTGAATAGGTAACGTGTTTTTTAATTTCAGCGATAGCTTCATCAGTTGCTTTGGCTTGTTTAAATAAAACAACTAAATTAGTTCCTTTTTTACCACAAACCCAACAATGCCAAGGATTACCCTTAACCGAGTCATCAAAATTGACCTCGAGTTTAGGTTTAGAGTGGTTGCAAAAGGGGCAGTGGTATGCTTGATTACCTCGAGCAGTAGATTTACCTACTCCTAAAACCGAATTTACAATATTAACTAATAGATGGTTTACCATATAGGTGAATATACGAAATGTATTTCGCTATTCAAAGTCTTTTCGAAAGAACTTACCTAAAATGTTGTCGTTAAAATATTCATCGGGTTTTTGTAGTACCTCATAGATGAATAGTGCTTTTGTTTCCTCGTAAGTTAATAACTTTTTATTTGAAACGCAAGTTAAAATTTCACGTCTAAAATCTGATTGTTTTCCTTCTTTGATTAACGCCATAATTTCTTTATGGGAACCATAGTAAGTATTCCAATCGGATTCTTTAGTGACTTTTTTATAGGTTGGTTTACGCCCAGATTGTCCTTCGTACATAGCTAAATCTTTTTTAGTTAATTTAGTTTTACGTACAAATTGTAGGACTTTCTTTCCTATATAAATTTTACCAGTTGGTTGATGAATAACTCTATAAACAAAACCAAAGGTTTGAGGAGGGAAATCCTCTATTGAGGAAATTACCTCACCTTTATAATACCACATATTTTAATTTTTAGATAATATGATTTTCAGCATATATTCTTTTAACTGACCACCAAGTATTATTAAAATTAGAAGCTGCTCCAACTGCAGTATCACCTGCATTGGCATATAATCTAAGGGCAGCATAAGCGCCTGAAGCTACAGTAGCAGCAGAAACATAATAATAGAAATTGCCTGATTTAGGGCTAGTAGATATAATACCACTTGAATTTCCTAACTGGTTAGTTTCAGTACTTACATACATTGTAGCTGTTGGGGTACCAGTTAATGTACTATTTGGATAGAGGAGCCAGTTAAATAGACTATAAGCAGTATTTTGTGAACCTTGAGTCCATATTCCATAAGAGAACTCATATAAACCTTCAGCCTGGATTTGAATATATTGCCCACCAATAGAATCATAAACTAAAGACCCATCATTATTAATTTCAAACCAATTATCATTATTTTGATAACCTTGAGTAGTAGTCCAACTAATAATAGCATTAGTACCATTAACAACGGATTGAACACCAAGTTCACCACCCTTTCTAGTTACAATTTGGGCTGGAGGTAAAACATTATAATTAAAAGTATCTGTAGATGGGCTTGCAGATGATGAAATTAAAGTACCATTTACAATATTAAGAGTATCGGCTAAGCTATCAGCAATAAGATTGACACCTCCTACTGACATAGTATTAAAGGTATTAACACTACTTCCACCACCACCAGCGATAGTTACTGTTACAGCATTTCCTAAGTTAGTAGCAATTACACCTGCTCCTACAAAATCAATTGAGGCAACATCTGTAGTAAGTGAAATATTTTCGTCTAAGATTTGAACAGCGCTTCCAGCACCTGAAGATCCACTAGTACCTGATGAGCCTGAGCTACCTGAAGTACCAGCTGCTCCTGAAGAACCAGAAGTACCCGATGAGCCAGATGAACCTGAAGTACCTGAGTTACCTGATGAACCTGAGGTACCTGATGAGCCTGAGCTACCTGAAGTACCTGAGTTACCTGAAGAACCAGAAGTACCCGATGAACCAGATGAACCTGAAGTACCTGAGGAACCAGATGAACCGCTTGTACCAGCTTCACCTGAAGAACCAGAAGTTCCTGATGAGCCTGATGAACCAGAAGTACCAGTTTCCCCAGATGAACCCGAGGTCCCTGAAGAACCTGATGAACCTGAAGTACCTGATGAACCACTAGCTGCTGAATTGGCTGCAACTATATAAGGGTCAGCTATTGTACCTGTACCTGTAATTGTTACGTTTAATCCAGCAGTTGTTACACCACCTACACCTGAGGAACCTGATGAACCAGATGTGCCTGAAGTGCCAGATGAGCCTGAGCTACCAGATGTTCCGTCTGCACCAATACCCGAAGTGCCAGATGAGCCTGAGCTACCAGATGTTCCGTCTGCACCAATACCCGAAGTGCCAGATGAACCAGATGAGCCAGATGTACCATCTATACCTACGCCTGAAGTACCAGATGAACCAGATGAACCAGATGTTCCGTCTGCACCAATACCCGAAGTACCAGATGAACCAGATGAACCTGAGGTACCGTCTGCACCATTAATACCCGAAGTACCAGATGAACCAGATGAACCTGAGGTACCTGAAGTACCTGAACCTCCCCCACCACCTCCATAAGAGCCGGTAATATGGTATTCACCTGTAGCGTTATCTCTAACTAAAACACTTGCAGCAGCTCCAGCGGCATCATCAATACCAATATGATAGATAGAACCCGTCATAGCAAAGCTACCACTTAAGTTAATATCATAGGCATCTAAACCAGTGAATGCTACAAGAGATTGAGAGACGTGGCCAGCTCTAATGATCTGACCTGCCTGAATAGGGTTGGGGATTTGTTCAAATTTATTTGCCATTATAAAGTCTTTGTCGCTATTGTATAAATGTAATATATACCTTCAGATCCACTAGCTTCAATGAAAAAAGAGGCATCCGTTATGCTATCAAATTTAGCAGCGTTACTATCTCCATTAGGAATTGGATTTCCATTGGCGTCTAAAAATTCACCGTTGAAGTTGATAGAATAGTAAGTGTCTACAGCCATGTTTTCTTATTTTAGTTAATTGCTAAATAGCTAGATCCGATTACCCATAATCCATTTCTGGTAGTACTTTGATACCACCCCATAAATTTAACTACACCTCTAGTATTAATTGCTAAAGTTAATGGTGTATTAGATGCAGCTGATGTTGGGTAAAATATATTTCTTGAATCGGGCCCACCAGTTGAGCCATCACCAATACTTAATTCGTATTTAACTTCAACAGAGTTTCCTCCAGTACCAGTCCATATCTCTACTACTACTTCCTCACCTGCTTCTAGAGAATTAGGACGAATTAACCTAATGGGTTGAGTTCTGCCCGAGTTATTTGTTACTCTAAGGTAATTATATCCATGGTTTAATACAATAGTATATTCAGAATCAAAAACCATTTGGTCAACTCTTTCATTGAGAGGCCATCCTGGAAGGGAGCCACCACCAGATACATACTCAACTTGGAAAGTCATGTAAGTACCGTTATCTGTAATGAATAAAATTCTATAAGTAGCATCAATACTGCCAGTTCCTGTAACTAGCATATAAATAGTACCTCCTCTAGACATAGATGCTAAAAGAGCAGCTCTACTAGTACCATTAACATCTGTTTTGTAGATTTTAATATTGGCTACGTTTGTAGGATCAGTATCATCTACACTTAAATATCCATTAGCGTTTGGAGTACCTCCAGTTACACTTTTAATGTCATACCTGTTAAGTAACTGCTCGTAAGTATCATACGAATAGTTAGTAGTTGAGGTAGGTCTATTAAATTGCTTTATACCATCATTAAATATTGTAGTTTGCTTAGTTGCCATATTCTATTATGTTAATGCTTGTCTTTTTATCAAACGATAGGTATATGATATGTACCTTCTTTGTGGAGGGAATGTATCATTTTTAAACTTAACCTCAATTCTACCTAATCCAGGAGCTAATCCCGTGTTGTAAGATGCTGATAAGAATGTAGCTGGGAAGAGGCTTGAACCACTGATTGGGTTAGTATCAGGACCATCAAACATTAATAAATCGCTTGTTGATTCTGAATATAAACCATTTCTTGTAAATCCTACTCTATAGGTACCAGTTATCATTTCTGATTGTTGGTTTGAAGTATTGATATCATAGATTTGATATTCAATAAAGTAAGCACAATAGTTTTCTACACTAGCGGTACACATTGTATTAGTTTGCCATTCAAGATAGCTTGAGCTAAATGCTGCTGATCCAATTTCCGCCATATTTAATTGGAAAGGATCTGTTAACGAACCACCACCTGAAGTACCAGATGTACCTGATGAACCTGGGGCACCTGAAGTACCAGATGAACCAGAAGTACCACTACCACCGCCTGATGGGTTAACCCATTTATCAAATTCTACTGTAATAGCAGATGCCGCATAAACATTATCAGATAATGGTGGGTAAACGTTAGTTTCACTCCAATCTATATTACCTGTTCCACCACCTGGGCTAGCTGAAGCTGCTATATTATTTACTGTAGCAAAAACAAAGTAATATCCATCAATTCCACTAATATTTTGTGGACCTGGAAGTGATCTTTCAACTGAAAGTTGATCGTATTGGTTAGTAGCTGAAACTTTAACTGAGAGTTCAAAATATTGATCTAAAAGTAATTTAAGTCTATATGATTGATCAACCCCCGTACTATCAGCTTTAGGAATCCATAATTCACCTGTGGCGTAATTAAAAATAATTCGTCCTGCAGCTAAAAATGGGTTGTTTGGTATATCCCAGTTTTGGCTATCTTTATAATAAGCATATGTTGCTACTGCTGCTCCACCACCTGATGTACCAGAAGTACCTGAAGAACCTGAATTACCTTGAGCACCTGAGGAACCAGATGTGCCAGAACTACCTGAAGTGCCTGATGAACCAGAGGTACCAGATGAACCAGAGCTACCAGAAGTGCCTGGTGTACCTGGGTTACCTTGGGCACCTGAAGAACCTGAAGTACCACTTGAACCACTAGTACCTGATGAACCACTAGTACCTGATGAACCAGAAGTGCCTGAGCTACCAGAAGTGCCTGGTGTACCAGGATTACCTTGGGCACCTGAAGAACCAGATGTACCACTTGAACCACTAGTACCTGATGAACCAGAAGTGCCTGAGCTACCAGAAGTGCCTGGTGTACCAGGATTACCTTGGGCACCTGAAGAACCAGATGTACCACTTGAACCACTAGTACCTGATGAACCGCTTGTACCTGATGAACCAGAAGTGCCTGAGCTACCAGAAGTGCCTGGTGTACCAGGATTACCTTGAGCACCTGAAGAACCGCTTGTACCTGATGATCCACTTGTTCCTGAAGAACCGCTAGTACCTGAGTTGCCACTAGAACCTGAGGTTCCACTTGAACCACTAGTACCTGATGAACCAGAGCTACCTGAGGTACCTGGTGTACCAGGATTACCTTGAGCACCTGAACTACCTGAAGTGCCAGATGAACCGCTTGTACCTGATGAACCGCTTGTACCTGATGAACCGCTTGTACCTGATGAACCGCTTGTACCTGAAGAACCAGGGGCACCTTGAGCACCTGAAGAGCCAGAAGTTCCTGAAGAACCAGATGTACCAGATGAGCCTGATGTACCAGATGAGCCTGATGTACCAGATGAGCCTGATGTACCTGATGAACCTGAAGTACCCGATGAGCCAGAAGTACCTGAATTACCTGATGAACCAGATGTACCTGAAGAACCTGAAGTTCCTGAGTTACCTGAAGAACCTGAAGTACCCGATGAGCCAGAAGTACCTGAATTACCTGATGAACCAGATGTACCTGAAGAACCTGAAGTTCCTGAGTTACCTGAAGAACCTGAAGTACCAGATGAACCGCTAGTTCCTGAAGAACCATCGCCACCACTAGCACCGTCTAAGTTAACAGTCCAAGAAGTGTATGTTCCAGAACCAACAGTTCTAGTTGGAGCAGCAAATGTTAATAATCCTGTTCCTGAGTTGTATGTTATAACTTCACATTCCTGGAAGTTAGTAGTATTAAATACTATAATAATAGATTGAGCAGGTGAATATGCTAAACCTGTTGCTACTGTTAAAGAACTAGCAGTACCTAAAGTAAAGCTAGTTGTAGATGTTGTTCTATATTTGTCACCACTTATACCAGATGAACCTGAGGTACCGCTTGAACCGCTTGTACCTGATGAACCTGAAGTACCTGATGAGCCGCTCGTTCCTGATGAACCTGAAGAACCAGATGTGCCAGAACTACCTGAAGTGCCTGATGAACCAGATGAACCTGAGGTACCGCTTGAACCACTAGTACCAGAAGAACCTGCTGAACCTGAAGTACCAGAAGAACCGCTAGTGCCTGAAGAACCGCTAGTGCCTGAACTGCCTGAAGTACCACTTGAACCTGAAGTTCCTGAGGAACCAGATGAACCAGATGTTCCTGAAGAGCCACTTGTGCCTGATGAACCTGAAGAACCAGATGTGCCAGAACTACCTGAAGTGCCAGATGAGCCAGATGAACCTGAAGTACCTGATGAACCGCTTGTACCTGATGAACCTGAAGTACCAGAGCTACCTGATGAACCACTTGTACCTGATGAACCAGAAGTACCTGAGCTGCCTGATGTACCTGAAGAGCCTGATGTGCCTGATGAACCAGATGAACCACTAGTTCCTGAAGAACCTGAAGTACCTGATGAACCAGAGCTACCAGATGTACCTGAGGAACCTGAACTGCCTGATGTCCCACTTGAACCACTTGTACCCGAAGAGCCAGAGGTACCGGAACTGCCAGAGCTACCTGATGTACCTGATGAACCTGAAGTGCCAGATGAACCTGATGAACCCGAAGTACCTGAGCTGCCTGAAGAGCCAGATGTACCAGATGAACCACTAGTACCTGATGAACCCGATGAACCACTTGTACCTGAAGAGCCTGAAGTACCTGATGAGCCTGAACTACCACTTGTACCAGATGAACCAGAAGAACCAGATGTACCTGATGAGCCTGAACTACCACTTGTACCAGATGAACCAGAAGAACCAGATGTACCTGATGAACCACTTGTACCTGAAGAACCCGATGAACCGGATGTTCCTGAAGTACCACTTGTTCCTGATGAGCCAGATGAACCTGAGGTTCCGGATGTACCAGAAGAACCAGATGAACCTGAAGTACCTGAAGAACCTGAAGAACCTGAGGTGCCAGAAGTAAAGAATTGGGCATCAGTCCAAGCGTACATATCACCTGATTCAGCGCTTCTAACTAAAACGTTGTATACTTTACCGTCATCAGGTTTGGTGCTAATATCCTCTAAGAATAATGAGCCACTGATAGTTAAGCTACCACTGATTTCAATTTCATAGTTTTCTTGGCCTGTAAGTGCTACTACAGATTGAGATACGTGCCACGATTCGATAGTATATGTTTGTTCTATCTTATCTGTGGGCGTGAATACGTCCTGTAGTCTTTTTTGTCCTTTACTCATGATTTATTACCTATCTATGTTTATAAATATAGTAGTATCTGTTGTTCTTGAAGTAGGAAGGGGTTGAGATAATTTTCCTACTGCTAATAAATTTTGAAACTCATCATATAAACCAACTGTGGTTATATATGGTGAAAAATAAGAACCAGTAGTAAAACCATAAGGAACACCTTCTAGAGATCCTGAAAGGGTTGAAGGGTTAAGACTATAATTAAATTCACTTGGGGAAATAGTACACTTGTATTGTGTTTCGTATATAGTTAATGAACTTGAGAATGAACAAGTTGCATTTGTGCAATTTACAATATCTTGATAAGTAAGACCATCACCATAAATGTTAGCATTACCATAACTTGAGGTACCATACCCTTCAATTGGAATTGGAATTGTATCATCTTCTAAACTAGTGAAGATTACCATACCATGTGAGTAAATAATATTACCTACATGCTGTCCATCATATAAAACGTTACCTTGAGCATCGTCATAATAGACATAAACTTTATCTCCTTCAGTACATTTGTATTCAAATGAACCAGGTTGAACGTAATTACCAAATAACCCAGAAGGAATAGCTATTACTGAAATCTCAGCATTAGAATGTGTTGGGAATTCGCGGTTAATATTATAAGTGCTTTCTAAATAGTTGTAGTATCTACCTGATGAGTCAGGGTTACCTACAAACACATTACCTGCTACATTCTCTCCAGGGTATAAACTTTGGGTTTGTACTGGTGAACCGTATGAAGCTGTTAAGTAGTTAGAATAGTATAATTCTTTAATTGAATTATATATCAATACTTGATATTGGTTCCCATCATTACCTGTTGTGGGTGATGTATTAGGGTCAAAAAGAGATTGGATGTTAACTCCTAAGAATCTATCTATACAATCGTTAAGACTATCAGTCCCCCCCTCATATATGTCTATGTCATAGAAGGCAGAGTCATATAGAGCAGGAGAAGATAAGTTACCATAACAAGTAAAACTTTTGTTTACCTCAAATGGTTCGACTATAATGTCTTGTGATAATAATTGTTTCCAAGCGCTCATTCATTAGAAGTCTAGCTTCACGCGGATTAATGCTTCTTTCGTAAAATCTTTCTGAAGTGGTTTAGATAATTTAGCTACTGCTAATAATTCGTTAGTATCGTTATATAAACCTACAGTTGTAATGTATGTTGTTGGACTATTAATAAATAATGGATATAAAACTTCTCCAGTAGAACCCGAAATAAATGATGGGTTTTCTGAATAGTTATATTCTGAACTTCTAGGTCTTACAAATACAAAATCCGAAGTAATTGTTTCTTGGGAATTTGCTGTAAATGAAGCACCGTCTTTAATAGCAACAAAAATCAAGTTTGGATTAGGATTGTTGGTAATTGTTAAAGCAGATGTTGTAACAGCGTCTAATTCAATACCACCATCAGCAAAATCATTACTTAATGCTCTTGGGTTTAAAATATAAGTTGAGATGTCTGGAAGGAATAAACCATACGAACCTGAGTTAGTGCTATATCCTTCGTTATTTTTACTAGTATTTACGTTACCAGCTGATCCAGAAACCAATTGGAATACTCTACCAGCATCATTGAATTGTACAGAGGCTACAACTTGGCTATTATCAGTTAATGAGATAGTACCTCCGGGACCATCCAATAAAAGAGTAGTTGAACCTGGGAATAATGATTCTTTATATCTACTTCTTTCGACTGAAATAGCCCAAAAATCTGAAGATGTAATTCCGCCAAAAGTAAATGATGAGTTTTCGTCACCTAATACTAGGGTACGATACTGACCATAAACTGTTGAAGATGGAGATTTACCATCAACATCTAAATTATAAGCAACACTACCACTTCCGAATTGATTACCATAAGTAACAGCAAATTCTAAAGATGATGTTACCACATTAGAAAATACGTTTAAATAATAATTACCTGAAGATCCCCCAGCTTGAGTGGAAGAGGTAAAAAATGTAGTAATGGTTGGTGTCTCGTTATCGGTCCATAAACCAGCTGTAATGCTATCAGCTGATACTACGAAATCATCGGTGACTAATCTAGTATATGACATAATTTATATTTTAAGATACGGTTGTTACTGTTACTGGGACTTGTAGTCTAGCACCACTATCTCTACCTATAATTGTTAATGTAGCGTATAAAGCATTATTCGAACCGAATAATGTATTTACCGTGGTAGCTCTAATGTTAATAGTAGTACCTACAACAGTTGCAGAAACGTTTGTACCTAATGTTGTTGTGTTGTTATTTAATTGATTAGCTGCTAATGTATCAATTCCTACACCTTCAAATGTACTAAATAATCTAACATCGGAAATTGTAGCTGTGTATCCACTAACTTCGTTTTGGTTACCACCTAAGTAGTTTAAAGTTTGTGGAGTAATTGCTAATGAAGCTCCTTGTTTAATTACAATATTAGTATATCCAATATCTAGGATAGGCATTTTAGCAGTACCACGTGGAAGTGTAGTAAGCATATATTTCATAATCTGAGTTTCCTCAGGAAATGCTTCTAATAAAGGCATGTTTTCAATGGCTTGACCATAATAGGCGGAGCCAGATGGATGGTTTGGATTGAAAAGAGTATAATCGATCTCATCATCAGCTAAACCAAATTGAGTGATACGAAAAGTACCATCATTTTTGGCAAGTAACTCTCTACCTTTTGTTGTTAAGATAGCATCAACTGTTACTACAGAATTATTTAAATATCCCATTTTTTAATACGTATTTTGTTATAAATATATGTTATTTTTGAATTTTTTATATTAATTGTTTTCCTTTAAGTGTAGCTAATGTACTTTGTAAATTACCTTCTGTTCCTTTATAAAAATATTCAGGGGTAAGAATACCAGTTGAAGTTCCTCCTGCTGGTTTGTCTACAGATAAAAGGATGTAAGATGGATCATTTACATATCTTCTAAGTAGGAAATAATCTAAGTTACTAGCAGTACAGATCCTATCTAAAGTCAATATAACTTCCCCTCCTGTGGTATCCACGTCTTTTATATAATAAGTTTGAGTTTCTGTTCCTTCAAATCTTATTTCATCTCCTACTTGAACTGTAAATGTAGTTGTAATAGGATTAAATCCGCTACCTGTGATGTCTGTTTGACGTTGATTATAGAATGATTTTAAACCATTTTTTGCAGGTGGACCAATTATACCATCTTTAGCTCTAATTTTATTAGATGAGATTCCTGGGGTTGGGTAATTTTCCCAGAATAATTCACATGGTCCTAAGTTTGGTAAAGGTTGTTGACTTACTGTAAAGTAGGAGTTTGAATCTAATGATGGGTAATTTAGTGTAGGATCACCAGCAATTGTTAATAATTTAAACTCATAATAATCGTTTAATGTTGCTGATGGGTCTTGGAAGAAAATCGTTTCAGTAAACGCAGTTTGTCCTGAGTAGCCTATTTGGTAAGGTACTCCTTGAGCAACTCCGTTTTTAAAGAATTGAACGTTACCTGTAAAATCATAATTATCAAATGGGAATGATAGGAAGACTTTGAAATATAAAGTAATACCCATATTTGATGGATCATCAATTGCTGTGTACTTAGTATTAACAGCTGTCCAGGTAGAATATGTTGAATTTTGTGAAATTACATCAGGGAATGCTATAGCCCCTAAATTAAAGTTATTAGGATTATTAAGAGCATATGAGAAGAATCTAAAGTCTTCTGCAATCCCTCCTTGTGGAACGTCTCCTTGAACAAAATTAATAGATCCTGTATAACCACCACCTTGGTTTGGTTTATTAGGAGCACTACCTATACTAGAAGTTTGAGTATAGATAATAGGAACAGGTCTTTGACCACTCTTAAAAATAGATTGTAAACCTTCTAAATTTGAGAATGCGGCTGCTGATCCATTTTCGTCATTAAAACTAAGAATAGCGTTTGAGTCCTGTTCAAAATTTTGTTGTACTATACTTAAATTAACACCATTAGAGTCATTGATAGGTTCAATAACATTAGCGTTTTCATCAATATAATATCTAACGTTAACTGCACTCCTATCTTCTAGGTTGTTACCCCATTCTGGGGATGTACCTCCTACCCAGTTAAAGAATGCAAAGTAATATCCTTCACTTTCTACTACAGGTAATTGCCCATACCCCCCTCTAGTAGATAAAGCATTAAAATCAGGAGCAGTAGATTTACTACCTAAATATCTAGGGATAGTACTACGCTTAGCATAGTAATTATAATCTTGAACAAAAGCTTTAGGTAAAGTAGTACCTTGTTGTGATGCTGATATAATAACTTGTTGGTTAACAGCTTGAATAGCGTTTGATTGATAATCTAAATCCCAAAATATTTTACTTTCTCTTGCTATTAATTCATTACCATAAACCGCATTACAATCACTTGATTTAAAAGTTAAAGGTACAAATGGAGTAGCTATTAATTGAGCTTCTCTTGGAGTCATAGAGACTGTTGGAGTATTTTGAGATACTAAACTAATACTACTGTTACTAAGGACTTGAACAACATAAAAATCATCATTAAATCCTTGAATTTCTTGAATATTAGTTCTATTAAACTCTAGATTTCCTAAGTTAGTACCAACAGGACCTCCAATTTGAAGGCCAGTACCTGCAAAGGTAAAATCACCAATATTTAAATCAGTATTTAAAGTATAGTTAATAAATGATGGTATATAGTCTTCTAAATCTAATAAATTGAAAGATGTTTTAGATATAGATATAGCTCTTAAATACCAATCATTTAATTGATAACCAACAGGAAGAACTTCCTTTGTATTTCTAACTCTTTCCCACCAAAAGAAAAGTTCTCCGGGTGATTGAGCACCAGCAGTCATACCTGCAATAAATGCATCTATGCTGGGGTTCCAACTTGCACTTACAGCATAAGTTACAACAGTAGTATCGGCTGATTTAAATGGGTCGCATTCTGGGTTTAGGCTTTGTGTAGTAACTACTAAAGTTGAACCACTAAATTCACCATCAATATATTCTCGAGCATCATCTTGAGTATAAGGTTCGTAACCAAATGGTGTAACGTTTGAACCTGCCCAACTTTGAGTTACGTTAATAGCTCCGGGGTAGTCAAAATCTGTATAGTTTGTATCTGGGACGAATATGGGTAAAGTACCACCTTGTGAACCTGTGATTGATTCAAGTGGGAATGATTGGTAATCACTAGATGCTGAGTAAGCTCTTTGTCCATCTAATAGATAAGGAATTTGTCCAATACTACCTGTTAATTCATGGAATGAACGTGATACAGGTGGTTGTGGGTACCTATTTCTTTCTAATAAATGTTGTTTGATTGTGATACCAGTTGCTGATGATACTTTAGCAGGTACAAAATCCTTAATTACTTTAAATAAAGAATTATCAAAGAATTTGATTAATCTTACAAAATCATTCCAGTCATAGTTACCTGTGTATTTTAAGAAATAATCATTACTTAAATCTACTAAATCAGGGTATGTGTTTGAACTTGTAAAGTTTAAACGTGGGTCACCAATATATTCTCCAATATTAAAATAACCAAGTGAATCAATAATATCATCATTAATTTGGTTAGTTGGTGATAAAGCTACCTCTACTAAATTAATAGAGTTAGTATAAGCCTTATCAGAAGTATTATTGATTTGTTGAATAGAAATCTTATTTGATAGGGTATTACCACTAGGAAGATTTAAATCTACATTTCTAATTTTATCCGATATACGATTTTTGATACCAACCGCTGGTTGGTCCATGTAAACATATTCATTATTGGCACTAAATGATCCCGTGTAGTAGAAATTACTATCACTAAAAAATGATGGAATATTAGTCCAAGATCCTGTTACTTTAGGATGGATTGAAACTGATCCTGTATATAATTCACCTCCTAAGGATGCTCTAAATGCTAATTCAGAAGACCCACTATTAATTCCGTTACCCTCAATTGATTGAGGATTCATTACATAGTCTTCAAATATACTTTTACTAATCGTGGGTGAATAGTATCTAATTTCTTGAAGTGAACCACTAAATTTAGGAAATATAGTTGGATATGCGAAGTAAGAAGTTGAACCATTTAACCATTCACTATCATCTACACCAATAATAGATTGAGAAGCAAAGAAACCTATAGATGAACCATCACTACCATTATATACATTATTACCAGCATATAAAGTAACTTTATCATTTTCTAAGGTTACCATAGTCGACCACCAACCACCATCAAAGAATGGTAAATAAACACTAGCAGATTGTTCTGGGGTGTTTACGTAGTCAGGGTAGATGGTAAGGTTAGCGAATTCATTATATGGATTAGGGGTAGAACCACTAAATGAACCAGAAGTATATCCAGATCCTGTGTATTCAAGGACTAAATATACATCTGTATCTAAGTTCCATACTGTTTGATTATTATAATCTAATGCCGAACCCAATCCGGGAGTTTTAAATCTTAATTGGACTGTACTTCCCGGAGAGTTACCCCATTGTGTATTAATTCCCCAACTTGAGGTTACGAATCCTGTGGTTTCTGTATCAAATTTATAGTTAAATTGATTAAACCAGAAATCATAATCATTAGTATTATCTTTATCTTTACCACCAAATTCATTGATCTGGAGTAAAGTATCAGGGATACCATAGATAGTAGCTAATGCTCTAATACCATCTACTGTACCTTTCTTTTTATATAGGTAAGATAGGTTGTTGTAAATACGCTTGTATAAACGTTTGTTTACATCATCTTGAGGTAAAATCTCATTTGAACCTGTTACAAAATTATTTACATACTCGTAACCAGTAGGAGTAGGTAAAGAACCTGTCATATAAGCATATGGAAAAGCGCTACCTGAAGGTGTAATACCTAAAGTAGAGGTGAATAGATTAAAAGAACTAAAGTTGTTCTCGTAGATAGTAAATCCTAGGTCACGTAATTGTTGCGCGATTAAATCGGGTGAAATTCCAAAGTCAATGCGGTTATCGTTATCCCATTTATTGGTGATATCTTTGATGTAAACCCATATATTTTCGTCATAGAATTGTCCAACCATATTACAAAAGTCGAGATATGGTTGATTTGCTGTATCCTCTCTAAGGTATTCTGGGAGAGCATAAAAAATCCAGTTTGAATTATCTACATCATATAACTCAGCAGATGCTAAACTAGAAGTTATCCAAGTTTGACCCTCAGGACTCGTAGTAGAGTATTGATTGTAAGGTTGTGATGGATTAGTTTTAGGCCAAGAAGTTGAACCTGAAGTGTAGTATAAAAAGTATTCGTAATTATCGAAAGTAGTAATGGTTTCATTAATTTTACTTTCATATAAAGCGGTACTTGCTGATGTAGAAGTTGTAACTACGCCTGATCCAGAGGATGCTAGAACTGTCCAGTTTTCTATTTGTTCTAACTTATAGAAAAAGTTATTTAATCTAGCTTGTGCTGAAGAAAAGTTTATAAAGTTAGAAAATTCACTATAGTCAACATTTATTTTAACACTAGGATCTTCGTAATAGCTATTAATTTGCTGTAAGGAAGATGTAGATGTAGTAGATGTTAAATCTAAAAAGCTTTTAGGTTGAGTAGAATTATTAACTTCACCTTTTACATTAAGATTAAGATTTGGTCCCCTAAGTTTAATTGAATCATCAATTATAATAGGAGTATTTGGAATTTCTACTAAATAAGCAAGTGGATCTGCGATTTGTTCTACTACCCACAAAGTTGAATTTAATTGGAATTGTGGGGGTAAAGCCTCATATAATTTAATTAACACACTATTAACATCTAATTGAATGTTATTAGCGATTAATAATTGATTTTGACCAAAATTTAAGTAAAAGTCTGGGTAGAAATTATCATTAGTTCTTTCTTGAATAAATTCATTGGTTGAAAGGACTATTTCAGCAGTACTAATTTGAGTAGAATCTAATCTAATCTCAGTTCTGTCCGAAGAGATTTCTGATATAAAGTATCTTTGGTTAAAGTTAGATGATAATCTATTAGATAAAAAATTATATAATACATTATAACTACCATTGTAGAAACCCTTAGAACGTAAATTTTCTTCAGGGTTAATACTTAATATATTATCTAAAAGAGAATACTCTGTAAAATTAGCAGGTGTGCCTGTAATTGGAGATACTATACCACCACCATTAGGGTTATAGATAAAGTATTCAATATAATCAGTTTGTTGATTAAATACAATCTCAGTTTGTTGTTGAGAAATAAGATTCTCATCCGAAGTAGAATAATCTTCTAATGCGAATGTTGTAGGATCAATAGGAATTACTTTAACTTCTCTCATGCGATTGAACTAAGGTCTGTTTTATCTTGTATGGCTTCTAGTAATTGTTCTCTTAAACTAGTAATTTCAGCTTGAAGGGCTTTAATCTCAGCACTAGTATCATCGTAGTTAATATACGCTGTGCTAGTTTTAATCAAATATTCATGTGAATTAGTTTCACCACGTTCAGGAATATCGTAAAAAATTTGGTTATAATATGAGAAAAATTCATTTACAGTAGGTAAGGGAACTTCAGCTATAGAAGCAGATACCGATACCAGCTGAGTAAAAGTAGTATCTATTACTCGGGAGTATTGGTCTTTACTAAAATTATTTTTAAATAAATTTACCTGCTGTTTCATCCATTAATTACTTTAAAATAGTAATTATCATCATAAATTGTTGTACTACCACTAGCTTGAACTTGGATAAGTATTTTGTAATATCTTTCAGGTTCTAAACCATTCATATAAATATCAAAATAACTTGAAGTTGCATCAGCACTAATCTTAGTGTAGTTAGTGTTGAAATCTACAACATACTCATCAGTATCCAAATCTTTAATTGCATACCAAGCAGAACCTGAAGGTAAATAATATTGTTTAGTATACAATGATGATGTTGACCAAACTTGTGCTGGGTATTTTGGGCGACAATTAATCCTAAATTTATTAACACTTTCTGGATAGAACACGCCTGGGTTGTCTGCTAAATCAATAAATTGATTAGGGGCAAATAATTCAGTAATAGTTGAAGAACCAGTATCCCAAGTTGAATCATCCCACATGATATCTAATTCAGGGGGATAAATTGTATTTGTGTCAACACTATAATACTGCATTACAGGTTGTACTTGCTTGTTTGTGTTAAATTCTGCTCCGTTTTCCCATTTAATAATAAACCCATTATTAGCTCTAGAACCACTATACCAATCAGCTACCATTGGTGTGATAGTAACACTTAAATCTTTTTGTGATCTAGGACCAAAAGACTGTGTTACAGGGTATTGTACTGTATTATCTGAAGAGCTAAAATACCAGTTACCACCACCTTGTGGTGCGTATGTTGGGTTATATGAGCTAGTGTATCCTAAATTAGAACCACCAATATTCCAAGCAGCACCACCTCCAAATTGAGGGGAATTCCATGCAGCACCATCAGTAGTAATGGGTTCATCTAAATAAGTTCCTGTACCCATATTCCAGCTGTCATATACTGGGAATACTTCTAATGTAGAGTCTTCTACAATACCTTGGGCAGTAGCTATAAAACATTTTAATTGGGCGTCCCAAGTACCAGTTACTTTAGTATTAAATACATTAGCAATTTCATCACTATCAAAAGCAATTAAAGTTCTAGCTACAGAGGGGCTACTATCAACCGCAAAGTTCAAATTTGATATTTGGTTGATAGGATCAATACCTGTGTTCATTGTAGGATACATTGAATACAGGGATGTATCTTTATATGGGAAAAGTTTATATACTGCCATTTTTTAGAAGTTTACTACTTTACCTTTAATATCCGAATTTGGGATTTTAACTTCAAAAATCATAGGATCAATTGATGGGTATATTACTCCATTTATATTAGATCCTTGAACATCGTAAGCATATTGTGAATAAGCCCCTCCGGTTTTGTTAGTAAAATAAATATTTTTAACTGTTTGAACTCCTTCAACTCTATCTAATATTACAGAAACATCTCTAAGGACGATAGGCTGATTAATCTGCCAGTTTTGTATGTTAAAGTAGTTTTGAAGGGCTATAATACATTTTCTTAGAACCTCATTGCTATTAAAGTTAGGTAAAGTAATAATTTCAAAATCAATTCCTAAATTTATTACAAATGCGTTCTTAATCCCTACTGAATCCCCAATAGTTCTAAATTGGGATAAGTATGTAGTTAGATTTTGTTTAAGTGTATTAGAGGCGTTAGTAAGACTACCATTACCATCATAGGCTAAAACATATAAGTCAACATTAGTACCTGTATTATTTTCTGCTTTAGCTTTCTCAGTATAAACTTTAGCGATTTTACCATATTTAGAAGGCATTGAAAGTGCTCTTACAGTGTAATCGTCTGGGGTAACTGTTCTATATTGGGTATTAAAATTAGAAATAATATTTTGTCTTAATTCTTCTAAACTATCTCCACCTCTACCTCCTGATGCTGCTCTTGGGTTAGTAACTACTAAAGAGTCAAATGATTCTTGGTATAAACCTCCGGGATCAGTTTGAGCAAAGTTAACAAATGTTTTATTAATTTGTTTAATATTAGTTAATGTGTTTGCTGCTACGTTTGCACCAACACCACCACCAACTAAGTATCTCACAGTTAAATTACCTGTTGGGGCAATTCCATAAGTATTTGTAAAGATAAAGTTTGTAGGAGAATATGCTGTAGTAAGTTTGTCTTGTTCAAAAGGTAAACCTAAACCAACGTTATCACTATTAGGTGTAACTTCAGCATCAACATCTAATGAGGTACCGGCGCCAAATTGAATTTCTAATGACCCACTATTGACAAAGCGAGTAGCAAATCTGCGTTGTACTTGTTTTAATTGGAGTAAATATGGGGCTAAACCTTCATCTAAGTAAGTATTAGGATTATTTGGGTTTGAATTTCTAATAGAATCATAAACCATTTCTTCTGCTAAGTAAGGTACTTCATACCAAGTATTACCATCTGCATCTACAATATCTAAAATACTAATAATGTTATTATTATTAATGGTAGTTGTAAAAAATTCTTGTGGTGTGGATGGAGCTTGGATTTGAGCTGATACTATAGTTGCAGAGATTGCATTTCTACTCTTTTTGAGCAAATATTTTGTAGGGTTATTAACACCATCTACTTCGTATACAGTAGCTTCAGTTGGGTCCATTGAACTAGAAACTGTAAAGTCTAAAGTATTTTCTGTAAGAAAGTTTAAGTTAGCGTTTATTGAGGATCCAATTTGAGTATTTTGGCCTATTAATAAAGCGTAATTATAGTCTGGGCGGTATTGTGAAGGACCACTAGTAATAGCAGGGACAATTTGATAAAAATCAACTGGGGATGATGCCGCACCTGTTACCTTAGGTTTATAACCCATAACATAAGCTAAATCATATAGATTTTCGAATCTACGAGCGTATTGAGTATAGGTTTCTTGGACCTGGTTGTCTTGATAGAATGAAAGTACATCCCCAATATAAGCAGATAATTCCATAAACATCATACCAGGAGATGCTTCTGTAAAGTCTGTGTAGGTTGTTGGGAAGTAAGTTTTAGAATAGTTAACTAATGCCGACCTAAAATCAGCAAAATCTTTATTCAAATATTTTATATCTCTCGCCTGTGCCATTATGAAAAGTTGAATTCTATTTGATCAGAAGTATTTTGATTTTTAATAGAATATTTTATGGTTACTTTAATTGTATTTGTATCAGGAATAGTAAAAATTACTACTCTATCTAATGTAATAGATGGGAAAAGATTTTCAATTTTAGATGAAATATCAGATTCTATACCATCTAATGTATCATTAGCTATTTGTTCAAATATAAATTTACGCAACCCACCTCCAAAATTAGGATTATCACACCTTTCTCCTGGTTCTGTTAGAAAGAAATTAATTAAATTATTCTTAATAGCAGAATTACTCGTATAATTAGGTTTAAATACAGCAGGATCAGATAAAGGTAAATCTATCCCTACCCCAATATTAGGGTAGAAATCTGTTGCTGGTATGATAAGTGGGTTGAATGCCATTATTTTTTATTCATTAATCCCATAATTTGGTCTAGACCAACGTTTCCTGCTGGTAAATCACCCCCAGGCATAGCACCTGAAGGAGGTTGGAAAGAATTACCCATAGCATTTGTTGAGTTAAATGAAAGAGTATCTTGACCTCTTCTCATATCACCCATAATACTTTCCATCATAGCACGTTTTTCAACTGATGTTGATGATGGGGGAGTTTGTAATGTTGGAGCTACAGTTTCGTTTACAACTGTAGCCTTAGGTGTACGAACTGCTTCCAAAAGGATTTCTTTTAATTCCTCTTGAATAACCTCTCGTACGGCTTCTTTAATAAGTACTTTAAATTCTGTCGCTTTCATGGTTATAAATATTGAAATTTAATAGGGTTTTAAATTAGGATTTGAATCAATTAAATATTTTAATTCGTCTATAAGGATTTGTTCTGATGAAGCAAAAGATGGAGTCGTTTTTAGGGCTGTTACACCTTGTCTGTTTAGTGCTACTGCAAATCTTCTGTATAAACTTCCAACAGGTTGACTTTCACTTCTAATATTTAATTTAAAGCCTTTATATTCATTGTCTACTGTGTTACCTTGGAGTAAAGCTTGAGCGCCAAATCTTACCAAATCTTCCGATAATTCGGATTGAGGTATTTCATCTTGGGAACATAATAAAGCTAAAATATCAACTAAATTTAATAATGCTAATACTAATTGAATTGATAAAGATAAAGTAGTACTAATACTTAATAAAGATTTAGCAACTTGAAATCCTTTATCGGATTGGTTTCTTGCTCTACTTGTTTTTTTATCTATTTTAGCTACAGTTGCTTGAGTAGCCATGTTTAATGAAAAGGGACCAATCGGAATAGGTATGTAACCTGCAGGAGGGGGGACACCAGCAACCCCAGGTATTACTAAAGGGGTAGGGTTATTTTCATATACTTTTAACACAGCAGCCCAAGCAGCTCCATATAAACTAGCGGCTGTTCCTGCTACAGCTAAAATTTCGGCTGTTGTATATATATTATTTAAACCTCGAACTAAATTGTTCTTTTTTTCTAAAAGCCTTTGCAATTCTTCTTTAGTAGGGCAAAAGTCTTTTAATTTACCTTCAGCTTTAAAGTCTTCTGGGATGTTATCTATTGTAAGATTAGATAAAGCATTTAAATTACTTGTAGTAAAGGCATTCATAAAATCAACTCCTTTTAATGATTGAAGGTTAATATCAGGTAAAGCCTGATCTAATTTATCAATAGCAAAAGGTTGTAGTAGTCTTACTACTTGGGGAAGGATTTGACTTTTTATTTGAACGTTAGCTTGAGAAAGAGCAGTCTGTAATAACCCATCTGGAGGTGGTGGGTTGGTAGTTTGGTCTATAACAATCTCTGTAGGAGTTTGTTGTCTAAATGCTATACTAGTAGTAGAAAGAGGTAGAGTAGTAGTTTGAGGGACTACTTTACCAGGGGGTTTCGGGGGTAAATTTACAGAATCAGCCATTATAATGTATTTGTAAATTTAGATTTAGCATTTTCAAGTTGATTTTTAATACCACTTAAAACACTTTGGGTTGAAGTAGCAGCATTGTTTGTATTAATCAACATAACAGGTGATTGAGCTGCCATATTACTTTGTGTCGATAGTGCTACACACAAGCTGATAAGGGTGTCACAGAGTTGTTCTAAGAGAAATACTGTTGTATCTCCTTTTAAAACAGGTTCTGTAGCTTCTTTTCCTCCTAAAAATATACCACCTCCACTAATAAAATCTTGAGTGTTAATTACGAATTTTTTAGAATCTATATTTACACTTTCAATAGAAGATAATCCAATACTCTTAATAGATGATAATAATAAATGATCTTGGGAAGCGTTAAATACTAATCTACCAGAATTTACTATTACTTGTTTTTTATCATATTGATTTACTTTAATTGGTTGGTTATCATATGAATTATATGAATTATTACCACCAGTTTGGAGAGGAATCTGTTGAGTTGAAGTTAAATAAATAGATGAACCATCTTGATTTATCTGTTCTGTGATAGAATCCCAAGCCGGAGCATATGGAGCTTTTTGATTTGATAAAATAGTAATTGGATCACCTAAATCCCCAATTTTAGACCATTCATTAGGAACAAATGTGATTCCATTAGGCACAGTATTCCCCAATCTAATACTATTACCAAATCTACCATCTATAATATAATCCCCTTCATATGGATATGTTGGGTTAATATTTGATTTTTCTTGGAAGTAATTACCGGGGTTAAATACTGTATTACTTCCTGAAGATGGTTTGTTTGGGATTCCTACAGCAGCTACCTCTAAATAACCTTTGTTTTGGGTATTTGGAGTTATAGTCTGTGTAGGGTAAGGGATGGGGTTTACTTGTTGATTATTCCATAAATTTAAAGGACTTAGATAGTAAAAAGTTAAAGTACCAAAATTAGATTGGTATTCTTTATTAGCTAAAGCTATTACTAATACAGTCTCATTAGTTAAAGGATAATTTTTAGTATTAGGGTATAAAGGAAGAACACCAATTAATGTGTTAGATCCATTAACCTTAATATCATCTAAAATTTGAATTGTAGCTATACCATTATCCGAACCACCTGTTTGGTTGATATTTAATACTCTACCTGAGATGAGTTTGCCTGAAAGTTGTTTAAGGGCATCATCTTGAGATGTATTAATAATTTGCCCTAAACTTTTGTTTAGGGATTGTCCGGATTTAAGTACCATTACTTATTGTTTTGAAGCTTATCCATTTCCTCAAGCAATTGAGCTTTTTCCTCATCGCTAATGCCTAAACCACCATCTTCAGATGTTGAGTTTAAAGCTCGCTGGACTAGGGTAGCCATTTTAATTAAGGCATCATCGTTTTTAACACCGATCTCCATGTACTCTTTAATTAAAGGTACAATTAATGTGGCATCACCTATATCGGTAACCATCGGTTTTAACTCGGAAATAAGCGCGGTAACTTGTGCTTCGCGTCGTTTCTGGTTGTTGTAAATTTCCTCAAGAATATCCGAGAATTTCTTTTTACCAAACACAACTTTGTCGAATTGTTGGCTCATATTTATACGTTTTATTTGGTTATAAATATAAACTATTCAAATTCTACATACCCATTGTCAAGGAAAAATATATAGTTATCTTGAAATATGGTATATAGTTGAGAAGCTACCTTAGTAATTTTGGGAGTTTTAGCATCTACCATCTCTCTAATGTAGATATAAAGTGCCTTTTTATTGAAAATATCAATATCCTCTCTTTTACGAAACAACTCAAGGATAGCATCTGCTACCTCAGCATCGTGTTTTTTAGGAAATAATTCAAAGATATTATCGGTACAATGTTTAACAAATAAATCTATGTACTGATTTAATGGTGGGTTTTCGGGATCAGGATCATCTAAACTATATGAATATGTATCGTCCTTAAACAATTCATCTACAGGAGCTTTATCAACTCTCTTTTTATAGTTCTTTTGGTTCTGGAGGATTAGATATCGTTTAGCGATAGTACCGAAATAGGAGTATGCTTTAGCACCTCGTGATGGGTCAAATAAATGAATTTTAGATAAAAGGAAGGTAATTACCTCATGTTGAAGATGCTCAATCTCATCTACTTCAGTATAATAAAACTTAAAAGTGTGAATGATGTTTTCGGTGAGTTTAAAAAATGCATAGTGAATTTCTCGCTCATAAATTTTAGAACGTTCACTTGAACTCGGTTCGTTATTGTATCTTACAATAGCATCTTCGGTTTCTTGGGTAAAGTAGTTTTTACTCTTAGCTTTTTTAGGCATAGTGGGTTGTTAGAGCTTCTTAAGAATGAACTCATTTAAGATATCTTGTAACCCTTTAATTTGTTGAAAGAAAAAACCTACTTCATCGTCGCTACTAAATGTACCACGAGCGTCTACTGCCTTTAATTTCTCATCCGAAACCTCTATTACACGGGAAAGTCTATCTAAATATGTTATGTAACTGGACAAGATGTCTTCTTGTTTTTCGACTTTTCGTAAAAGGTTAAAGGTCGTATACCCTAAGGCAACGACCACTAACGATAATATAATAATAGCTATAATCATAGATTATCTAATAAATTTTTTAACCCTTCACTTTGAATTGAACCTAAAGCTTTCTGTTGCTTATTATTAGCACTTTTAGGCTTGTCGGTTAATGTAAAATTCTTTTTTTCGGGAGTCACGTTACCTTTCAATTTAGGTAACCACTCACGTTCAAACTCAATACGAGCAGCCATCAAGTCAGCCTGGTGTAGGATAAATGGTAGGGAAGTACGTGGTTTTTGTTCGGGCATAAACGCCATAAGATATTTCTTATTACCCTCGTCGTATAAACCATCGTGCGTTTGAATTGCGAGCATCTCGTTAAAAGTATACTGGATACCGTGAGATTGGAGCATAAATAAGCCTCGATCTGGAACAGAAGCAAACGGTACCTGGGTGTTGAATTTATAATCTTCACCTAGTTTTTCCTTTCTCCATTTATCATCCTGGGGGATATATGATTCATTGTCTTCATCTCCCATCTTACCCAGATCGTGATTGATAGCAGAGAAAACTAATTCTTCAGTAGTGAAGGTGGTCATATCAGCCCCAAAACCCTCCCAAACAGCAGAGATAGAAAGGGCTGCTTTGACAACGCGATTTACGTGCTCAACATACCCACCCGGAAAGGCGTTATGGTATTCTTTTTTGTGAGCGGCCGGCATCAACATAACACGTTCTTGATACTTATTATAGAAATCAATAAGTTTTTGTTGACGTTCTCCCGTGATGTGGGTTTCAATATTAGAGATAAATTCAACCCAATTCATTTGGATTTGTTCTGCTGTTAAGTTCATAACTTTTATTTAAATATTATCGTCCGTAAACTTGATCTTGGCGAGAAACAAGTGTCATAAGATCACTTAATTTTTCATCGATGTAATTAAGTTCTTTATTAAGGTCTTCAATTGTAGTACCTTGACGAGTAATCATAACACGAATGGTTTTTACTTTACCTTCGATGTTCTCGATTTTCTTTTGTGCTAATTCTTTATTTTGCATGACTTTTTATTTAAATTATGGGCGACGTCTCGTGACGTCTCATCCTCTTCTCTTCTTATCTCTTTTTCTTTCTTTCCCTGTACCTCAAATATACGCTAGGAAGATAGAACCGCCAAGTTATTTTACAAGAGATCTAAAACTTTTTTTATATGAGCGCATTTTTCATATGCTTCGCGTTCTTCCCAAAAATGAATAGCTAACTCACAAGCTGTTTTTGTGTAATCATCTGAGAATAAGCGTAGGGCATCTTTACCCTGGTCTGAAATAGGATCAAAATCTTTTAGATATGTCCAAGCTCTAGTATGAGTGACAAACTCACCTGCATCATCACCTAAATTTATTTTTTCGGCTATATCTGGCATTAATTCAAGAAACTGGTTCATCTTTTTTTCCATGTTCTTTTGATTCCAAATAATCTTTTTGAACATACCTAATTTAAATGCCTGGGTATGTTGTAGATCCATTAACATAGCCTTGTCCTTTAAAGGAGCATCATCTTCAAACGCCTTAAATAACCTTTCGGGATCAATCATGGGAATTCATCTAAATCAGTCTCAACCTTAATTCTACCACTTTTGTAAACTGTCATCCTAGTAGGATACCAATCATCAAAGTAACTAAACGAGATTTTGTTTTTTGTAATTTCATGTAATTCGCAGTCAAGTTCCCCTAACCAATCCTGAACTTCATCTTTATCAAAGACACCTTCAGTAAAATATAGGTGAACTATTTGAGTATAAATCTTAATTTCCTCCTGCGTTTTCACGTGTATAAATATATTCAATTTCAAGTTCACCGACGGCGGTGGTTGTTGTGTAGTAGTGCATTATATCGCGTTATAATATGGAAATACTCGGGGTTCTTTGGCGTTAGTTATTAATAATTACGTCCTTGTGTACGAAAAAGATCGAAATCTTTATACACTTTAGTTTCTAGTTTATCGACTCGAGAGTCGGTGTGTCGAACAACATTGTTTTCAACATTTTTAATTTCATCATATAAATCATTTCGGTAGCGTTCTACCTCATAATGTAATTCTCTAACGTTAGCGTCTAGCTCTCGTTGAGTAGATTCCGCTTGTTTGCGGGTGATATTCAAAGTCTTTAAGACCAAAAACGTACCTGCAACGATCAATAAATCGATCACTGCCAATACACCTAGAGTAAAAGATAGTGTTTCCATAGTTTTAAAATATTATGTCAAAGAACCCCTTATATTTTGTAGTAATGTAAATAAAGAAAAGGAGTAATCCAAGGGATCCTCCTTTCCTGCCACTGTAGCTCCACTCTGTTTTGGAGGAACAGAGAAACCTTTGCATCTGACTGCGTTGAGCGAAAGACCGGGTTCGAACCGGCGACCCTGACCTTGGCAAGGTCATGCTCTACCAACTGAGCTACTTTCGCATCTTTGGTTTTTACACCTAGAGCCTCAAGCCGGACTCGAACCAGCGACCTACTGATTACAAATCAGTGGCTCTACCAACTGAGCTATTGAGGCTTTTAGGTCCAACCACCTTACTATCTGCAGATGCATGAGATTGAGGAGCTAATTGCATACACAATCTAGTTGAACCGGGTGCACCCCTGGAGTGCTGTCTTGTAGGAGAGGAAATATTATGGGCTCTAACCAACTCGGCTTTTCACTCTATTTCTTGTTCTCTCCCGAGGCTAGACTCAGTGTTATTCTGCGGCAGCTTCTTCACCTTCTGTAACTACTTCAAGAGAAGCTGAATCAACCGCAGTGACAGTGTCTACTGTGGTTTCTTCAACAACTACTTCTTCAGTAGCTTGAGTGCAAGACGCTACAGCGGCAGCGATTGCAAACATTGCGAGAATTTTTTTCATTTAGAAAAAGTGTATTAAATTAAACAAACATCAGCGGAGGCTCAGGGATTCGAACCCCGGTTAGACTTTCACCTAATTCAGTTTTCAAGACTGACGCATTCGACCGCTCTGCCAAACCTCCTTTTTTCACGCCTTGGGCGTATATCAAATAACTTTCTTTTGTATAAATATATAATAAAAAAATTAATACTCCAAGTTTAAGTTAATATTTATAATAAAATAATTATATAATGGCAACTACAAGACCTTTTGCCCGTAACACGGGGGAAAATATACCAAATACAAAACAGGTAGGCAACATAGCTGTTGGAGACCAAGGTTTAAGATACGATACTAACCCAGGAGGAGTAAAATGGTGGATGGGTCCTGATGAAGATAATAGATATGTAGTTGCTAAAGATGTACCTGCAGGTAACGCTCCCACACCAGATGGTAATATTGGTACTATGAGATTTTGGGCCTGTAGTGATAGCAATAATGTTGATTATGTTACATTAGTTAACGGACTTACTGGAGAGAATTTTGGTTCCGCTAATACCGCGTATTCCTACATAAATTCTAATGGATATTGGACGAACTATACCCAAGGTACAGCATCTGCTCCTGCAGAAATAGATTTACCATCTGACCAAGTACCAGCATCTTTATTTTATCTTTCATACACTAATGAAATAGTTTGGAATAATGCATCAAATTACACTATGTGGAAATTTGATGCTGCTAACCCTACAGTAAGTTCTTCAATTGCTACTGGTATACTTTTTAGAGATATTAAAACTGTATCTCCTGATGGTAAAAAAGCACTTTTACCTATGACCCTATATTCAGGTTCTGGTGGGTCTTTTTGGAACCAAATTGGAATGTATGATGGTGTAACAGGAACACTATCTACTGCTTCGATGTTTATTCCTAATTCAAGCTCAGCAGGTTATTATAACTGGACCGCAAACACTTCTTATGATACGTTAAGAAACGAATTCCTAGTAGGGGGTCGTGGATATTCAGAATCCGATGGGTCAAACTATGGTCCGGGATATAATAAGATTCTTAGATATGCTACAGGTTCTAACGGAATTGAATATGTTGGGTATTACCCAGTTTCGTGTTCATACCAAAAAACAAGTGGAGGTACTTACCAAGCTGCAATTAATTCGGTAAACTACGATCCAAATAATGATCTTATTTATTACACATTTACAACAAGTACAATTGGTGTAGATATTCCATTAGGATCAGTAGTAAAAAATTATAAAATAGGAACTGGGCAGAACAGTGATGCTTTATTAGTAGCTTTCACAACAGGAGTAGCTAATTGGCAAGGATGGGGAGATGGTAGTCCATTTTACCATGCACCATCTAATAAATTATTTGTTAGAGAAGCCTATAAAATAGGTGGTTCATATAAATTAGATTTTGCTGTTTGGGATATTACAAATGACACATATACTAAACCAAGTTCTAGTTTATATACATGGACAACTGGTGATCAAAATTCTTGGGGTTTTAATCAACAAGTAGTAAACTACTTAATCCCACAAAAGGATGTATATATGTACTTTAATGCTGAGGATGTATGGGCTATCGATACTTATAATTACAACCCACAATTCCAGGTTAGTGGATCACTTTCTAATGGGGTATTTAATGATTCAATGACAGTAAACACTAGATTTACTTACGATTCTACCCAAGAATATTTCTGGATTGCTTTCTCAGCCTTAAGGGTATTTAATACCTACGATTTATCTGCTATTTAAGTAGTGCGCCTACTAGGACTTGAACCTAGGACTAATCCGTTATGAGCGGAGTGCTCTAACCAACTGAGCTATAAGCGCGTGGTTGGAAGGGACGGATTCGAACCGCCGTACTCTTACGAGAGCAGATTTACAGTCTGCCGGTTTTAACCACTCACCCACCTTCCAGTGTTGTCGGGATAACAGGGCTCGAACCTGTGGCCTCCTGGTCCCAAACCAGGCGATCTACCATCTGATCTACATCCCGATCCTGTTGTTAAGGTACAACAGCAAACCGGAGATACACGCCTGGGGTATCTTTTATGTGATCCGAGAAGGATTCGAACCTTCGACCTACGCATTAGAAGTGCGTTGCTCTATCCAGCTGAGCTACCGGACCATGAGTAAGGGGCTTCACCTCTTTAGCGCGCTTGCAGCGTCAAGGTCCCTACCTAAGCAGTCCGTCGACTGTATTCTTAGGATTTTACGTTTTACTCCCCTTTTATATTTCAAAGAACAAATCTTTTGTGCACCCGGCCGGAATCGAACCGGCACGATCATCACTGATCAAGGGATTTTAAGTCCCTCGTGTCTACCTATTTCACCACGGGTGCTTTTTTAAGGCTTTAGATTCGATCTTCGTCGTCTCCGCCTAGTTCGCCTAATTGTGCTTCTATCAAAATTGCTGTTCGTTGTAGATCGTTAAATTCACTTTCTACATCAATGCGATTTGGGTTTTCTGGATGGTAATCCCAAAGCTCATCAATACGATCTTCAATTTCAATGAGTGCATTTATTAATGCTGCTATTTCTTGTGCCATTTTACTTCCTTTATTTGTGTAAATATACGAACAATTTTTTGCTTATCCCAATCTAAAGATGTAGATTAGTGTCATTTCTATTCAAATTTTAATCCATTTTCAAACATAATCTCACGTAGCTGGTCTCTACACTTCTCAAATGTTTCGTATTTGTCCTTACTGTATTCAGCATCAGGCATATATTTGTATTGTGCTCTTAACCATTGGTCCATTTCCCACAATGTTGATTGTGCTTTAGCACCATTGACTGCTAGGTCAAAATCTGCTTGGTCTTCTGGTAGGTTAAATTCTAATGTTGCTTTCATTTGTATTTCCTAATTACTTCAAATGTTCGTTTCAAATCACTATCAAGATGAATTTTTTGGTCAGCCCTAACAGGATACCAAGCAACAGTATAACCGTGATTAGCATTATAATCTTCAGGCTGTACTCTATTACCATTTACTTTGTGTAAGTAAATCCAAGGTATATTACCCATTAACTCAAGCTCAATACCAATTTTCTTGAGACGGTTGATAAAGATTTCTACTTCGTTCATATGATACCTCCTATAATGTCTCTATCTTGCAAATGATCAAACTCACCATATGTTTGAATCAAGTAACCAGTTTCTACAGGTACAAATGAACTTACAATTCGTCCTTTAAACGATTTATCAATCCACTCCATATCTATACCTTCAGTGATGTAAGGACCGCCAGATGGATCAACCATACTGATGGTTTTTGTATCTGAATAGATTAGTGAGCCGTACTTCTGAGCTATTTCAGAATATTCAAATGTGACATCGTTATACCTGTGTACTTCCTTCTTAAAGTCCTCAATGTGAAGATCTCCACCGTCTTTGCGGTATTGTTCATAAGCTTCTTTGTAGACATTGGGCCAGCCAAATCGACAATATTCAAACTCTCCTTCCCATAATACATTACCATCTTCCTGTTTGGTAAATGTATAAACGTCTCCGTATCTGTTTGTGTATTTCATCATCAGTTCAATTGATATTTAATAAGTTCATTAAGGAAATCCTCAAAGTCATTTTTAAAATCCTCGTTTATATCGTGGAGGGCTTGAAGATACCCACGCATGTATAAAACCTCTTCATCGCTATATTCCCGCGAAGGAACCACGAGTTCCTGCTCGTTATCGGCGATAGTGTCGTTAAGTAATTTACGAAAATTATCCATTAGATATAGTTTTGACCAAATTTAGTAATAATTTCTTTTGCTTCGCTAAGTTCAATATCAAAGAATTCACGATTCCCAGTAATACGAGATGATTCTAGATGACGGTGAACTTCTTGTTCTAAAGCATACCCATTGTAGCAATGGAAAGCCCATTCAACTTTAAAAGGCATAATTACACCTGTTGAGCGGGAAAGCTGCTCTGCTCGTTTCTCAGGAGTACCATCGGTAAATCCAATTTTGATGTAACCTGGCATTGTGGGGTTTGACAAAACATATACCCAAGAATCATAATCTGTCGTACGATTAGCGTATTTATTTCGCTTTCTTCCGGTATAATACGTGACTATATCCCACCCATCTTCACCTTCGGTGAGTGTATAATATGGACATTTGTTTACGCGAATTCCCGTGTAATCTTCCTTTAGCGGGATATATTGTTCTGCTTCTTCTGGTGTGATCCTTTGAATACGATCACGAACAGGTGAAATATCGTAGTAACTCATTTTTTCTTTGCTTCAATAAAATTAAGTAAAATACCCCCAAAACAGGCACCAAACATAAAATTACCAAAAATACTAGGGAAAAACATGTTTAATAATGCGAATCCACTTCCGGCAACAACCAAAAACTGATTTGTAAATCTAACTCGCATAAGCAAAAATTCTAATAACATCATAACCTTTATTTCTTATATGTAAATATACGAAACCTTTTTTGGGTAACCAAATTTATTCGAAAATAATTTTCATCTCCACCTCACGAGTTTCATTCCATCCCGTATCGCTATTAAATAGTACTTGAATGAAGATTGAAGCTGTATCACCAATCATCTCATCATCGAGAAAGATGTTTTGGGTAGGGTGGTAATTGTATTTTGAGTGGGTTCCAAACAAAGTAGGACTATAGGGGCAATCCAAACAGGTGTGTTTTGTAATCTCATATCCCGCCAAATTAAACAAACTACCCACAGCATTAAGTTGTCGCATAGTATACGTGTAATTTCCAATAGGGATGGGGGTATTTAGAGTTTGATCGTTAAACCACCCCAAATAGCTATACATGGGTGTATCAAATTGAATAGAATCAAAGACAATCCAATAATCCGAATCGTAATTGGTCTCAATTAAAGGAACTCCATTGATAACATAGTGAGGATCAAGCTCAGAAACTACCCCCCGAATAGTAAAGTAACGTAAACCTTGATATTTTACCCTCCAATATCCATCTGCTCCCAAATAGGCACCAACATTTGAGATAGTATCAATAGCAAACTCGGTATTACAAGTTCCATCTAAACAGGGGTATGGGTATGTGATGGATTTTTCACAAGAGATCAATCCAACACCCAAAACCAACGCCAAAACGATATTTTTCATAACTCTTATTTCTTAGATGTAAATATACGAACGAGGATTGAGGTAACCAACCAAAAATTAAAAACCTCGACTTTTCTCTTCAGATAAATTAATATCCATAAATACGTATATACTATTTCGACACGATTTTAGTGGTAGAGAGATCGTACATGCGAGGAAAATACACGATATTTTTTACGACCTCGGACCCTATAACGCGACCCTTGTATTCCTCCCCTACTACGATAGTATCCACATTAGATGTGCGAATAGCATCGATTAGTTCCTCGTTAGTACCGAATGAAACGACTTTATCCACATAACGGATTGCACTCATTACTTTAGTTCGGTTATATAGGTTGTTTAGTGGGCGAGATGGACCTTTACTAGCTTGAACTCGCTCGTCGGTGTCTAATCCCACGACTAATTCCTGACCGAGCGAACGAGCGAATTTAATCATCTCAATATGCCCCGCATGTACCACATCAAAACACCCGTTAACCCAGATAATTTTGGGGGAGACCTGGGAAATTTCGGGTGTATCACCCTCATTCCCCATCTCACCTTCAAACATATAACTCATCATGCGTAACTTAGGGCTAGTGTGTACAATTCTTGGTTCAACTTCATATCTTGTTGGAAGTTCTTGATCTTGCGAGCTTTACGCTGCTTGACTCCCACACCATAGTTGATCATCCCGTGTACGAGCTTCTCCTGGATTAGATTATACACGCTCCACATATCATCACCTTTATCCTCCACACGAGTAGGTTCAAGAAGTTCTTGGATTTCGAAGTTTTTATTTTTGGTATCAAAACGCAATCCGATAGCTTCGAGGGCAAACTTCTCTTTTTCTTCTTGAGAAAGCTTTTTAGCCTTTAGCTTATTCATGCACTCTACTGTCAATGGCAATTTCTCAACGATCTCGCTAATTACTGTGGATAATTCATTAAGATCGTAACCCATGTGACGAATCTTCATTGACGCAAACTCGGCATCTGCGATAACAAGACCATTTGAACAAACCAAACGGTACAAACCGGCTTGGAATGTAAAAGCATTCTTTCCATCGTGAGAGTTTGTCATTAAGATACGAGGCATAACTGTATCTCCATCTTGTCCATCAATACGGAGATCATCATTACCGAACACAACCATGTGTTTCTGGTAACCTTGGCCTTTACGAGCTTTAACTTGCTTAGCATCAACAACACCCCAACCCAAAGCTGTCATATCATCAATGACCTTTTCGGTGGGAATGTGAACATAGTGTTTAGAAGTGGTCTTCTTATCGGCTTTAGCTGTGAAAACCGAAGGAGCAATTTCACGAATTTGCTCTTTTGTCAAAAATTCGTTCTTGTCTTGTTTAATCGAATACATCATAACCTTATCTTTTTATTAACGGGGTAAATATACAAACAATCTCTTGGGGAGCCAAATTTTCTACCAAAACAATGTCATTGCTGCTTCCACCCCTTCACGGGTAGCAACGTGAAACGAATCGGGACGTGCTGGTAAATTTGGGTACTCAACAGCAGCTTGCTTACGCGCTCCTGGAATTGACTTAGCCCACACGGTGTTCCACCCACCATCCTCAAACGTGAACATGTATTGTTTTAATTTTGTAGCCATAACCTTTAATTATTAATAACAGTGATCTCATTCATTACTAGGTCACACATTTCCATACACTCATCATCGGTGATGAATCCATTAGCGTAACCGGTAATTAACTCTAAAATTTGATCTCCTTTCTTATCCATAACCTTTATTTCTTATGTGGTAAATATACGAACGAGGAGTTGAGTAACCAAATCTTTCCTAAGAAATGTTACGTGGGGTGGTGAGGTGAAGATAAGGATTCCCAGCGTATATATTTTTGTCGACGCGCGAAGATCTTTTTAAAAAACTCTTTCGCATATCGTGGGAAATCATACGAAATGGCCTTTATGGAAACACATATCAATTTATGGGGATATAAGTATATACATGCTCGATGGGTAAAGATCGTTTACGAGGGATGAATACATTAAACACCCTCTTTTGGGCATATCCACGCGCGTATGGATATCGGCGATCGTGGGTATCTATATAATACTATATACGGCGTACGGCCGCACAACCATCTATAATATATAAATCGTGGTACGTAGGGAGATCCCCATACGCAAATACCAGTACTTAAGTACATGCGTACGGGGTAGGGGGTGGGGTATTATTTAAGGCTACTACGGTAGCGATAGTGATAACACTGAATATAACCACCACACAATGTCCCGAATGTCTTGAACATCATATCATTAACACGGGCAGTAACCTCGGCTCCATCACCACCAACATTAACCTTAATGTCGCTAGCGCTCATTTCATTGGTAAGGTGTTTGGCTAGGGCACGATTCAATTTGAACATGTTGGCACCGATAAACTCCCCACGGTAACGCTTTAAACCACCTTGATTCACCAAACGAATTTCCGCAACCACATTAGCCAAATTCTTGTTATAAAACATCTGTTGGCGATCACGGTATGAGGTAGGGTATTCAGTTGGCGCAACATAAGCATTCAACTCACGATCATAATAAGTGTACTGGGTCATGTAAACATACTTAGCAACACTACCATAGGTATCTACATCACCACTATAATCATTAATCATAGCGTTTCCGGGCTCGTTCATCCACGTGGTGAATCCGTTGTGGAGGTCCTGTAGGCGGTTAATTTCCTTATCGGCCAATTGCTCTACAATCACTCGGGCCTCGTTCTCAATGTTCAATAATGCGTTCATAACCTTTATTTTTTCAACACCATAAATATACGAACCCCATCTCGGGTATCCACGTCTCGTATATATTTTTTTAAAGAAAAGAATAGGTTGGATGGGCGCTGGAAGGGGGTTAACGGTAACACAACCCCATGTCACATAACACCCCGCACCCTTGTCACCTACTAATATATGAATCTACATCGATATTGATATTTTGATATTTGTATATCACACATTGCAATGGTCGACCACACATTCACACTAACCAACACGTTAAATTATATGTTAAAACGTATATTTGATTCGGTTATACGTTGTTTATATGTTACAACATACAACGCCATGTTTTTCCCAGGTCGCTACGTAAATCGCGTTAATTAAATCTCCAAATATATTGTCTAAATGTATGTGTTTGTATATACGGAGGGTAGTATTATATTATATCCGCAAGAAGTTTAAAATATATCCGTATTCGTTTTGCGCTATACATCTATATAGAGTTTTAAATCGCTCTTTTCATCTCTCAACCATCACCCCATCTCTAAACCTCATCACACCACCCCCTACTTTACCACCTTTACCTATCTCAACCGCATAAACCAACTCACCTAATTTGTGAATGACACTCCATGTTTGTTTATCGTAGGTAAAATATTCGTTGTAGTGAATAAAGCTTGATGGCGGTTTTTGTTTACGTTTACCCATTATCTATTCCTCGTCCGTTTCGTCAATCCAAGTGTCCTGATAATAGTGATTCATGTTATTCGAATGTGAAACGAACTCTATTAGCCCATTCATTAGTATACTCCTCCTCTTCACAATGGATTTGATACCACTCATCTCGAGTTACACCCATTTGTTTGAGCTCCTCATCGCTCCAGATTGTATTGAATTTGTCTTTAGTCATAACCTCTATTTCATTAATCATTTACAGGGTAAATATATGAAATTATTTTGTGGTAACCAAACTAAGTGTTGAAGTTTTTACAATTGCTCTAATTTTCTCATCTTGGACAGCACACGTTGAATCACCTTCTTGATACCAAACCAAATCAAATTCTTGACCTGGGTATGTTGTGCTAGTAACTTTATCTCCTACTTTCATATTATTTGATTTGAATTGCATAATGAACACGACGATTAATCTGGTAAGCACCTTCATTTCGGTTGGCATAAAGCTTACCATCAACAACTGCTACTGCATGACCTTCAACAACCACTACAAAACGACCAACGGGATGGTTCTCAATAAATGAGGCAATAGTATAACCAGTTGGTTTTTTATACTTAGGGTTAGTAATAATATTTACTCCCTTATACATCCAAAAATGTGAAGGTGAAGCACCATACATTTGGATTTTTTTACCATTTTTAGTTTTACCTAATACATTATAAAGAAATGTGCTGGTGTAAGTGCCTCTACGATTTTGGCGATGGAGTTTTTTAGCAACCCAAGAATGTGCAACATCATAAGTTACATCAAGAGCAGCCATAAATGCTCTAACAACACAGTCATTAGATTCTTTAGCACCAATAGCACTAGAACGAGCAATAGCAATTGTATCAACACACAATTCAGGGTTAATCATCTTTTGCACACGCAATACACGACCTGAGAATTCGGATTTGATTTCTTGCTTAATTACTACTTGCATAACCTTTATTTTCATTTCTTTAACGTGGTAAATATACGAAGGGGATTTGGCGTAACCAAATCCCCCCACAGAAGTCTTTAAAATATTTTTATTGATTATTAATCAAAACAAAAAAGAAATATGTAAGTAAAATACTAATACCCCAAAACGAACCTGCCATTATCCAAAACCACTTATTCATAATTTATTTTATATTGTTGCTCGCTCATCACATTACAAGGTTTATCACTAATTTTAGCCAAATGAATAGCATCTTCCCAACTACCCATTCTAAGATGTTCGTTACCTCTAATTACATACCAACTTTTGAAGGCACGTCTAACATCAATTTTTTGATTCATCTTTTAACGAATAATATTTAAGCCATTTTACACGTGAACTAACACCTTCGATACCAAATGTAGCATCATACCAAGTTCCACCGTTTAACCACACAGTTCTGTCGTTTGAGCTACATGAACGTGTTGTATAATAAACTGGGATGTTATTAATTGTGTATACTGTTTTATTAGGGTAGAATTCACAACCCCATTCCATAAATTTGTCACTTAATTTCTCTGGGAAATACAAGTTCATTGGGTAATGGAATTTGTATTTTTTACTATTGTAGCTTGTTCCATAATGAACGTTTGGAGACAATTTACGTCTACCATTTTTGAAACCAAAGAACTCAATAATATCATTTTCAGGCATTGTGTTTTTAGAATCAGTAGTCCAAAACGCACACCAATTACCCTCTGTTCTATTAATAGCATACAACGCACTTACTTTACTAAATGTAGGTAGTAGATTATTTGTTTTAGAAACTAGACACCCTGAGATAAATGGTGTTTCATTTTTATCATCGTCAGTATTGATAATATTATTAAATGTAACTCCTTCAGATGTTAATTCAATACCACGTTTATTTAATTTGAATGAGCAACGTTTGTTTACTTTATTACCCCAAGGTGGAGCATATCTAAAATCATCATCTAATAATTCAAAATCTGAATGGGTAAAATCCCATTCTTTAGATAAGGTAAAGTTATTGTTTGGAGTTCTAAGTTTAGAATAGTTATTAGTCACAACTAAAAACCACCAACGAATACGATAAAATAAATTAATAATATTTTCCATTATACTTTTAAACTGAAATTAAATGCTATTGTTGCTCGTAATTCATCGCTTTGATTAGCGTAAACTAAATGTTGTAATTCACTTGGGAATATAATTAAATCACCTTCCTTAACATCTGGGACGTAATGTTCTTTATAATACGATTGACGTGAACAAGTGCCTAAATTATCATGTAGATGGGGTTTAAATGTAGCAGCGTATTTAGTTTTGGTTAATTCAGGATGGACAAAACGGATTGGTTCATGTATCTCAGGATTAAATTTAATAAAATGAACTGCTGAGAAGTCACAAGGCATATGTTCGTGTTGGTCTGCTTTTTGTCCTTTACCATAAACCGTATACCAGGGTTCACCATCGATTCTCCAATCCAATTGTAAACCTCTAAAATAATGTTCGATAAATTCGTTAACGTATTTTTTGTAATGCTGAACACTAATCCACCAATCCAATTCGTGAGGTAAATTATCCTTTAAATAATAATTAGTATGAACATTCCAATCATGTGAATGATATGGAGAGTGATTATAGTTTTCTATAATCTTATCTAAATAAGCATCTCTAATAATGAAATGCTCTAATAAATTAAATTTGTAATAAAATGGGGAGAATATATCAATCTTGTTCACTACCTACAACCATTTTATAAGCACGTGCTGCTATTTCACTCATATGAACTTTAGGACTTTCAGTGCGTAATGAAGAACTAATTTCTTGCCATTCTCTAAATTTACCTTTATCAGCGGCTTTGTGGCCATAATATTCTACTAACTCCTCGTTTGTCATTTCCAAAAAATCTGTACGCTAATTAATAATAGGGATAAGCCTAAGGAAATCATAGTTTTGGTATCAATCGGTTGGTTGAAATAGTAACTAGTACCCCAGGCATAAATTAAGATGCCACTAGCAAAACCTATAAAGCGTTGTGGCCACATTGTACCATCAAACGCATTTACTGTGTGTTTAGTTGCGAGAATAAATATTAGTGAAATGGGTATTCCCAATAAAGATAATAGAAAAGGATTACGTTTAAACCAAGGCCAAATAAATTGTCCATTGAGCTGGTAGTAAGTCATCACCTGCCCAATCATATAAAACATAATTCCTAATAAAAGTGCTTTAAGATTCGCCACCAAACATACTTTTTATAAAGTGATAGATAAATATAATAACACTAAATGGCCAAATCAAGGTTACTACAACCCTTTCTTTAAGAGTAAAACGGTATTCAGCTCCTAGACTATCAACTGCCCAATCATATATTAGATTAAGAGTAACCCCAATTATAAGGTATGTAATTATATTACTAATCATTTTTATGTTTATTTTTGCGAGTGTATTTGGACTTGTCCCTTTTCGTTCGCGTTATCATTTTGCGACGTATCAACTGAGCTAGATGTCGCTCCTCTTTGCTCTCCCTTCGGTTCGGTATGTTCTTGCCATTGTTCATCCCAATATTTAAAATCATTCATACAACTGAGATAAACGTTCGATTACTTCAGGGTCTACTGTATCAACATCTGTTTCATCATAAAATATAGCTCCCGTTTCTTTAAGGATTTCCTCAATTGTATCAATACTTTCAATTACATTAATAGTATTATCACTAATAAGACGAACCATAGTGTATGTGCCTTCATTTGTAATACAAGTAATTGATTTAGCTGGGATAAGGTGGGTTTTATTGTTACCCCAACCTGTTAGTTTAATGTATTTCACAGCAACAAATTATTATTTTCTAAACCATACCAAGCACGTTCCAACCAAACACCAACTCGAACACCTTCGAGTTCCTCATCTACTTGAACATCATTTTCCCATCGCTCATTAGCAAGAGTATAAATCATAAAATCAAATAGATCGCGGGCGTGATCATTATTTCCTGTTTTAACCGCTTCACGAGCTGCCGCAAACGATTTGTGCAATACACCTTTTTCTTTCTTAGCCATGTTTTACAATTTTACCAGTTTTTTTATCAAATGTAATTTTCTCATCACCATATTTTACAGTGCGGGTGGATTTGGTTTTTTTAAACTTTTTAATCACATCATCCCACTCACCAAATAAGAAGGAAAACACTAGGATTACACTGGTAAGCACTATACCAAATAACAATTCACTCATAACTTCTATTATTTATTATTACGATTAGCAATCAACTCAGCCAATTGCTCAGTGGTCAATTTTTGACCATCAATTACTTGGTACAACTTGTACTCATTATTCCAAGTACTCTCAAAATCAAAACGTGAACCATCAGCAAAATAAACACTAATCATTTTACGCATGCTACGATTGATGTACTGCTCTTCATCACGAACATCAGTTGCTTGAGGATATTTGGCTTGCAACTGAGCAATTCCATTACGCTTAGCAATTCGACGTTCAAGCTCAGCAATTGCCTTGTCTTCTTGACGTTGGTTATATTCCATCAACTTGGTAAACAACGTTTCAGGTTTAACTGCACGGTAAGAACCAACCAAAGTAGAACACTCGATTTTAGAACCTTTATAATCACTCTGAATACTAAAATGGTTATAACGCTCACTGAGAACCGCCTGATCATTTTCATCCAATTTTACTTCTTTGGTAAGAATAAAAACACCACCTTTAGTGTTTTGGTAAGTAATCTCAGTAGTAAACTCATCATTACCATAACCTAAACTATAATCTTCGGTAATCAATTCACTGGTTAAATTATTTACAAAATCAATACCAGCACGGAAACCTGCATCGCTCAATAATTTCGCATCACGAGCGGCAAGTTCTTCTTGCTTAACAGCATTTTCTGCTTGACTCTTAACAAAACGATCTACACGTGCTTGTTGCTCGCCTGTCATAAACATTGATAATTGAACTGCATTTTCCATAACCTTCATTTTTCTGTTTTTATTTCTTTAACGTGGTAAATATACGAACCCTATCTTAGGTAACCAAATATTCTATTAATTCTCTAATGCCTGTTCTAATACTTCAGTGAAGAAACGAATACCTTGATACTTTTCACAGCCATTCTCTTTCCAACAATCAATTGTAATTTCACGAAGTGCTTCAATCGTTGTAGCTGCTTTCACTTGCTCTAAGAATTCGTGTGGCTCAACTACCAAACCAAATTCAGCATCATATTCCCAATCATTGATATAAACCAATTCTTGTTCTGCGAGCAATACTTCTTTAACCTTGTCAATCATAACCTTTATTTTTATTTCTTATGTGGTAAATATACGAACCCTATCTCGGGTAACCAAATAGATTACAAAGGCATTCCAAGAAGTGTTTTAGTGTGTTTTGAACCTCCAATTTCACGAGTGTAGGTTCCATCATCATTCATAGTGATTTCTTTACCAGCGAGCGCTTTACGTATTGTAGCTTCGTCTGTAACAACGGGCACACCAGCATTAACTAAAATATCCTTAATTTTACCTGATACTTCAACGTAGAAACCTGGTTTTTTAAGTCTATCAATTTTGTGTTTGATGACTTCACGTTTAGCAGGTGAACTACCATCATGCCCTGTTGCTACAAATTTAACACCAGCAGGACCTTTTGGTTTAGCTACGTTTACAGCATCGATTTCACCATCTTGATCTAAATCAATTACCTCGTAATCGTTTTCACCTTCGGATCCAGTTACATCATCAGCTGATTTGTAATTGGAGTGACCACCAATATAAGCATAGGCAGTTTTAATTAAACCGAAAATGTCGTCTTTATAGTCCTCTAAATCTTGCTTAGATAATTCTACCCATTTATTTTTAGGGATATCTACTTCTAATAAGGGATTATTTGCTAAATATTTTTTTAAATCAAAGCTCATTGAAATTGTATTTATCATAAATATCGATAAATACGCTCAAGGGTGTTCTGTGACCATGTTGTCCTCGAACAATTTTAACTTTAGGATACAAACTAAGCATACCCAAAGTAGTAATTGGGTCAATAACCTCATCTGTATAACCTAAAACTACAACTGTCAAATTTTCAGAATCCAATGTTGGGACAAAATCCAACGTTGGGTCAAAACTACGGCTGTGTAGAGCTGGGTTAAACATGAGTGTATCTACGTTATAACGAGTTGCTAAATAAGAAGCAGCATAACCACCCATACTAGATCCAATAACTACATCTGGTTTGAATTGTTGATACATTGTATCAAGGAGTAGTTTGAGTTGAGGATTCTTATAATCCATATCAGGGGCAAATACAGCACCTTGAGTAGCTAAATACTCAACTTTGGGTCCACCCTGTTTGCTTTCAAGTCCGTGAAGATAAAGAATTTTTTTCATTTATACCTGTGTGTTTTTTAACATGTAAATATACAAATAATGTTTAGGGAATCCAAATATTTTAATATGACGTTTTTACTTAAATATGACTCTAACATGACTAAATAATATTTATGGTCACAATAAATTAACCCTTAAATTCATTACTATGAAAAAACTATTATTAATTGGGGTTGCGTTAGTTATGACTGCCTGCTCTTCTACTAATTACGTAGCTCATCAAGTGCACGAATCCCCTAAAACAACTCGCCACGCACTTATTTATGAAGATCATGTAGTTATAGTTACTAGAACTAAACTTAGTTTAGAAGAATATAACAAAATCGTTGCTCTTACAGTAAATAATAGAGATGAGCGCCCTTAAGCACTCATTTCTTATCTAATATTCCACGAAATAGCAATTCGGGAATCCATACTATCATTAGGTAGGACCGAATGTCGAATCCAATTTGGGAAACAAGTATAATATCCTTCTTTAGGGTATAAATAAGTGTTTTGCCAAGTATGAGGGTTGGTTTCATCCAAAATAGGAACACGATACAATGTTCGAGCGAATACTGGGTCTTCAAATTCCAATGGAGCACTTGCTTCTGGGACTTGTAGATACCAAACACCTGAGACTAAGCAATCGTAGTGAACGTGACTTTTATGGAATGAATCTTTTTCCAATGCATTAGCAATTAGAAAAATATCACCTTGGAGATGGTTACCATCAAAACCTAGGTTATTCAAATATTCCTTACTCGCATTCCAAACGAATTCCTTCATCATACCCATTTCAGGATGTTCTGCTAAACGAAAATCATCTTGGTTATGAGTTGTTCTACCTTTGTAGAAAAATTTATTATCAGAATGTTCATCTAAGATACGTTTGATAATAGGCAAATAATGATCTGCCAATTCCTTATTCATCCCAAACCCAAATGGTGTGGGGAAATATGATTCAATTTGTGGGTTTGCTTGTGTCATAATTTATAAATACCAACCTGTGTAACTAATTCTCTTGTTATTACATCCTTGAGCTACTTCACTCACTAAGTGAGGAGCACCTCGTTGTCCTTGCCATTCAGTATCAAAGATAGATAATGTATTAAATGGTGGAACAACTACTTTATTTACTGTTTTCCAATCCCAATCCATTCGCATAAATAAACCACCATAACCTGGGAGCCAGTCCTTAGATAAGTGGTAAACAAAAGCGATTCGACCATTATTACCATCTGTATGAGGGCCATTATAATGACCTTCCTCATAACAATTCATAAACGTATAATCAGCTTCGTATTTAAGATCAGTATGTCCTGTAATGTAGGACAAATAGTCACTAAACACTTTGGATTGGAATACATCTAAATGTGGGTGAAGTTGTTGATTACGAACAGATGCTCTATAGTACATATAACCAAATTCACCTCGGTTATTTACCTCATGTGCGTGAGCTATACGTTCAGGAATTGATGGGTCACCTTCTTTAGCATCATACATGTGATAATAATCAGGGCTCTCAACCTCATTTTGGACATAGTCAAAATATGGATCGGGGGAGATTGGGAATTCCCAGAAATTACGAGGTTGATTAAAATAATACTGGTGAACCTCATTTGCGATGGTATCTGGTAAAATAGGAGTAATATTTACTACCTTATTTTTTAACCATTGTTCACGTAGTGGTTCGGGATCAGGTAATTGAAAACTGATTGGTAGAGGTTGTTTATCCAAATCAGGGCTCATATTTAAACCATGTCTAACGCGAGTTCCATCTTGTAATGGTGGATGAGAGTATCCGGATTTAGGCCAAAACGGAGAATCTACTTGTTCAATAGGTTGAACAAAGTCTTGGGGTGATGGCCCTTTTTCAATGTTTGGATATTCAATATCAGAATCGATTGACCTAACTTGTTGTGGAGCAAACTCTCCACCCATTTGTCCTTTTAGCATAACTTTTTTTAATAAATTAGTAATCCATTTTATCGGCAATGTAATTTTCATAATCTTCAATGAAATCCTCTACTGAATAGTCAGCATATCGTTCTTGACCATTTAAGCGAATATCATTTGTTAATGAAGCTTTATAAGCGTCGAGCATTTCTTTAGGTTCGTCTTGTAATTTAAACATTGCTTGAGACATTACTTTAGCTACTTCACCTTCATTTAAGAATTTTTTCCACTTAGTTTCATAAGTTTCGTTTACTTCATCAAGTGAAGGACCAAAAATATTACCATCTAAGTCTCGAAGTAAATCTGCTAATGCTTCACCGGTTTGGCGAGTGCCATACATTTTAACATTAACCCATTCTGAATTTACAATATCATAAATGTAAACATAATCAGCAATATATGAATTAGCTACTTTAGCTATTTCCATCATAGCATCGTCAAATGATGTAGACAATTTAGTGCGATCAGCTGGTTCTTTATGTTTAGCATCAATTTCACCAGTTTCAGGGTTCATGTAAGAAATATAACCCATAGAAGCTACTTTTAATGCTTCTTCAGGCATTGAATAATATGAATCTAATCCTACACCTAAATTTTCTGGGTAGCCATCATAATGGTTGTAAGTTGAAATTAATTCTGGGCCATCATTGATGAAACCTACTAATGCTCTTGTTGCCATAATTACTTTATTTATATGTTATAAATATACAAAAAAATAGTTAGATATCCAAAGGAGACAACATATCATAGCCAAATATTTCAAAGTCTTTATAATATAGGTTATTAACAGTTTCAACTAAATAAGGTGTTAAAACATCTTTATAATCTGGTTTAGGGGTGTTTCTTTCCTTAAAAATATTTAATCGATGTGGGAATGGTTTTTCAATTTCAAACCCTAATTTACTCATAATATTTTCTAATCCATCTTCAAATTTAAATATTTTATAATTCAAATCTGTATTTTCAAAGAATTTATATTGTGGTAAAGAATGATTACTATGATAATTAACATTATCAGGATTATTTATATATTCATCTAATGAACTATCAACTAAAGCTGGGCGAGCTGACTCAGGTAAAGTATGGTAATGGAATGTCAAAGGGATATTCCATACAAAAAACAATTCAGAGATAAGTTTATAATAGGGATTTCTAACAATTGAAAATATATTCCAAGAATTATCTACTTTATGACCTGATCTATTTACTTCCTTAGTCAATTGAGGTAGAGTATAATGCATTAATGGGTATAGTGTCCTTTTACCACTATTATCACTATTAAACTGAGAGGTTCCTATACCATCTGTAAAAGTGAGAATACTACGTTCGTATCCAAATTTATCTAATAGAAAATCCTCAACCGAAGCACCTCCGGTTTTTGGAACATGAATGTAAATTAATTTTTCGTTAGGTAAAATCACAATTTATACTTTGACTTCCAAATGTTGATAAAAGATTCACCAACTCCAAGTTCAAGTATAACTGCTTTATCAGGCACGCCTGGTAGTTTGGTTTGTGTAGCAATGTAATCAATGTTTTCGTTAGCCCAAATCTTCATTTTAACTCGAGCATTTGAATTATTAGATGTTTTAAATACCATTACTACAGGTTGCTGATTATATGCTTTACCTTTATCAGCTTTAATTTTGGGGTAAACCTCATTTTTAGCTGGGGTATGGTCTACTCTCCAACAACCATTAGGGCTTTTATTACGATCAAAATAATAGATTGCTTTATAACCTAATTCGGGTTTGTTAGGGTATTCATAGCATTCCATTGTCCATTGGTCCAATGGGATTGCTTCGCTTTCACTAGGTCGACCTCTACTCATATTAATAGTATTTGTTATTTACCTTATCCAATTCTAACTTCTGTGAATATAATATCTTGAATGTATTATTCAAAGCTTTTTGTGTATTAGTTCCATATAAATAAACAGGACCATTATAATCTCGAGTTATACTTGATGTAGTACCCATTTTGATAGACCGGGGGTCAGTAGTGAGTTTGGTATCATGTTTTGTAATACGACGAGGACCATCCCAACTACGAAATGTAATTCGAGTTGATTGGAGCCAACTACCACTTTCGGTTTGAATTTCTAGTAAATCACCCATAAAAGGGAAATGTAATTTATCTTTATCAAAATCTATTTGAAAGGTATTTCTATTCATTATCGATATTTTTTAGCTACATAATCACCTTCCATATGTGATTTTACAATGTGGCAGTGTTTACAATTTAATTGGTAATTTGATGGCTGTTCACCCTCAGGTGTATGTTTAATATCTGAATTAATATGGTCTACATCTAGCATTGATGATTGGCCTTTAGTATGTAGATTGGGATAAGAGATTACGGGATCAAAACCACAACTTTCACATTGATGCTCACCTCGAGTCCATCGTTCAACTTTATACATTAAATGAGGACGATCTAATCTAACTGCGGCACCACATATTTGTTTATACTGAATATGGGTGGGGCAAAACACGTAACGCTGAGTTTTATTATAGAACTCAGTTTCGTTATCACACCAACTAACTTTACACATTTTTCACGGATTTAATGTGTTTACACTCGCGGTCTTTTGCTCTCCATGAACCTGGGCATGTGCATTTATATGTGATGCCTATTTTGCGTACTTTATAAAATTGACCAGGATCAGATGCTGATTCAAACATCCATTCATCTTTTTCTACAATGGGTTTTTCAACAACAGGAGTATTGTAAACAATATCCTTAATTGTAGTGCCAGGAACTACCTCAATCCAATCTGGGGTGAGGTAATATTTACCATCTAATGGGGATTTGAGGACACCAAAATAGGGACTACGCGATTCATAGTGGAATCGTTGAACACCAACAAATTTACCAAGTCCTTTTGGATTGAAACTAAACTGAGAGCTATCAGTATGGACAATACGAGTTCGAATATTACCATATTTGTTTGTATTTTTGAATTTCCAGAGTGGCATAACCTTTACTTTTTTAACATGGTAAATATACGAAGGGGATTTGGCATAACCAAACCCCCATCCGCATTTTTGCAAGGCTCTGCGTTTAAATTCGTTCAGTAGGAACAGCTACACCACGTTTAGATACCACTTCGGCAGCCATTCTATTAGCAAATTTAATAGCAGCACGCTCGTCTTTTAATTGATAGTATTTAACAATAAATGATGCTGTAAATGTATCTCCGGCACCACTAACATCAATTGTGTCTTGTGGGTTAGGTGATTCGTATACTTCATTTTGATATTCAGCACCAAGTTTACCTAATGTTGTAATAATATTATCACAAGTCAATTCAGGGTTATTGATACGTTCAGATTCATTTAGTTTTACAAACGTAAACCCTTCAATAATCTCATTAGTAAGTTTACGTTTACTATCTAAAATAGATAATTTAGATTTGCGAGCAATTTCTTTTAAATCACCATTACTTAAATAACCTTTATTATAATCACTAACGATTACAATATCAACTTGCCCTAGTAAAATATCAACCTCAGGACCCCATCTTAGTGGAGTAACTTTTTCTTCACCCTCATCAACACGAAAAAACATATGATTAGATTTTTTCTCTATATAGCGTGTTTTTGTTATTTGCTCAGGTTGCCCTAATGAAAATAGTGTGCAATCAGGGCTGAGAGCTTTAATATTGGCTGCTGTGTTACCCGCCATACCAAAATTAGTTACTACCTCTACAGGGTTTAATACTGGGACTGGGGCTTCAGGTGATAAACGTTTAGCTTGGCAGTAAACGAATTTATCAGCACAAATTTCCCCTATTACTAAAACTTTCATTATTGCTTATTTCTTCTTTATTTAATTGCTCATCCAACGTAATCATAATACATAACTTATTCAAATCTATATATTCCATCATTTCAATGTCTTCATCTTCGAGTAGGTGAAGGATATCTAATGGTTTAATAGTCATTTGATTAATATTCAATGTATTTGGGAGTTGCTGGTTTTGTTTTTTTAGTTTTCAAAGATGCGTATTTGGTTTTAGCCCAATTGTGCCATTCTGTGAACGCTTCATAACGTGCTTTTGGTGAGATATTACTCATAACATTTACAATTTTTATTACATTTATTTTTATCAGAACATGAATATACGGAAGAAAACAGTGTATAGCAAGCCCAAATTAAAACTGCCATAATCACTGTTACTTCTAGTAATTCAATCATTTTATTTATTTTCGATATTGTTACTTAATTTCATAGCTGGGATTGGTGTTCCAACTGGGTATGGAGCACCTTCTTTAGCTGCTGTAATTGATTTCATACCTGATTTTACAGGGATTGCTTTACGTAATGGCACAGCTGCTTCGTTGAGCGGACCAAAACATTCAGCTAAAATAATACCATTATCTAATGTATCAATAATACGACCAGGCATAGCAAACATGTTACTTTCACTTAAATGTGCTGAATCAGTATTTACGATAAATGCTCTGTTATTAGGTGTCATCCATTCCCAACTTTGTGTTGCTGGGTTGAATTGTGGAACAACATCTGTTGTATCAAAATACCAATAGAAAGACCATACTGTTTGGTTAGTTCCGTCTGGTGTTTGTGGGTTGTCTTTTACATAAAATTTACCCCAACTTGCTGCATCACCCCACATATCGAGGTTAGCGATTGAAGGACCTACTAATACAGGACAAATAGCACAACCCTCATCGAATTCTACTCCTTGAACAATAATCTTTTTACCTGTTGGGACTGCTCCTGATGCACCACAAAATGCGTAAGCGCCTTCGTGGATTTGTAGAATATTTTTTTCAGGGTGTGGTTTAGAACAGCTAAATAGCATTGCAGCTGCAACCATTACGAATAACATTTTTTTCATTTTAATTTATTTAGGATTTCTGTGTTAGCTTTCATACGAGCAGTTTGCTTAGTGCTACTGCTTTTACTTTTTGGTTTTGGTTGGGGTTTACGTGCGTTTGCCATTATCGTCCTTGCCCTCTATAGGCCTTTTTATAGTTAGTAGCATTTTTGCTTTTTGATATTTGAGTTTTGGAATGAATTCCAGGACGTGATGTTTTTGAGGAAGCGACTTTGGCTCCACCTGATGCTATTTTAGCCATTTAGTTGAATTTTGATTTTAAGTTATTTTTCTTAATTACATTTTTCAACTTAGCCTGATAATTTGAGTCTTCAGCGTAGCCGTTTAACAAATCATAGTATTGCTGTTCTGTTTTACATTTGGAACCATATGTTGCCATCCAAAACGCATAATCCAAAACACTTTCCTGCCAAGTATTATAATAAGCATGTTTGTGTTGGGTGCCTTTAGCTAGATTTACTCGCACACGGGCTTCCTTCATTCCAAACAAATTATTATTTTCAATAAATATACGAGAAGAGTAGTTATTCGATTCTAATTTAGCTTGGGCTAAAACAATGTGGGGGTATTTCACATTCAATTCTTTTAGCTTACGAATAAGTTTATCTTCTGTGAATTCTCGTTCACCATTGATATTAATTTCTAGGATACGTTCATAATCAGTTACTTCCATTGTATTAATGGAAATAAAGGACATCAACACTAATCCTAAAGCTACCCATTTTAAAGAATTAATATGAATTGCTTTTTCAAACTTTAATTCTTTCTTGTTGTAGCGATATAACATAACTTTTATTTTTTAGATTTTGATTCAATTTCCTTGATAGCATGTGCTATACGAGCACAACCCTCATAGTCCTCATGTAGTTCGTGAATTTGAAGATTTTGTTTTAGAGTTGAAACCATATCTCTTCGGTCCAAAGTAATATCAAAAATTTCTCCCTCTTCTTCAAGGTGAATTTCTAAAATTGGAACAAAGCGTTTCTTTCCATTAAGATTTTTAAGAGCTACTTCAACAATCGCCTTAGATATTTTAATATCTTTTTGAGCAAGCATCTCTTCAAATTCCTCTAGATTCTTTACTTTAATACGTTTTACCATTTAGAATAGGTCTAAAAATTTGCCGTTTGATTTCTTTTCCTTAAATATACGAATTTTCTCGTCGTTCTCCAACATTTTGTCAGCTAACTTTTCTAAATGACGAGATTTTTGTTTATCGTAATCTTGAGTTAATTTATCGTGCTTACGTTTTTTCATTTTCGAGAGACTAAGCTATAAGGGTCATCACTATCATCTTTATCACTCAGCCCTAATTCCTCTAGGCGTTGACGAGTGTAATCATCCATTTCCCATTCTACATCACTTTGATAGGTTGGGACGTGATCTTCAATACCCTTAATCTGTTTGTCGCTAAATATGTCTCCTACTTGTAAGAAATAATGGTTATAACAGAGCAACTCTGTATTTTCCTTACGATAATTGTTTTTATTATTGTCCTTAAAGTTAAGTAATAGTGGTATTTTGTAATCGTTTACACGTCGTTCGTGAAAACCACATACTGAACATTCTTCTTTTAAATAGCCCTCAGTTATTAGTCTGTATTTTAGTTTATCTGGGCTAAATGATGAAGCGTCTACTCTACCCTCGATTATATCTAATAAAGCTGGTTCGGGGCCATCTGCTCTTAGGAATTTAGGTATGCCTTTACCTGCTTGATTTAAATGTTGTTCAAATAAATTTTTATAACCTTCTTCGGTCGCCTCATAATTTTTAGCCCACCTTTTATAATGAACATATGAAACGTGTAAGTAACGAGCTGCCGCTTTATTACTTAACGTTTGTGACATTGCTGCCAATATCTGTTCTTTAGAAAGGGGTTTTGGGCTAGGCATTAATCTTCTACAAATACTATGTCATTAAAAGTATGATCACCTTCACCAAATTGAGCATTGATTGCTTTTTTAGGTTTGGTTGTGCTACAATTGACACAGAATTTGTAACCATACAATGTAGTCCTCAATTCAGGCATATCTTCCCCACACGATTTGCAGGGGATCATTTTTATATCTTGAGGTAATTTTGACATTTGTTGTTAATTTGAGGATACATATTATAGACTTTTTAAAAATCTATAAAGATGTTTAGCAGTTTTTAATACATGCACTTTACCATCCTCAGTTTCAACACCTAATAACTCACCATCTTCAGCAAATCTATCCAAAACCCACCACCAAATTATCTCAGCTTTATCATAACCATATTGTAAAACAATTAGATTTTCAATTATGTGGTAGTAATACTGAGTAAATCCTAATAAATCAATTCCATATTCCTCGTGTAGTTTATTATCACTACTCCAAATATGTTCTATTGATGTAATTGTATCTATAAAAATAGCTTCAGCACGTTCCTCCTCAGATTTAGGGGATTCCTTTATAGTAACATTTTCACCTAAAAGTTGTTTTAGGTGATTTAGAATCTCCTCATTATTGTTCATTTTGAAATAGCAAAAATAGATAAAAATGTTTTTAAAGGTAATTGTTTACATTCAGCAAAGTATTTAGCTGCTTTTAAACGACTAAAGGTATAAGCCGACATAATTGGTTCTTGAGCTGAGTCGACACGAGAGTAGAAGTAATACTTTTTCTTGATTAAAGTCATAATTATCTCTATTTTTAATTATTTTTGAATTTACGAAGTAATTTTGAGTTATCCAAATGGTTATGCTCAGCAGGTGAATCCCATTTATTAGCAAAAAATTCATGTGCTACTAGTTCTTTACGTGTTGATTCCATGTCTTGTTCGCGGGTTTTACGCGTGGCTGCGCCGGCAAAATGGTAGAAATGAACGTATACACGCTTCATAGAATACCCAACGTATTCACATTTAAGGAAGAAATCCCAATCAACTACGTGTGGTGAAGGATACATAACATCCCAACCACCAACTGCTAAATAGTCGTATTTATTCATCATAAATGGTAGAGTAGAACCATTTAATTCAGCTTGTTTGTATAATGGAATTTCATACTCCCAAAATGTAGATAAATTAAATTCTTCAGGTGTTTTACCTAAGTCTTTAATATGGAATTGGGGGAACATAGATGGATTAGGTTCGATTTGATTAGGTGATATTACAACGCCCTTTTGACGAAATATTTCTAATCTAGTGTCCCAACTCTCTGGGAATACATTATCATCGTTTACTACTAAAATCCATTCGTTTGTAGCGTTATAAACACCCCAATTCGTAGCTACAGATAAACCTTGATTTTCACCTAAATCTAATACTACTACATCTGGGTATTTATCTAAAATTGGTTTATTTAGTTCATAGAATCCGTCTACAACTACAATAATTTCGTTTTTATTGTCTTGTCCTGCAAATGCTGATTTAAGACATAAGTCCAGATATTCTGGTTCTTTGTATGTGGGTATAATTACACTAAACATTTTTCCAATCTGTTAGGGGTGATAACCAAGCTGTTTCTCCGTGTGTAGCATAGCCTGGTATTGAGGTTATTAGTAATCCACCTTGGTCTCTTAGGTGTAGGAACATTTGAAAATCATTAGGATGAGTCCCATTAGTAAAACTTCTTAAAGTATTTTCATATTGTTTTAGTGTAGATACCTTAGCAGCAAATGTCATTGTAGTTGAATTGGTAATCTTCCAATGGCAACTATCGGTTAAATACACTCTGGTATCTTCTGCTCCTCCTACACAATAAGGGTTTCCGCCTTTAGATGGATCTAAATATTTGTCTGGGTGGTCATATAATGCTACAAATGAGGCTCCTAATTCAAATCCCTCTTCTAATATTTGTTGACTCTCAGGTTTATGTAGATAATCGTTTTCAATGAAATAGATTATTTCGTCATCATCATACGTGAGAGCTTCATCTAATGCCAAATTAAAAGTTCCAGCACCATGACCTACAGAAACCCAATTAATAGAATCCTCAGTAACATATTTACGAATCATATTTTCAGTAGGTTCAGATACATTATCTGCTATAACACTCCACTCAGCATCATTAAATACTTTAGTGGCATTGGCTAAACATGATTCATTACCAATGTAAGCTGGTTTTTCTTTTTTATAACCAGCATCTGATATTCTATAAATTATTCTCATGGGTAAATTACTACATTATCTGGGTATTGGAAGTGACACACACCCTCAATCATAATATTTTTATGGCTACAATCGTGAATACGATTTTGTTTGATTAATTTAAGTAATTTACTATAAGTTATGGGTGTAATCAAATGATATTTAGATAATTTGTTTCTATTAACACATTTTCTTAAGAACCCTTCACACTCCCATCCCTCAATATACTCCCAGATTTTACCATTGTAATTATCTATTGATTGAATATGTTTATAAGTTTCATCTAAGTAAGTTGAATTATTAAGATAATCTGTTTTAGATACATTTATAAAATAAAAGTTGGTTTGAGGGAAAAAATCCTCATTTATAATACGTTCGTTATCAAAATCGTATTTAACCATTCCCCCATAACCAATCCCATTCATATAGTAAAAATCAGCTTCTTGAATTGGGATATCTAATACTCGGGGCTCTAAGACAATATCATTAGATGCTTTACATAACCATTCTATATTATTTTCTTTACAATAATTAAAAATAGCGTTATCTAAATCAGCAGTGCCAAAATTGTGCCCACGATTTTCGTGTAGTAAAATAATTTTAGCATCCGGAAGTAGATTGGTAATTATTTTTTCTAAATGAGAATAAGTAAATTCTTTATAAGTAAAAGCAAAAATATGTCCTTTATATTCCCTTAATGTAGAAATATTAAATTGTAGATATGATTCAAATTGGTATACACTTAAATTATTTTCAAGGTAACCTATAGAACCATACCAGCTTTTATTTATTAATTCTTTTAAAATCATAACTGAGCGTAATACTCATTTTGTTTTTCTTGTCGCTTAATGTCTTTGTGGTGAACCAAACACCATTCTTTTTCCGCAGGTAAAGCAGCTACAGAACGATATCCAGTAAGTACCTCATGAACCTTATTTATCCACGTAATTCCCGCGTTATTTTTGTAAATTCTCCACTGGTAGTCGGGGAAATTAACCCAACCTTGTTCGTTTACTTGCCATCTCCATTTATTAATATGTTCTTGGGTTAAGCCTTCAACTGTATTAATTCTAGGAACTCTTAATACTTCTACATCATTGTTTTCTAATATCTGGGGTAGTAGTCTAAGAACGTATTCGTCAACCATCTCATCAGCGTCGATTTGGTATACATAATCACCTTCACATAGGCCTGTTAGGTAATTTTTCATATTAGCAAAATGCCCATCAAAATCGTAGGAATACCATCTAAAGTAAGTTTTTTCAACATTCATTTTACGAAGATAAGTTTCTATTTGTTTATCTCCGTTCCTTGAATCATATAAAACTACAATTTCATCCTCGGAACGTTTATTAGTAAGAAGAAAATTAATTAAACGTTGTATCTCTAAAAATTCATTACAAACCGTAATTGCGTAGCTTATTTTCATGCCTCAAATACTCCAATATAATCTAATGCTCCAATATAATCGTTTTCAGCAAAATGTTTAAGTGTATCCATATCCATTTTGTGTGTTTGAGTTTCAGTTAGTTTTTTATCTCCTTCTTGTAATGGAGTAGCTTTTACAGCTGCCCACGCCCAATTAGAATTACTATTACCATCAGCAAATACCATACCTTTTTCTGGGAGGTTTACTGTGTTAGGCATCCAAACCAATTTAGTATCCTCATCTTCACCCATTAATTCCTTATACAACTCAGGTAAAATTTCCATTTGTTCATTAAAGAATTCTGAATTGAGTTTCATTAGTGAATTAGTAATAAAACCACAACCGTAACACATATAGTTTTTGATTTGGCTATTAACTTCCTGAACGTAGCAGGCATCGCTACCACATCTATCACAAATTGTTAGATTATCCATTTTTTTCTAATTTAGGTAAATTTAATTTAGGTAATTTTAATTCTACTTGTTTTGGGAAACTAGGGATTAATTCTGTCAAACGTGAATCTAATAACTCCTTCATTTTATCCCAACTAAAATTAGTAGTGCTATGATAAGCTTGTTTTTTACCTAAATCTTTATATTTTTTATAATTTTCAAAAACATCTCTTAACGCGTGTCCAATTTCCCCATGATTAGGAGAGAACCATTGTGATTCAGCTAAAATCATATCTTTAACTACTGCTGATGGGTGAACGTTAGTTAGACTACCACCAATAATAATCGCTGAATCGGGTTTAATGAAATCCATATGCCCGCTCCAACCACTAACAATTAATGGTTTTTTAGACGCTGTAAATTCTAATAACGGACGTCCAAAACCTTCACCCTTAGTTAAACTAATCATAGATTTTACTTTGGGGTGGTTATAAATTTGGTTCATTTCCTCATTAGTAAACTCTCCATGTAACAAATAAATGTTAGGTAAATTTTTAGAGTTAACGCTATTTCGAATTGCTGTAAGTCTTTTTAGGATAGAATCTCTATCCATATGCGATGCACCTGATGATGAGGATTTGAGGATTAGAGCAGGTTTATTTGATTTGTTTTTAAACGTTTCATAAAACGCTTTAACTAATAAACCTACATTTTTTCTGTCCTCGCCCATATCACCCTGCATCCAATGCCCTACAAATAGATAGGCGAATTGTTCTTTAACCTCAGATAAATCAAAAATTTCATTAGTAGGTTTATAAACATCTAAATCAATACCCTCAAATAAAACTTCAATAGGTTTTTCAAGTTTAGTTGTGCCCAACAAATTATTTTGAGCATCTCGTTTTTCAAATGTAGAATTTAAGAATGATTTTTTAGAATGCTCGGATGAAACAAAATTAACATCCATTCTATTCATACCTTCAACCCATGAACCATGAACCAATGTAGTTTCCATACCGGCTGTAAACCCGATATTATATTTACCAATTGGTTGAAATTCATTTGGAACTGTAATTTGAGCCCAAATATCAGGTTGTTCAGTTAAGGGTTGTGGAATAACTAAATCTAGTAAAAATTCCCATTCTGGGTTGTCTTTACAGAAACCAAATGGAGTAGCACCCCAACGTTGTGATAATAATTTAACATTATATTTGTCAGCTTCGACAATAGCTTTAATTACATCTCTAGAACGTGCCCCATAACCTGAATAGGTGTCAAATGGGGAGCTTATAACAAATGTAGACTTCATTAATATAACAATTTATGTGGTAATTTATCTTCTTTGATTGTATTAGCATTAATTAGTTCATAATGCTTTCTGGGTTTCCATGTAGCAAATAACTGTTCAATATTTTTAATAACAGTTTCACCCATTTTTTTAGATGTGAATTTAGCCTCATCACCTGTAGCCCATTCATGTCCAGCTAAACCTAATGCTTTACGTTCTTCACGAGTCATATTATACAACTCCATAATACGCTCTGTAGCATCTTCGGGACGACATCTATCATCCCAAATATAGGGAGTTTGGGGTGAACCAACTAATGAACGATTGTTTGGGTATACTGGGAATGCCCACTTACCGTGTTTTTTATATTTGCCTGTATGGTTTGAGGGAACATCAGCACTTGGGGTAAACCAATTACCATCTTCATCTTCAAAACGCATTTGGTCCTGCATACCACCTGTTACATTAGCAATAATGGGGGTTCCAGCTAACATAGCTTCAGTTAGTGTTAAACCCCAACCTTCATTTGATGTTAACAAAATTTGAGCATCAGCAATATTATAGAGGATGTTTAGATTATTTGCTGGTAGTTTATTTGTAGAGAAAATAATGTTTTTATAATCACTACCAAAAATATAATCTCTAACTGCTAGTAAATCAGTTCCAGCATCACTAACTAAATCAGTATGAAGAATAAAATAACATTCATTTGCCTCATTCTCAGGTAAACCATCAATAAAATATTTCCACGCTAACATTGTATCGGGGATAGATTTACGACGAATATTTCTAGAGTTAAAAAACAATGTGAATTTAGATTCACCGTTAGGAAACAACTGCTGTTTGATTTTTTCCATTTCCTCACTTTCAGGTGAACCTGATTCGATTGGGTAATAGAATTTGGAGTTCATTCCGTGTGGAACGTAATCAATAACTTTATTTAGAGCTTTATCACCCAAAACTAATTTATTGATATTTACGGTTTGTTTAGAAATCCCTAACAACGCATCACACGATTCGTAATACGATTTGTTATACATTGGAGCTGGGTAATCATCCCAGATATTTAAATAGATAATAGGGATTTTCCGGCGAATCTCATTTTCCATTTGGAATAACCAAGTAAAATAACGGGGATCCGTAATTAAGAAAATAGCATCAATTTTCTCAGTCTCCATTAGATGACGAATTAATTGAGCATCACCATATCCATTATAGGGTTGGACTTTAACACTAGAGTCATTAATACCGTTTAATTTATTAATATCTTCACTAATATCAAAAAGTTTACCAACCTCTGGGTGTTGAATTGCACCACCTACGTTATACCAATTGTATTTGTGGGAGGTATGAATGATAATTTCTTTACCTACATTAGCTACACCTGATTGTAAACGGATGTCGTCTGTGAGCAACAGAATGTTTTTTCGTTGCTCTTTTGGGATATAACCTTCAATCATTTTATAAATCTAAATCGTTGTGTCCTGTAATTTGTTTACGGAAATTCTCATCTGTAAGATACAAATGGATAGCGCGGTCGGCAAGTTTTTGGAATGAAAATTTACGTTTTACGCACTCGATTTTAAACGTCTCGAATAGATCGCTTTTAATTTTAACACTTGTTAGTGTCATATCTTTATTTGCCATAACATTAGGTTTTGATATACATATATAGAGATTCTTATTTCTATAGGTTTTTATTACACAATTCAGGTTGGTCATTAAATGGACAGAACCTACAATTCCATGCTGATGGATTTTTTAATTGTGGTCCCATATTATACGAACCATCTTTTAGGAAGGCACGTTCAATGAACTCATTTAATAATTTTGATGCTTTATTTAATTTATTTCTACCTGATGATGGAACGTGAATTTGGATACGTTTTTCAGGGTATTCCCCATCCTCATATACCTTACGTTTAACAATAAAGTATTCGATATTAATATTATCGATTGGGAAACCATATTGTTCAGATAGAAATTTTTTATACATTACCAATTGGAGGTTTTTAATCTCATCGGATTTATCTTTATCTTTCCAACCACGAGTAGATGTTTTAATATCTATAATTTTAATCGTATTTGTTGGTTCATGATACAATACAACGTCCAAAAATCCGCGGTAAATAACGCTTCTAAACGCATTATTAGGCGTTAATTGGATAGGCAATTCACAATCAATAATATGCCATCCTCTCTTAGAGAAATGTTGTCCTTTTTTCTTCTTAAAATAATTTATAATCTCAACTCCATCAGCAAAAAATTCTCTAATTTCCTCAGGTGAGCTAAAATGAACCTTATTGTTTTTTTCGTAATCGGTTCTATATTGGTTTCTAAGGGTTTCCTCAAAATGTCCAACTAAATCAATTCTATCAGCAGCCGCAATACTTTCATTATACATTGTAGTTAAATACAATTGTAATGATTCGTGAACCGCTGTTCCAAACGTCATATGGATTGATACTTCAGTTTTCCTATGTTTATCTCTGTATTGTAAAGCCCATTTGTGTGGGCATTGTGTATACATTGAAAATTGACTAAATGAAATTTGCTTTTGATAGCTATAGTCAACTTCAGGTGGAGTATTCTTTTTAATTTCTCTAATAATAGAGGGTATTTTCTTTTTAGCCATTAATTTCTATTTTTCTAGCACTCAATTTATTATAAGAGGGGAGTAAATTATAATATTCTCCGTCCAAGAGATAACCTATATTATTAATATGATTATGGTTAGATAAATCTAACAATTGATGCTCGTTAATTGTATATGCTTGATTGTTTACAATTAAAATAAATTCGGTTTTAACATCATAAGCTAAACCTCTAAATTCATCCTCATTACTAAGAAATATTTTAAATTGATTATTATAATTGTTTAAATTAAAAATATCTGTGCTCTCATGGAATTGATCAGTAACAAATTTATCACTTAATTCACCTGAGATTAATTCTATTTTGGATTTTAGATATCCTTCAGTGATTAGATGAGTGTTTGCTGCGTATTCATCTCTATCAAATGAGTTAATTAATTTAGTTAAATTTTCTTTGTCAAAACAAGAAAAAATTAATGTAGCATCAAACGTAACTCCATCAGGTTTTTTATGTTTAAAGGTAATAGCGGGAGATGGGGATTCTAAACAAGTCAATACTGTATTATCTATAATAGTATCGTAGCACATTAAATAGTAATAATCATAATCCTGTTGTAGGGCTAATTGACTACTTTTAATTACTTGATTATAAACGGCCCAACCATATTCAGGGACTGTATTAAGTAATTTAACAGGGCCAAATGTCATCCAATATACATGACGTCTTTCTTCCCACATAATGGGGTTACTTTTATCATATATAAAATAGTCAGTTAATTCAATCACGTCCTCAGGAACTGGGATGTGGGAGAATAATAAAACATCTATTCCCTTAGTTTTTAGGGTTGTAATATTTTGTATTAGAAAATTTAATTTTTCTTCGGTATTACAATGAGATTGAATTAAAACTATTTTTTTAGCCATAATTTTTAATATAATCACTACAAACCCCTAAACAACCTTCAACATTATCATTATAAATCTCAGGCATTACAGCAATTGAGTTTTTAATAGGTTGTTTACCAGGATAAGCCCAAATATAATTTTTACTTGTTAATGTTACTGTATCTTCTTCGTGCCAAAAATAATTTATGTGCCTACCCATAGAGTCTAATTCTTTTAGAGTTTCTAGGGCTTTAATATTCTTACAATGAATCCAAAGTTGATTATGGTGTTTATCAATTAGACCAAATGGGAAATCATGTGTAGGTTCATCGTGTCCTAATTTGAACTTATCTTCTACAACCCAAACATCAATTTCAACATCATAACCTAAACGAATAGCCTCCAAAATGTAATCTGGGTGGTTTTCTTTTTCGGGGTTAGGTCCTGAGATATTACCTCTGTGAGCTATGAGTTTCATTTATTTTAGATTTTAAGGAAGTAATGAAATGACTTCCATTATTAATATGCTGGTCAAATGTGTATAACTTTTCGTTAAAATAATAGGGATCAGTAACACCATCGGCATTAATATAATTAATATAACAATCCCAAACAAATTCTATTTTATTTTGGGTATATTGATCTTCAAAATATTGTTTATATATTTTATATAAATGTTTTCTATCCTCTTCAGTACCTCTAGCCATATCAGGTGAATTAACAACTACCTCTGGGATAGGGGGAGCTGGAATAAGGACTCCGATTTTATTTGGGTAAAGAATTTTAATTTCATCTAAAAATTTAGAGTATTTAGATAAAATTTGATTCAATAGAGTTGTTGAAGAAATACCTTTTGCTTGGGAGTTTTGGTGAATACTAAAACGTAAATCTATTTCTCCTAATAAAAACATTAAAGTATCTCCTTTGCGGGTTGGGATATTATTTAAAAATGTTTTATAATCAGATTTTAAAAATCTATTAAGGGATAAAGCCATATGAGAAACATAGTTTATATTTACATTATTACAAACTAACTCACTTTCTTCTATGTCTTTAATTAAATGTGCTATATTGGAATCCCCAATTACCCATACGATAGGAGTTGAATGGGAAAATTTATTATTATGAGTGCGTTTATTTAAATCTGTACGCGAAAATTTGATTTCTTCCTCATGTAAGACCTCTCCATTTTCTTTTAAAAATCGAACAAAAACTCCATGATTAAATTTTTGAAGATATTGTTTATCTCTTTTGTCTGTTGCATATGAATTTGAAGGATAAGTATTCCAATAATGTGCTCCTGGGGATAAGGTTATGGGGCTCCCATTATATTCAGCTGTTCTGAATATATTGTCATAGAGTTTTGGGGTGATAATAATATCTTCTTTACCATTATAGGTGTAAAAAAGTTTAAAAATTTCACGAGAACCTTCAGTTTTTATCTCATAATTAGTAACTTCAATCATTTTTTCATTAATCTAGTACTTAAATCTAATATATTTTCTTTGGATATCCTAGTTGTAAATTCCTTAGTTATATTTTCTCTAGTATTTGTATTAAGAACTATACATTCTTGTGTTAAATCTAGTTCTTCATATAACCAAGTACGAGGAAATAAAATAGTAGATTTAGAATGGATAATCTGGTTATTTGTATCTGCAACTTTAGAATTAATTTCTAAAGGAGAATCTTCACCATTCCAATAGAATAATCCTAATTTGTCATCAACATCTACACCATTAATATTAACTCTACAAGGTTTAGGTTGATTCTCCCATTTTTGGGTCCACTCTCCAGGAGAATTAATTAGATCAAATTGAGTGTTTGGATATTTGGTTCTAATTTTACCCTCATATTTAATCCCATCGTATTTTTTATGTTGTTGTTGATGGTAAATAAGGGTGGGAATAATATATTCAATCCATTTACCATAGTAACCAATTCGTTCACAGAGTTTCCAAAAATCGTTATCATTTTTAACTAATTCAAAACCATTAAATAAATCTACAGAATATCCTGAGATGTGGATATCCATGATTCGTTGGTGGGATTTTGCCCAATCACCCTCTTGGCGTTCACCATATAACAAATAATCTTTAAATATTTCAACATCTTTAGCTATGTCTAATAAATCATTAGTATCAAATAATGTATCAGCTTCTACTTTAAAAACTCGCTTGAATCCTAGATTTTTTGCTGTTTCTGAAGTTAAGATAAAACTATTGTACATATTAGCTACGTGATCAGAAACCCCAGTAAATGGAAGCCAGTTTTCATGGACTCCAATTGAAGTGTCTACATAAACGTAGGGACGTTCATACAATTGTTTATCTAAAATATTTTGTGGGGGTTTTCCCACCATAAACCCTTCTCCATGATGGAAATAGTAGTCTACTTTATGGTCTAACCCCCACGAAAATGGATATTTATTTAGTAAAGCTATTTTATATGGTAGATGTTCTTTTAACTGATCAATTAAAACTGAACAGGCATTCGCTCTTAGCTTATCGGATAAATAACCATCAATGAAAATAACTAGATCTGAGTTCATTATTTGTAATGTTCCAAATAGTGGGTCAAATCCTCAGGTGTTCCTAACCCCCACATTTTATCAGCTTCGATTTGGAAATTGAATACTCGTTGACCATCCTGAATTGCTTCGTTGTAAACCGGGCATACATAAAATTCATTGTTGACACGAATATCTTTTTCGATCATTTGTTTTGTATACTTTACAAAATCAGATCCTTTTTTCCAATAGTAGATACCAGCTGTTGCTTGATCAGAAATTGGGTTTTTCTCAGCTACCTCACTAATCAAACCATTCTCATCTGTTTTGGCGAATGACCATTTTGGGTGTGTAGCAGGAAAACAAACAATACCACCATCAAAATCTTTTTCATTCATTTGATACATAAACTCTGTTGAATTCCAATCAATATATTGATCCGAGTTAGATAGGATAAGTGGGGCATCATTATCGATGTGTTCTTGCGCTAATAACACGGTACACGCGGCTCCCTCTGTTAAACCATCAACCTCGACGATTTTACAATTTGGTGTGATTAAATTAAGTAAAGTATCGAGGTTATATTTTTCGCGGTGAGATTTTTGAACGATATAAATAAAATTAGCTTCTAAACCCAACATCTCAGATACGACCTGGATCATAGGTTTTCCATTTACATCAATTAAAGGTTTAGGAAATGTATATCCTACTTTTTCAAATCGTGAACCAGCTCCTGCCATTGGGATAACTACATTCATTTTTTCATCATGCCATTTATTCATAATTTTTTTATTTGTTTTTAATTTAGTATAAATTTTTTCTAATGATACATCATTTGAGTTATTAACCCTAACTACATCAGCTTTACTTCGAGTAGCCGCTAATAAACCCTGTGGTGAATCTTCTATAATTAAAGTTTCTTCTGGGAGGCAGTTCATAGATGAGATAGCTTTCCAATACATTTCAGGGTGTGGTTTTGGATTTTTAACATCATCATTAGTCATAATGACATCTAAATACTCAATAACACCTACTTTAGCTAATGCTACGAGAGCAGTTCTACGAATACAATTAGTACAACAACCTACCATATAACCATCTTCACGGAGAGTTTTAAAAATCTCTCTCATTCTTTCGTTTTGTGGAATTTGAGAAAATCTTTGAATAGTTGTTTCTTGTTTTTGATCGTAAATTTGTTGATGAGCTGTATATGGTAATCCTTTTTCTTCACTTAACATATTAAGTTTAGTACGAGTTTTTAGACCATCATAACGAGCAACATGCTCCTGCTCCGTAATAATATACTTAGGATCAAATGCTGAAATAGCATCATTTAATGCTTCGTAATGGACTTCTTTGGTATCTACAATAACGCCGTCTAAGTCAAATAATACTAATTTTTTCATAATTCTCGGTATTCATATCCCATTTTACCAATGAGATAATGTAATTCATTATCTTTACTAATTAATTCTTTAATATTTTTCGGGAGATTGATTTGTGAGATACGGTCTGTTAAGTTTTTGGTTTCTCCAAATGAACTATGAGTTCCTATAATACCTGTATTATCGTAAATTTCTTTATTATTGATTACTCTATACAAAAATTCTTCTCGTTTAGATTTATTATTTAACCAATCCTCAAATTTTAGAAAATGTGATTTATTATCTAAACAAGCTTTAGCATTATTTTTCCATCTATCAATAAAGTTCTCAGCTACATCAAATTGAATAACCGCCCCAGTTCTAAAGCTTTTAAAATTTTCATTTTCATTTGCCTTAATTCTTGAAGATAAATTATTATAAAAATCTCTAATAAAGACTATTCGTTGATAATTAAATAAGGGGTTTTCTAGAAAATTCAATGAGTTTTTACCTTTAAATACTCTTTCATTATTAAAAATAGTATAATCCCAAAATGTATCTTCATATGATACTATTAATTCTTTATAGTCATTTTTAAATTCTTTATAGAATTTGAGTGAATCATCAATATTGTGATTAGCACAATTTAATTGATACATTCCATCACTAATAATATTCATCTTATATTCCCAAGTACATTGGTTCCCACTAAGATTCCTAATTAACCAGTTCATCATAGAATGGTGACCTGATCTATGGGGGGCAATTATTTCGTAAAAATTCATTTTATTTTTTCCACAAACCACGCTCAACTAATTGAGCAATGATACCATAGTTAACAATGTCTTGGTAGGTATCAGTTAGTGGTTCATTATTTATAACTTTATTATTAATAAGTAAATTTTTCCATCTACTAATTTTATCACTTATACGATACCAAAGTCCTGTAAGAGCGAAAGCCCTTTCTTCTTCAGTAGCCAATAAAGTACCAGCGCTGATGTTAGACATACCGTAATCAAGGTGTTTTTTGCTAAAAAGCTCCAACTGCTCTTCCACGATAGCCATATAACCAGAGTAAATATGAGGATATTCACTTTTAAGGATTTCGGTAGCACTAAGTCCATATTTAATTGTATCTTCACTCATAACTTTATTTTTTATTATTGATATAAACTATAATTTCATCATAGTATTCAATAAAATGTTCGTTTTGTAAATCCCATTTAATGTCAATTCCATCAATAGAATAAACTTCGTGGTTGGGAAAGTTTGGGAGTATATTATTTCTAAATTCTTTAAATTTAGCTTTACCTACATACCCATGTAAATGAAATTCAGTAGCTATTTTTGGGACTGATTTTAGAAATTCAATATTATCTTCACTAAATACATCATATTCTCCTCCTTCACAGTCTACTTTTAAAAAATCAATTTTATCAATATTATACTGATTTCTAAGTTCTTCAAAAGAAAGTGTAGGAGGGTATTCCTCATATCCATCCCAAGATATTTTAATTTTTTTCTTATCTGTAATAGCTGAATGGATTATAGTAACTGGGGATTGGGAAAGGTTTTTATGGAGGGTGGTAATATGATTATTTAAAGGTTCTACTACATAGCAGTGTTTAGGATTTTTATGTTGAATACTATATGTAAAAGGTCCAACTGATGCTCCTAGGTCAACTACTATATCATTTTCTTCTACTTGGAAGAATTTTTCGTAACAATTTTCTTTAAAAATTTCATGATTATTTTGGGCAATAAATCCTTCGGATGTGTTACCCCAATCAAAACCGTTTGTATCCATTTTATAAATGTTTTAATAATTTATCTTGTTCTTTATCTTCAACTCCCATTTCCCAAAGAATGGTTCTAACATTAATACCTAAAATGTCAATATAGTGATCAGCTTCACCAAGTGAACATTCAAAATAATCTGCAACGTACGCTGCTAACTCAGCAGGATTTTTTTTACTTTCATTTTTGATATACTTAAGGTATACCTTCTTCTTTGGAATCATTTCGCGATAAATAGAATAAATTTGTTTCTTATTGGTTGGATTAATCTTTTGTACATAATTTACAATATCAATGTAACCTATATACATAGATAAATATCTATGAACCATGTAAGAATTGAACTTATCCCATGACTCTTCTGTGAAATGTTCAGGAGATGTTTTAGTGAGTGTTATCTCATTTAACCACTCGAAGATCGTTTTCGGGTTGAGCATCACGAAGTTCTTTTGGGAGGGTTTCTTGGAGGATTTCACCTGTAGCTGGGTTATAAAATACTGGGATAGGCATAATTCCGTCTTCGGCAGTGCCTGTAATAAATTTAGAAACTTTACGGAGCAAGAACCCTTGAGCCCATACTTTACCATTTGCGTGTTCGAGTGATTCTGTGTTTTTTAAGTCAATTTGTGGTTGATCCATGATTATTGTTTTTGTGATTTATAATCTAAAATAAAGCCAATTAATACTATAATATTCATACCTAAGCTGGCTAAAATCTCGTGTATGTCTTGGTAAACTGTTGTCATTAAATGAACATGCCCTACCATCCAGAACGGTACGGATAAGTTTTGACTAACCCAAATAATAGTAAATTTTAGGAATTGCTTCACAATACTTTAGGTTTAGCTAATTCAATTAATTTAGCAATAAGTGCCATTGCGTTTATTTCCTTGTCAATACGGAAATTTGATTGGTAACTATATTCATTGATAAAAATTGCCACCATCCCTTCACGACCACTTGCATATACATGAGCATTATCATAAAGATAACGATAAAGCTCCTCGAAATCACTAACATTCGCGTTAGCAATGATTTGACGTATTTCACGCCATTTAGGTTTAGCATTACTTAATTCTTTTAGTATTAGTGTCATGTAGTTAGAAGAGACTAATACTGATTTGTCTATTTGGAGGTATTTGTCTGTTTCTCCTTTTACTTCATCAGTTCTAATTGATAGCTGAATGGTGTTAAGACATTTACGTAAATCTGGATAATATTGATTTACAATGATTTTAAGGTGTTCGCGTTCGAATGAAACACCTTCTTGTTCCATAATACCTGCTATATGAGCAGCAACTTCACCTTTGCTAGGAGGAATAATTTTAAGTACCTGACAACGTGACTGAAGTGGGTCAATAATACGCTCAACATAATTACACGTCATAATAAAACGTGTAGTACGTGAGAATGTCTCGATTACATTTCTAAGAGAAGCTTGCGCCTGGATCGTAAGAAAATCTGCCTCATCAAGAATAACCACTTTGAGTGGCTTGAATGAAGCTGTTGAAGCAAACCCTGATACTTTGTCCCTAATAGTCTCGATACCCCTTTCATCACTTGCGTTGATATAAAGGTAATCACAATTAAGGTTATTAACAATGAGTTTTGCAAGAGTTGTTTTACCGGTACCGGCACTAGAATAAAATATAAAATTTTGAATATCACCTTGGTCAAGGTATTGTTGGATAGTTTTCTTAATATGTTCATTTCCTACAAAGTGTTTTAACTCTGTAGGTCTATATTTTTCAACTAATAATCCGTGGTCTTTCATTTATAACTTTTTATTTATAACTTAAATATACGATTTATTCTTTATACTTCCAAACGTAACCACCAGAGCTTTTATACATTTGATTTTTATAACCACTAGCTACTTCAAATATATTTTTTGCTCCTGTTTCACGTTTTGCCATTTTAGCAGAAGGCCATTCTCTAATAAAGTTACCTTGCTTATCAAATTGCAAAACGGGTTTATTCCAAGTTACTTCTCTACCAGTTAAAGCTTTACTTAATTTTATTTTAGCTTCATCCGATAGGGGACCTTTAGATTTTCCTAAGTGTCTTTCCCTATGCTTCTGCTTCCATTCTTCTGTATGGGTATAGCCTCCATTGCCACCATCTCCTCCAGTACTTCGATTAACTAAAGTTCCACCTTCATCAATTTGTCTTCTACCTAATTCAGCTATTAGTTGAATTTCGATTTTCCCAGCTTGATTTCGGGTGAGGTTTTTAGCAATTATTTCTACTTCAAATCCGTGTTTATTAACGTAGTTATCCCAAAATTTATTTCTTCCAGCCCATTTATTATAAGCTCTATTTCCCTTACCTATACCAACGTAAAATACTTCTTTGGTTTTAGGATTTAAATGTGTATAAACATAATATTCTCTCATGATTATACATATTATGGACTTGCTTAAAAATCGAGCAGGACCTTAACAATTCATTTCTCTTTGGTGTTAAAGGTTAATGTTCCAATACCAAAATAGCCACCCAAAGGAGATTACTTTTCTTGGAGAGGTAATGTATGCGATGTATGGTAGAAATTCAAAGCCATCTACTCTGTGGAAAGTTAATTTTTTCATTTCTCTTTTGTTTTAAAGGTTTCTGCCTTGTAGTTCTTAATACATTCTTCTTCCATCAACTCTACCATTTTAGAGTGGGAGATTTCTTCTCTTGCAAGTTGCCATTCTAACTTTCTTACAAATCCTTGCTTTAAGTATTTACCCATTCTCTTTGGTGTTAAAGGTTTGGTCATATAGTTCTTCAGTAGTCATCAACCCTC
>OCVQ010000033.1_pt1 | contig 125742 bp, 99 predicted proteins | sample 1539061 | NCBI WGS metagenome assembly OCVQ01 (sample SAMEA3355526, study PRJEB22509) | marine metagenome | biome: marine; feature: river plume; material: water | place: USA | collected 2010-08-08 | depth 0.5 m | reverse complement strand
TCCCCCTCTCTCCGCAAAAAGATCAACCTATAGGTTGGTCTTTTTTCGTTTGAGAGAGTCGGATGAGAACCATCCTCAAAACATCATCTTTCCGATTTGTTTTTCGTCTTCAAAAGCTTTGCTTTTTCTGGTTCGACCTGAGGAGGAACGACGAAAGCATGGAGCGAAGCGGAATAATCCCCCTCTCTCCAAGCCGATCCGACTCAGGAGGATCAAGACATTGGACAGTAAGTCCAAGATTCAATTCCAATCAGGTTGGTCTTTTTTCGTTTGAGAGAGTCGGATGAGAACCATCCTCAAAACATCATCTTTCCGATTTGTTTTTCGTCTTCAAAAGCTTTGCTTTTTCTGGTTCGACCTGAGGAGGAATGACGAAAGCATTTAGCGCAGCGTAATACTCCTTCTCCCCGGCAAGCTTAGGCAGTAATGAAATAATCTTCTCCGAAGATTTAATAATAAATTAATATTGACTCAAAAAAGAATAAGTTTCATCAAAACTTAAAGTTTTGGCTGTTGAACTCCTTATTCATCTCCTACCGATTAATCAATAATTAGGCATAATCAATTCATAAATCGACTTTGATGGGTATTGTGAAATAAATTTTATTATTTTTGGCTAAATAAACTAAGAATACGATTAAATTAATCTTTGAGAACATGAAAAAAATAGTTAGTTCTTTTGCTATTGCAGCACTAATGACATTTGGATTTGCGGATTCGTCAATTGCACAGGAAGGTGGTTCATCTAATGTAGCAACACAAGCGCAAGAAGGAAAAACAAAAGCGGATACTCCTGAAGAAGCAGTTGAGTTAGATTTCGTTCAAACTTTAAAACAAAAATACATTGAAGGTGATCCATTCTGGATGACTCCTGTATTAATTTGTTTAATTATCGGTTTAGCTCTTTCTATTGAGCGTATCGTTTATTTGAACCTTTCAACGATTAACACTAAGAAATTTTTGGATGAGGTTGAAACAGCATTGAAAAATGGAGGTGTTGAAGCAGCGAAGGATGTTTGTAGAAATACAAGAGGCCCAATCGCATCTATCTTTTACCAAGGATTAGATCGTTCTGAAGAAGGTATCGAAATGGTTGAAAAATCAGTTGTTGCCTACGGAGGAGTTCAAATGGGACTTTTAGAAAAAGGACTTTCATGGTTATCATTGTTCATCGCTCTTGCACCGATGCTTGGGTTCTTGGGAACGGTAATCGGTATGATTTTCGCCTTCGATAAAATTGTATCTGATGGTCAAGTATCTCCAACAACAGTAGCTGGTGGTATTAAAGTATCACTTTTAACAACTGTATTTGGTTTGATCGCGGCAATTATCCTTCAAATCTTTTACAACTATATCGTTTCTAAAGTAGATGGTTTAGTAAATGAAATGGAAGATGCATCTATCTCTTTAGTTGATATGATGTTGAAAAACAAAGTTGCAAAAGCATAGGCTTTTCCAACAAAACATTAACTCATTTAATTAAAAGATATGAATACGAAAAAACTCGATATGTTCATGAACATTTTAAAGTTCGGACTTGTTGCAGTTGGCGTTATTGCATGTATTTTAGTTATTGGTGGACCTAATGCAGAAGCAGTCCTAGAAGATCAAGAGTCTTTTAGAGAAGGTGCAAGCTTAGGAATGGCAATCAACTATACAATGCTTATTATCATCGCCAGTATTGCAGTAGTGCTTCTGTTCTTTGTTGTTCAATTGATAACAAACACGAAAAAAACAGTTTATTCTATCATTGGAATTTTAGTAGCCTTAGTCATTTATTTGATTTTTTGGGCAGCTGGAACAAGTGATACGAATGAATCATTAGCATTATTAGAAGATGTGCAAGTAGAACAAGGTACAATTGCTACAACGACTGCAGGTTTATACACTGCAATCATTTGTTTAGTAATTGGTGTTTTGGCTTGGATATTAAGCCCGCTAATGGGTAAAATGAGAAAATAATTAGAACATGGCAAAACGCGAAATTCCTGAAATAAATGCTGGTTCGATGGCGGATATCGCTTTCTTGCTCTTGATTTTCTTCTTGGTTACAACTACCATGGACAAGGATCAAGCGTATCTCAGAGATATCCCGAAGCGTATTGAAGTTCCAATTGACGTTAAAGTAGAAGTTGAAAAACGAAATATTTTTGCTATTCGCGCCAATTCAAACAACGACCTTATGGTTCGTGCTGAATTAATGCAGAATCCAGACGATATTTCGGATCGAGTAATTGAGTTCTATACGAAGAACGAAATTAAAAACGATCCAACGAATGATTTCCCGATGTACTCACGAATTAGTATGAAGGAAATTGAAGATAACTTGAGAGCTGCGGAAGCGGAAGCAGAGGCTGTAGAAAACACGCCTAATGCAATGCAAGATATCATTGACTTCAAATACCGTCAAGTTGATGAGTGGGCAAATAAAAGAAATGCATTAAAGTTATTGGGGAAACCTGAATTACCTGAGATACATTTCCAAGCGCACATTCGTATTGAAGTGCAGCAAGCGACAGAATATAAGTTGTTTGCTAAAATTCAATCTGAATTAGAAGAAGCAATTTATGAATTGAGAGATAAAGCTGCTCAAGACATTTTTGGTGAATCTTATGGAGTGATTAAACGTAGATACGATGTAGATAAAAAATTGGATGCAAAAAGAGATAAAGAAAAGTTAGACTTATTATCGATTTTGTATCCAACAAAATTTATCGAAGTAACACCGAAGAAGTAATCGTAACGATTAACGAAAAAATTTGATACACTATGTCAAAATTTAGAAAAGAAGATAAAAAAGCAGCACCAGGAGTAAATACTTCTTCCCTTCCGGATATTGTATTTATGTTGTTGTTCTTTTTTATGGTGGCAACGACAAGTAAAGAATCGGATCCAACTGTAAAGGTGGTTCAACCGAAAGGTATTAGAACTACGGATTTAACACCGTACAAACAACGCTCGGAAATTGATTTTTTATATCTTGGAACGCCTGTAAATAAAGCGAGAGCTGCGAAGTATAAAGAAATGGGGATGGAATATTTGTTATTCATGGACAATGTTGCTCAATCTACTCCAGATGACTTATACAACGTAAATGCTATTCGTAAATGGAAATTGGATAAATTCGAATCTAAGCCACCTCGCATGAGTGAGCCGATTGAAGGTGTAATTACATGTGTGAAAGCAGATGAAGGGGCACCTACAGGAATGATATTTGATATCCGTAAAGAATTACAAGAAATAGATGCAGTGAAAATTGCATACGCTGTTAGAGATAACGGTAATATTTAATAAAAAATTTAGTTTATTAACCCCGTCTACTGAAAGTTGACGGGGTTTTTTTATAATATTTAGTATGGAAAATTTTGAAGTAATAAATCCAACTCGGATTGTGTTTGGAAAAAATCAATTGGGAAGATTGAGTGAATTGCTGAAGGCTCAGAATGCAAATAAAATTCTAATTACATTCGGTGGAGGAAGTATTAAAACTAACGGATTGCTTGAAAAAATATTAATTGAATTAAAATCATTTGAAGTGATTCAGTTTGGTGGAATTGAACCAAATCCCGAATTTTCGACATTAATGAAAGCCGTTGAATTGGCGCGTAATGAAAAAGTAGATTTTATTCTAGCAGTTGGCGGCGGTTCTGTAATTGACGGAACAAAATTCATCTCTGGAGCAATTGGATATTCGAATGATCCATGGGATGTATTGATTCGTAAAGAAGGTTGTGTTTTTACCTCAGCTATTCCTTTCGGGACGGTTTTGACCTTGCCAGCTACTGGTTCGGAAGCTAATTCTGGTGCCGTAATTAGTCGCCATGAATTGGGTGCCAAAGTGACAATGGGCGGACCATTATTCTTTCCTGTATTTTCATTTTGTGATCCAACCCAAGTCGCAACACTTCCAAAACGTCAATTGGCGAACGGAATTATCGATGCGTTCATGCATACCTTGGAGCAGTACGTGACGTATCCAATGGATAATTTGCTGCAAGAAAGGGAGGCAGAAGGAATACTTTCTACCCTGATAGAGATTAAAGAGGTGGTCAATCGTCCAGATGATTATCGCTTAGCATCTAATTTAATGCATTGTGCAACACATGCGCTGAATGGGAATTTACGTTGTGGCGTTATCTCGGATTGGACAACGCATATGATTGGACATGAATTGACAGCTTTATACGGAATTGATCATGCGTGTTCTTTAGCAATTATCGCCCCTCGCTTGTATGAAAATCGTTTTGAGGATAAAAAAGAAAAATTGACGCAATACGGAAAACGAGTTTGGAATTTATCTGGTTCCGATAAAGAAATTGCAAAATTAGCGATTGTAAAAACAGAAGAATTCTTCCAAAGTTTAGGTGTAAAAACGCGATTATCGGAATATACTGACGATTATAAAAAAGCCCCCAAGACAATACGTTCAACTTTTGAGTCACGTGGATGGAATGCAATGGGCGAGCGTCAGTCGATAACGCCATTGGAAGTTGAACGAATTGTAGAAGCTTCGTTTTAATGAATTCAAAATTGGTTCGAATTCGCTATGAAGCAACGTCTTCTGTAATTGATTTATTGGAATCAGTTACACTAGGGACCAATGGTGCACATTACCGACATTTAGATACGCGTCAGCGCATTGAAAATGCTGACCATCCACTTTTTTTATCTATTGAACGAAATGAATCTATTCTAGCCAATATCACTTTCTGTCAACGCGGCGCAAGTTGGTACATTCGCTACTTTGCATTTGACAATCGTTTTCAGTCTTCAGGGACAAAAAAATCGAGAGGAAATAGTTTGATAAAGCGAGAAATAGAATCGTTTTTTCAGGACGTATTGGACAATCAAGGAGTAAAATCATTTTACGCGTACATCGACCCAAAGAATGTAAAAAGCCTGTGGATGTCCGAAAACTTTGGATTCAAAACTATTTCGAAAGTCGCTACACAAACGTTTAGTCGCGTTAAACCAAAAGCATCCAATCGCTTAGTAAAATTGGAAAGTAGAGAAGAAGTTGATTCGATTATTCATACGTCCTTTTCTAACTACAACTACTATTTTGAAGCACAATCTCAAGCGCCTTTCTATGCATTGAAAAATGAAATGGGAGAAATTATAGCCTTGGCAAAAATTAATATTGCAGATTGGGAGATAAAACGTTTACCGGGAAAAACAGGTGGCATTTTAACTAAAATCATACCTTTCATTCCGCGATTAAATAAATTAATTCGCCCTAAAAAACATTCGTTTGTAGTTCCTGATTGCGTATGGACAGAAAACAATGATGCGCAATTGCTGGAAGAATTGTTTGAGGGAATTTTGCATGTTGAAAAGAGAAACCTAATTATTTGGTGGGTGGATGTTAAAGATGATTTGTATAAAACAATCAGTTCTAAAGTTAAATGGGGATTGCTAAATAAATTGATTGGAATAAGTTATGCCAACGTGGTAGAAAGAAGAGCTGAATCTTCCATTGAAAAAGAAAACAAACCTGTTTTTACAGCCGGTTTTGATTTCATCTAACTGAAATTATATGATTAAATTTGTTTCATGAAATATTTGGTTGTTGGTTTAGGAAATCCGGGTTCAAAGTATGAAAATACCCGTCATAATATTGGGTTTAAAGTAGTAGATGCTTTTGCATTGCAGCGTGAAGTGAGTTTTGAAACCGAAAAATTGGCAGATGTCGCTCGAACTAAATTCAAAGGAAGAACCATTATTCTGATTAAGCCAAATACATTTATGAACCTATCAGGTAAGGCGGTCAATTATTGGATGCAGCAAGAAAAAATTCCACGCGAAAACATTTTGGTTATTACCGATGATATTTCACTTCCTTTTGGAAAATTGAGAATGAAGGGGAAAGGATCTGACGGTGGACATAATGGATTAAAGGATATTCAAGCAGTGCTCAATACAAACGAGTATGTTAGACTTCGATTTGGTGTTGGGAATGAATTTTATCCAGGTCAACAATCAGACTACGTTCTAGGCGAATGGGCGAGAGAAGAAAATTTGAGTTTACCTGAACGAATAGACACGGCAACGGAATTTATAAAGGGATTTGTTTCTGTCGGTTTGCAACTTACAATGACAAATTGGAACGGTAAGTAATGGCAATCTGCAATTATCATTATCTTTGCCCACTGAATTATATTAACACACATGAAAAGAGAAAAAATTGTTGAAATTCTAGCCTCAGGAGAGTTAGGAAAAGCCGTAGTAGTAAAAGGATGGGTTCGAGCATTTCGAAGTAATCGTTTTATTCAAATAAATGACGGTTCAACAATTAAAAATATTCAGGCTGTAGTTGATTTTGAGAACTTTGATGAGACTTTGTTAAAGCGTGTATCTACTGGAGCAGCCGTGGAAATTTCAGGAAAATTGGTTGAGTCTCAAGGAGCAGGACAAGCAATTGAAATTGAGGTGGAAAACGTAATCATTTTAGGTGATGCGCATCCAGACGATGTTCAAAAAACGGTTATGCAGCCGAAGAAACACAGCATGGAATTTTTGCGTGAACAAGCACATTTACGCTTTAGAACAAATACATTCGGTGCTGTTTTCAGAATTCGTCATGCAGTCGCTTTTGCTATTCATAAATATTTCAACGACAAAGGTTTTTTCTACTTGCACACACCAATTATTACTGGTTCGGACGCCGAAGGAGCTGGAGAAATGTTTCGTGTAACTAACCTAGATGCGATCAATCCACCATTAACAGAAGATGGAGAAGTAAACTATAAGGAAGATTTTTTCGGAAAAGCCGTGAATTTAACAGTGTCAGGTCAGTTAGAAGCTGAATTAGGAGCAATGGCATTGGGACAAGTTTATACGTTCGGACCAACGTTTAGAGCTGAAAATTCAAATACGTCTCGTCATCTTGCTGAATTTTGGATGATTGAACCTGAAGTTGCTTTCAATGATCTAACGGATAATATGAATTTGACGGAAGATTTCTTGAAATATATCGCAAATTATGTATTGACAAATTGTGCTGATGACGTTCAATTTTTGAATGACCGTGAGGAACAAGAACAAAAATCAAAACCAGAAAGTGAACGTAATGAATTGGGATTGATTGAACGAATGAAATTTGTAGTTGAAAACGATTTTAAGCGTTTAACATATACAGAAGCAATTGATGTATTGCGTAACTCAAAAGCATACAAGAAAAAGAAATTTCAGTACGAAGTAGAGTGGGGTGTTGATTTACAAAGTGAGCACGAGCGTTACTTAGTGGAGAAAGAATTCAAATGTCCGGTGATTTTAACTGATTACCCGGCAAAAATCAAAGCATTTTACATGCGTCAAAACGACGATGGAAAAACTGTTGCAGCAATGGATGTGCTTTTCCCTGGAATTGGAGAAATTGTTGGTGGTTCGCAACGCGAAGAGCGAATGGACGTATTAAAATCTAAAATGGCCGACTTTGGAATTCACGAAGAAGAATTAAGCTGGTATTTGGATACTCGTCGATTTGGTACTGCTCCGCACGCTGGATTTGGACTAGGCTTTGAACGAATGATCATGTTCGTAACGGGAATGACAAACATCCGTGATGTTATTCCATTTCCAAGAACACCAATGAACGCTGAATTTTAAGTGGTTCAAAGTTCAAAAAGTTCCAGAGTTCAACGTTTAAATTCAACTTGTAACTAAAATTAGTTGGTATCGATTTTAATTAATGTTTTTTCGTAACTTAATTAGAAATTCTAACCGCTATTGAATGAGCTTTAAACGTTTTGAAGATATAAAAGCATGGCAATTAAGTCGTACTTTTTCGAAGGAGATTTATATCAAATTTACAGAAAAACCAAAGTCATATTTTGGAGTAATTAACAATCAAATTATTCGCGCTTCAGGAAGTATAATGGATAATATTGCAGAGGGATTTGAAAGAGGTGGAAATAAAGAATTTTTACAGTATCTTTGGATAGCTAAGGCAAGTGCGGGAGAATGTCGCTCTCAGATATATCGGGCATATGATTTAAGTTTAATCACTGAATCAGAATTCGAAGGTTTTAAGTGTAAAACAGAGGAAATATCTCGTACGATTTATGGATTGATAAAAAGTATTAAAGATTCCGAGTTTAAAGGACAAAAATACAAGTGAAATGATTAAACATTGAACTGTTTTGACCTTTTGACTTTGGACCTTGGAACTAATAAATATGGCATTAAAACAAAATTTATCGTTTAAGTTAGAGCAGCGTCTCTCTCCACAGCAAATCCAATTAATGAAGTTATTGGAGGTTCCAACTATGGAATTAGACCAACGCATTAAGCAAGAAATTGAAGAAAATCCTGCGTTAGAAGAAGGAGATGACAAGGAAGAAGACGAGTTTGAAGATCAAGAAGATCGAGAAGAAAAGGACGATGACAATGATTTTGACATCAACGATTATATCTCTGACGACGATGATTACAAGACTCAAGTCAATAATAAAAGTAAAGATGACGAAGAAAAGTCCATTCCTTATTCAGGTGATGAATCCTTTCAAGAATGTCTTTCTGGTCAATTGCACATGCTTAACTTGAATGATACAGAATTCATAATTGCTGAAACACTTCTTGGAAACCTAGACGATTCAGGTTATTTAAACAGGGATACCGAAGCTTTAGTGAATGATTTGGCTTTTTCAGCAAATATTACTGTTACTGAAGAAGAAATAGAAGAGGTATTAAAATTAATTCAGGACCTTGATCCAGCTGGAATTGGAGCACGTGATTTAAGGGAATGTTTATTGATTCAAATAAAGCGTAAACACGATGGAAATATTTCGCGTTATACAGCTCGCAAAATATTAGAAGATCATTTTGAAGAGTTTACAAAGAAGCACTACGAAAAGATTAAAAAGAAGTTAGAAATAGGTGATGAAGATTTAAAAGATGCAATTGATGAAATTGTAAGACTAAATCCGAAGCCAGGAGGTTCTATGAAGGAATCTTCAGGAAGCCATCAGCAAATTACACCTGATTTTTTGATTACGGAAGTGGAGGGTAATTTACAATTGACGATCAACGGAAGAAACGCACCTGAATTGAAGGTAAGTCGTGCATACAAAGAAATGTTAAACACATATGCAGATGGGGCGGTAACTAAAAAATCAGATAAAGAAGCCGTTTCATTTGTAAAGCAGAAACTAGATAGTGCAAAATGGTTCATTGATGCAATTAAACAACGTCAGAATACATTGTTACTGACGATGGATGCTATTATGAAGTATCAAAAGACTTATTTTGAAACAGGTGATGAAGCGACTTTGAAACCGATGATATTAAAAGACATCGCTGAGATTGTGAATTTAGACATATCGACTATTTCTCGTGTTGCGAATAGTAAGCACGTTCAGACTAGCTATGGTGTGATTCCTTTAAAATATTTCTTCTCTGAATCAATGTCCATGGACTCGGGAGAAGAGGTTTCGACACGTCAGGTGAAAAAAATCTTATCTGAGGCGGTAGAAGCAGAGCAAAAAAGAAAGCCCTTGACCGATGAAAAATTAGCCTTATTGCTTAAAGAAAAAGGGTATAATATTGCACGTCGTACAATAGCGAAATACAGAGAGCAGTTAAACATTCCCGTTGCGCGTTTAAGAAAGGAGCTTTAATGAGAATTTTTTCGCAGATTATTTCTTGGATATTCATGCCCTTATTTATGCCAATTTATGCATTACTATTGGTCATGTTCGTTCCTTCAAATATTGATTTCATGCAAAATGATCAATGCATGTATGCAATGGATATTCAGTTCAAGAAGGCATTTTTATATATGTTCCTGATATTTTCAGTACTAGCACCTGGAATTTCATTTTTACTTCTAAAGAGAAGCGGAATGATTGGTTCTTTGGAGATGGATGATCAACGTGAGCGGTTCGTGCCTATTCTAGTCATGGCGATTTATTGTTTAGTTCTGTTTTTTTACATTATCTATTTAATTGACGCAAATCGTTTAGTGGTACCAAAATTTATTGTAGCACTTCCACTTTCAGGTGCAGTCGTAACGACCCTCTTTTTGTTTGTAAACCGATGGAAAAAGATTAGTATTCACGCTGCTGCAGTTGGAATATTAACTGGCTTTGTACTAGCTTATATTCTTCAACAAATTGAGTTTCAACTTTGGGTTTTTACTATTTCAATTCTTATTTCAGGATTAGTCATGTCGGCTCGTTTGTATCTACAAAAACATACTTTTTCCGAAGTCATAATTGGTTGGTTCATTGGAAGTTTTATTACCTTTGCAATCAACTTTTTCTATTGAAAATAAAGAATAAACAGCAATAATAAATATATAAAAAATGAAGTTTTACGGATTAGTAGTTATCGTTTTGTCAGGGTTGTTATTTTCAGCTTGTGGAATGGTTAATGAAAAAAATAAAGGAAAAGGAATAAATCTTTTCACAGTAAGTCAAGATAAAGAGTTAGGCGCTCAAGTTGCAGCTGAAATTGATGGTAATCCTTCTGAATACCCATTACTTGATCCAGTAAAATATAAAGAGGTTTATGACTACTTAAATAAAGTTCGCGACAAAATTTTGAACGCTGGTGGTGTTGATTATAAAGATGAGTTTGAATGGAGATTGCGAGTGATACATGATGACAATACCTTAAATGCGTTTTGTACACCAGGAGGTTACATATACATTTATACGGGCATATTAAAATATTTGGATTCAGAAGATCAGTTTGCAGGTGTTTTGGGACATGAAATTGCACACGCAGATATGCGTCATTCTACACGTCAAATGACAACAATGAATGGAATTGATTTTATGTTGCAGGTTTTAGCTGGAGATCAGGTCGCATTAACAAGTATTACAAGTCAATTAGTAGGATTGAAATTCTCAAGAAATCATGAAACGGAAGCTGATCAAAAATCTGTAGAATATTTATGTGGAACTGATTACAATGCAGATGGTGGTGCTGGATTTTTTGAGAAAATTCAAGCTGAAGGTGGATCAGGTGTGCCTCAATTTTTGAGCACTCATCCAGATCCAGGTAATAGAATTGAACATTTTCATACTGCAGCTGTCGGTCTAGGTTGTACTGGAAGAAACAATTACGCTTCAGAGTTTAAACAAATGGTTTCTAAGCTTCCTAAATAATTGCCTTGATTTATAATCAATGGTCAATTTAATTATTAACTTTAGAGGTAATCAATCTATTAATTACTCTACATGAAAGAAAAGAGGACTTCACTTAGCGATATTGCAAAAGCATTAAACGTTTCGAAAGCGACAGTTTCTTTTGTACTCAATGATAAGGGAGATCAATTTAATATCAGTAAGGAAAAACAACGATTAATTAAAGAGAAAGCGAAGGAATTACTTTACGTTCCTAATTTTTTTGCGAAAAGTTTGAGACATGGTGAAACAAAAACAATCGGTTTAGTTTTACCAGATATTTCAAATCCATTCTATGCCGAATTGTGCAAAACAATTCAAGAGAAATTATACAATTCTGGTTACAATACTTTTATCGTCAATACAAATGATGATAAGGATTTAGAAAAAGTATTAATGACCGAGCTAATTCAACGCAGTATTGATGGAATGATAATCGCACCTAGTAATCACATTGACGACCTCGTGCCTATATTGATTGCCACACATATTCCTGTTGTTTTTGCAGACAGACCAGGTGATGAAAACGCGGACTTTGTTGGGATAGATAATAAGAAGGAATCTGAAAATATCATCTCCTTATTTTCTATAAAACCGAAGAAAGTGATTTCTTTAGTTCCGGTTCCTTCAAATGTTTCAACTATTCGTGCAAGGATAAATGGTATTCAATCCTCTTGTAAATCTTCAGAAATTGAGTTCAATTCGGTTGAATTACCACTTGAACAAGATAAAATAGATGAATTAATAAAACAAGAAATTGAAAATGGTGGTGATTCATTCATTACGTTGAATAATAAATGCACATTGCCAGTGCTTTCGGCATTAAAAAAATTGAACATAGAAGTTCCTAAAGATGTGCGTCTTATTTCTTTTGATGACAATGATTCTTTCGACTATATGAACCCGCCAATAAGTGCACTCAAGCTGCCAATCAATGAAATTGGGTTAAAATCTGTAGAGAGACTGTATGAGCGTTTGAAGGAATCCAAAGCTCCAGGTGAGCACTTCTTTTTGGACTGTGATTTTCAGTCAAGAGGGTCGCACTAAGCCTTTAGGGAAAATCAAAACTGACCTTCCTTTATTAGAATTAACCTTTCCATTGTGAAATGTTAATTAATTCTTTAAATTTAGATCCATTGAATACGAAAAAAGAGAATAATGTAGGCAACTGTTGTATTTATTTCTCGTTAGAAAAGCGGCTAGACTATATTATTGACTATTAAATTACAACTATTATGAAATTCATAATCATTTCATTTCTTTTTGTTACCGTTAATCTATGTGCTCAAGAGGAATCTACGAGCACACCAACTGGTGCAACATCAACTAATATTTCGTCCAGTGATTGGCATTCCGATAATGCGATAAATGGAACTGTATCCATTTCAAAGAAGGCAAATGAACCTCAAGTTATTCACAATAGAGCGGAACTTGAAAATGAAATTTTAAGAATTGATAGTCATATAGAAAGTATCAATTCTAAAGTTACATCCGTAAATGCTGATCCATCAGAACAGGCGATTGCAAATGAATCTGGATGGTTTGAGGATATGGAAGCAATAAAAATTGGATTAAATAATCGAAAATTGGAGATACAAAATATTCTAATTAACAATTAAGCTTAATGAAACTACTAACTACAATCAATAGAATAATACTGACTATCGGTATTATTTTAACAAACTTCTTTACTTTTTCTCAAGGTTCAACATGTGCGAATATGCAACCGATTTGCACGCAAGTTGGAGCTAATTTTCCCGCAAGTACAAATACAACCTCTGAGGCTGGGAATAATTACGGATGTTTGGGTTCACAACCTAATCCCGCATGGTATTATTTTGAGATAGCAACAAACGGTAATATTGACATGAGCTTAACAGCTCCCTCAGATATTGATTTTATTATTTGGGGGCCATTTGCAAATTTGGCTGCAGCACAAGCGAATTGTGGATCGTTAGGAGCCAATGTGGATTGCAGTTATAGTGCCACGAACATGGAAACACCTTCTATACCGGGAGCTGTAGCAGGTCAAGTCTATATTATGTTAATTACAAACTTTGCGAATATTAATCAGAATATTAGTTTAACACAAACTGGAGGAACAGGGTCTACGAATTGTAACATTGTTAATCCATGTGCGATAAGTAATTTTACTGCTAATATTGGGCCATGTATTTCTCCAGGAAATACATATAATGTTACTGGACAAATTACATATGCCTATCCTCCGTCTTCAGGAAATTTAATTGTACAAGATTGCAATGGAACTCAAACCGTTGTAGCAAGTGCTCCGTTTCCTTCTTCCGCTGTTCTAAATTATACAGTTAACGGTATGTCAGCTAATGGAGCGCCTTGTAGTTTAACTACTTTTTTCTCTGCGGATGCAGGGTGTACAAATGGGCCAATAAACTATACTGCACCGAATCCATGTAATCCTTGTTCAATTACAAGCATTACTCGAAATCCCAGTAACTGTCTAGCTGGAAACACTTATAATGTAACAGGTCAGGTTGCTTATACCAACGCTCCGACTAGTGGTACTATGACCGTTTCAAACTCTTGTGGTGGATCTCAAGTGTTTACGTACCCTTTCCCGGCATCGCCAGTTGCATATTCGATTAATGGGCTCACCGCCAATGGCGCCGCATGCACCGTCACTGCCTCATTTTCAGCCACCCCCTGTACTTTATCAGGCGGTTATACCGCTCCTGCTTTACCAAATGCAAATGCCGGCGCGGCACAAATCTTGAATTGTACAAACATGACCAGAGTACTTACGGGCTCATCGTCAACCGGCGGAGCAACCTACAATTGGTCTGGACCTGGCATTGTTTCTGGAGGAAGCACAGCTTCTCCAACGGTAAACGCCCCAGGAACATACACAGTTACGGTTACAAACCCGGCGAACAGTTGTACAAGTCCAGCTACAGTGAATGTCACGCAAAATATTACTCCTCCTAATGCTAACGCAGGTCCAGCACAAGTCTTGACATGTACAAATACAACTCGAGTATTATCAGGTTCTTCATCAACAGGTGGTGTTACATTCTCTTGGGCAGGCCCTGGAATCGTTTCCGGTGGAGCAACAGCTACACCAACGGTAAATGCGCCAGGAACCTATACATTGACTGTTACAAACCCAGCGAATGGATGTACTGCTACCTCAACAGTAAACGTTACCCAAAATATTACACCACCAAATGTGAATGCAGGAACACCGCAGGTGTTAACATGCACAGCAACATCAGTTGCGTTAAATGGTTCATCATCTGCTGGAGGAGCAACATTTTCATGGGCTGGTCCTGGGATAGTTTCAGGTGGTGCAACAGCTACACCAACAGTAAATCTAGCCGGAACATACACATTAACTGTTACCGATCCAGCGAATGGGTGCACTGCAACTGCGACTGTAAATGTCACTCAAAACATTACACCTCCGAATGCGAATGCCGGAGCTGGTCAGATATTAAACTGTACAGTTACTAGTATTGGATTAAATGGCTTATTAGCAACTGGAGGCGCAACATTCTCATGGGCAGGACCTGGAATTGTTTCAGGAGGAACTACCGCAACACCAACAGTAAATCAACCTGGGACTTATACATCAACAGTTACAGATCCTGTTAACGGTTGTACGGCAACTTCTACAGTAAACGTTACTCAAAATATTACTCCGCCAAATGCAAATGCAGGGACACCGCAAGTATTAAACTGTACTACAACCAGTATTGCTCTTAACGGATCATCATCAACGGCTGGTGCAACTTTTTCATGGGCTGGTCCAGGAGTTGTTTCTGGAGGAACAACGGCAACACCTACTGTGAATGCGCCAGGAACATATACGTTAACTGTTACGAACCCTGCGAATGGATGTACAGCAACTTCATCAGTAAATGTGACACAAAATATTACACCTCCAAATGTAAATGCTGGAGCACCTCAAGTTCTTTCTTGTTCGGTTACTTCAATTAACTTGAATGGATCTTCATCAACTGCTGGTGCAACTTTTTCATGGGCTGGTCCAGGAATTGTATCAGGTGGCACAACGGCATCACCAACTGTTGATCAAGCAGGTACATATATTTTAACTATGACGGACCCTGCGAACGGTTGTACTGCAACAGCAAATACGACGGTTACAAATGATTTAGGATTGCCGAATGCTAGCGCAGGAGCGGCCCAAATTCTTAATTGTAGCGTTACTAGTGTTGTTCTTGGAGGTTCTTCATCAACGGGAGGAGCAACATTTTCATGGGCAGGACCGGGAATTATTTCAGGTGGAACTTCAGCAACACCAACAGTGAATCAACCTGGTGCGTATACAATAACAGTTACAGATCCTTCAAACGGTTGTACATCTACTTCAAATGTAAATGTGACTCAAAATATTACTCCGCCAAATGCAAATGCCGGCGCTACTCAAATATTAACTTGTACTGCAACAAGTGTTGTATTGACTGGTTCTTCTTCAACAGGTGGAGCGACTTTCTCTTGGGCAGGTCCTGGTATTGTTTCGGGAGGAACAACAGCGACTCCTACTGTAAATCAGACTGGAACTTACACACAAACAGTTACAGATCCTGCTAATGGATGCACGGCAACTGCTTCTGTAAATATTACTCAGAATATTGTTGCACCAAATGCGAATGCAGGGACAGCACAGATTTTGAACTGTACGATTACTAGTGTTGCATTAAATGGATCATCATCGACGGCGGGCGCAACGTTCTCATGGGCAGGACCTGGAATCGTTTCAGGGGGTACCACTGCGACACCAACGGTAAATCAACCTGGGACTTATACGCAAACGGTTACAGACCCAGTTAACGGTTGTACGGCAACATCGACGGTAAATGTTACTCAAAACATTACTGCACCAAACGTAAACGCTGGGGCACCACAAGTGCTTTCTTGTGCGGTTACATCAATAGCCTTGAATGGATCTTCATCAACTGCTGGTGCAACTTTTTCATGGGCTGGTCCAGGAATTGTATCAGGTGGCACAACGGCATCACCAACTGTTGATCAAGCAGGTACATATATTTTAACTATGACGGACCCTGCGAACGGTTGTACTGCAACAGCAAATACGACGGTTACAAATGATTTAGGATTGCCGAATGCTAGCGCAGGAGCGGCCCAAATTCTTAATTGTAGCGTTACTAGTGTTGTTCTTGGAGGTTCTTCATCAACGGGAGGAGCAACATTTTCATGGGCAGGACCGGGAATTGTTTCAGGTGGAACTTCAGCAACACCAACGATAGATCAGCCAGGGACATACGTAATGACTGTGACTGATCCAACTAATGGATGTACTAGTACCTCAAGTGTTGCAATTACTCAAGACATTGTAATACCGAATGTAAATGCAGGCTTAACTCAAGAGTTAAATTGTACGTTTACAAGCCTTATTCTTGGAGGGTCTAGCTCGACAGCTGGTGTTAATTATTCGTGGGTAGGTCCCGGAGTTGTCTCAGGAAGCAATACTGCAACACCGACGGTAAACCAACCAGGCACGTATACTTTAACTGTTACTAACCCAATTAATGGATGTACGAACACATCAACAGTTAATATTACTGAGAATGTAATTATTCCTTTGAATAGTTTTGTGGCAGACTCGCTGTACGGATGTGGCTCTGTTCCGGTAAATTTTCAAGAAACGAATGGACAAATTGGAATGACTTATAACTGGAATTTCGGAAATGGAAGTACGTCATCAGCCGGAAGCTCAGTTTCACAATTTTATAACCAAGCAGGTTGTTATGATATTTCATTGACGGTTACAGATCCAACTAATGGATGTAGTAACACAGTTACTTACCCTTCATTAATTTGTGTAATTCCACAGCCGGTAGCAGCATTTTCGACACAACCAGCTCAATTGGAATCGTATAATAATGGATTTTTGACAACTGCTAATGGGACGATCAATGCAACGGAATATCAATGGGATTTCGGTGATGGAACTCCTGGAAGTATTGCAATGGAACCAACACATAGTTATGGCGAAAATCCAGGTAGTTTTACGATACAATTAGTTGCATCAAATCAAGGTTTGTGTTTCGATACGGCCTATGCTATTATTGAATTAATAGAAAGCCTAATCTTTTATGTACCGAACGCTTTCACACCAGACGGAGACAACTACAACGAGTACTTCAAACCAGTTTTTTACAGCGGATTTGATCCATACGACTTCACAATGTTGATCTTCAACCGTTGGGGTGAAATTGTGTGGGAATCTCACAACTATGATGTTGGTTGGAATGGAACTTACAATGGGAATGTTGTTTCAGATGGAGTATACACTTGGAAAATTGAAGTTAAAACAAATAGAACGGACGAACGGAAATCGTACGTTGGTCACGTGAGTATTATTAGATAAATTTAAATCGGTATCATTTAATTTAATGATACCGATTTTTTCATTTAGAAGAAATTTTAATTAGCTACAATTATTTTCTTCACTTCAATTTGACCGTTTTCATTTGAAGCGTGGATGTAATAAATTCCGGCAGAAACTATTTGTGTATCAATGATGAACTTATTGTTGGAATTAATACTATTGAATATGACCTGTCCAATCTGATTTACAATAGTCAAATTTGTATTTTCATTGCATAGAATTTCTAAACTATTATTGGATTGTTTAATCTTAGAAATTAAATTATCATTTCCACAATGGTTTCCTGCGATCAAATCGGTGTACTTTAAGTCTCCGTTTTCATCCACTATTTTTAATCTATAATACCGTTGTTTTGAATCTACCTGATCCACAGTTAATTTGTAGTTAATAGGTTCCGTTGAATTACCAGTAGCTTGTTCAATTCTAGCCCCGTAAAAAATCAACCCATCATACGTGTACTCTAGCTGGAAAAAATCAACTCTACTTTCAGTTAGCGTCGTCCATTCGAAAGTTTCCTTAGAATTGTCACAATAAGAAGTAAACGAAGCTAATTCAGTCGGTAATACAACTATAGTGCTTGGGCAAAAATACTGTTGATTGTTTAATCCTCCGGTTGCGGAAGTTGCTCCCCAATATACCATATTTTGTCCTCCAAAAACAGTGTTTACAAAATCGCCACCACAGGATAATCGTAAGGCACCGTTGAAATAAACTTGAAGTTGATGAGTTGCCGCATCCCATGCTATGTCAACTTCATAAACACCGCCGTCGTCTATATTTCCACCTCCAGCTTTAGCACAAACAGGACCACAATAAGGCGCTGCATTTAACATGTCTCCATCAATTTCTAGTGAGATATGGTCACAAGCAATATCAATAATGTGTGCTGGATTATCGTTATCATAGGTGTCAAACTCAACAACTAAAGCGTTAGCTATTCCACCAGAACCAAGCTGTCCTCCATTTTGTCCACAGGCTGTTGAGCTACTTGGTTGAAATGTAAATGTATTTCCATCAGCTCCATTAATGTTGTTTCCAAAATAGTAATCTAATGAAAGTGAAAAGTTTGAATTAAAATCAATCTGTGAACCACTCCAAGCACAACCAGTTTGGTTGTTAATTTCATCTGTAAGCTGTATACAGTTTTCACCAGCCACGTTGATGTACTGGGCATTACCGTTCAGCGTAAAACAATCTTCCTCTACAACAGTAACAGATTCTATACTAGAATTTGAGCAAATTGTATATTCAACAAAATAGGTTGTTCCGGCAGTCCCATTCGAAACAGTTCCTGTTGATGCATTAACTTGTGCTCCATCGCTAGGAGAAGGATTGAAAGCGAACGTTCCACCTGGAGTCCCTGTAATTGCAGCAACTCCGCCGCCGCATGAAACCGATAGATTAAATGAAGGGTCAGTTGTTCCAACCGTCATATTATAAGCTAAAGTGGCCCCAGTAGAACCACCAGTATTGTTGCAGCTGTACTGCGACACAAGAACATAAATAGTTCCCGTAAAAGTTGCATACCATGTCACATCTGATTGTAACCCGCATGCATCATCATTATAGGCCAGCTGAGTTGTACCATTTGTCTGAAGTATTGTTAGTTGAGTATCCCATCCAGCAGAACCTCCGTTATTACACAGATTAAAATTATAAGTGTTTCCACAAGACACATTGATAGAGAAATAATTTCCACTCGAAACACCTCCCTGAGTTTGATAACCAACACTTGGAACCAACGATCCTGCAAATGTTTGATTTCCATCAAATGGGCAAGCAATAGCTTGAGAGGAAAAAATAGATATTAAGGTTAAAGTAAATAGCGCGATTTTCATACAAAAAATGTTTTCGACGCAAACTTACAGACTAAATCTGTTTAGTTAAAATTGAATGATTCAAAATTATACTGAAATTGGATTGGTAACGAAACAATTTCGCGTGGCAAAAAGGCTTACTAAACCGGTTTAGTAAAATCTATTATTGAAATGCTAGAGTTCGGTAATAAGTCTAGATAATTTCAATTATTAATTGATTATCAGTCTTTTGAACTTTCGCAATACCATGTTTTGTCAATCCTTTAACAGAAACATCCCATTGCTTGTTGCTTAAACCTGCTTTTTCTTTCAACTCATTCAAATCCATTGATTGTTCTTTCGAAAGAATATCAAAAATGAATTTTTCATTCTCAGTAAGCTCGGGTCCTTTATCCTCATTAAATTTCTCTGGTCTCATTTGAGGGAAAAACAATACTTCTTGAATCGAAGGGTTATTTGTTAAGAACATAATTAATCTGTCCATTCCTATTCCCAAGCCTGAAGTAGGTGGCATTCCGTATTCCAGAGAACGTAAAAAGTCTTGATCAATTAATCCAACGGCTTCATCATCACCTTTTTCAGCCAAACGAACTTGATCTTCAAAACGCTCGCGTTGATCAATTGGATCATTCAACTCTGAGTAAGCATTGGCAATTTCTTTCCCGCATACCATTAACTCAAAACGTTCAGTCAATTCAGGATCTTCTCTGTGCGATTTACACAACGGTGACATTTCTTTCGGATAGTCAGTAATGAAAGTAGGTTGAATGTAATTTCCTTCACATTTTTCACCAAAAATTTCATCAATTAATTTTCCTTTCCCCATTGTTTCATTCACGTCGATTCCCATACCTCTTGCTGCAGTCCTCAACTCATCCTCAGATTTTCCTTTAATGTCAAATCCAGTGAATTCAATTATAGAATCGCGCATTGTAATACGTTTGTAAGGTGCTTTGAAACTGATTTTATGTTCACCAAAAGTACAGTCAGAAGTTCCGTTCACTTCAGTCGCACAATACTCTAACAATTGCTCAGTGAAATCCATCATCCAGTTGTAATCTTTGTACGAAACATAGATTTCCATTGCTGTAAACTCAGGGTTATGGGTTCTATCCATTCCTTCATTCCTGAAGTTCTTCGAAAACTCATAAACGCCGTCAAATCCACCAACAATTAATCGTTTTAAATACAATTCATTCGCAATACGCATGTACAATGGAATGTCCAATGCATTGTGATGTGTCATAAATGGACGAGCAGCAGCACCACCGGCAATTGCTTGCAAAATCGGCGTTTCAACTTCCATATATCCTGCTTCATTAAAGAAGTTACGCATAGCACTAAACAACTTTGTACGCTTCATGAAAATCTCTTTCACTTGTGGATTTACCACTAAATCAGCATAACGCTGTCTGTAGCGCATTTCAGGATCCGTAAACGCATCGTGTACTTTTCCATCCGCATCCGTTTTTGGAAGCGGTAATGGTTTCAGCGACTTACTCAATAACGTAAGTTCTGATACTTTGATAGACGTTTCTCCAACTTGTGTTTTGAAAACAATTCCTTTTATTCCTATAAAATCACCTAAATCAATTAATTTTTTGAAAACGGTGTTGTAGGTTGTTTTATCCTCTCCAGGACAAATTTCATCACGATTTACGTAAACTTGAATTCGTCCTTTTGAATCTTGAATTTCAGCAAATGAAGCTTTTCCCATATCTCGCTGAGACATGATTCTTCCTGCGATACAAACTTCTTTTCCTTCTTGGAAGTCCTGTTTTATTTCAGTCGAATAATCGGTTACAGGATATAATGCTGCTGGATAAGGGTTTATACCTAAATCACGCAGTCTCGTCAACTTTTCTCTTCGTTGAATCTCTTGGTCTGAAAGTTCGATGCTCATTTGTAATAATTTAAGGATGCAAAGATAAGGATAATTGCGGATTGCCGATTAGAAATTCTTGCTCTACAATCTGTAGTTGGTAATTAGTAATTTGATATCTACTTTTTGTAAGCTGTAATTAGTAATTTTACGACATGGATTTCGGTACGGTAAAAGCTTTACATATAATTTTCGTCGTAAGTTGGTTTGCGGGATTGTTTTATATAGTACGTTTATTTATCTATCACACCGAAGCTCAGCAAAAGGGAGAACCTGACCGGTCTATCTTATCGGAACAATACAAAATAATGGAAGGAAAATTATGGTGGATTATTACAACTCCAGCCATGATTTTAACGATTCTTTTTGGGACTTGGATGATTATTTTAGTTCCTTCTTACCTTAGTGCACCATGGATGCACATTAAGTTGGCATTCGTTGCGTTATTGCTTGTTTACCATTTTGTTTGTCAAAAAATTCTGTTCGATTTAAAGAAAGATAAATTCAATTGGAAGTCGAACGGATTAAGAATTTGGAACGAAGTGGCGACATTGGCATTGGTTGCAATCGTATTTATAGTAACATTAAAAGACAGTATGAATTGGATCAAAGGAACAGTTGGATTTTTCGCCGTTGCCATTGGTTTAATGATGGGAATCAAACTTTATAAGCGCTTACGAAAAAATTAAACAGTCTTTCCAAACGAATAATATAACTTTACAAGAACAAAATTTTCTCTATGTACAATTCAATTTTAACAGAACGAAAAGGACAAATCGAAATTATTACGATTAATCGTCCTAATCAAATGAACGCTTTAAATAAGGAAACAATTCAAGAATTAAACACCGCTCTTTCATTGGCAAATGAAGATAGTCAAGTTGGTGCCGTGATTTTGACTGGATCTGGAGATAAAGCATTTGTTGCAGGTGCTGATATAAAAGAGTTTGCACATTTCAACATTGCTCAAGGTGGAGAATTGGCTCAAAAAGGTCAAGAAATTCTATTCAATTTTATTGAAAACATGAATAAGCCAGTTATTGCTGCAGTTAATGGATTCGCGTTAGGTGGTGGATTGGAATTGGCTATGGCTTCACATATTCGCGTGGCTTCTGATAATGCTAGAATGGGATTACCAGAAGTTGGATTAGGGGTAATTCCTGGATACGGAGGAACGCAGCGTTTAACACAATTGGTTGGACGTGGAAAAGCAAACGAAATGGTTTTTACAGCTGGAATGATTAAAGCGGATGAAGCACTTTCTTGGGGATTGGTAAATCATGTTGTTGCTCTTGAAAATCTTTTGGAAAAAGCTGAAGAAATTGCAGGTAAAATATTGAATAATTCAGCAACAGCTATTGCGTCTGCAATTCGTTCAGTGAATGCAAATTTCAAAGATGGTATTGACGGATTTGATGTTGAAATTGAAGAATTCGGAAAGTGTTTTGGAACGCCTGATTTCACAGAAGGAACAACAGCATTCATGGAAAAAAGAAAACCTAATTTTCGAAAGTAATTGAGCTCTGTAAAAAGTTTATTAGGCCAAACTGCCATTTATGGGTTACCGACTATTGTTGGGCGACTGCTTAATTACTTTTTAGTACCACTTTATACGAGCGAAAGTGTTTTTAAAAATCCAGCAGATTACGGAGTGATATCTGAATTGTATGCATGGGTGGCCTTTTTAATCATTCTTCTACCACTCGGAATGGAAACGGCTTTCTTTCGTTTTTTCAATGAAAAAGAAGATAAAGACGCTGTTTTTAGAAGTAGTTTTATTACGGTAATCGGGTTTAATATCATCTTTTTTATTGTTTTGCTTTTTGCCAGTCAAAGCATTGCCGACGCGATGATGTATTCGGAACATCCTGAATTTATTGTTTTACTAGGAGCAATTGTTTGTGTTGATGCTATTGCTGCATTACCTATGGCAAAGCTGCGTTCAGAGAATAAGGCACTACGTTTTTCTACCATCCATTTTACTGCTATTGCGGTAAATGTTGGACTGAATTTATTCTTGATGTTGGTGGTATTTAATCCGGAAAAGCCAATGGAAGGTGTGCTTTTTATTCTATTAGCAAACCTACTTGCATCATGCGTTAAATTAGTCGGGACATACAAGGATTTTTTAAATCTTAAATGGAAATACAACAAAGAGTTAGCACTTGAAATGTTACGGTATTCGTTTCCATTAATTATTGCAGGTTTTGCTGGTATTGTAAATGAAACGTTGGATCGAATAATGATGAAACCCTTGTTGATTCAGGCTGGAAACACACCAGAATACTCTTTGGAGCAAGTTGGAATTTACAGTGCATGTTACAAACTTGCGATGATTGTAGCTATTTTTCTTCAAGCCTATCGCTATGCGGCCGAACCGTTTTTCTTTGCACAATCTAAAAATGAAGATAGAAACAAAGTTTATATCAAGATTATGAATTATTTCGTTGCGGCGGTCTGTTTGGTCTTCATAGGTGTCTCATTGAATATTGACATTTTTAAATATTTCATTCGAAGTGAAGAGTATTGGTCAGGATTATATGTTGTACCAATTCTACTTTTAGCCAATGTGTTTTTGGGGATTTATTACAATCAATCGATTTGGTATAAATTAAGCGGTCAGACAAAATTTGGAGCTTATATTGCAATTGGTGGTGGAGCAATCACCATTCTCGTCAATATGATTTTCATTCCATTGTATGGATTTGAAGCTTCCGCTTGGGCAACATTGATTGTGTATGGATTACAGATGGTTGCGTCCTATTTATTAGGACAAAAATATTATCCAATTAAGTATAACTTAAGGAAATTTGGACTTTATTTTGGATTAGCCCTTGGCTTGTTTTTCATCGCTCAAATCGTTGATATGGATCCGAATGAGTTCACATGGGCGAAGTTCTTTTTTCACAACTCATTAATTCTACTTTATGTTTTTGTGGTTTGGTTCATGGAAAAACCGTCTAAACTAACGGTCAATCGTTAGTAACTTCTTTTATTTCACGCTTTTTTTCAATTTCTAGCGCATCATTTTTTCGTAATTTTGAACGTTTATTTGACGAATTAAAAATAGTTATGAAAGTTAAAGTTATCAATCAATCTAAACATCCTTTACCAGCATATGAAACAAAAGCTTCTGCAGGTCTGGATGTGCGCGCAAATATTGATGCACCAATTGAATTGAAGCCTTTGGAGAGAACATTGGTCAAAACGGGACTTTTCATGGAAATTCCTGAAGGATTCGAATGTCAAGTTCGCTCTAGAAGTGGATTGGCGTTGAAAAAGGGGATTTCTGTATTAAATGCTCCAGGAACTGTGGATGCAGATTACAGAGGTGAAGTCGGAGTGATCTTGATTAATCTATCAAATGAAACATTCGTCATTGAGGATGGAGAACGAATAGCGCAATTCGTTTTTGCAAAAGTGAAACAAGCAAAATGGAAAGTGACTGAAGTCCTAACGGAAACTGAAAGAGGTGAAGGGGGATTTGGAAGTACAGGAGTAAAATAAGCAAGTGCGAAAGCATTCTGCCGCAAATAAAATTGAAATGAAGATTATTGTCCCAATGGCTGGAAGAGGTAGCCGACTTAGACCTCACACTTTAACGGTTCCAAAACCACTTATTCCTGTGGCTGGTCAACCTATCGTTCATCGCTTGGTGAAGGATATTGCTGAAATCGTAGGAGAACAAATTGAAGAAGTGGCTTTTATTCTTGGAGATGAGGCATTTTTCGGAGACGATGTAGTGGCTAGTTTGAAAAAATTGGCTGGAGATTTAGGAGCAAAAGCATCAATTTACCGTCAAGATCAACCGTTAGGTACGGGACATGCAATTATGTGTGCGAAGGAATCTCTTTCTGGACCAACGGTAATTGCATATGCTGACACATTGATTCAAGCAGACTTTAAATTGGATCCAAATGCCGACGCAGTGATTTGGGTAAAACAAGTTGAGCATCCAGAGGCTTTTGGAGTTGTTCAGCTGAACGATAAACAAGAAATTGTTGAATTGGTAGAGAAACCGCAACAGTTTGTAAGTGATAAAGCGGTAATTGGAATCTATTATTTCAAAGAAGGGAACGATTTGAAAGCTGAATTGCAAACGGTGTTGGATAACAACATAATCAACGGTGGTGAATATCAAATCAATGACGGTATCAAAGGAATGATGGCCAAAGGGAAGGTGTTTAAAACTGGAGCTGTTGATCAATGGATGGATTGTGGGAACAAAAAAGTTACAATAAAAACAAATCAGCAAGTTCTAAAAAATGAGCAGAAAAAAGGAGTAAACACGATATCTTCTTCTGTGAAATTGGAGAATGGACAAATTATTGAGCCTTGTTTTATCGGTGAAGACGTTACGATTTCTAACTCAATCGTTGGACCATATGCTTCAATTGGTGCGAAAACAGTTATTGAAAACAGTATAATTTCAAATTCAATTGTGCAGCACAACACAACATTGAAAAATGTGATATTAAAGGATTCCATGATTGGCTCAGAAGTTGAATACAACGGTTTGGCGCAAGATTTGAGCATAGGCGATTATACACAAGTGAATGGTTAAACAGCTAACAATATTTTTTTCTTTGGGATTCGTACTTGCTTCTTGCGGTGCGAAAAAGGATCTTGTGACCACAAAACATACGGTAGGTGCAAGTGATTACCCATACATAACAATGTTTCACGAGGGAATGCGATTCAAAGCACAAGGTCGTGCAGACGAGGCAATTGCCAAATTGGAAGGATGTTTAGCGATTAAACAAAATGATGATGCCGTCTATTACGCCCTTTCGAAATTAGAATTAGGAAAGGGAAATCGCGAAAAATCAGCGGAATATATTTTAAAGGCGGGGGAAATTGACCCAAAGAATACATGGTATATTCAAGAATTAGCCTACATGTATTTTGAAATGGGTGATTTTGCAAAATCAAGTGCAAACTTCAAGAAATTAGTAGCCATAGAACCGAGAAATGTCGAATGGCAATATGGTTATGCCGAAGTTTTAGTTCGAACTGGTGAAACGGAAAAGGCAATTGAAGCGTTAAATAAAACAGAAGACCAAGTTGGTTTGAATCCGCCATTATCAATTGAAAAGTACAATTTGTACATGTCAGCGAAACAAACTGATAAGGCCTTGATGGAATTGGATAAGGCCAAGAAAATGTATCCTACAGATCCGCAAATCATAGCAACGTATGTTGACCATTATTTTAGCTCTAATCAACAAGAAAAGGCAGTTTCAATGTTGAAAGAATTGGTGAAAGCTGACCCAGAAAATGGTCGTGCTCACTTAGCTTTAGCGGATGTGTATTTACAACAAAAGGAAGAACAAAAAGCGTATGATGAATTGACCTTGGCTTTTCAATCTCCAGATATCGACATTGATACAAAAATGAAGATCTTGATTCGAGTGCATGAATCTAGTCCAAAAATTGATCCGAAGGTTACTGAATTGGTGCAACAAATGGTGATTGACTATCCGAATGAATCGAAAGCACATTCAATTCAAGGGGACTATTATTTGCGGGCTGAACAAGACGGGCCTGCCTTGAAAGCATACAAACGTGCTTTGGAATTAGATAAATCTGTTTTCGCTATTTGGAATCAGGTTTTGATTATGGAATATCAGGCGAAAGCATTCGATGATTTGTATAAAGATGGTAATGAATGTACATCTCTTTTTCCCACAAATACTACAGTTTCATTATTGTATGGTGTAGCGGCAAATCAAATTGGAAAATACAATGAAGCCATTGATATATTGTCAATCGGAATTGAAATGGTTATCAATGATAAACGAATGGAAGCTGAATTCCAAGGACAATTAGGCGAAGCTTATTTTGGGATATCGGACTTCAAAAAGGGTAAAGAACATTACGCTAAGGCGATTCAAATGGACGCATTTAGCAGCCTTTTGAAAAACAATTATGCCTACAGATTGGCATTGGCCAAAATAGATTTAGACTTAGCGACTTCCTTATCTCAACAGGCGATAATAGCTTCTCCAAATCATGCTCAATTTATTGATACATATGGATTTGTATTGTTTCAAATGGGCGAGTATTCAAAGGCGAAAGTTGAATTCGAAAAAGCGCTCACGTTCGATGAAAACGACAAATCTGTTGTGGAACATATTGGGGATGCCTTTTTCAAAACTGGAAACGTTCAGGAGGCGATTATTTGGTGGGAAAAAGCAAAAACATTAAACTCTTCGAACAAAAATTTGGAGAAGAAAATACAAGAGAAAAAATATTATGAGCCACAGTTTTAAATTCGGTTTTATCCTCCTTTCGATAGGAATGCTTTTCTCTTGTTCACAAAAGACAACAGAAATAGCTTTGGTGAAATTACCAAAGGTAAAAGACAATCAATTGATTGATGTACTCGATAGCTTATCGAAAATTAAGTTTCAAAATTTCTATTCGAAAATATCGACTAAAGTACAAGATTCAACGCAAAATGTGAGCTTTAAAACTTCAGTTAGAATTAAGTCTGATAGCGCAATAAACACATTGATCACATTTGCAAAAATTCCGGTTTTAAATGCGTTGTTAACCAAGGATTCTGTGACCATTACTGACAAACGAACGAAGTGTTTTGTTCATGAAAGCTTAGATTTTATCAAGGACAATTATTCCATTGATTTTAGCTTTAAAAATGTAGAAGAATTGATATTGGGCCTACCAATCGATTACGATACAAACGAGCGTTATTTCCAAATTAATGATCCTTACAATTATACAATTTGCTCACATCGCAAAAAGGACATTAAGAAAAACGAAAGAAATCATGAGCGTGAAATCATTACGTACTATACTTTAACCGAAGATTTAACTAATTTAAAATCTATGCGAATTGAAAGTCCAGAAGACACGGCTGTTATTCAATTGGATTATCTTACTCGTGAGTTAATTGAAGGGTATTTCGTTCCTTCAGATGTCAATTTGTACTTATCTACACCGCAAAAGATTATCAATATTGGGTTGGAGTATAGGAAGACTAGAATGAATGAAGAAGAACCAATCTATTTTGTAATTCCAGAATCATATGAACGCTGTGAATAGATTTTTTATTGTTGCTTTTGCTTTTGTAACGTCGTTTTCATTTTCACAGTCTACTAGTGAAAAGCTCAAACGCGAACAAGATCGTTTGGAACAAAAAATCAACGATACAAAATTGTTGCTGAGTAAATCGCAAACCAATACAGCTTCTTCATTAAATGAATTGAAAGTCATTGAAAATCAAATCACCTTTCGTGAGCAATTATTAAAAAATTACGACAATCAAATTCGTGGTGCTGAACTCAATGTCCAAAAAAAATCAGCACAAATTTCAGAGTTAAGTGAGAAAATAACGGAACTTAAAAAGCAATACAAGCTTTTATTAATCTATGCTTACAAGCATCGAAATAAATACGGAAAATTAATGTATTTGTTCTCTTCAGAGGATTATTACGAAGCGGTAAAACGTCAAAAATATTTAGAACGTATTTCCGAAATTCAACAAAAACAGTTTTTGGTGATCCAGCAAAATCAATCCTTGATTAAGAAGGAAATTGATGCGATTGAAAAGGAAAAAAAGTACAAGCTTTCCATCATGAGCGAAAAGAGCAAGGAGAAAGCCGCGATTGAACAAGATCGTGTGAAGCAACAGGAAGTTTATACTAAGTTCAAACAAGAAGAAGGTGCAATCATCGCACAGCTAAAAGAAGAAGAACGTAGAAAAGCAGTTTTACGTGATCAAATTAATGCTGCCATCAAAAAGGAAATTGCCGAAGCTGAGTCGAAACGTAAGCGAGAAGAGGAAGCGAGGAGAAAAGCGGCCGCTGCAGCTGCTGCAAAAAATCCAACAACAACCAAACCTGAGGAAACAAAAGAAGTAGAAACCATTGCTTTTGAAGAGACGAAAGAATCCGCTAAATTGAGTGCTTCATTCGAAGGGAATAAAGGCAAATTGCCATGGCCTGTTGACAAAGGTAGTATCACTGAGGGATTTGGAAAAAATCCACATCCAACATTGAGTAATGTTTACACGAATAACCGTGGAATTGATATTAGCTCTCCAAAAAATGCGCAGGTCAGAGCTGTTTTTGATGGAGAAGTAACGAGTGTTTTAAGTATCCCTGGAGCAGGAAAAGTGGTAATTATCAAACACGGAAATTACAGAACCGTATATAGTAACTTGAAAGATACATATGTGAGCGTTGGTACGAAAGTGACGACCAAAAAAGTAATTGGATCATTACTCTCAGCAGATAAACAAAATATGTCTGTAGCGCATTTCGAAATTCACCATGTGGTTGGAAGTGATGTCACATGTTTGAATCCTACGCTTTGGGTTTCACATTAAGATGAGTACTTTTACGCCTTGATTAGTATTAAAATATGAGCAAGAAAATTCAAACAGCAGAGCGCGTTTCACAAAGTGATGTTTCTGATAACTATGTATACCAACGAAGTGTTTTAGCCTATGTAGAAGCGGCTAAACGAATTCACGGAAATGTATTGGAGATTGGAACTGGAAGCGGTTATGGCGTTGAAATGCTCAGCGAAAAAGCGGATACTTTTTTAACGATTGATAAGTTTGCTTCTCAAGTTGGAACAGAATTGAGTGAGAAATTGGAAAATGTTGAGTTCAAACAAATGAACGTTCCTCCATTAACCGGTTTGCCAGATAATCATTTTGATTTTGTTGTGTCATTTCAAGTAATTGAACACATTAAAAAAGACGGCGATTACGTAAAAGAAATTCACCGTGTTTTGAAAAAAGGCGGAAAGTTTATCGTTACAACGCCAAACAAAAAAATGTCTTTAACTCGAAATCCGTGGCACATTCGTGAATATACTGTGGATGAATTGACAACATTATTGAAGTCAAGTTTCTCTTCAGTTGAAGCAAATGGTGTGTTTGGAAACGATGTCGTGATGGAGTACTACAACATCAATAAAAAGTCGGTACAAAAAATAATGCGTTTCGATATTTTGAACCTGCAATACAATTTACCACGCCAAATTCTACAAGTTCCTTACGATATTATGAACCGTAGAAACAGAAACAAATTAAGTGATAGCGGAAGTCACATAAAAATGGAAGACTACTTTGTTGCTGAAGCAAAAGATGACTGCATTGATTTGTTTTATATCGCTGAGAAGTAAATCAAAATATTTTTTCAAAAGCTAAACGCTTATCTCCGCTTTCTAGCACGATAATGCCGCAATATTTATATCCCAATTGAGAAATTAATTTTTGCATACCTTTATTTTCTTCATGCGTATCAATGCGCATCGATGGAATGTTATTTGCCTTTAATTGCTCCTCACACTGTTCAAAGATAAACTTTGCTACTCCGTGACTTCTGAAATGATTACTAACCGCTAAACGATGAATTACACCATAAACAGCATCATCTGAAGTCAGCCAATTGCCATCAATTGAATGATAGGTCGGTTCTGGTCGATGAGTAAACATCGTTATTCCCATAATTCGCCCTTTTTCGTCACTTACGCAATAACTTTCGTTGTTGGTAATATCGTTCAGCAGGACTTCTTCATTTGGATAACCATTTTGCCATTGATCAATTCCTAAACTTGCTAAGTAGTTTTGCGCGTCAGAAACGATTTGCAGCATGGAAGGTAGATGTGATGTGTTTGCTAATGAAATACGCATAAGGTTATCTTTAAAAAGCTTCTACCTTTTTCTTCAACCCAATTTCCAATCCAATAAATGCCGCGCAAAACGACCAGATTGGCACGGCTGCTTTATCTGTATCAAGGTAATTGTTCAAAAAGCCATGGACGAAATATGTCACTAAAGCGAGGATCATCGCAAGTAAAAGAACTCGCATCTGTTTGTCCTCCGCTGGCCATCTGTTATAGAGTGTTATGCTTTTGTAGAAAATTGCAATTACAATGAGAACCATTGAAAGCAAACCAAAAACACCCATTTCTGCCATTGGACCGAGGTATTCGCTGTGGGCATTTCCTTGATCTCCAAAGTTCGTGGAAATAATAGTTAAATTATCTGGGTCCTGAAAACGTGCATATTCAAAAGCGTATGTTCCTGGACCAAATCCAAGCAGTGGACGTTCTTCAAACATGCTAATTGCGCAAGACCATCGATTCAATCGTTCCAAGTTGGAAGCATCCGTTGTAACGTTTGCTGCACTTTGTAGTTTCTCTCCAAACTCTTCCGTGGTATGTTCTTGCGTGTTACGTGCTAACTCCATTTGAATGGTGTCCCAAGAGAAAAATAAAGCAATAAGTAACACACCAACAACCGATGCGATTAAACTAAATTTGATTTTGAATTTAATCAATGCCAACACCCCTAGAGCTGCAATCACACTAAGCCAAGCCGCTCTCGTGTATGAGAAGAATAGTCCAACTAGAATAATTCCAATAATTGTAATTAAAAAGACATTCACAAGAGGAGAATGTTTTTTAGAAAAATAAAGTCCAAAAGCCATGGGAACGGTAAAGGCGATTGTCGCTCCGTAAATTGTGTGATCTTTAAAAAATGGCCACATAACCCAGTGTCCTTCTTTTTCGCCAAAAGCATAACCTGCATGTATTACGAGTGTGTAGCAGATGGCAATACACATCGCAATACAGAAAAGCCATATAAAGCGAATAATGTTTTCACGTTTGTTGAAAATCCGCGTTCCGAAGATTAATAAAGGAATAATGAACCACAATCGTGCGAGTAAAAACTTGAACGAAACAAGTGGCATTGAGCTAGTAAAAGAAGTCAAGAAAATCCACCCAACGTAAAAAAGGACAGCCCAAATAATTGGGTTTTTCCATACATCTTTATGTACGAGGTTCTTTTGTGCTTGTTGCATTAAGAGCAGCAACATCATTCCAAAGAGCAGTGGTTCTGTTGGAACATACAACCCGAAACTTTCGGTAAATTCTTCAATATTAATAGAAAGTGGTGTTAAAAAAGCGATTGCCAAATACATGTATTCTGTGTGAAAAATGGCAAAGTAAATCGCCATTAAGCCAATCGGGGCAAGGACCAAAAACGTTAAGTCAGTCCATACCAAATAAGCGGATAGAGCAATGTATAAAAAACTAAATCCGATGATAATTTTATTATCCTTTAGTTCTTGCACCTAGGCTGTTTTTCGGAGTTCCGAAATTCGCTCTTTAATCAATAAAGCGAATACACTAAAAATAAAAGCACCGATTGTAGAAAGCAACACAATCGTCAAACGTTTTGGCTTATCTTTTTTGTCGGCAACAACCGCAGGTTCAACGACGAATTTATGATTGAAGTTCGTATTGGCATCTGACTCAGCTTGTTCATAGGCATCTTCAAATTTAGAAAGCTTCACAATTTTTTCATCTCGCATCGTTTCCAATCCATCGAAAGTTGCCCCATAACGTAGGTTCATATCAATTTGGTTTTTGAAAAATGTTCTGTCCGACTCACTCTTCGATTGATTATATGCTGAGAATAAATTAGCACGTCCTTCGATGGAAACTACTCCCAATTGAGAAAGGCTATCCATTTGAATTAATATTGCATCCATTTCTGCATTCAACATGTTGCGCTTACGAAGTGAAATTTCAAAGGCAGGAACGGTACGTTCACGGACCATTTCATTTTTAACGGTATCAATTAGATCGACAATTTTATTCGCTATTTGAGCAGCTAACTCCTTATCTTCGTCTAAAACATCAATTTCGATAGAGCCGTAACGTGTACGTGTAAATGAAATGTGATTTTCCCACGCTTGACCTAATTTGAAATTTTTGTTAACGTCATCTGGTTCAATTTCGTAGTGATTAATTAAATCAAATTGTTGCACAATTTTGTTACGAATGCGCGAGGATTGTAGAATTTGCACCAATTGTTCTGCCTGTTCTTCTTCACCAAAGTCCATAGAAGATGCTTTTGCATTTCGTTGTTCTGAGAAGGAAACTGTGCTCGTTGCCGCAGGAAAAACGATAGCGGTTGATTTAAAAATAGGCGTTAAAAATAAAGAGATAATAAGGGAAGTAATCGCAGCGATACCCGTAACAATTAATACAGTCTTCCTTTTTCTCCAAATGAATAACAAGAGGGTCTGTCTTTCTTGATCGAATTCATTCGTGTTTTCACTCATAGTATCAAAATTTTGGTGGCAAAGTTAGTTTTTATAACCGATTGTATTAACTGAGAATTAAGCAATTTATTATCTAAGTCGAATTTTATTCTTCTCCAGTGCTTTTTAAAATGCGATAAAGTGCTTTGATATCAATAAATCTGAAGATAATCATGGATAAGAACGCCAGAATGAGAACAGTAAATAAAAGGAGAATTGAATCCACATGTATAAAGTAACTTAAGGCCAATAAACTAACTACTAAAAGCGTGAATTGAAGCATGAATATGGGAGAGAAGGGAATTTTTAATTCCTTGATGCAATACGCCAATTGAATTCCAGAAACAATCGTCTGCGTTATACACGTAGCAATTGCGGCACCAGTGGCTCCGTAAAGTGGAATGAGGTAAAAATTAATTCCAAAATTGATCAAAATTCCTATCCCGGCTACGGCATTCAAAAACAACATATTTCCTTTTGCGGTGAGCAGTGTTCCAAAGATGATCGTCGAACACATACCGATAAAGCTGATCATCAACAATTGAAAACTTGGACTACTGACTTCAATCTCTGTTGTGTATATTAAACTCAAGATGTACTCTGAATTAAAGAAACTCACAATGGCCAATAGAATTGAACCACCTACCAATAGTTTGGATGCCGTCGAAAATAGAGGGGAAACATCTTCTTTTTTCTGAAACATTCGCGAAAATAATGGAAGTAAAAGATTAGAAAACAGCATGGCGAACATGAAAAATGCATTCACCAATCGGAATCCTTTGGCATAGTATGCCGATTCTGCTTTTCCGTTGATGTGCATTCGCTCAATCATTACCGAATCGACCCGTGTATAAACCATCATCAACAAAATGAGTAAGGCATAAGGGAAACTTTTACGAATGATTGCAATTGAAAAAGCCGCATTGTATTTCAATTTTGGTAATTTGATTTTTCCGAAAAGAAGAATGAATCCCACAATGAGTGTAATACCGTAGCAGATTGTTTGAATCCAAATGAACCATTCAATCTTAAACGGAACATTGGTTATTGGAAAGTACAATACTGCTCCACAGATAAAGATCAAAAGTAAACGGTCTAAAATCCCAAGAATAGCTTCCGTTTTAAAGAGTAATAATCCACTAAAATGACTTCGGATGTAAGCGATAAACGTTACTAGCATTTGATTTAGAACCAAAAAACCTAGTAGGTATAATTCATAGCTGTTCCAATTCAATACAAAGGCAATTGAAAAACTAAACACGGCGTAAAAGACAAATAATATCAATCGAAAGATCAATATTTTCCCAATGTACTTGGAGGCAATATGTGGGTATTGCGCTATGTTTTTTGTGGTGAAATTGTTGATCCCAAAATCGAGAATGATATTGAACAACATAGAGAAATTCAACAGGGAAAAGTAAATCCCGTAACTGTCTGCCCCAACTTGATTTTGAACCGTCGCGTCAATTCCAAATATAGCAATCGGTTTCACCAAAAAATTAAGGATCACCAAAAAGGCAAGATTTGAAATAAACTTTTTTTGCATCGTTTCAGTTAGTAGAGAGGAAATTGATCTTCTCTAGAGAACGGCGCAAAAGTACTAAAAGTTGGAACTATTTAACGATGAGTTTGAATCCTTTTCCATGAACGTTCATTATTTCAATGTTCGGATCTTCTTTCAATGTTTTTCGAAGCTTGGCAATGTACACATCCATGCTTCTTCCATTGAAGTAATTGTCATCTCCCCAAATGGCTCTTAATGTTGCATTTCTGTCCAAAATTTCATTCTGGTTTTTCACCAATAATTGAAGCAATTGATTTTCTTTGGTCGTCAATTTTTTAACCCCTTCTTTCAAATGAATTAAACGGAATTCAGGTTCGTATTTTAATTTCCCTACGGCTAATTCCCCAGCTTGCTCACTCTCCGTTTTACCTTCAGTTCGGCGTAAAATGGCATTAATTCTTGCTAACAATTCGTCCATCGCGAAAGGCTTTGTCAAGTAATCATCCGCACCAAGTGTAAATCCTTGTAGTTTATCTTCCTTCATGGATTTAGCCGTTAGAAAGAGAATTGGAACGTGTTTATCAATTTCACGAATTTCCCCCGCTAAGGTAAAACCATCCATTTCCGGCATCATCACATCAAAAATACAAAAGTCGAATTTCCCTTGATTGAACTTTTCAAACGCAATTTTACCATTCTGCGCCAGAGACACATTGAACCCTTTGTTTTTCAAAAATGTCTGTAACAACTGGCCTAAATTAATATCGTCTTCTGCTAATAAAATGTGTGTTACTTTTTCCATTACTATTCTTTTATGATGATGGTAAATTCAGAACCAACTTCAGGTTTACTTTTTACAGTTATATTCCAATTGTGCAGTTCGGCAATGGCTTTTACATAGCTCAACCCAAGTCCGAACCCTTTTACATTGTGCACATTTCCAGTAGGAATACGATACAATTTATCGAATATTTTGTCAATGTGCTCTTTTTTTATTCCAATTCCACTATCAATGACGCTCAAATATATTTTTCGACCTTCCTTTTTTAGGGATATTTTTATGTCTGGTGCACCGTTACTGTATTTTATTGCGTTATCCAATAAATTGGAAATGGCATTCGTAATGTGCATTCTATCACCTTTAATTTCAATTAATTCAGAACAAAGGTCCATATTTATTTTTCCTCCAGCACTGCTAATTCTCAATTCTGCACTTTGCACAACGTTGTGAATTATTTCGTTCAACATTACAGTTTCTTCGTGCATTTTTAGATCGCCTTTATCCAAAGATCCGCTTTGAAGAATTCGCTCAACCAGTAAACTCAATCGCTTATTTTCTTCGGTAATCATTTTTACATAAGGCTGAACGGTCGATGATTCCTTACCCACCATGTCTGTGTCATTCATTGCCTCACAAGCTAAAGAAATAGTTGAAATCGGTGTCCGAAATTCATGCGTCATATTGTTGATAAAGTCGTTTTTCAATTCAGAAAATTTCTTCTGAGTTAAAATGGTTTTAAACATGAAAGTCATTGCCCAAACAATAATTAAAATCAAGGTAAGGTTTATCGCTAACGGAACTCCCATTTGCTTTAAAAGAAAATAGTGCTGGCTAGGAAAGCGCATATGCAAGTACAAATCTTCGTCTAGAGGGTTACTAGGAAATAGCAGGGTTTTATGTGTAATCGACGAATCGACAATTGTTCCATAATGAGCTGGGGGATTTTCAAATTCTAGAGGTTTATCAAATTCATCGGTAATCACAAATTCAAAATCGTCAGGAAGTTCATCCCCTTTTATTTCATGATTGATAATAGAGTCTAATATTGTAATATTAATGCGTTTCGAGGGGTCTTCATACACGTTGTTTCTAAACGCCTCAATCATCATTTCATTTACAAAACGTGCTTTTTTAAAAATTTGCTGAATTACGCGCTGATCAAGTTGAACAGCAAGTTTTAATGAATCTTGACTTACCTTTTTATCATTGTTATGAAACAAATCACGCAATTGGCGAACATCTCTTGCTAACACCCTTTGTTCAGCTGTTAATCCAGAAATTGAGTCGTATGTTTTTCCTTTTATGATGAGGTAGTTCTGTAATTCACCGTCTTCAAAAATGGAAGTATCTTGAATGGATATAGATTCTTTTGCAGAAAGTAAGTTTTGAAATTCTGCTTTTAAAATGTCTTTGTATTGGCCACTGAAATCCTTGTTAGCCAATTGCATGAATTTTCGAATGTCTTCGGTTTTTTCATGATGTATAGCAATACTTTCAAGTGTTGTAGAAAAGCGTTTATTGAACTCGTTTGACTTACGGTAATAGATTTGAGCCGATTGCACAAACTGAATGAATAGCAGGGCAATCATTGCTAAGATTACTAGAATAATGATATAATTGACGCGTATTGCTTTCACTTTTTCCTTTTAGCGAAAGTAAAAGAAACGCACTTGATTTAACAGGGCTTAACTTTTTTTAACAGCGGAATATAGATTAACAGCAGTGTCAGAGCCAGAAAAAATCTCACTTTAATCCCCTAAAAACACGATTTTTGTAAGTTCTACGTTGTACATTCGTGTTCATGTCATTATTCGTTAGGCGATTATTAGTTATACTGCTGCTTGTGATTCCATTTTTTGGAGTTGCACAGACTTCTAATTTCCGCTCAAAAGCGATCGTAAATGAAGGAAAAATTATTAAACTGGATACGCTGAGTATCTACCCAAATTCATTTGAAATAAGCTGTAATGGTCAACCTTTAAAGTTTGGTGAATACAAATTGAATTATGCTGAATCATCTGTTCAATTGTATGTTGATTGTCCCAGCTTGGATGTAAAGTACCGCGTGTTACCAATGGATTTATCCAAAGTCTATGCAAAACGCGATACGAGCATTATTTATTCTGAGGAAAAAGGAATGCGTGAACGATTTTTGATAGGGACAAATAATTCAAATGCTGATATTTTTGGTGGAGTAGGATTGAATAAGTCTGGAAGTATTTCACGAGGGATTTCATTTGGGAATAACCAAGATTTAGGGGTTAATTCTTCTTTGAACCTTGAATTGTCTGGACAAATTGCGCCAAATTTGAAATTATTGGCTTCAGTAACTGATGATAATCTCCCAATACAAGCGGATGGGAATACGAACACACTTCAAGAATTTGATAAAGTGTTTATTCAAATTTACAATGATCGTTTTAAAATGATTGCGGGTGATTTTTGGCTCGAGAAACCTGAAGGATATTTTTTGAAGTATAAAAAACGTGGTCAGGGTTTAACATTGAATTACCAATGGACGAAAGATACATTAAAAGTGTGGAATACTCAATTGAGCGGAGCTCTTTCAAAAGGTAAGTTTCAGCGACAAATTATTCAAGGTATTGAAGGAAATCAAGGACCTTATCGATTAAGAGGAGCAGAAAACGAACCATTTATTATTGTATTGTCTGGAACGGAAAAGGTATATATTGACGGAAAATTAAAGGAGCGAGGACAAGAATTCGATTATGTCATTAATTACAATACTGCTGAAGTAACGTTTACTTCTCGCAACCAAATTACAAAGGATTCGAGAATCGTTATCGAGTTTCAATATTCAGATCAAAATTACGCGCGCTCACTGGTTCAAACTTCGACTTCCTATTCGTCAAAAAAGATGAAGTTTTGGTTTAATTTTTATTCTGAACAAGACGCGAAAAATCAATCGTTACAGCAAGATTTAACCACGGGACAAAAATTGTTACTGTCCAGCATCGGTGACGATTTATCTTTAGCACGAATAGCAAGTACAGATTCAGTTGGATTTATAGAAAACCAAAACCTATATCGCATGGTCGATTCCTTAGGAATTGATTCTGTGTTAGTATATTCAGTTGATCCCACAACGGCGGTATACCGTGCTACTTTTGAATTTGTCGGTGCTGGGAATGGTGATTATGTTTTTAGCAATTTTAATGCATTGGGTAAAGTTTACAAATGGGTGGAACCAGCAGCAGGTGTTTCGCAAGGAGACTATCAACCTTCGCGATTGATCATCACCCCAAAGCAGCGACAGATGATTACCTCGGGCGTCAGCATAAACCTAAATAAATTCATGAACTTAGAAACTGAGTTGGCCTATTCAAAAGTTGATATCAATACCTTTTCAAAATTTGATAGGCGAGACGATAGAAGTGCTGCAGGTCGAACCAAATTAACAGGGTTAATTCCTTTGTCGAAAGATTCGTTGCAAAGATGGTCCTTAAAAACCGCCTTGGAATTTGAAACACGAGATCGCTATTTTAATCCTATTGAGCAGTATAGGGCAGTTGAGTTTGATAGAGATTGGAACACGCGAAATCAAGGTTATGAAGGAAATCAAGTTTCGACAATTTTGAGCACCAATTTTATCAATAAGAAATATGGAAATTTCAATTTAGAGGGACAACAATTCTTGATTGGAAGCGATTATCAGGGTTTAAGAGGTGCATTTGACGGAAAATGGAGTCAAAAAGGATTCAATGCGATTTGGGACTTTAGCTATTTGTCGAGTGACGCTGTGGATAAAAATGAGTTCGTTCGTCACCGAGCTGATATTTCACAAAGATTTGGACCGATTCGAATTGGATATAAAGATGATCATGAAGTGAATAAATTCAAAAGTGATATTCTGAACACAAATAGTTACCAGTTTTTCGATTATCAATTTTATATTGCAAATGGAGATACAAGCAAAAATCAATATCGTATTTTTTACCGAGAGCGCTATGATCAACGTTCTGATAGTACGCGATTAAAAAGTGCTGCAAAGGCGACTTCAATTGGAGGAGAAGTTCGGATTAACACATGGAAAAATCAGAAGTTGAATGTTGTTACCAGTTACCGTGAGCTAAAGGTTCAAGATACTTTGCTGATTACACAAGCGCCAGAAAACACCTTGTTAGGGAGAATTGAACACGACGTGAGCATTTGGAAGGGTGCCCTTTCATTAAACACTTTTTACGAAATTGGTTCCGGTCTGGAATTGAAGCGTGAATTCTTATATATCGAAGTGAATGCAGGACAAGGGATTTATACCTGGAACGATTACAACAGCGACGGAATCAAAGATTTGAATGAATTTGAAATTGCTCAATTCGTCGATCAGGCAAAATACATACGTGTGTTTACTCCAAGTAATGAATATGTTAAAACGTATTCCAACGAATACAATCAATCGATTTATTGGCGTCCTGAGCGAATTTGGGCTTCGAAGAAAGGAATATTAAAATTCTTATCTCGCTTTTCTGACCAAGCAAGAGCGCGTATTAATCGAAAGACAAATGTGTTTGATGGGGCAAATTCTTTTAATCCGTTTCGAACAGGGATTAACGATACGAGTTTAATTTCAACGACATCGAACTTGAGAAACACCTTGTTTTTCAATCGAACGTCGAGCATTTTTGGTGCAGATTATAGTTTTCAGGATGTTCGAACAAAATCGCTTTTGGCCAGTGGATTTGATTCACGTTCTGACCAATACCATGAAGTGTCGATGCGATGGAATATCAAACGTAAATTCACCATTAAATTGTCTGGTAAATTGGGTGATAAGGAATCCAGTGCCGATTATACGTCAGGACGAAATTACCGATTGGGATATTATTTTGTTGAGCCGAGTTTTATCTATCAACCAAACACAGTGTTCAGAATAACATTAGATGGCCGTGCCTCTGAAAAGAAAAACGATGCAAATTTGGGAGGTGAACGCTCTACAGTTTATGAATTGGGTACAACATTTAAATTCAATCAAGCGCAAAAAGGAAGTTTGCAAGGAGGATTTAAAATGGTGAATATTACCTATACGGGAATTCAGAATTCAACCTTGGGATTTGAAATGTTAGAAGGATTAAAGCCAGGACAGAATTACACATGGAACTTGGGGTATCAGCGCTCGATTTCGAAGAATTTACAATTGTCGATTCAGTACAATGGACGTAAATCAGAAAATACCAAATTCATCCATGCAGGTGGAATGGAAGTTCGAGCATTTTTCTAGAGCTATGCACGGGTTCAATATCTGTTAAAATTCACCAATGAAATTGCCACAACAGAAATGAGACGTATCTTACGCCTCAAAAATAAATTACAGATGAAAAATTTAGGGAATTATACGAAAGCGATCATGTTTTCTGTTATTGCAATGGTTGGTTTGCAATCTACCGCTCAAAAAATTGAAATGCCAGCACCAAGTCCACTACAAACGGTGACTCAGAAATTTGGTTTGGGTGAAGTGACAATTGAATATTCTAGACCAAGTGTAAAGAATAGAACTATTTTTGGCGACATTGTTCCTTATGGAAAAATGTGGAGAACCGGAGCCAATGCCTCAACAAAAATTACATTTACTCAAGATGTTGAAGTGGAAGGGAATCCAGTAAAAGCTGGGACATATGCCATGTATACCATACCAGATAGAAATACATGGGAAGTGATGTTGTACACTGATTTAAAATTAGGAGGAAAGGTTGCTGAATACAACAAAGAAAATGAAGTCTTACACGTAATCGTAAAGCCAATCAGAATTCCGATGAAAATTGAAACATTGACATGGAATCTTGGAAATGTTGAGCCATCTTCGGCTGTAATTACAATGCTTTGGGAAAATGTATTTCTTCCTATTAAAATCACTACTAAAATTGACGATCAAGTAATGAAAAATATTGAAGCTTCTATGAAGTCTGATGAACCAGATTATTTTAGAGCAGCTGGATATTATTTTGAGAATGACAAAGATTTAAAACAGGCGCTAGAATGGGTGAATAAAGCAGTAGAGCTAAACCCAACTGCTTATTACATGATGTTCTTGAAAGCGAAGATCGAGTATAAAATGGGCGATAAAAAAGCAGGGAATGCAAGCGCAGAAAATACAATAGCCTTAGCAGAAGAAGCGAAAAATGCCGATTATGTTGCTTTAGCTTCGAAATTGTTAGAAGCGAATAAGTAAAAAGATTTAAAGAGGCTTTCTGATTCGATTGCCTCTTTTTTTATACTCTTTGATTATTTTGATCAATGACCTTTTGATTTTCAGTTTTTTTTGGAACAAACCATTGAATAATTCGTGCTATAATTAAAACCAATAGACATCCAATTACATTCAACCATAGGAACGAAATGACATCTGAAATATAGATTCCAATCACCAAGATTTCTGTAACAATTGCTGCGTAAAATACCGCTTGCCCACCAATTCGTTTCATGTAAAAAGCCACAAGGAAAATTCCTAAAATCGTTCCATAAAACAAGGATCCAAGAACATTTACGGCTTCGATTAAACTCCCCAATTGGCTAGCAAACATGGCAACAGCGATTGAGAAAATTCCCCAGCCAAACGTAAACCATTTTGAAGCTTTGTAATAATGTAATTCTGATTTATCCTTCACCCATAACCGTTTGTATATATCAACCACAGTTGTTGAAGACAATGAGTTTAAAGCTGCAGCAATACTTCCCCATGCAGAGAGGAAAATCATTGCGATCAGTAGTCCAATAAGTCCTTTCGGTAAATTTTCAACGACGAAATACAAAAAGATGTAATTCGTATCGTTTGTATCAGCGGTACTATCCGCTTTTTTCATGATGGCTAGGGCTTCTTTGCGCACCTCTTTGACTTCCACTTCAATATTTAAAAGCGTAGCTTGAAGTCTATCGATATTCGTCTCATCCTCTTTATTCAAAGCTGTTGCTAATTCCGTTGTCCGAATTTGACGAACTGTATTAAGGGAATCATTCTGCGCCTGCAAATGTTGAAAGGATTCTCGGTATTCAGTCTGTAATACTTTGTCAATTTCCTTCTGGTTGAAAAAGATAGGTGATTGATAGAACATATAGAATACAAAAACCAAACTACCAATCAGTAAAATCAAGAATTGCATCGGAACTTTAATCATTCCATTCATCAATAAACTAATGCGACTTTCTTTCGTGCTTTTGGCTGTTAGATAGCGACCCACTTGTGATTGGTCTGTTCCAAAATAAGAGAGGGCTAAGAAAAAACCGCCAATGACACCACTCCATATGTTGTATTTGTCCTTCCACCAAGCCGAATCCGTAACATCAATATTGGTTTCAATCACGTTTAATTTCCCCATCTTTCCAGCAACGTGTAATGCATCTTTAAACGATACATTTTCTGGAAGCATGTGAACAACCATGTATCCGGCTAAAAACATCCCAATAAAAACGACAATTAACTGTTGCATTTGTGTATAGGTCACAGCTTTTGTCCCTCCAGTTACAGTATAAATAATAAGAAATCCACCCATCACAAGATTGGTCAAATAAATATCCCAACCCATCAAAGAGGAAAGGATAATTGAAGGGGCATAAATACTAATACCCGTTGAAAGCGCTCTTTGTGTCAAGAATAAAATGGAAGCCAGAGAACGTGCTTTAACGTCGAAGCGTTGCTCTAAATACTCGTAGGCTGTGTAGACTTTTAGTTTGTGATAGATTGGAATAAAAGTAAAACACAAAACAACCATTGCTAAGGGCAGACCAAAGTAATACTGGACGAATCGCATTCCATCTGTGTAAGCTTGTCCTGGGGCTGACATGAATGTGATTGCGCTGGCTTGCGTTCCCATAATAGAAAGCAAAATCAACATCCAACCCATGGTATTGCTTCCTTTGAAGTAGCCGTCCAATGTTTTTTCGCTTTTACTTTTGTAAACTCCGTATGCGATAACAGTGAGTAACGTGACAATTAAAACAATCCAATCTATGCTACTCATGAGAAATATTGTGTAAAAAGGTAAAAGAAAACAATCAATAAAATCAACACAACAACTACTGCGCTATACGCAATTAGCCATTTTTTAGAATTTTCTCCTTCGCTCATTTTACTTGTTTTGAGGTAAACTTAATAAATTAACGAACAAACGAAAGGCTCCTGGAACTCCGGCAGGTAATTCACGAAAGAATACCAATCCTGTGTATACAAAGTTTCCTTTTCCATATTTAGCGATTATTAAACTTCCTTCATTTGGTTCCTCTCCCGGATCGTTCATCGAAAAAATTGTCTCGTAATTCGTATTAAACTCACTTGCGAAATAGATGCCTCGCTCTTGAATCCAATTGTCGAAATCGGCTTGCGTAATTTTGTTTGGTGTGTTAAGAACCGGGTGAATTGGATTTGTAAATCTTACTTCAGCATCATCAACGGTGACGCGATTACGAGAAATGATAAAAGGATAAGGTCCAATTTCAAAATCTATAGGGTCAAATCGATTGTTGGTATTGTATTGAACAATCATATTACCGCCCTGCTTCACATACTCCATCAATTTATCATGATAAACGGGCAAACGATCGTTGGTATTGAAAGCACGAATTCCAGTTACAATAGCGTCAAATTGGCTTAAATCACTTTTGGCTATTAAGTCGTCTGTTAGTTCCGTTACCTCATATCCAACTTGTTTTAATGAAGCGGCTACTTTGTCTCCAGCGCCAGGAATGTATCCAATTTTCTCTCCTGTTTTATTCAAATCGACAAATACTATTTTTGAAGAAGCATCGCGTAAAATAAATTGTGAAGGAATGTGATCGTAATCAATTCGTTGAATGCTTTTGCTGTATTCCTTACCGTCTATTGTAATTGAAGGTTGAAGCAGTCCATCTACACTATTCGAAACTGGCGTAATGGAAGCTTGAACAATCTGTTCGTCGCCTTTAGTTGTAAGTTTAAAATCAGGTTCAGTGATCTCAATTTTCCATCCTTTTGGAACAGCAATCTGAAGCTTCCCTTCAACTTTATCCACATTTGCTTTAATGGTCAGTGAAATATTCTTAGGTTGATTGTCACTAAATACAATTACTTCGTCAGAAATATTTACAGTTGCTGGAGGTAGAATTTCAAATGGACGATACACTTCTCCTTTCACAGGATCCGTTGATTTGTAGGAAACGCCTCGTTCAATATTTAAATCAATTCCATTCACATTAATATGAAAAACGACATTCAATGCAGCAGCGTTTTCTGGTCGTCCAATTAGTGAAGCATCTTTTACTATGTACATGGAGTTCGGATGTTCTTCTGCTAACCAATAAGGTGTTGAATAGGATTGTGAACTTGCAATTTTCGCTTTGATTTCAATCGATTCGATGGTGTTTAGCGTTAAGACCTTGTTTATTTTTTCTTCATGTAAGTTTGAAAATAAAATACTATTCAATTTTACTGTTGAAGGATTTCTAGCAAGAATTTCTGCTTTTAAGTCAATTTCACTTCCAGGGACAGCACTGTAATCTGTTGCTGAGACTTCCATCCATAATCCTGCGCACTGAATGATGAGGTTTTTACAAGCTTCCAGTTTTACGTGCTTCCAATAGCGAATGGAAACATCTTTTTCGTCCAATTTTTGAATGGCTTTGTAAACTTTAATCAACGCATCTATGGATTTTTCTGGATGCTGAGGATTATATGTCGAGATGCAAGCATTTGTCAATTGTCCTATTTGTTTCGTTGCTGAAAAACGATTCCAAGAATGATCAATGTCTTCAAAAACATCATTTTCTGCTTTGTCTCCATCTAATAATTTAAAATATTCTAAGTTAGAACCACGTTGGCGTGTTGAGCCGAATCCTTGGCTTTTATGCATGGAACGACTTTCAGCAGCAATTTGACCGAAACTTTTTCCTAAAAGAGGATTGTAAGTACCAACGTCGATGGTTAATTGATCTGGCGATGTTGTATTTTTTCCTCCAAAGTTAAACGTGTTCCAAAAAATGCGCTTCGTTTGCCAAACATCTGTTTGTTGCAGTTGATTCGAAAATTGTGTCGGATCGGCTGCTTTAATAAAAGCTTCCTCCGCAAGAATTGCTGAAGCAGTATGATGTCCGTGCCCTCCTTCTCCAGTAGTTGGAAACCTGCATATAATGACATCTGGGCGAAATTTACGAATCGCTAAAACAACATCAGATAAAATGCTATCCTTGTTCCAAATGGTAAATGTTTCTTCCGGATTTTTAGAATACCCAAAGTCATTCGCGCGTGTAAAAAATTGTTCTGCACCATCCGTTCTTCGCGCAGCCAAAAGCTCTTGTGTTCGAATTAAACCTAATCCTTCACCTTGTTCTATTCCAATTAAATTCTGACCACCATCACCTCGTGTCAGCGATAAATATCCAGTTCTTAGATTTTTATCCTTCGCTAAATAACCAAGTAAACGTGTGTTTTCATCATCTGGATGCGCCGCGATATAAAGGACGGAACCAACAGTATTTAATTTATTCATTTCAGCAAGAATGTCCGCTGAATTGAGTTCTGGAGATGTTTGTGCGCTAGAAATTCCATTCGCAGCAAGGGCAATAAATAGGAGAATTTTTTTCATAAAATAGGCAAATCGCTTTTATTCGGGAGCAAGTTACTTTGTATGTTTTAGAATGTCCACTAAATGACATAGTTTTTGTAAATGTTAACAGTTTTTTGGTAACAATAATTAAAGCTTGAGTGGTCAGGATGTGATCGATTGAACGAAATGGATTAAGATTTGTACTGCACAAAAAAACATTGCTATGAAACTCGAAATCAAAGAACCTTGTCACGAAGATTGGAATAAAATGAAAATTGGGATGATCTCTCGTCATTGTGCATCTTGCGATAAAAGTGTAATGGATTTCACTAAAATGCACCGGGCAGAAATCATCACTTATATTTTATCAAACCCAAACGATAGCGTTTGTGGACGTATGACACGTGATCAATTTGATTTCCATCATGAAGATATTCCAATCCTAATTGAAACATTGCACAGAACAAAGAATCCAAATCCGTTTTTAATAATGGCGCTTGTTTGTTTGAGTTTATCTGCTTGTGCGCAAGATAGTCCTGGTAATATTAAAACGAAACCAGCCGTCGAGCATACCTTGGGTGAGATTGCTGTTCCTCCAGCCGTTGAAGATTCGTTAAAAACACAAAACAATAACACTGATAACACTTTGATTAAAGGGAAAGTTGCCTGTGAACCTATTATCGAACAAGGTGAAGTTGAACCAATTATGGTCGGAGATATAGCGCCAGTTGTTCAAGGTGGAATTGGTTTTTATGACCCAGAAGAGCCTGAACCTAATGTTGAAAAAGTGTTTCAGTTTGCAGAAAAAATGCCTGAATTTAAAGGGGGAATGGATGCCATGTTTAAATATATTAAAAATGAACTGAACTATCCGAAGTACGAGCAAGATAAGGGAATTCAAGGCAACGTTTACGTTCGTTTTGTAGTGGAAAAAGATGGACGTTTGACGAAACCAGAAATCATAAAATCTGTTGATGGTTCCAAAAACTTTGACAAAGAAGTGTTACGCATTATCAATGCAATGCCTGCTTGGAATCCCGGTGAAAACAATGGAAAAAAAGTTCCTGTTTACATGACGTTGCCGTTTCAGTTTAAATAACCTTACTTCTTCCTAAAATATATTCTGATCGGAACACCAGTAAAGAAAAACTCTTCTCTTAATCTATTTTCCAAGAAACGCTTGTAGCTGTCTGGAATATATTGTGGAAGGTTACAGAAAAATGCAAACGATGGTGCGTGAGTTGGCAGTTGCTGTACGTATTTAATTTTGATGTACTTTCCTTTTGTAGAAGGAGGAGGAGTTGCTTCAATAATTCCCAACATCAACTCATTCAATTTAGAAGTTTGAATTTTGCGAATTCTATTTTCAAAGACTTCCATAGCAGTTTCTATAGCCTTGTGGATGCGCTGTTTAGTTACAGTTGATGTAAAAATGATGGGAACATCTCTAAACGGTGCTAATTGCTCACGAATCTTTTCTTCGTATTCCAACATTGTTTTGTGATCTTTTTCTACTAAATCCCACTTATTAATTAAAACAACAACTCCTTTTGAGTTTTTTTCTATCATATAGAAAATTGTCAAATCTTGTTTTTGAATTCCTTCTTCTGCATCCACCATAAAGATACATACATCCGAAGTTTCAATCGCTTTCACAGAACGCAATACAGAATAGTATTCAATGTCTTCATGAACCTTTGCTTGCTTACGAATTCCGGCAGTATCAATCAACATGAAATCAAAACCGAAGGCATTGTAGCGCGTATTAATAGTATCTCGAGTTGTTCCCGAAATTGGGGTTACAATGTTTCGTTCCTGACCCGTTAATGCGTTAATCAACGAGGATTTACCAACGTTTGGTTTTCCGACGATGGCGATACGAGGTAAACCGTCTTTGTCGCGAACGCTAGTATCTTCAATATCAAATTCCTTGACAATTTCGTCTAGAATTTCTCCTGTTCCACTTCCGTTTGTAGCAGAAATATCAAATACCTCTCCCAAGCCAAGCGACCAAAATTCAGCGGAAAGCCCAACGCGCTGGGTATTATCCACTTTATTCGCTGCAATAAATACTTTCTTCTTTGATTTACGTAACATTCCTGCTACAACTTCATCTAAATCAACAATACCTGTTGTAACATCCAGCATGAAAATAATTACATGTGCTTCTTCGATTGCAATTTCGACTTGTTTACGAATTTCTTCTTCAAAAATATCATCAGAACCTTTAACATAACCACCTGTATCGATTACTGAAAAATCAACCCCGTTCCATTCACCTCTTCCGTAAATTCGGTCACGCGTTACGCCACTTACTTCCTTAACAATAGCTGTTTGAGATTCCGTAAGTCGGTTAAAAAGTGTTGATTTCCCTACATTCGGGCGTCCAACAATTGCGATTATATTACTCATGTTATTTAATTTCGGGTTTTAATACCCGTATTTTTTCAATTTTTGTTCTGACCCTCTCCAGTCTTTATCGACTTTTACATAAGTTTCTAAGAACACTTTTTTATCAATGAATTTCTCCATTTCGATGCGTGCTTCACGACCAACGCGTTTCAGCATTTCACCACCTTTTCCGATGATAATTCCCTTTTGAGAATCACGCTCAACAATAATAAGTGCGCGAATGCGAACTATGTCGTCTTCTTCTAGATATTCTTCAATCTCCACTTGTGTAGAATATGGAATCTCTTTTTTGCAATGGATAAAGATTTTTTCACGTATCATTTCCGAGATGAAAAAACGCATAGGTCTATCGGAAATAGCCTCTTTATCAAAGTATGGAGGACTTTCAGGGATATTTGCTAGAATTTGTTCCCAAACTCCGTCAATATTAAATCCATGTAAGGCTGAAATAGGAAAAACGTTCGCTTTTGGTAAACGTGATTGCCAATATTCCAATTTTTCTTTCACTTGAGCTTGGTCGGAAAGATCCATTTTATTGATCAAGCACAACACAGGAACTTCTAGTTTTTGAATACGCTCCAATGTTTCTTTGTGATTCATTTCAGTTTCCTTGATGTCGGTAATAAATAACAAAACATCAGCGTCAGAGATTGATGCATTAACATAACTCATCATACTTTCATGAAGCTTATAAGCGGTGTTTACAACGCCAGGAGTATCCGAAAAAACGATTTGTGTTTCGTCTGTATTTACAATACCAAGAATACGATGACGAGTGGTTTGTGCTTTCGATGTTACAATCGATAATTTTTCCCCTACGAGTCTATTCATTAACGTTGATTTACCAACGTTTGGACTTCCAACAATATTTACGAAACCAGATTTATGCGCCATCTCTAAAGATTTGAGGTGCAAAGCTACGGAATTTAATGCATTGTTAGACTTTAAGATGTGAAGATATCAAGATGATAAGACTTGCTACCTTGAACTTTATTAATTCTTTCGCACAAATTCAGGAATAAAAAAGCACGGATTCGAAAATCCGTGCTTGCATTTGTTTCTTGTCCTTTAAACTTTTCAAACTATCTCGGTCTTTTACTCCCACTTGAGCTTCTTTGAGTCGGAGCCGTAGAGCGACTTGGCTGCGAACTCGAGGGCTGACGTGTTGAACTCGGTGTAGATGTGCGTTGAGGAGCACGTTGCACAGGAGCAGGATTTGAACGAGTTTGCGGTGTTCTTGTCGTTGTCTGAGGAGTTCTAGTTGTAGTTTGCGGACTTCTTGTGGAAGGCTCAGATCTAACTGGCGAATCAACCGTAGGGCGTGTCGTCGTTTGAACATTTCCATTCGTTATCGTTCTATCTGTAGTTGCGCGTGTACCTTCCGTTGTTCTTAAAGGTGTCGCATCTACTTTTCTCACCTCGCGCTGATTTGTGCTAGTTTTTACATTACCATCCAATTTTTCAGTTTGCAGGTTTTTTATTTGGGCCTCACTCATCGCCTGTTTGTGCACTGGTAAACTCTGTTGCGCTGCTTTGTGCTTAGGACTGTTGTAATAAGTGTGCGAATAGCTTTTATGACCGTAATAATGTTGGTGTGCATGATATGACCTGTAATACCCACAATGTCTGTAAAAAGAATGATAAGGATACACATAACCATAATAAACATCCCACGAATAAGGTCTCCATCTGTGGTGCCAATGTGGATAAAAACCATAATACCAAGGAGAAACGTATACAACATATGTTGGTCCATAAATGTATTGAACACTTGTCCAAGTATTTGCATTGTATGCCATTTTTGCATTTTCAGTAACCGGCTCAACAATGTAATCTCTTCCATAAAGCGCTTCGTCTCCAACTATTTGAACAACAGTTTTGTCATCTCGTCTGTCTAATTCAATTACTGCAACATCTTGCACTTCATCCGCAGTAAACGCAACTTGTAAGGTGATCAAATGCGCATTGTCTTTTACGTAATCGACGACGCGGATATAATCCACAAATCCATCTTCGTTTAAATCAAGATTATTGATTTTCGATTTTTCTGAGTTTAATTTATTTTCAAAATCTTCAACGCTTTTTGAATCTTTAAATAATTCTAATACAGCATTCAAGTCTAAATTATCACCAGGCATTTTTCCATCTGCTGCAAATGAAAAACTTGTAAGTGAATAAAAGACGAGTCCGATAATTAATGTAATTGCTTTCATGACGTTTGTTTTTAAATTCTACTGTTTGACCGATTAACTTTTAAAAGGTTTAATCAGGGAGAGACAATTCTTGTGCCATCTCTCTAAGATACGACTTATTAATTAAATCTTAAATTCGTAAAAGCAGGATTTATTATGATAAACGAAGAATTTACACGAAAGATTATACATATTGACATGGATGCTTTTTATGCATCTGTGGAACAAATGGACGATCCTTTACTTCGTGGAAAGCCAGTAGCCGTGGGAGGAAACCAAGATCGGGGAGTAGTGGCTGCTGCAAGTTATGAAGCCAGAGAATTTGGTGTAAAATCTGCGATGTCAAGTGCAGTGGCGGCTAGAAGATGTCCACAGTTAATTTTTGTTAAACCTCGTTTTGAGAGGTACAAGGAGATTTCAAATCAATTAAGAGCGATATTTTATGATTACACTGATTTGGTTGAACCCTTATCACTTGATGAAGCATTTTTGGATGTTACGGAGAATAAAATGAATAATCCATCTGCTAGTTTATTGGCTCAGGAGATTCGAAAAAGGATTAAAGAAGAAGTTGGGTTGAATGCTTCAGCTGGAATTTCAATAAATAAATTCACTGCAAAAATTGCATCGGATATTAATAAACCAAATGGTCAAAAAACAATTCCTCCAGAAAAAGTGTTATCATTTTTAGAACAACTTCCAATTGATAAATTTTTTGGTGTTGGAAAAGTAACAGCTTCAAAAATGAATAAGCACGGCATTTTTACTGGCAAGCAATTGAAAGAAATGTCACTAGAATATTTGTCGACTCATTTTGGTAAATCTGGAACGCATTTTTACAACATTGTACGCGGAGAGCAAAGAAGTGAAGTTAAGCCTGATCGAATTCGTAAATCGATAGCGGCAGAGCGAACGTTTATCAAAGATTTAAGGTCATCTCACTTTATGATTGAACAACTTGAAATAATTGCAGATGAATTAGAAAAACGACTTGAACACTCTAAAGTTAAAGGTAAAACAATCACGGTGAAATTGAAATATTCGGATTTCACACAGCAAACTAGGAGTCGAACGGTTAATGATTTTATAGCGCATAAAAAGGATTTTTTCCCAATCGTAAAAGAGTTAATCTATCAGGAAGAGCCTAAACAATCTGTTCGCTTGTTAGGAATCTCAATTACAAAGTTGGACAATGAAATGGATACAAAAACAGTTTCTGTTCAGTTAAAAATGGAGTTTTAAAACTGCAGATACACAAAAGGTGGTTGTTCAGCCCCAAGTGCCTGATACATCAAAATTACAATAATAGCTACGGAAACAGCTTGCAATGGAATTGGCAAAGCAGTATATGCTTTTTCCCATAATTCTTTGACGTTATCTGGTAGCCAGTGAATAATAAAGCCAATCAACATAACCCAGAACACTTTATCGTAAGTCACTAACACTTTAGTGAACAAGTCCCATGTAAATTCAAAGTGATTCCAAATTTGATCCAACATCACTAATGGTAATCCATCGTCTTCCAATTTAAACCAAATACGGGTAAACGTAATGAAGTTGAAAGTGATGAAAATTTTCCAAAAATGAGCTACCCAAGACTTACTATTTTCATAGAAACTAATCTTGCTCCAATATTTGTAGATCAATAATGCACATCCGTTCATGGCCCCCCAAATAACAAAATTTTCACTTGGACCGTGCCATAGTCCGCCGACAACCATTGTAATGATAAGGTTCAAATCACGATGAACATAGCGTTTGAAGTCTTTGATCGTAAACATTCCAACAATGTAAATAATGGTCAACCCACCATAAACGTAGAGTAATTCATACCATTGAGTAATGAAAATCAGAAAGGTAAAAATCAGAAAAATGGCAATGTAGGATCCAACACTTCCTGTTCTATTTCCACCTAAAGGAATGTATAAATAATCTTTCAACCATGAACCCAGTGAGATGTGCCACCTTCTCCAGAAGTCAGCTACGTTAATGGCTTTGTATGGTGAATTGAAATTTGGTTTGAGTTTGAAACCCATTAAACGTGAAAGCCCAATTGCTATATCTGTATAACCCGAAAAGTCTGCGTAAATGTGAAGTGAATATGCCCACATAGCAAGTACACTTACAAACCCTGGATAAGCTTCAGGTGTGAAAACAATTTTGTCGATGAAATGCATTAAAATGAAATCGGCGATAACGATTTTCTTTACCAAACCTTTAACGATTTGAATAACGGCCCAACTGAATTCTTGTTTGTTCAACTGATACGGTTCACGAATTTGAGGTATGAAATCACGCGCTCGTACAATTGGTCCCATCACCAACTGAGGGAAGAAAGTCACGAAGAAAGTATAATCAAAAAAGTTTTTTACGGGTTCAATTTCCTTACGGTAAATGTCGACTACATAGCTGATATTTTGGAAGGTGAAAAATGAAACTCCGACAGGTAAAAGGATCTTTTCAACGAATGTTCCATCTCCAAAAAAGCCATTGCCAAATTGAGCAAAATGGTTCACAAGTTCGTAATTCGTTCCAAACATGTCGTTGAACGAATCGGTGAAGAAATACGCGTATTTAAAGTAACCTAGAATTAATAAATTGAATATTGCGGAAATGGCGATAATCCACTTTCTTTTTCTATCACTTTGAGAATTGTAAATACGCTTCCCGAGATAGTAATTGTACCAAACGCTTACTAGTAAAAGGATAACGTAAAGTCCCGAAGTTTTGTAAAAGAAAAATGCGCTGACTGCAGTTAAAAAGATACTTCTAACCAACTTGTTTTTATGCAAGAATGAGAAGAAAATCATGACTAAAAGAAAGAATAGCCAAAAATCAAGTTTTGTAAAAACCAGCGAACTTCCATCACCAACTTCAAACGAAAAGATATTCCAAAGCCTTTCCATCTTACTCGATACTATTATTTTTTAATTGCATTTGATCCATGTATTTTAAAAATGCGTCAATGTATAATTCTCCTTTAAAGTGGTAACCAGGAGTCGTAAAATGAACCATATCACTTTGCATTAGTCCGTTATTTCTCCAAATTTTGCTAGAACCAAGTTCTCCCATCAAACCATACAAATCCCAAACAGCCATTTGATACTTTTCTGCGAGTTCAACTATAACTTCTCTTTCACGGGCAATGTTTTTATTTAAGTATCTTCTTCGGTAATAGGAGTCGTTTGGAACGGTTAATAGTAATGCGCACTCTGGGTTAGCTCGCAATGCCATTTGCATCATCTTCTCTAAATTTCGCTTATAGATCTCTGGACGAAAATCAGCATAAGGTACATTTCCATCATTTGTACCGACTGAATAAGCAAAGAAATCAGGAGGATAGGTTTTCAGCTGTTCTTCAAATCGAATATTATCTACATAAGTATATAGTCCAGCACCGTTCACCCCAATTGAAGTATATGAAATTCCGGGCTCATCATTCATCATTAGAAAACCATAAATTTCCAAATCAGGGGCTTCTTTTTGCAAACGAGCGATTTGCAAGTCCATTGAGTCCAACGGGTCTGTAAAATAGATGTCGGAATATCCTTTTTCTTCGTTTTGAGTGATTTTTTCAACCAGTAATTCATCTTCACCAAAGTGCATCCAAAAAGGAAATTCGCCAATGTTGTGAAATATGCGGATGTGGTTAAATTCTGGTCTTACCTTCGTTCTGTCATGATGAAAGTAAATTTGCATGGACGAATCACCACAAGTTATCGCATACCCTAAAATACCATAATCGATATCGACTTTACTCGGTTTTTGGGTGACACTTCGATAAGGTGTCCATGTATTGGGTGATTTAAACTCATAGTTTCCAGGATTGTTGGTGCGAGCTAAATCGAATGGAAAAACCCATCCTCGCTCTCCTGAAATCCCATTCCAGCGAGTCTGAAGATACATTCGAACGTCATTGGTGTAAATATCTGCTTGTAAGTGAGAACCACCTATGTGATAGAAATTAAGCTTTCCTTTTTTGGTAGTAATCAATGTGTTTAATTTTTCATACAGATACTCGAAATTTGGGCTTTCTTTGGAATAAAATTGATAGTTATTTTTGCTGTAATCTACGAATGCGTGAATATTTCGCAGATTCGTATCCATATCTCGAAAATCAGGAAAAATATACGCGCTTAACGAATCATTTTTCAACGTTGGAATAGAATCCGTTTGTCCGCTAACACAAAGTACGGTGAACACCAAAATTGATATGTTAAAAATGATTTTCAACTAGTGGCTATTTTTCCATTTGGCAAATTCTGCGATAAAAGCATCATAGAACATTTGCGAAGCAACTTTTGCGCCACCGTTACTAAAGTGTATGTAATCTTTTCCAGCTAATCCTTTGTCAACCCACGAAGGCATTGAATTATAGCCCCCCATTCCAGCGTATAAATTCCAAAAGGCGCTTCCTGTTGATTTTGTGGCTTCCATCATTTGCTCGACGCAATACGGCAAGAATTTGTAAGTAGAATAAATTCCGTCGTTAAGACTTGACATATCACTCGGCCCAATAACAATAACCATTGCTCCTGGGTTTAGGGCTTTAACGGTATTGATTTGACTCTTAAAAAAGCTGGCGAAATTCCTAACAGAGGCACTGTCTTTGAAAAAAGGAACAGAGTTTCCGCCAAATTGCATGATAACGAGTTTTGTGTTTAACTCATCGAACATTTTTTTCATTACTGTTTGGTTCATTACCCTGAAAACGGTGCCGCTTGATCCTCGCATCCCGATGTTTGAAACTTGCACGCCATAGTCGCCTTCAAGAGAAAATCCACAAATATTGGGACTCACTTTTCCTTTGAATTCGAATTTCAGTTTTGGAGTATTTGGGAAAGACAATTTAACAGTGTGCTGGGCGCCGTCTGTTATTAGTTGTTCCTCGTGAATGAGATTTCCATCCTGAAAAACTTTAAGCAAGGTAGGGGCAACACAGCTGTTGTAGTGCATTTTTACATTGTTGTATGAACGAGCCCTTTCGTAGGCGCTGCCAGAAGGACTAATTTCAATCCACCCTGTTTTCTCTATTAACGTGTCTAATTTCGTTAAGCTATCCAATTTATAATCTGGAGTAAAACGAGATGCAGATGCCATTATACCATATTTAGAATTTTTCAATTTTTCTTTTCCAAATGCGATGTATCGTTGAAAATTTTCCGAATAGGATTGTTTGAAGGTTATTGTGCTGTAGACGTTAGTGGCTGGAATAAGTCCAGGTCCGTTTCCACCAAATTGATTTTGAATTTTCTGACGAATATAGGATGTCATTCTATCTCCTTCAATTTGAGAATCACCGTAATGAAGAATTGATATTTTCTTTTTGGACTCAGCTACCGCGTCAAGAATTTCGAAAAAGGCATGAAGGTTTTGCCTTCCATTGTCATTCATTTGAAGTTCCGTGGACGAATTTTCATTCAACGGACCTCCGTTTGGAGCTCCAAGATTTCCATTTGAACCATTTTTATGCGTCATTAATGGATCAATATCCGTGTCCATCATTGTGGTGTCAACTGCCAAAAGGATATCCGTAATATCTGTCTTTTCCTGTTTTTTAGGATTGTAAAACTGGTCTTGAGATAAGAATTTAATTGGATTCCCGGCGATTTTCCAACCGTCCTCAGGAATAAAATACACAATAGGTGAAAGAAGGATCAAAATCCCGAATATATAGAGTGTAACTTGATATGGTTTAATTTCTTTCAAACAGAGTTTTTTAATAGACTGTAAAAATAATCAGACCATTGATTTTAAATGAGAGAATTGCAGTTATTTATTAAGAATTTCAAGAGGAAAACTATTGATGTGGAAAAATAAAAAGAGATAATGAAAAAAAATGGCTGTGTATTTGTTTCCTTTGCATGATGAAAATTTGGATGTTTTTTATATTGTTTCTACCGTTTGTGACGGATGGTCAGGTGTTGGACAATAGACATGGTGAGGCTTTTACTGACAAACCATTTTTTAATGAGTTGTTTGTAAAGGAAAATAAATTAAAGAATTTAGTTGGTTCATACGTTTACAAAAAGACGGGAGAAGCAATTAAAACCACATCATTTAAGTATGCGTATAATTTCGACAAGGAAGGACATTTGGAGTCGTCATATGAGACAAATACGAGTGGCGGAACTAATGATACCGTTTGGAACATTTATGAATACAATGCTCAAAATTTATTAGTGACTCACCGAAAAACGGATTTGGATGGATTTTCTACTGTCCACTATATCTATGATGATAAAGGTCGCGTTATTATGGAAGAATACAAACGCGATATTGATTCTCTGGGTAAAATTGTTCGTTCGCTTTCGTTCAACAAGGAAAGAATTGAGTATGGTGATTACGGTGGGCAGACAAAATTGACAAGATATAATAATTATGATTTACCATATTTAGATGAATTCGTTAGATATGACTCTATCGGTTATTTGGTTGAAAAAGTAGAGCGAATTCGAATGACATCCACGACTTATACCAACACTTTTTCTTATGATGAACGCGGGAAATTAGCCTCCATTCAAAAAACAAGTAATCGAAAGGATGGGATAATTGAAGAGTTGAAATTCCGATACGATGAATTAGGAAATTTAATTGAAAAACATGTATATAAAGACGGGGTTTTCACTACTGATATTCAAATCATATATAATAGTAAGTCGAAACTATTGGCAACTGTAATTACTAAGCAAGTAAGTACTGGTTTTATGATGATTTTACGTTTTCAGGATTATGAATTCTACGATTAAGAAATTCTTCCCTTTATTGCATTTTCAATAGTCTCGTTCAATGGTTTAAACTCATATCCAATTGCCTTTTTTATCTTGGTATTGTCATAGAATGAGTTACCAAATAAACTTTGAACTGTTTCTTTGGTGATGGATGGTTTTTTTGAACTGAATAAAGAGAAAAACCAGCTAAGCCTTCGTGCAATTTCTACGATAAATCGACCAGTTTTTATAGTTGGTGATTTGACGTTTAACTGTTTTGCTATTTCACTCATTAAATCATAAAAAGATTGATTTGATCCAATGCACAAAAAACGATCTGAATGAATATCACTTTTCATGAGTGCAATCATTACAGTTGAAACATCTCGAGCGTCAACCGTAGCATTACTACCTGGCGGATAAAATTTCAGACCCTTCTCTAATGTTCGAAAAATGGTCAGCGAACTATCGTTCCAATTTCCAGCCCCCAATATTACACAAGGATTGACCATAATTGCATTTAAGCCTTCTTCAATTCCCCGCCAAACTTCTCGCTCAGCGTTGTATTTTGAAATGCTATAACCACTAGTTGTCGGCGTATTTTTCCATTTGGTTTTTTCAGAAATCAAATCATCTGATGAGTTGGTTGAAGAACCAATTGCAGCTGTAGAACTTACGTAGCACAATTTTTTAACGTTTAGTTCCAAACAAGCATTGACGATGTTTGCAGTTCCTTCACGGTTAATTTTAATTAGACGATTAAAATCGTTTTTATGAAACGAAACCAGTGCCGCGCAGTGATATATATACTCACAATCCTGCATTGACTCAAGAAGAAACGGAACATCTAAAATATCCCCTTTTACCCATTCAATTTGTGCAAATTTGGTTTCCCAATCTTCCGGGTAGTAAAACTTAAAAAGTTGCCGTGTCTGAATTCGTTTTTCTTTGGATCGATATGTTGCACGAATGGAACTTTGCTCTTTGGTTAATTCAACTAATAGATGACTACCTAGTAATCCAGTACCGCCTGTTACATAAATCATATTGCGAAGATAAGAGCTTTAATGATTGAAGAATAACCTTCTGGAAATAATAATGAGGAAATAGGTTATATAAATGAATATTTACTGTATTTCACTGAACAAATTTTTTGTGTACTTTTTGAACTCGGCGTACATTTGAAAAATGAAATTAACACTACTGCTTATCCTCTTTAGTTCATGTTTGTCCATGTCTTCATGCACTTCAGAATATGAAGAACGCTTAAAAGAAGCCAAATCGTTAAAAGTGCGTTTGACAAGCCTGGAGTCTGATACACGAATGTATTCAGAAGAAGCATCTAGCATTGAAGAAGAGGAAATTTACAATGAGATTCACATGTTAGCTAGATTGTCAGGAAATGAGCAGTTGTTTCTAAAAGAAGTGTTTTCAAATTAAATTACCAATTCTATTGTTGGGTCCCAATAAATTTTTTGGAAATCTATAATTTTATCGTTTTTTACTAGAATCCTCTCTTTGTATAAACGCTTTTCCATCTCATTTTCATCGCTAAAATGAAATTTACCTGTCAATAAGCCATTTCTATTTACAACCCTATGGGCTGGGATATCTGAATATTTATGAGATGCGTTCATTGCCCACCCCACCATTCTGCTGGACTTAGGAGTTCCAAGGTATTTAGCAATTGCACCGTACGAAGTTACCCGCCCTTCCGGAATCAATCGCACAACATCAAATACATTTTCAAAAAAGTCTTTGTGCTTATTTGAAATAGAAATATCCACTATTCTACCGTAACTGATTTAGCTAAATTTCTTGGCTGATCAACGTTACAGTTTCTCATCACGGCTATATGATAAGATAAAAGTTGCAAAGGAATTGTTGCCAAAAGTGGAACCAGATTTTCATCCGTTTCAGGAATTTCAATCACATAATCGGCAATTTCTTTAACTTGAACATCTCCTTCCGTTACAATAGCAATGATTTTTCCTTTTCTTGCTTTTACTTCTTGAATGTTACTTACTACTTTTTCATAGGAAGTACCTTTCGTAGCAATAACGTATACAGGCATTTCTTCATCAATCAAAGCGATTGGGCCATGTTTCATTTCAGCAGCTGGATATCCTTCAGCGTGGATATAAGATATTTCTTTCAATTTCAAAGCACCTTCTAATGCTACTGGAAAAGAGCTTCCTCTTCCTAAGTACAGCGCATTTCTTGCATCTTTATATTGGTGTGAAATTGCTTTTATTATATCGTTTTTCTCTAGAATTTGCTCTACCTTTCCAGGGATTGCTTCCAGCTCTGATAAAATTGTTCGGAATTTAGAATTGCTGATTGTTCCTTTTTTCTGAGCTAACGCTAGCGCCATTAAAGTTAAAACCGTTACTTGAGCAGTAAACGCTTTCGTTGATGCAACTCCAATTTCTGGACCTGCATGCGTGTATGAACCTGCGTCCGTAATTCTAGAAATGGAAGAGCCAACAACGTTACAAATTCCAAGTATTGTAGCCCCACGTGATTTTGCTAATTCTAAAGCTGCTAATGTGTCAGCAGTTTCACCTGATTGTGAAATTGCAATAACTACATCTTTTTCACTTATAATTGGGTTTCGGTACCTAAATTCACTTGCGTATTCAACTTCTACATTGATGCGTGCTAAATCTTCAAACAAATATTCACCAACCAATGCAGCGTGCCATGATGTTCCACAGGCAATCATAATAATACGGTTGGCATTAGCCATTTTTTCCTCGTAATCTTTTATACCGCCAAGATTTACCCATCCTTCCTGAGCATTTAGTCTTCCGCGGAAACAATCCTTAATTGATCTAGGTTGTTCATGAATTTCTTTTAACATGAAATGCTCGTAACCACCTTTTTCCAATGCTTCTAATTGAATCTCTAATTCTTGAACATATGGCGTTTTTGCTACATCATCAATTCCGTATAGTTTTAATCCTTCATTCAAGTCAACAACAGCAATTTCCTCGTCTTCCATGTATACAACACGCTTTGTATATTCAACGATTGGTGTTGCGTCTGAAGCCAAATAAAAATCGCCTTCTTTGCCAATTCCAACTACCAGCGGACTACTTTTTCGAGCCGCTATTAATTGATTGGGATTTTCCTTACTTAAAACCACGATTGCATATGCACCAACAACTTGATGTAATGCCAACCGAACGGCTTCTCCGATAGAGACGTTTGATTTTTGCTTAATGTCATCAATAAGATACGTTAACACTTCCGTATCAGTCTCACTTTTGAAGGTATAACCCAAGCTTATTAACTCACGTTTTAAAGAATCGTAATTCTCAATAATTCCATTGTGAATCAAAGCGATTTTTCCATCTTCAGAATAGTGCGGGTGAGCATTAACATCATTTGGTTCACCATGGGTAGCCCAACGCGTATGTCCGATACCAGCGTGACCGGAAATGTCTTTTCCTTGAACGTCTGCTTCTAAATTGGCAACTTTCCCTTGTTTTTTAAATATGTTCAGACCACTTTGGTTTAACAACGCAACACCAGCACTGTCGTAACCTCTGTATTCAAGTCGTTTTAATCCCTTTACTATAATTGGATAAGCCTCTTTATGGCCGATATATGCAACAATTCCACACATAATTGAAAAATTTAGAATTCAGTGTATAAAATACTAATCTTAGGTTTATTTTTATTGGTTGTGTTCGGGCCGTTAAAAATAATTCGGTCTGAAGTTGTATTGTGTAACAACGGTGCAACGATTAAACCGCTATTTGGGACTGATTTATTGACAATTGCCTGAACATATGCCCTTAAATCAATACTAAACGATTTTCGAAAGCTATCAAAAACACCGTTAACATTTACGCTGTATAAATTGTCTGTCCCATCATCCAAGCGAGTTGCCACTGAAATGTCATAACCCGGAGAGTAATCGCTTCCATCTTGATAAGATATCGGAAGTTCCAAAACAGCTTTATGTATAATTGCAGTTGAAGGAATATTTGAAAGTCCAGGAATTTCGATTACACCTCTACTACCGAAAGCCTGAGAATAGAATTGAATTTGTCCTGAAATAGTATCGTTATTCACAGTTTCCACGCGGGTCATAGAATTATCAATATCAACATGGTTAAAGTCTGCACAATTTGAGTTAATTAAAAAATTAAACGTTTTTTTCTCTCCTGCCTGTTGATAATAAATGGTCAATTTAGAAGCTGGATCATTCAAGTTAAAGTAAAAAACACCTCCTTCACCAGAAGACTGCATGTTATTCGTCTTAATATGTAGACCTTTAAAATATGTTAAGAAATTCTCATTAGAAGAAAAGTCTGTCCCTCCAGACATTGCATCAATAAGCATCGATTTAGCGCGTGAGGTGCTCAATTGTAAACGCAATTGCGAATCAATTGTGTCGTTGTTTATCACTGTGATGTTTGAAGCATCTAGGTATTTTGTTCCCTTGCCAGGTGCTACAAGATTTACATTGTTTTTATGTCCTTTTGTAGTGAATGAGTAGTAAGTAGAATCGAGGTGCAAGTCTTCACCTAATTCATATACTTCAAAATTTTGATATCCTTCTTTACCGTAATACCCAATATATTCTAACGCTAATACAAAGGAATCTACCACAATTGAATTAATATTCCCAAAATCTGGGCTAAATCCTTCTAAACGAAACTGAGTGTAAATTTCGGCGTTCACATTTCCGAATACTGGGTCAATGTATGAACCTAATAATCCGAACGCAGCATTATCGGAAATGATAGAATCGTCTATATAATTGTATGTTTTTAAGGAGAATGTGTCAATTCCTGCTGAAAGTAACAATTGATCCTGATCTATATTGTTTTGTCCAATTGGACTTTCTTTCTTTTTACAAGAAAAAACAACTAACAAGCATATTAAAAAAGTAGCGGAAAGAACAATTCCTTTCCGCCACATAAATGGGTTTTTATTCTTCATTCTATATAAGGACTTCTGCTTCAATTACTCTATCCAAAAATGCCGAAACTTCTTTTACTTGATGTTCTTCTGCAACATAATCTAACTTCTCACATTGTGCTTCGTCAAATATTGCTCTCAGTTTCGGATCTATCTCATCACTTCCAACGCTTAAACCGTCAACATATTTTGCTGCGATTCGAGAAATATTTTCAAAAGAAGTATCACTAAAATCTTTTGTTACTTCATCTTCGAATCCGTCAAATTTAAGTTTTTCACCTAATCTAGGGTCCCAATTATTGTTAAAGCCTTCGTTATACATGTTATAAACCACTTTTGTATCTGCAAAATGTGGATCATTCTTGTATAATTTTTTGATATAAAGCGGCATTAATGAAGTCATCCAACCATTACAGTGGATAATATCTGGCTGCCAACCTAATTTTTTAACTGTTTCTAATACACCGCGGCAGAAGAACATTGAGCGTTCATCGTTATCATCATGCTCCTTTCCATCAGCATCAACTAGAGTACTTTTTCGTCTAAAATACTCGTCGTTATCAATGAAGTAAACTTGCATACGAGCTGCAGAAATAGAAGCAACTTTAATAATAAGTGGATGATCTGTATCGTCGATAATTAAATTCATGCCCGACAATCTAATAACTTCATGAAGTTGGTGTCTTCGTTCGTTAATCACACCGAATCGAGGCATAAATGCTCGAATCTCTTTTCCTCCTTCTTGAACCCCCTGCGACAAACTTCTCGCCGTTAATCCAACCTCTGATTTAGGTAAAAATGGCGATATCTCTTGCGAGATAAAAAGTATTTTCTTTTTCTCCATGAAATTTTAATTGGTAAAACCGTCCACAAAAATATAGAAAAAAAAGCGGAACTTCAACAAAAACAAATAGTTTTGTCTTTCTCAATTGGCGATAAAATGAAGGATGTAGCTGTATTTACAACGGTTGAATCATTAAAGAGTAGACTAAATGGTGCAGGTAATTCAACAGAATTCGCCTTTGTTCCGACTATGGGAGCTTTGCATGATGGCCATCTTGACCTCGTTCGAAAGGCATTTGAAATTGCCGATCAAGTGGTTGTGAGTATCTTTGTTAACCCAACTCAATTTAATTCTCAAGCTGATCTCGAAAACTACCCCAGGACTTTGGAAAATGATATACGTCTCTTAAAATCAGTTGGAGATGTGATTATTTTTGCTCCAACAGTGTCTGAAATGTACCCTGAAGATTTTAAAGAAATTAATCTAGAATTAAATGAGTTGGAGAATGTTATGGAGGGTAAGTTTAGGCCTGGACATTTTTATGGTGTAGTGAATGTAGTTCACCGTTTGTTTGAAATTGTATCTCCAGAATACGCTTTGTTTGGCGAAAAGGACTTTCAACAGTTAGCTGTTATACAGCGAATGGTAGAAGAACTTCAACTATCTGTAAAAATCATCCCTTGCCCCACAGTTCGTGAAAAAAACGGATTGGCAAAAAGCAGTCGAAATCAGCGTTTAAATGAAGTTCAATTGGAGCAAGCATTAATTTTGGTAAATACATTGAATTATGCAGTTGAAAACAGCAAAACTCATTTACCTGCCGAACTGAAAAAATTGGCAATTGATTTTTTCAATAAAGGGGAGTTACAATTGGAATATTTGGAGATAGTTGATGCAAAAACATTACAAGAAATAACGGAATGGAGTGCGGATTCTAGAATTTGTGTTGCTGCATATTGCGGTGATGTTCGCTTAATTGACAACATGGAAATCAACTAAAGTGAGTTGTTTGTCAAAAAATCTCTAAATTTGCACCGCAATCAAACAAGAAGATGTTAGTACAAGTCGTAAAATCAAAAATACATAGGGTTTCTGTAACGCAAGCAGACCTGAATTATATTGGAAGTGTCACAATCGATGAAGATTTAATGGACGCCTCTAATTTAATAGAAGGTGAACGCGTTCAAATTGTGAATATCAACAATGGAGAACGTTTTGAAACCTATACCATAAAAGGAGAGAGAGGAACTGGTACGATTTGTCTCAATGGACCAGCAGCACGTAGAGTTGCTGTGGGTGATAAAGTTATTATCATTGGTTACGGCTTTATGGACTTTGAAGAAGCAAAATCGTTTAAACCGTCTTTGGTTTTTCCTAATGAAGAAACAAATTTAATCGACTAATTAGTTGAAAAAAGTCCTAATAAAGAGTCTTAAGATAGGTTTACCAATCGCTATTGGAATTTATCTTTCTTGGTACTTTTTTTCGGGTTTGACTGACAAACAATTAGACCAAACCAAAAATGCATTTTACAACGCAAATTATTTTTGGGTATTCTTAAGTTTGTTTGTATCACTTCTATCGCATGTGAGTCGCTCCTATCGATGGTTGTTTTTACTTGAAACAATGGGGTATAAACCAAAGTTCAGTAACGCCTATCATGCGGTTATGTCAGGGTATATTATCAATTTTACGGTTCCTCGTTCTGGGGAAATCGCAAGAGCAGGACTTTTAGCAACGTATGAAAAAGTTCCATTTGAAAAGGGATTTGCAACAATAGTTGTTGAGCGAGTGGTGGACGTAATTATGCTAGGAATTGTCGTTTTGATATCTGGATATTTACAATCAGATTCTGAAGCATTCAATAAAATTACACAATCCGAAAATGGTGGGTCGAGCAATTTACTGTGGTACATTCTTATTGGAATGCTTGTATTTGGAGCTATTGGATTGTTCTTTTACTTAAAGAGTAACAAGTTCAAGTCTTTTGTCAATGAAAAATTGCTTGGCTTCTACGCTGGTTTAAAATCGATTTGGACAATGAAAAAGAAATGGGCTTATATATTTCACACTGTTTTTATTTGGGTGTGTTATGTCAGTTCCATTTGGATTGCGGCATTTGCATTTGAAGAGACAAAAGAAATAACGGTTGGTTGCGTTTTCGGAATGTTTGTTGTGGGAGCAGCTGCCATATCACTTTTACCTGGAGGAATAGGGGCTTATCCAGCTTGGCTTACTTCAGTTTTATTAATATATGGAATTGACTTCGCGGGATTTGGTGTTTTCACGTGGGTAGGACAGACTTTAATGTTAGTCGTTCTTGGTTTAATTTCCTTATTTTTGATACAACGTCAACCTAAATTTGAAAAATAATGAATTACCCTTCTAGAAATCGTTTTGAGCACATGCAACACAAAATTGTTGATTTAACTGGTGCTGTTCGTCAAGTAGAAATGTGGAAGTTGAAAGCCAATAAAGTGGTTTTTACCAATGGATGCTTTGACATTTTGCATCAAGGACATGTGACTTATCTTGCTGGTGCAGCACAATTTGGATCGAAGCTGGTTGTTGGCTTGAATTCAGATTCATCCGTAAAAAAGCAAGGAAAAGGGGATAATCGTCCAGTAAATTCTGAGGAAGCAAGAGCAATTGTTTTAGCAGGATTAGGATGTGTAGACATGGTTGTTATTTATGATGATGAAACTCCTCTTGAAGTCATTAAGATGCTTGAACCTGCTGTTATTGCGAAAGGTGCCGATTATGATGCCAATGAAACTGATACTTCTTCAAAAAAGTATATTGTTGGGTCTAAAGAGGTAAAAGCAAATGGTGGAGAAGTATTGGCAATTCCTCTTGTTGATGGCTTTTCAACTACAGCGATTATCGAAAAAATGAATGCTTAACAATCAGGCAGAAACTAGACTCTTACCTGTCATTTCTTTAGGTTGAGCAATGTTTAATCGATTTAATATAGTTGGTGCAATGTCAGCTAAAATACCGCTGTTTAATTTGACAGATCTATCTTCTGTTACCAGAACAACTGGCACGGGATTCAATGAGTGTGCGGTATTAGGTGTTCCATCGGGATTGATAGCATAATCTGCATTACCATGATCGGCAATTACAACGAATTCATACCCTTTGTTTCTTCCAGCTTCAACAACAGATTTTAAACACGAATCAATTGTTTCTACAGCTTTTACTATGGACGAATAAACGCCGGTATGCCCCACCATATCTGGATTCGCAAAATTCAAGCAAATAAAATTAGGAGCGTTTGTTTCGATTTCTTTCACGATAGCATCACGAACTTCGAACGCACTCATTTCAGGCTGTAAATCGTAAGTAGCTACTTTTGGGGAGTTGATCAGTAAGCGCGATTCGCCATCAAATTCTTTTTCTCTTCCACCGCTAAAAAAGAAAGTCACATGCGGATATTTTTCTGTTTCGGCAATGCGCACTTGTGATTTATTATTGTCGGAAAGTACCTCACCAAGGGTTTTTTGAAGATTGTCTTTTTCAAAAATCACGTTTACATTCTCAAAAGTGCTGTCATAATTTGTCATGGTATAGTAATGCAGCGGCAATCGATGCATATTGTATTCATGAAAATCTTTTTGAGTCAATGCAATAGAAATTTCTCTTAGTCGATCTGTGCGAAAATTGAAACAAATCACAACGTCTCCATCTTCAATCATTCCATTTGAATCAATAATCGCCGGCTCTATAAATTCGTCAGTGATGTTGTTGTTATATGAAGCTAAAATTGCTTGACTAGCAGACGGAAATGCCTCACCAATACCATTCACCATGACATCGTATGCTTTTTTCACGCGTTCCCATCGATTATCCCTGTCCATGGCAAAATAACGACCAACAACCGATGCTATTTTAATGCTTGTTCTAGAAACGTTTTCCTCTAGTTCTTTAATGAATTGTAAGCCACTTTTTGGATCACAATCCCTACCATCCGTAAAAGCATGAATAAAAGTTTTTTCAATCTTGAAATCATTAGCCATTTTGTTCAATGCGTATAAATGCTCTTGTGAACTATGTACACCACCCTTTGATACTAACCCTATGAAATGGAGTTTTGAATTAGAATCTTTTGCTTTTTGGAAGGCCTCAACCAATTGCTTATTTTTGAAAAATTCACCTTCACGAATTGATTTGTTGATGCGTGTCAATTCTTGATAAACGATCCGTCCTGCTCCAATGTTTAAATGTCCTACTTCGGAATTTCCCATTTGTCCGTCTGGCAATCCCACATTTTCGCCACTGGTGCCTAATGTGGCATTTGGATAGTCGCGTATAAGCGAATCCATAAATGGCGTTGCTGCATTAAAAATTGCATCAGATTTGGATTTATCTCCAATTCCCCAACCGTCTAAAATGATTAATCCTACGTTATTTACCATGATTAAATGTAATTCTAAAGTTTAAGCCAGAGGGCAGGTTATCTTCACAAGTAATTGTTCCATTGTGCATTTTCACCAATTGCGAAACAATAAATAAACCGAGTCCTGTCCCTTTTTGGGTACGAACTTCTTCATTTCCAACACGGAAGAATTTCTTGAATATTTCTGGTTTTAATTCTTTTGGAACACCAGGGCCATGATCCTTCACTCCAAATTCAATTGTCGCCATTTTTTTAGAGCAATAGAGCGTTATTGGGAGATCCGTTCCCGCATATTTTAATGCATTTTCAATAAGGTTATTGAAAATTGTCTCGAGCATAAAACGATCTGCAAATAGTTCAATTTTTGTATCAACGTCAATTTCTATAACGGCTTTTTCCAATAAAGAATTATACCGTTCTTGGATAGTTGTAATGAATTGACCTAAATCGATAGATTCCTTTTCAAGAATCATTCGGTTATTTTCCAATCGAGTTGCGTTAAGAATGTTGTCGATCATTCGCTCTAAGCGAACATTTTCATCAATTGCCTTTTTCAGAAGCTCTTCTGTTTGTTCCCTTGATAGTTCACGTTTTTTAATGGTTTGCAAATAAAGTTTATTCGCAGCCAATGGTGTTTTTAATTCGTGCGTTACAGAAAGCAAGAAATTGTTTTGACGCTCTGAAAGTTTCAATTCTTTTCGAATGGACCGCCTTATTTGCCAAATTCCAATTAGTAAAAGAAGTAAAAAAACAGCTCCTTCTCCAATAATCATCGCAATACGATTAGAGACAGGTTTGGAAGATTGACTCACAACTTCCGTTAATTCAATTAAATGATAACCCCACCAAATGAACTGCACAACAACATACACGCTAAGGACATAAAATATGAGAGCTGTACGTTTGTTCATGGCTGTATTTAATAGGCGCGTTCGTTTTTACCTTCTTTCCAATTCATGAAGGCCTTGTTCACTACTTTATTTCCTCCTGGTGTTGGATAATTTCCAGTAAAATACCAGTCTCCTTTGTTATTTGGACAAGCTAAGTGCAAATTTTCTACTGTTTGGTAGATTATTTCCACTTCCGCATTAATCATATCTGGACGAAGTAATTGACTGATTTTTGCAGAAATTTCTTCGTTTGTGAAAGGCATGTAAATTTCCTGAACGTAATTTTTGATTTGTTCCTTTGGCAAGTTTTCTTGGTCTTTACATTTCTTGTAAACATCTTCAATTATACCTGTCATGTTTCGTTCTGTTAATAAAGCTATTGCTGCTTCAAAAGCGATAAAATCTCCCATTTTTGCCATGTCGATACCATAACAATCTGGATATCTAATTTGAGGAGCTGAAGAAACAACCACAATTTTCTTTGGTTCTAATCGATCTAAAATTCGCAAAATTGATTGCTTTAATGTTGTTCCACGAACGATACTATCATCAATAATTACAAGGTTGTCTTTTTGACGCTTTACACTACCGTAGGTAATGTCATATACATGCGCTACTAGGTCGTCACGCGAATCATCTTGCGTAATAAACGTTCGTAATTTGGCATCTTTAATGGCAATTTTTTCGATTCGTGCTCTTTTCAATAAAATTTCTCGAATATCGTTAGGGTTCGGAGTTGGACCTAAATCAATGATTTTGCCAATTTTTTCTTCATTTAAATGGTCTTCAAGACCTTTAATCATTCCATAAAACGAAACTTCTGCTGTATTTGGAATGAAAGAAAACACTGAATTATCTAAATCGTTGTCAATTGAATCGATAATTTGAGGGACGATATTTTTACCTAGTTGCTTGCGTTCTTTGTAAATATCTTGATCACTTCCTCTTGAAAAATATATACGTTCGAATGAACATTTTAATTCTTCTTTTGGTTTGTTGATTAAAGTTTCTTTTATTGATCCATTTTTCTTGATAATTAGTGCATGCCCAGGTTTCAACTCTTGGATTTCTTCTGTTTTCAAGTTAAATGCTGTTTGAATAACCGGCCTTTCTGAAGCAACTACACAAACTTCATCATCTTCATACCAGAATGCTGGTCGAATTCCAGATGGATCTCTCAAAACAAAAGCGTCTCCATGTCCCAGCAGTCCTGCCATAGCATAACCTCCGTCCCAATCTTCTGAAGCGCGTTTTAATATTTTTTCAATGTCTAATTTTTCAGCAATTTTAGCATATACCTCAGTATTTGAATAACCTTGAGGCTTTAATTGATTATATAATTCATCGTTTTCGCCGTCTAAAAAATGTCCAATTTTCTCTAGTACTGTAACCGTATCCGATTTTTCCTTAGGATGCTGTCCTACTTTCAAGAGAACGTCAAACAATTCATCGACATTTGTTAGGTTGAAGTTACCGGCAACAACCAAATTTCTAGTAATCCAATTATTTTGTCTTAAAAATGGATGGCAACTTTCAATCGAATTTCTACCAAAAGTACCATAACGTAAATGTCCTAAAAACAATTCCCCAGTAAAACCGGCGTTCTTTTTTAAATAATCTACATCTTTCAGTAATGCAGGATTTTCGTCTTCTAAGGCGCTAAATTTCCCATTGATGTAATCAAAAATATCTTGAATTGGCTTACTATCAATCGACCTGTAACGAGAAATATATCTCTCACCCGGCGACATATCAAATTTAATATTTGCAACACCTGCACCGTCCTGACCGCGATTGTGTTGTTTTTCCATTAACAAATGCAATTTGTTTAGGCCATAAAAAGCCGTACCGTATTTGTCAAGGTAATATTGAAGAGGTTGTTTTAATCGTAAAAGCGCTATTCCACACTCGTGTTTAATTGGGTCACTCATGGTATGCCGATATAAATTGAATACAAATTTACATATAAAAAATCGACCTACAGAGTCAAAATTAAGGATACTTTTTTTGTTTTTAAAAAGGCAACTTTTTTGCTACTAAAACGATTTAACAATAAGCCATTGAGTAATGCGTTTAAAGTATTGATTTAGTGGCGTTTTATATCACTTTTAAAAGTTGTAACTTTAGGGCAATTATGCTTAAAAATTATTCAATTGCAGTTTTCATTCTTTTTCTTTGTACATATGTGCAAAGTCAAGGTGTTTGGATGCATCCGAATAAGGGGCAATGGGATAATCGAATTGAATATAAGTTAGATATTGATTACGGTGAAATATTGATAGAGAAAGATAGATTTACATATCACTTGAATGATTCTAAAATTAAACACCACGATCACGAAGAAGAAAATCATTCAATTGATTCCGTAAAATTTCACACAATAACTGCTGAGTTTTTAGGGTCAAATTGGCAAAATTCTAAATCGGAAGAGAACGCATCCTCACATTATAGAAATTACCTGCTCGGAAATGATAAATCGAAGTGGAAGTCAAAAGTATATAGTTATTCTAAGGTCCAATTGAATGAATTGTATGAAGGAATTAATTTGATACTTAATACTAAGAGCGATGAATTGAATTATTCTTTTGAAATTCATCCAGGATATAGTGCCTCTCTCATCCAACGTAAGTTTCGTGGTCAAGATCGAATAGAATTAGATGAACAGGGTAAGATTCATATACACAATCGTTTTGGTGAAATAATCGAGTCTGCTCCGATAGCTTGGAATGTAGTTGATGGGAAAAGAAAATTCGTGGATGTCAATTTTAAAATAGAAGACGCTACAGTTTCATTTGATTTCCCAAATGGGTATAATGAAAGTGAAGTCTTGATTATTGATCCCAACATAACGTTTTCATCATTTACAGGTTCAACAGCGGATAATTGGGGAATGTCGGCTACACCGGATGAAAATGGAAACTTATTTGCTGGTGGTGTTGCATTTGGAGCAGGTTACCCTACTTCAATCGGAGTTTATGACCAAACTTTTAATGGCGGTGTTGTCGATGTTTCCATCTTTAAATTTACAGCGGATGGTACTGGAATGATTTATTCTACTTACCTAGGAGGTGTTGGCTCCGAAACACCTAATAGTATGGTTTGTGCTCCAAATGGAGAGTTGTTTATTTTTGGTTTAACTTCATCGAGTAATTTTCCAATGGCTGGAACTCCTTACCGATCCACGTTTTCAGGAGGTCCAAATTTATCAGCAGACGCAAACGATCTAGGATTTTCACAGGGTTCAGATTTATATATTGCGCGATTAAGTGCTGATGGCAGTACATTATTGGCTTCAACCTATATGGGTGGAACTTCAACAGATGGTTTGAATATTAGTAGTTTAAAGTATAACTACGGTGATCAATTTAGAGGTGAAATAGTTCTTGATGATTTAAATAATGTTTATGTTTCATCTACAACTCGTTCATCTGATTTCCCAACGGTTAATGCAATTCAAGCAACTTTAAGTGGTCCACAAGATGCTGTAGCATTTAAAATGCCACCAACACTTAACTCCTTGCTTTGGTCCACCTACTTTGGAGGAATTGGAACCGAAACCGGAAATTCAATCCAATTAAGTAGCACTGGAGATGTCTATTTTGTTGGTGGAACCACTTCAATGAATTTGGTTTTTAGCTCAGGTCAGAGTTTGGCTTACAATGGAGGAATCGCAGATGGTTATGCTGTGCATTTAAATGGAACAACGGGTGCAATGCTTTCAGGAACCTACATAGGGATGGCTGAATATGACCAAGTCTATTGTGTTCAATTGGATATTGATGATAATGTGTATGTTCTTGGTCAAACAGAAAGCAATTGGCCAATTACAGCAGGTCATTATGGTGTAGCGAACTCTGGACAGTTTATTCGAAAATACAATGGATCGTTGACATCAGTTTTCTGGACGACGATGGTTGGTGCAGGAACAGGTCATGTTGAAATATCACCAACTGCATTTTTGGTTTCGGATTGTTATGATATTTATTTTTCGGGTTGGGGAGGAACACTAAACGTAAATGATGGTTCTGCCTTGTTCTCCACTACAAATGGATTTCCAGTAACTGCGGATGCATTTCAGGCTTCTACGTCTGGAAGTAATTTTTACATTTCAGTTTTGGATCAAGATGCCATGGCTTTGAAATATGGAACGTTCATGGGGGGAGTTAACAGTCCGTACAATCATGTGGATGGAGGAACCTCTCGTTTTGACAAACAAGGTCGAATTTACCATGCTGTATGTGCCTCATGTGGCTCTGCTACAACTGGTTTTACAACAACTCCGGGCGTGTGGTCTAATACTGACAATGGTCCTAATTGTAATCTTGCAGCGTTTAAATTTGAACTAAGTACGATTGAAGCAATTGTTGCGGTACCCCAAACAGTAGTTTGCATTCCTGACCCCGTAATTTTTAGTAACAATAGCGCGAATGGGAATGCATTTTTCTGGGATTTTGGTGATAATACAACTTCTAACGATATAAATCCATCACATCTGTATGCGGCACCAGGGACTTATGAAGTAACGCTAGTTGTTTCTGATGTAAATGGATGTTTTACGCCCGACTCGGTGGTTTTCGAAGTAGTTATTGGCGATTTTGAAGGTGGTGTAATACAACCTACAGCAGCAATTTGTCCTGGTGATTCATTTCAATTTGAAGCCTATGGAGGTTCCGTTTACTCTTGGTCTCCCGGTATTTATTTAAACGATTCAACTATTGCGACACCTATTGCGACAGTTGATCAGACAACAGACTTCATGATTATCATTTCTGATACCTGTGGAATTGATACGGTTTATGTTACTCTACCTGTGTTTATAGGAGCGAGTAATATTTCAAACGATACGAGTATTTGTTTAGGAAATTCTGTGCTATTAAATGCTGAGGGAGGTGTGTCCTATGAATGGACGCCAGCAACTTTTTTGGATGATCCTTTTTCTCCTACTCCAACATCAACCCCAGACGAAACAATTACGTATAATGTTGAAATTACAACTTCAAACGGATGTGTTCTAAATGAAGATGTGCTTATTTCAGTCTATTTTGAATTGCCCAACCCCTTACTTGAAGATACTGCGATTATGTGTTTTGGAACATCGGTCCCGATTGTAGCTTCAGGAACAGCCATTCAAACTTATAACTGGTATCCAACGACATTTATCACACCCCTAAACACTGCGTCTGTAACAATTGACACTCCGGATGACACTTGGTATTACTGTGACTTTGGAAATGCATGTGGTAGTGTAACCGATAGTATTTTTATTGATGTTAAACTACCCGACATAAGTGCTGGAAATGGCACAATTATTTGCCCAACTGAAACAGCTCAATTGTGGGCAAGTGGAGGAAATTATTATACATGGACACCAGGTAGCTTTCAATTTCTAACAAATGATTCAATAATCGTTTCTCCGAATTCTCCGACGGTGTATTATGTTACTGGAACGGATCAATTCGGTTGCATTGGTATGGATAGTGTTTTTGTTGATTTATTTCCGTTACCGATTGTTGATGCTGGATTGAATGCTTATGCGTTTTATGGAGATGAGGTTCAACTTACTGCTTCTAGTCCACAAACGGGAACTTTTGTTTGGAGCCCAAGTGAAACATTAACGTGCGCTGCATGCATTAGCCCGGTAGCTGAACCGAATAGAGAAACGGTTTATACTGTTACTATGACGGATCAAAACGGTTGTCAATCGTCTGATATTGTTTCCATTTTCTATGACATTACGATTTATGTGCCAAATACATTTACTCCTGACCAGGATGAGTTCAATCAGACCTTCATGATGTATGGAGGCAATATTAAAGAATTTCATATGATGATTTTTGATAGGTGGGGAGAGTTAATCTTCGAAACCTATGATATGAAATATGGTTGGGATGGAACGTATAATGGTCTTATATGTCAAGACGGAACTTACATTTGGAAAATTGAGTTGGAAGATGCTTTCGATAAGAAAAAGCAACTTGTAGGTCACGTTAATTTGATTCGATAGCCTTAGTTGAATCCACGATTGCCATTAAAGGAAATCCTGATATAGATCGTTCAATACTGTATTTGTAAGAGCTTGTTGAATTTTAAACTGCTCAATACCATTTATACAAATCGCTCATCTATTTCCATGACATGTGAACAGTTCTTGCAAGTTCGTAATTCTTCAGAATTATAGAACTCTTTAAAGCGAGATTGAAAATCGTTTTCAATGTCTTTTAGTGGAAATTTAAACTCATGCAATTTGTGATTACACTCATCACAAAACCACATAAGTCCATCAACCATATCAGTTCCTTTACGGACTTTTTCAATTACAAGGCCAACGGTATTCGCTCCACGAATTGGGTTGTGAGGAATGTTCCCTGGTAGCAAAAAAATATCTCCTTCTTTGATCTGGACTTCTCTGGCTTTTCCGTTCTCTTGAATTTTAACCGTAATATCTCCTTCCAATTGGTAGAATAGTTCCTCACTCTCGTTGAAATGGTAATCCTTACGTGCATTTGGCCCACCTACAATCATTACAATGAAATCCCCTGCTTCAACAAATAGGCATTTGTTATTTACAGGTGGTTTTAATAAATCTCTGTTTTCATTGATCCATTTTTGAAGATTGAAAGGTGCCAACATAGTGTTTTCGATTTGAGTGAGATTAAAAGTACAAGATAATTTTCGTCTTTGAAAATGTACATGAATTAAATTTAAATAAAGCAGCGCAAAATATGGTAACAGGGAACCACTAATTATATGCCTATATTTTTAAAACTAAGAGATTGCACAATAAAAAAAGGGAGACCGAAGCCTCCCTTTCTTTTGATTTTAAAATCAAATTATTGCTTAATAATTCTGAATGTTTTTTCAGCTTCAGTATTATAAACTTTGATCATATAAACACCTGGCTCAAGTTTCTCTAAAGAGATCTCAGTTGTTGTAGTCCCGTTGATTGCAGCCATTTTAGCTGAAAGAACTTGACCTTTAACATCTAATAACTCGTAGTTAAACGTTTCAGATGAACTTGCATTTGAAATAAATACCAATCCGTCAGTTGGGTTTGGATATACATTCATATCTCCAAACACTAATTCTTGGATATCTAAGTAATCACATGTTCCAACTGTAACTAAGATGTTTGATGTATCATTTGGACAAACTCCATTTGAAACGATATAATCATAGTTGTAAGAACCTGGGAAGTTACTAGTTGTAATTGAAACGTCAGTTGGGATGTTCGATGGGTTGTACCATTGACCACCTAAATCAACATTTCCAGTTAAACCAGATAATAAATAAATAGGCTCATTTCTACAAGCAGTAATTGTTCCATCTACACCTGCCGAAGAAGGAGGGAAGATTGTTAACGTTGCAGTAGTAGTATCTGTAGCACAAGGAGTTTTTACTATATAGTAGAACTCAAATGTTCCAGCTGGTAAAGCTGATACAGAAACAATACTTCCATTCAATACACCAGGGTTTTGAGCAAACGTCCAAGTTCCGAAGTCTTCACCTTTAGTAATGATCGTGTTCAAATCGAATGTCCCGTCTAAACGACAAACATCAGAAGAACCATCAATACCAGAGTTCAATGTACAAGGCATGAATCTTACATGATCAACAACGTTAGCATGACCGAAGTTATTAATACCTTCGAATGCAATTTGAACAGTTGTATCTGAAATAAACAATGTATCAATAGTCCAAGCATTTACGTTTGTACTGTATGAAGCGATTTCAGTCCATGCAGCTGCCGCACCTGCAGTATAAACTTTAGTGATATTTTGATCACCAAACCAAACTTCTTGTGCATAAGCAAAGATAAGTGCAACACTATCTTGTCCTGCAAAGTCAAAACGTGGACTTGCTAATTTCGAGATAGGTGAACCTGTCCCACCTGTACTTACGAAACGTGCATTTTTAGTCCCTTCAAATGCAGTTGTAACTGTACCTCCAGAAGATCCTGTTTGGTATGTCCAATCAGCAGTACCAATTTCATTGATATTGTACCAACAAACTCTAGTAATCGAATTGTCTTCAAATGTTTCTTCGAAAGGTAGAGTATAAATACCACAATCAGTTGTCCAGTTCACCATGTCCCACGCACCAGTTGTTGTTCCAGCTCCACAATTTGCAGAAATGTAAACATCATAGTTCGTGTTACCGTCTAATCCAGTAATGATTGCGAAGGTATCCATTGCTTGCGTAGAACCTATTTCAGTTCCTGTACCAGGAGTGAATCCAGGTAATCCCCATTCAACATTCCATTCAGTTTCGTTACCATTTGCTGTCCATGAAACTTGACCACCATTATCAGTGATATCTTCCATGTATGATCCTGAAGGAGCACCTGCTTCACCTACAACTAAAGTGTAAGCTGCACTAGTTCCACCTAAATCATCCATAACTTCTACTGAGTATGTTCCAGCCATTAAGTCGGTTGGAATTGGACCAAATCCAGCACCGTCAACGTTAAATGTAAAAGGACCTGTTCCACAAATTACATTCGAAATAATGAATGAACCTGTAGGTGAATTGTTACATGATGCGTCAACAGCCGTTAATTCAACATTTACATCATTTACATTTACAGTAACCAATGTACGTGTTGTACTATAGCATGCACCAGCTAGAGCTCCTGCATAGAATTCATAAGAACCTACTGCGGCAGGAGTAGAAAGTAAACCTGTACCAACTGATTCAAAAGGTGAACCTGTTCCTTCTAAGTTTCCATTAGTTGCCATATCATACCATTCAACTGTAATTGAAGGTAATGTATACGAAATCGTAATTGACCAATTGTCAAGTGTTCCGATATCACCACCAGCGTCATCAGTAATACTTAATGTCCATGTCCCATTTGGCACAGAGAATAAAGTAGTTAAATCACCTTCTGGAAGGAATGACCCTGTAAATGGAGCAGCTCCAGCAGTAACTGCAGTAACAGCAGTATTACTGAATACAGTATTTGTGAAATTATCACCTGCACCACCATTGTCAGTCGACAATTCAATTGTCGTTGCATTTGGACCAGTTAAAGTAATATCTAAATCACCATCAAATGTATGAGTAACATTCATTGTTACTGAGATATCAGTAATTGTTGCTCCAACTGGAACATTTGACATTATTAAATCACTTGAAATTCCAGGGTTCGGAGAATCAGGAATTGCAATCGTAATAGTACCTGAAGCTACAGTTTGTGAACCAGAACCAGAAGCAATAGCTTCAATAAGTTGAGTCGTTTCACCTGTACAGATAAAATACTCATCCACAGTTGCAGTTGGTGCTTCAGGAATAAATGTATCAGTAGAACCAATAGTAATTGAAACAGGAGCACTTTCAGCCATAGTTGCGTCTTGCACAACAATTGAGTAAGTACCAGCAGTTAAGTTAGTTGGAATAGCACCAAAAGCACCACCATCAACTGAATACAAGAAAGGTCCAGTTCCACAATCAACATTTGCGATTGCGAATGATCCGTTTGAATAGCCAATACAAGTTTCGTCAATTGGAGTAAAGTCAACTAATACTGAACTTAAATTTACAGTTACTAGAGTAGATGTAGCACTATAACAACCATCTAGGTTATTAAATGCATAAAACTCATAAGTACCCTCAGCGGCAACAGGTATTACTGAAGTTCCTAAAGCATTAAGGATTGCTCCAGTACCTTCGAAATTTCCAGCAGTTGCAGCAGAGAACCATTCTGGAGTACCACCTTGAGGACAAGTAAAAGGTCCAACTACAGTCGTTGTATTTGCAGGTGCAGTTCCACTAAAAATTACCGTACCATTTAAAGTAACAGAATAGCTAGGAGAGTTATCACCGAACGCTGAAGTTATGTTCAAGTTATAAGGACCATTAGCTGCTGCAGGAATTGATTGTAAATCATTGTAACCATTTCCATAAGTACCACCACTTAATACAACAGTACCTATGTTATCAGTAACTGTCCAAGTAGTTGCATCTCCCCAACTTGCGCTAAACACGTTAATGTCAATTGGACAGCCAGCTGGTACCGTTTCTACTTCAATATCCATAGGATTAGAAGTAACACAGTAGTTGTATACTGATTGAACGGCAACTGGAGCATCAGGAATAACAGTAGAAGTTGTTCCAATTACCAAAGTGATCGGTGAACTTTCTAAAAGTGTAGCATCCTGAGCAACGATTGAATATGTTCCAGCAGTTAAATCTGTAGGAATTGCTCCAAACAAACCTCCGTCAACAGCGTACAAAAATGGACCTGTTCCACAATTAACTGTTGAAAGAGCAAAAGAACCATTTCCATAACCAGTACATGTTTCATCAATTGCTGTTAAAGCAACACTTACTTCAGATACAATAACTTGCACTAATTCACGAGTACTTTCACAACCACCCATTTCATTTGCTGCATAGAAGTCATAAGTTCCAGCTGTAGCAACTGGAAGAACGATTGTTCCTAAAGCATTTAAAGTAGCGCCAGTTCCTAACATTGTACCTGCAGTTGCTGCATCATACCACATTGGAGTAATAACTGGAGCAGGACAAGTAAACGTTCCGATAATTGTAGTCGTGCTTGCTGGAGCTGTTCCACTAAACACAACACTTCCGTCAACTGAAACCGAATAGCTAGGAGAGTTATCACCGAACGCTGAAGTTATGTTCAAGTTATAAGGACCATTAGCTGCCACAGGAATAGATTGTGTATCTGAATATCCGTTTCCATAAGTTCCACCACTTAATACAGTAGCACCTAAGTTATCAGTAACTGTCCATGTAGTTCCATCTCCCCAGCCTGAACTAGAAATTGTTACACTAATTGGACAACCAGCTACAGCAGCAGCTACTTCAATATCCATTGGACTGTCAGTTGAACAATAAACGTAAGTTGATTGAACAGGCGATGGTGCTGCAGGAGCAGAAGTTGTTACCGTTACTGCGATGTCAGAAGTTGAAGACCAACATGAATTAGAAGCATCAAATGCAGATAAATAATATGTACCTGTAGTTGCTACACTCAAAGGTGTAGAAGCATCACTCGCAGTTGATGTTCCATTTGCTACTGATTGCCAGTAGTATGTTATTGGAGCAGTTGCTGCAGCTGCAGTCAAAACAGATCCTGTTGTGAAACAAGAAGGATTAATGTCTGCAGTAGGTGCCGGTGGCGTTGCTGCCGTCGGAATGCTACTAATTATTATTGAAGTTGAAGTTGTCGACCATACATCAAAAACCGTATTATATGCACGTGCATAGTAAGTTCCGTTTGTCAAAACGTTCAAAGGAGTATTAGCATTACTTGCAGTAGAAGTCCCAGCAGCATTTGTTCCCTGCCAGTACCAAACTACATCAGGATTGGTTGGAGCACCAAGAATTTCAATATTCGTTCCTGTGATACAATCTGGTGAGCCAGCAACTTCAGTAATTGCAGAAGGAGCTGCGGGAGCCGCCATCCAGCTGTAAATTTGTCCAGTCGCTGGTTTTGCATTAAGCGTGTTCGTCGAAACTGTTGTGCTTCTCGTTGGAGCTGCACCAGTTCCTTGAAGAGAAATAAAATCAGTCGAAGCTAATCCCATTAGACCGATACTCGCTGAACCTGAATTAACTGGAGTTGCCTCTTGTTGGTAAACGAAATCAATACGATTCGTTCCTTCATACAATTTCACTTGAAAAGAAATTACAGAAGTTGTTGATTGCCAATTCCATTCCATTGTTGCGAATTGAATTGTAAGGACTTGAGTACCTGGTGCACCTGTCGTTAGGTAATTAATACCTGAAGTACATTGCAAGTCATCCCATAAAGGAGCAAGACCTGGGCGTTGTGAAGCAGTTGCAGTTGCAAGGTTATTTGCAGCTGTAGTTGCACCAGTACCAAAATATACTGCACCATTAGAAGAAACTTTGAATGTAGTGAATGTTGTTCCACCATAAACAAAGTTAAAACCGATAGGCAAGGCAGCAGAAAGGTTGTCATCCGCGGTCGCCGTTAATCCAGAGGTTGTCCCACCGATTAAAGGAGTATAAGTACCACTCGTGGCTGAAAAGCCATAAGTGTTAACCACCTGTGCCTGTAAACTACTAAAAGCAGTTGCAAACAGGAAACAGAGAAGCAAACCACTTTTCCATTTTTTGTAATTTTTTCTCATAAGATTTTTTTTGAGTAACTAAATTAATTGTATTATAGATAATTCGACAAAATTACACTAAAAAACTTGGTACACCAAAAAAAGAATAAAAAGAGATGAATAATTAACATATTAATGAATATACTGATTGTTTGACGGTTATTATCGAATATTCATTTCAAGTCATATTCTAGTAGACAAAATATAATCAATATATAATGTGTTCTTATTTAGTTTTTTAGTAGTTAGATATATCATATCTTTGGGTTTACTTAAGTAAAACTAATTAATACTACTTTGATGAATAGAAGAATACTTACTAAGCTTGGGCTTTCCTTTACTTTGTTTTTAATTGCATTCACCAATACTTGCAATGTATTAAACGCTCAAACTGGCAACCATTCTATAGCAAGAACATGGATTGAACAAGTTCTATTTTCTGTTCGAAATGATTTTGCTCGTCCCCCTGTGCATTCAAGAAATTTATTTCATGTTTCTGCAGCCATGCATGATGCATGGGCGGCATATGAAGATGGAGCAGAATTTTATTTTTTAGGACAGGAAGTTCAAGGTTTTCAGTCAGATTTTTATGGTGTTCCATTGGAATTAGATTCCACTGTACGTATTAGTAAACAAAACGAGGCTATTTCTTTTGCTGCTTATAGAATTATTCGACATCGTTTTCTTAATGCTCCTGGGGCTTTTTTCATTTATGAAAGAGCTGACAGTATCATGCTAGCTAACAATTATGATATTACTAATCTATCTACGAATTACTTACAAAATGGTCCTGCAGAAGTTGGAAATTACATAGCGGAGCAAATAATCCAGTATGGACTACAAGACGGCTCAAACGAAATTGGAAATTACCAATATCAAAGTTATTCACCGGCGAATCCACCCATTGCCGTTGAGCAACCTGGAAACCCAACAATGATTGAACCAAATAGATGGCAGCCGATTACCTTAACAAACCCAGTTGATCAATCAGGCAATCCGATACCTTCTACACCTTTGCATCTTGGGCCTGAGTGGGGAGACGTAAAGCCATTCTCACTTTCACCTACCGATTTAAGCTTCCATATTCGAGACGCACATACTTACCAAGTTTATCATAACCCAGGTGATCCTCCATATTTGGACACGACCGCTACAACTGAAATGGAAGATTTCTTTAAATGGAACTTTGTCTTAGTATCGATGTGGCAGTCTCATTTAGACCCTTCTGACAATACAATGTGGGATATTTCACCTAATTCGGTCGGAAATATTCAAAATTACCCGCAAACTTGGGCTGAATATGATAGTTTTTATGATTTATATAATGGTGGAGATCCTGGAATTGGTTACGCAATAAATCCATCAACAGGCTTACCGTACGTGCCTCAAATGGTGAAAAGAGCTGATTACGCCAGAGTTTTAGCTGAATTCTGGGCGGATGGTCTAGATAGCGAAACGCCTCCTGGACATTGGTTCAACATTTATAATGAAGTGAGTGATCACATTGATTTTGAAAGGAAATGGAAAGGCATTGGACCTGAACTAGGGGCACTGGAGTATGATGTTAAGGCCTATTTAACGATGGGTGGGGCTATGCATGATGCGGCAATTTCATCTTGGTCTATAAAAGGATGGTATGATTACCCAAGGGCGGTTTCGACCTTAAGATATATGGCAGGAAAGGGACAAAGTTCAAATTCTATGTTAACAAACTTTCATCCTGCTGGATTGCCATTAATCCCTGGTTACGTTGAAGTCGTTCAAACAGGTGACCCGCTTGCTGGATTAGCGGATGAAAACGTTGATAAAATTAAGTTATTTACCTGGAGGGGACCAGATTACATTTCTGACCCGCTAACAGATCATGCCGGTGTTGGTTGGATTTTGGCGGAAAATTGGTGGCCATATCAACGTCCTAGTTTTGTTAGCCCTCCTTTTGCAGGATATGTATCAGGGCATTCGACATTTTCAAGTGCTGCTGCTGAAGTAATGACTTTTATAACTGGTTCTCCTTATTTTCCTGGCGGAATGAGTGGCTTTGTTGCTGAAATGAACAATTTTTTGGCTTTTGAACAAGGTCCTTCACAAACAGTAGTATTACAATGGGCAAAATATAAAGATGCATCTGATCAATGTAGTTTATCTCGTATATGGGGAGGAATTCACCCACCTGTCGATGATATCGCTGGACGTTTTATTGGCGAAGATGTTGGCCAAGAAGCAACGGTTTTAGCTGATCAAATTGTTGTTCAGGAACAACCAATCGTGACAAGCGTTACTAGTAATTATTCGGTAATAAATTCCAGTTTGATCGGGCAAAACTTAGCCTTAACTTTTGTTTTTGATAGTATAATGGCAACAAATGTAGATCCAAAAATAACTTTTTTGATTAACAATCCTGTTGGCACTGCGATAAACTATAACGGCGGAACCTGGTTGTCATCCATGGAATATGAAGCCTTGTATTCGATAGATGGGGGTAATATTGAAATGAACAATATATATATTCATATTGATAGTGCTGTTAGTGCTTTTGGAACATTTCAAAAGCCTTGTGTTTCGGTTCCCGTTTTTGTTTATGATACAAAGTCACCAATACTTGACTCGCTTGATGTGAATTATTATGTTGTCAACTCTACTCATTCTGGAAGTCAATTAATTATTGATTTATTTTTCTCTGAAGATTGTGATCTTTCAAATCCAATAATTGACTTCTCACCGACTTTGCCTTTGGCTTATGACTTTGCCTTTTCGGGCTCAAGTGCGTGGATTTCACCAGACCATTATAGAGGGATTTTTGATATCTCCTTGTTAGATCCAATGACGGAATACGTAGCTTTTAGTATATCAAACGTTACTGACAATAATGGGAATCTGTTTGTTGATGGAGGCTCCATAGACAGCGTATTTATTGACACAGAATTACCATTAATTATTAATGCTGTTGCAAATGAAATAAATTTAAATGTTTATGATTTGGGTTCTTTAGCATATTCGATAGATTTAACTTTTAATAAGTCAATGAACACTACTTCGCTTCCGGAAATTGTTTTTGTAAATAATGGTTTACAAGTGGCACCGTTAGATGTTAGTTTGGTTTCTAGCCAATGGAATAGCCCTACTTCATTGAGTTTAGCGTATAATTTACCACTGACAAGCCAGGTTGAATTGTATAATTTAGAGTTGTTTATTGATTATAATGAAGATGTTTCTGGAAACCCACTAACGAACGAGTTACTTAATCTTGATTTAGCAATCGACACCAAACGTCCTGAAGTATACATCGTAATCCCTTCAGAATCAATGATTGGCCTTGCAAATTTTGTAAGTCAAGACTTTTATATTGATGTAGTTTTTGATGAAACTATGAATAACGCGGTTAAACCGATTGCTGAAATTCAGAATTCAGGTATTCCATTAGGTGCAATTGCTTATAACCCATTTGCCAGCAGTTGGCTTAATGATCAGGTGTTTAGAGCTAAATTTACCTTACCGAATCTAGCAGTTAACGAAATAAACTTGTCGATAAGTTTAGCGCTAGGTCAAGATTCTATGCTTAATCCTCAAATTGCATTTGTTTCTGGTGGTGTCTTTGATATTAATTATGACCCAATTCAGCTGGGGATTTCTGAATTGGAAAAAGGTGAAGTGTATGTGTACCCCAATCCTATTGCAAAAGGGCAGGAGATCCGATTAAAAAACACGGGCTCTTTCGAATTTGAATCCTATACTATAATTGATCAAATGGGAAGAGTTATTGAAGCAGGTGAAATATTTGACTCAAGTAATGATTTTGCTATTTCGAATTTAGATGTGAGTCAGGGGATGTATATAATACGTTTAAAAGGTCAAAATAATGTAGTTGATTTAAGAATTGTTGTCAATGAATAAGATTAGTAAATTTCTAAGTAGAATTACTATTACTATTACTTTAGTTTTAGTTGTTCAGTGCTACCATGCGCAGAATTTCGTAAATATTGCACCTTCAATTGGTATTTATCATTCGGTAAATACAAATTTATTGTATGGTGGCAATGGCGTTTGCTTTTTCGATTTTGATAATGATGGCTGGGATGATATTACCTTTATTCAAGAAAATGACAGTATACTATTTTATAAAAATGTAAATGGTGATTTTTCATTAATTCCATCTTTTGTATTTAATCCTGGCCAGACTAGGCAGGTATTATGGGTGGACTATGATAATGACGGTGACAATGATTTGTTCATCACTGCGACAAATGGGCTTGCAAGATTATTGAACAACGATGGTTTATTTAATTTCACTGATGTTTCTATCGCTGCGGGTTTAAGTGGATTTAACACCAATAATTTTGGAGTATCTTTTGGTGATTATGATAGGGATGGCCATCTGGACTTTTACCTAGCAAGATATTCCATGACAGGGAATGTAAATGATCCAAATCAGACAAATGCATTATACAAAAACAATGGTGACGGGACATTTACAAATGTAACTGCGGCAGCTGGGGTTGGAAATGGTATTCAACCGTCTTTCATGGGTGTTTGGATTGATGTTGATCATAATTCATGGCCTGATCTTTACGTAATTAATGATAGAGTATTGTGGGGAAATGCACTTTATTTAAACAATGGTGACGGAACCTTTACAGATTATACTATTGAAAGTAATGCTGAAATGTTTGGAGAAGATCCGATGGGTGCTAATTTTGAAGACTTTGATAATGATAATGATTTGGACATTTTATGTACCAATGGGGGCCCTCCAACGAAACCTATTCGTCTATACAAAAACCTTGGTGACAGTACATTCGTGAATGTAGCCACAGCATTAGGTATTGAAGTGAATGTGATAAACCATTGTACCTGGGGATCAACGTGGATTGATATTGATAACGATTCATATAGGGACCTTTATGTTACTACCGGTCTGTTAACAAGCGACGCGACAAATGAAATTAGAAGTTATTTATTTAGAAGTAATTCTGCAAATTCGTTTGATGATAGCCCTGGGTTATTTACGTCAAATCATGTTGCAGCCAGTTATTCATGCGCTAAGGGTGATTATAACAATGATGGATTCGCTGATTTGGTAGTTCAAAATGCAAAAAATTTCAATTCATTTATTTGGAAAAACACTTTTTCAAGTACTTCGGCTAATAATTATCTAAAAGTAACGCTAGAAGGTGTTGTTTCGAATAAAATGGCTATCGGAAGTTGGATAAATGTATATTGTGACAACAACATATATTCTCACTTCACAAGGGCTGGAGAAGGGTTTGTTAGTCAAAATTCCCAGCATTATATATTCGGTGTAGGTGATTATTTAAAAATTGATTCAATCGTTGTGACCTATCCCAGCGGCACGGTTGATACATATTACAATAACTTTACGAATTTTAGTTATCATTTTGTTGAGGGAGAAACAATCACGAATGAAATTGGTTACAGTGGAAATTTAATTTTATGTGAGGGTGACTCGCTTTTGTTGGATGCTGGAGATTTTGAATCCTATTTATGGAGTAATGGTTATGCCGGCCGTTATTTGACAGTAACTCAAAGTGGAGAATATTACGTACTTGTTGAAACAGTGACGGGCTTAATAGTTCCAAGTGATACATTGGATATTCAGGTATTTGATCAACCAATAATAACTTACAATATTGAACAGGCAACGTGCTCCAATAGCAATGATGGTTCAATTAGTTTATTGATAAACACTAACGCCCAATCACCAGTTATTAATTGGTCAAACGGTGGCACTGGACCATCAATTCAGGGCTTATCAGGGGGGATTTATACTTATAACTACATAGATGAGGCGGGGTGTGCCGACAATGGTCAAATTGAAATTTTTGAACCAATTTCAATTTCAGTCTTTAGCCAATCTACCTGGGATGCTATTGATCAAAGCTACACAATAGAATTTATAATATTTGGAGGAACACCACCTTATGAGATTGTCTATAATGGAAATCCGGTTGGAGATGTAGTAAGTGGACTTAATGAAGGAAGTCACGAATTTACAATTACTGATCAAGAAAACTGCGATACTATTGTTTCAATTCAACTTGGAGAAAATGGATTGATTGAAAAGGATAGCATCGAATTTAGAGTATTTCCAAATCCAAATTCAACTGGAATTTTTAATATTGAAACAGACTTATCATTGATTAACTTACAATTATTTGATGCTTTAGGAAAAGAAATTTCATTTAGTTTAGAAACTTCTCGCCTTAATATTGGTAAGGTTGATAAGGGTATTTACTATTTGAGGGTCGGGAATCAAAACAATTATTTTGTTCAAAAATTGATTGTGAAATAATAACCATTTAGGTTCCTTTTTAATGTATTCAATGAGTTAGTATTCGTTTAATGTTCAAAATAGTATTTTTGAAGAAAATTTAATTAATGGAATTAGCAGGAAAACATGCAGTGGTTTGTGGAAGTTCTCAAGGAATTGGCTTATCAACAGCCAAATTAATGGCTGAGCGAGGTGCAAAAGTGACTTTAGTTGGGAGAAATGAGATAAAAATAATTGCTGCAATGCGTTCTTTGCATCAAGCAGATGGAGTACAACATGATTATATCATCGCTGATTTCTCTGAGCCAACTCAAGTAAAGGAAGCAATTTCTAATTACTTGAAAAATGGAAATAATCCTACTATTCTTGTCAATAATACTGGCGGGCCTAAAGGTGGACTTATTATAGATGCCGATATTACTGAATTTACTTCAACTTTTAATCAGCACTTGGTGTGCAATCATATTTTGGTGCAAGCTTTGGTTCCTGTAATGAAGAAGCAAGGTGAGGGAAGTATTATTAATGTTATTTCTACGAGCGTTAAACAACCGTTAAATGGTTTGGGGGTTTCAAATACGATCAGAGGAGCTGTTGCTAATTGGAGTAAGACTTTGGCAAATGAATTAGGACAATTCAATATACGCGTTAATAACGTGCTTCCAGGAGCAACTGGAACAAGTCGATTGCAAGAAATAGCTGAAGCAAAATCTGAAAAGAGTGCTCAGAACGTCTCTGAAATTTTCGATGAAATGGCAAAACAATCTCCTATGCAGAGAATCGCAAAACCAGAAGAAATTGCCGAGGCTATTGCATTTTTAGCATCCCCACGAGCTTCTTACATCAATGGAATTAATATTCCAGTAGATGGAGGAAGGACAAAATCGCTTTAATTGAGATTTGCTCTTTTATTGGTTTTAATCTCTTTTGGTTGCGAACAAAGTGTCAACCGAAAAGAAATGATTTCGATTCAAGGATTCAATCGTTTAATTTCAAAAGAGATTTCCTGTAAAAAACGACTTGTTATGTCTACAGTTGAGTTTTCGAATGGATCATCTTATAAACTGATTCAAGGGTCAATTAGATTGAATAAGAAAACTTATCCTTTCACCATTCTTGCTGATTCAACGAAGGTAATAGAACAAAAATTTCCTCTCGTGGACATCGATTCAACGGATTATAGTTGTACACTAAAATATCCGAATAAAAACTGTATTGAAATTGAGTGGATAAAGGAAGGAAGAAGATTGTTTCTTAAAAAGAAGCTATCTAAGTGAATTCACATGTCCTATTAACTGCTTTTCCCTACCAGAGTTTGTAGTTAAATCAATTTTATAGGTATAAGTGCCATCCGGAACAACGACACCTTTATATGTCCCGTCCCAAATAAATCGAGGATCGTTTCCTTCAAAAATCAATTCTCCCCATCGATTAAAAATTTGAACACTTAATTGTCGTATACCGATGGCACTAACTTTAAAAGTTCCATTAAATTCATCTTCGTCTGGAGTGAAGGTGTTCGGAACATAAATGTACCATTCTTCCTCAATATAAACTGGTTTTTGAATTGTGTCTTTACAACCTTTCCAATCTGTAGCGATTAGTGTAACCAAATACGATCCATATTCGTCATATGTGTTATTTGGATGTACTTCTGTTGAGTTTTGCCCGTCTCCAAAATCCCATTCATACGTTATTGCATCTTGAGACAAGTTCTGAAAACGAATAGGAACATCATTAAAAACTAGCCCACTCGAAATGTCAAAATCAGCAATTGGCGCTTTTACAATAATTTGAACACCGTCTTCTACAGTAAACGTTTGGCACTCATCCGAAACACTCACGATATACGTGGTAGTAGTCGAAGGTGTAACCCAAACACTTTGAGTTGTTTCACCGCTATGAAGCCATTCGTAAAAATATTGACCGTAACCACCAGTTGGCTGCACGGAAATTTCAGTTGAATCACCCGGACAAATTTCTACTGTAGGACTCATTTCTAAAACAAGTGGTGGACTTAATATAGTGTATATAATATTTGCTGTTACTTCTTGTCCACAAATATCCGTTGCCGTGACAGTATATGTTGTCGTTGTAGAAGGAATAGCAGTGTAATTACTATTTGTCGATAAATTAGGGCTACTGGCTGTTGACCATTGGTATGTATAGGGCGCTAATCCACCAGAAGCATTTGATTCTAATAAGAAAGGGACATAAGGACAGATATCTTCTAAATCAGGTGTTTGATTTAGAACTAATGGAGGGTAAACAGGCACAACAACTTGATAATTTGCAGTTATTGTAGCCCCTAAACAGGCGTCAGTTACGGCTACAGTAAAATTTTGCGTTGAATTCGGGGAAACGAAAATGGAAGGTGCTGTTTCTCCAGTATTCCAAAGATAAGTATAGGGTGGTGAACCACCTGAAGCGTTAGCAAAAATTTCAATTTCTTCACCTGGACATGTGATATCCTCACCGGTAATATCTACTAAAACAGGATTGATATCATCGATCCCAAGGTTTAAAACAAACTCTGCAGGATTTCCACAAGGGTCTGTATATGGTAGAGTCAGAATAATTGTTTCTAACCCCTCAGCTAATCCATCTTCAAATGCTGTATAAGAAAATTGGACTTGAGTTGCACCAGCAGGAAAAGTGATTGAAGCTGGAAGGTTTGTATAATCCACACCTTCCGTTGCAGTGCCAGAAACAATAATTGGCAAGGTTAAAGGCACATTAGAATCTTGTTGACCTCTTGTAAGTGTAACAAGCGTTTCAACACATCCTTCCGCTGCAATATCTGGGTTTCCAAATAATTGTTGTGACAAGGAATGATCAATTTCCAGGGGGGCTTTTGACGTTAAACTATTTGCTTCCAGAAAAATTCCTGAATCCCAAACAGGATCTCCAGCATCTGCAATTGAAATAATTAAACGATACGTTTCACCACATTGCACCTTTGATTTTGCGGTCAGTACCTTCGTAAAACCATCATATTGTATTGTCGATCCACCATTATTATTGACATAATATTGGCTATTTAAAGGTCCAAAACTGGTTCCTTCTACATTTGTACCGGCAGAATGAACGTTGTAAATAGCCACTGGTTGATTGTTAGGTAGTCTGGCAATATTCTGCTGACCACCTGGAATTCCAGGACCCGCTATAAAAAATGCAAAAGCATCATTGTAACCTTGTGAGTGATTTACATATTCTAAATATTCTTCTGATCCAAAAACATATCTAAATTCAACGGAATCTGACAAAGGAACAAAGTCAAATGAAATTATTGCTGCATTAAAAGTTGGAGCGCCAGCAATAGCCGTTAGCGGACTATAAGCGCCTGCGCCGTTATCCATACCTGCACCTTCTGTATTGTTAGGACCTTGAGGCCCATCAGCTCCTGAGATTGTTCCGGTAGTAATAATTACACCTGAAGACAAACCGAGATTCGTGTTGTTGGCAGTAAAACTGCCAATTGCAGCACCTGAACCTGAATATGAAATGTTTGAAACCGTTACTCCTGTTCCCAATAAGACATTTTGCACTAGGTTACCCGCACTATTAGGCGTTGTAATTAGTTGACCAATAGAAACTAGTGGAGCAAAAAGGAGTGATATGAGTATTATTTTCTTCAATTCAAATAGTTAGACGTAAAAATAACGAGAACGTTTGCTTTATTTCTCTTTATTTATCTAATGTTGAGGCATTTTATACTTATTTAACGTTACATTAACAATTATATTTGCTCAAACAACAATTAATATTCAGTTTTGCCAAGTGAAGTTTCTACGGAGAATATATGACGGATTGCGGCGAAATCTGAAATTTTCAGTTTCGAATCCACAAAATTTTAGAGAAATCTGGAGTTTTAATAGTAACGGAATTCGTGTACTAAGCTTGTTGATATTATTTTTTCTTGCCTTTAGCTTCATTTTAGCTTATTTTCTGGGAGTAAGTCTTTTTTCGAGTGAAGTAAAGTCAATCGAACGAGAACAATTGGAAGCCCAAACATTAAAAATTGATTCTCTGACCAATCAAATTCAAGCACAAGAAGATTATATACTTGTCATTCGAAAAATAGTTTCTGGTGAAATCCCTGTGGACACTTCCTTTGATTCGATTCCTGAAAAATTGAACGAGTTAGATTTGTCGAGTATTGAAACAGAGGAAACGAAAGAGGAAGTTTCAATTTCAAAGAAAGTGAAGAATGATTTATTGACGAAAAATGAATCGCAAACGAATTCAAAAATAACGTACTTTGCAAATCCAGTAGATGGAATAATTAGTCAGGCCTTTGATCGAAAAAGTCATCCAGGTATAGACATTGTTACAGAAAAAGATAAAGTGGTAAATGCATGTTTAGCAGGGACAGTTATATACTCTGGATTTACGCGAAAAGATGGTTATCTTATAGTGATTGATCATGGAAATAAATTTCTATCGGTTTATAAACATAACAAACGCGTTTTGAAAAAGATTGGAACTAAAATTCAATTGGGAGATCCAATAGCGATTGTTGGTGATACGGGTGAAAATTCGGATGGGCCGCACTTGCATTTCGAATTGTGGCTAGATCAACAACCCGTTGATCCACAGAAGTATATGAGCTTTAAACGCTGATCCCTTGTAAAGAAGAAAGGTTGTAATACATTCCTTTCAGAGCTATCAATTCTTCGTGCGTTCCTTTTTCTTTGATTTCACCTTTGGACAAGACAATTATTTGATCGGCTTTTTTAATTGTACTTAATCGATGAGCAATCACCAAACTGGTTCGGTCTTTCATTAAATTATCCAATGCCTCTTGAACCAATTTTTCAGACTCTGTATCTAAGGCAGATGTAGCTTCGTCAAGAATTAGAATTGGCGGATTTTTTAACACAGCTCTTGCAATACTCAAACGTTGTTTTTGTCCCCCAGAAAGTTTGTTTCCACGCTCTCCAATACCAGTATCATAACCATTTTCTAAATTAATAATGAACTCATGTGCATTGGCAATTTTTGCCGCTTGGATAATCTCTTCATCTGTGGCGTCTGGCTTTCCAAAGGCAATGTTCTCTCGAACAGTTGTGTTAAATAGAATCGATTCTTGTGAAACAATTCCGATTTGTTGACGCAATTCAAATATTGAAGCGTCTTTTATGTGAACATCATCAAAAGTGATACTGCCTTCATTAATATCGTAAAAACGAGGTAATAAATCGGCTAATGTCGATTTTCCACTTCCTGATTCACCGACTAATGCAATCGTTTTTCCAATCGGAATTTCGAAAGAAATATTCTTTAGTACATAGGTATTGTTGTATTTAAAAGAAACGTTTTTGTAGTTGATTCCTTTGTTTAATTCTCCCAAAGAAATCGGCTGTTCAGGGTCGTTTATTTTTTCATCGCTATTCAATACTTCATTGATTCGATCCTGCGAAGCACGCGCCTTATTTAGATTGGCAATTGAATTTGAAACCCCCTGAATCGGAACTAATAATTGCGTAAAGATGACAATAAAGGTGATGAATTGGGCTGCTGTCAAACCTGAGCTTGTTGCATCTAAAATTAAGGATCCACCAAACCAAACAATCACCATCAATACTAATGCGCCGAGTGTTTCATTTAAAGGCGAAGACAAATCACGCTTTCTAAATGCTTTCGTAATTAATTTCTGGTGCTTTAAATTTTCGTGCTTAAATCGGCTTGTAATCGGTTTGATGGCGTTAAATGCTTTAATGATTCTAATTCCTCCTAAACCTTCATCCATTAATGAGTACAAAAAACCCATTTGTTCTTGACCTTGTTTTGCAGTTCGCTTTAAACTTTTACCTATGACCATAATAATTAACGCGGTTATAGGAAGAAGGATAATTGAAAATGTGGTTAAACTAACACTCCAATAAAATAAGGCACTTAAATACAAGATGATTGCAATTGGCTCTCTAAAGAACAATTCAAGCATCGCAATTACGGCATTTTCAATTTCTCCGACATCACTTTGCATTCTCGAAATCAAATCCCCTTTGCGTTCATCTGTAAAATAAGATAACGGTAATCGCATTGCTTTACCAAATAATGCATCTCTTATATCTCTAACAACGGACATTCTCAATTGCGATTGAAACCAAATTGCACCGTATCGGAAAATGTTTTTGAGTAGGAATGCTATTGAAACGGAAATACATACGAATAATAATGCTGTTTTCGGGTCAGATTCAGCCATTGACTGCATTGTGAAGTCATAATATTTTCCACAATAGGAAAAGAAGTTTACAAAACCGCCATTGTAGACAGGTTCAACTAGCGATTCTGTCGTTTTTTCTTGTAAGAAAATAATTTGCAAAAACGGTATAAAAAGCGCCATTGCAATTAAGTTGAAAATAATGTAAAGTAGATTAAATACGATGACCAAAATTGCGGTCCATTTGTACCTAAATGTGTATCGATATATTTCTAAAATTCCTTTCATTTCGTATACAAAGATATGTTTTGTTTTCCTAGTCAGCGAAAAGCGCGTAAACAATTCTTATTTTTGTACTATGAGTTCAATAAGACAAAACAGAATTGAAGGTGTTATTAAGGAAGAATTATCTGTCTTTTTTCAACGCAATGCACGTGAAATTTGCCTAGGTGCAATGGTAAGTGTAAATGTTGTGCGTGTTTCACCAGACTTATCCAGTGTAAAGTGTTATCTAAGTATTTTTGCGGGTCCGCCTGCTGAAGAAGTGCTTGAAAATGTAAAAATCAATTCTGCAAAAATTAGAGGTGATGTGGGTAGACGGCTTAAGAATATGAAGCATATTCCTTCGCTTTCATTTTACATTGATGATTCGATTGATTATGCAGAAGAAATTGATCAACTTTTAAAGAAATAAAATAATAGGTCATTAACGTTCCATTTTTTATAGCGAAACGATACCTCTCTGCAAAACGAAAGAAAAACGTTATTAATCTGATAACGCGAATTTCGGTGATTGGAATTGCGGCAATTACAGCGGCTTTAATCATTTTGCTGTCTGCTTTTAATGGAATTGAAATGATGATAGATCGTTTGTATTCTGAATTTGACAGTGAAATTACCATTCGTCCGAAAGAAGGTAAAACATTCAATGAAAATCAAATAACTGCAAAAGATTTCCTAGACATCCCAGGTGTAATTCGTTATTCTAGAGTTGTTGAAGAAGTAGTTATTTTGAAACACGAAAAAAAATGGGTGAATGCTAATTTAATTGGAGTCGATTCATCCTTTTTGCAAATGGCGAACATGAAGGACCACATGGTAGATGGTGGAACGTTTTTAAAATTAGAAGGGGAAGATTACGGATTAATCGGCGCAACATTATTGGACAAACTAGGAGGATTTATTCCTCAAAATTTGGGGTTTGAAACATTAACATGTTACGTGCCCAAAAGGGATATTAAAATCCGCTTTGGAAAAAATCCATTTTCAATGCAATTGATAAAAATTGCTGGTCGTATAAATTACAATCGCGAAGTAAATGCACAACAAATTATTGTTCCACTTGGAATGAGTCGAAATTTGATGGGTTACACCAATCAGCTTTCGGCATACTACATAGAATGTAATAGAAAAATGGATCGCGAAGTAATAAAATCGAAGGTTCAAAATCTAGTTGGAAAGGATTTTGTGGTAAAAACGAATTACGAAAAAAATGAATTGATTTATAAAACAAGTAAGTCAGAGAAACTCATTGTTTTAGTCATATTACTATTCATTTTTGTTTTGGCTGCTTTTAATTTAGTGGCATCACTTACAATGTTATTCGTTGAAAAATTAGAAAACATTAAAACGATGATTGGCTATGGTGCTAGCCAAAGTTTCATTTTCAAAATATTTTTTTTCGAAGGGCTTTTAATAGCAGGGAAGGGAATTTTTATTGGTGCTATAATCGGCTACGCGGTTTGTCTAGCTCAAATTAATTTTGAATTTATTACAATGCCCAATTCAGGAGGTGAAGCTTTCCCAATGAAGCTTTCTTTTTGGGATGGAACTTTAATTTTATCACTAGTTGTATTATTAAGCGTCTTATTTTCTTACCTTCCGGTTAAGTTTTTGATTCATAACAACTTGAAAAAATGAGTTCTGAGAATTTGAAAGAAGCACTTTTCAGCAGGGAAAAAAAGTTTATTTTTCTACTTTCAACTTACATTACGTGCACTCTATTATTTGCGGTGTCGGCTAATTTCTCAACAGAATTATTCCATACCAATGATTTTATGATTGGTGAAGCAACAGTGAAAGGTGTAAACGTTTCGGCGCGCATTTCTAATTTTTACACACTGCTTTTATTCTGCTTAGTAACCTTCGCAATATTTTATGGCTTATTTACTAAGTTGATAAAGTCATTTATTGAGAGAATTGAGCGTAAAGATGAGCTTTCAACACTCTTGATATTACAGATTTTACTAGCTACATTTTATTTTTTTAACGGCGAAAAATCTGAAAGCGATGCAGTTTTACATTTGTCGATTTTGTTTTTGTTTGGATTGGAAATCACTCATTATTATTTTAAGAAGGAATTCATTTTTTTTAAAGGCGATGTGTTAAAATCGTTATTCCTTTCAACCATTGGATTATATCTAATCACCGAAAACATTTTTATTACTGGAACTGTATTATTGATTCTGTTGATTTTATTTAGGATTAAAAAAATTCAGAACAAGTTCAATAGCATATCAGTTGTATTATCAGCTTTACCATTGTTGTTATTTATTACAGTAGAAATCACGTTGATTTTAAATCAAAATGGATTTTATAATTGGCAATATTGGTTAACAGGAAGTTTTGTTTTTTTGAGTTTGCTTTCAATACTTTATTGGAGAAAAATAAATCAAAAAGAGTTGAGCAAAATAATTTTTAAATGGGAAGCACCAGTTGTTATTTTAGGAGCATGCATTTATTCTGTTTACTCACCAATAATTCCAATTTCAGGCGATTTATTTGAATCAGCAAACAATCTCAATCCACTGATGATGAGTGAGGTTTATCACTCAACGTATTATATCGATTATATTTCATCGCATTTAATGAGTGATTACTTTTGGATGAAGTTATTTGCTTTGCTGAATGGTTATCAAAATGACACAGCTCAATTGATTTATTATGGGCTTTCATTTTGTGTTTATATACTGGCGATATACTATTTTTTGAAAGAGTATTTTAAATCTCATTTTGGCATAATTATTTTTATGCTTTTTATGCCATATTTATATTTTTACTTTGCTTACAGCTATGCATTTGCGTTGATTCCATTGATTTTTTTGAGCCGATTTTTTTCTACAAAAGAAGTTCGTTTTTTATGGTGGTTCGGAATAACTTCTACACTTACTCTTTTTTGGCGATTGGATGTCGGAATAGCGACTATAGGTGCGTCTGTTGTTATTTTTGTTTTTCTTTTTTTGATGGAGAAAAAATGGAGAGTAACTTTACTTAAAATAGCAACCGTATTGATTCTATTTTATGGAGCTCTTTTTACTTTATATTATTCTTATTGTTCAGATCTTATTAGTGAAGCGCTTCATTATTTCGGTGGCTCTCAAGCGCATGGGAACAGTCAATTGACTCCAGAAAAGTCTAATTTATTTTATTTGGATTATTTTATTTTACCAGGATTAATAAGTTTATGTGTTTTGTATTTATTGTTCAATTTTAAAAAGCACAAAAACGAAAATTTCTTTTGGATCGTCTTGTTTTTTTCAGCGTTCTATTTTTTCAATTTCCAAAGAGGTTTGGTGCGACATAGTTTTATGTCAATGAATGAATCTTATATCACTTCATTTGCTTGGGTTATTTTAATCTTGATGTATTTGAGATTATACAAAGTAAAACTATCAATGGCTCTATTTTCAGTATTTATGGTTGGAGGATTTTTGTTGTCCATTCATTCAATAGAAAATAAAAAATCACTGTTGAATGAAAGCAAAAGCTTTTCTGTAAATAATTTGCCAAAAATAAACGGAAAGAAGATTGTTAGAGCAACAGAAAACATCGATTTTGAAGAATACACCAAACCAGCAGTCGATTTTCTAAAGCAACAATTAAAAAATGATGAAACATTTTTTGATTTTTCTAATTCACCCATATTGTATTATCATACAGAGAAAAAAATCCCTACGCAGTTTAGCCAATCTTTACAATACATTGTTGATATACACCTTCAAAAAGAATGCGTAAAACGAATTCAAAAAGTTAAAATTCCGTGGATTGTGTACAGCCAAACCCACGAGGCTTTTGGAGATAATATAGACGGAGTTCCAAATGGCATAAGATACTATTATATTGCATCGTATTTAATTGACAATTATACTCCATCAAATAATTACGGAACGTTTCATTTGTGGAAGAAAAAAAATGAAAATCAAACGGATACATCTGCCTACGAAGTCAGAAAAGAACATTGGAAACTTGGCTTAATGCCTTACTTTTGGAAATCAAATTCCAATGAGCCAAAATTAAAATTTAAGCGCAAAGTGAGCTTTGAAAATGGAAAAGCTGCAATTGGAAATATTGTTGGAGGAGATTTTATACAATTGACAGTAAAATCAGAAAAAGAAACTGAATTGAGAATGTGGATGAAAAGAGAAGAATACAATGATTTTTTCGTTCAGATAGATTTGAAAAAAGGCACGAATAATTATAAATTTCCAATTTGTGGTTCATATTACATTAGAACCGCAAATAATCCAGTGTTAGAATTTGAAACAGATTCAAATAACAAAATATTAAAAATTGAAATCTTGAACCAATAGTTTGAATACAAGAAGAAAAATAGTAATCGATAAGTTTTTGGGCGTTTTTATAGCGTTTCCACTTAATTTTCTTGTACGTTTGGTTGGATTTGTCACCAATTTCGATCATTCATTAAAAGGTAAAAAAAAGAACATTGTTGTTTGTAAATACAAAGGAATGGGTAGTATTATTCAATCTACACCGTTAATTCAAACTTTGAAGACAAATTACCCCAATGCTAAAATCACTTTTGTAAGTTCGGTTGAAAACAAATCAATCTTAGAACGAATCACCATTATCGATCAAGTTTTGTTGGTAGATGATCGAAAAATTTCAGGTTTAATAGGTTCTTCAACACGCTTGTTAATCCGACTTATTAGAATGAGAGCTGATTTGTATATTGATTTAGAAATATATTCAAACTTTTCCAGCATTATTACAACATTCAGTATGGCGAAAGACCGATTTGGATATTATCTAAATACGAGCAAATACAGAATGGGAATGTACACGCACATGATGTATTTCAATACAAATTCTCCAATTTCAGAATCGTATTTACAATTTGCGAGATTACTGAATTGCGAAAAAATTATTCATCATCAATTTGTATTTGTAGAGAAAAAAGAGTTGCATCCTCAATTGGATAATTATATCGTTATTAACTCAAACGCTTCGGATTTGAGAATAGAAAGACGTTGGCCAAAACAATCGTTTATTGATTTAATCCATTCGGTTAGAGAATCAAACAATGAGTTATCAATTGTGTTGATTGGCGCTAAAAATGAAGCGGAGTACGTTGCTGAAATTTCTAATGTATTTTCTGAAGACGCTAAAGTTTTAGACCTAAGTGGTAAAACAACTTTAGATGAACTAATTGAACTTATCCGCCATAGTAATTTTGTTATCACGAATGACACAGGACCAATGCATATGTCTTCTGCATTACAAAAGAAAACAATTGCTTTGTTTGGACCTTGTTCTCCACAGCAATATGCGATAGGAGAAAATATAATTCCAATTTATAAAGATTTGTATTGCAGTCCTTGTGTTCATGAGTTTATTGTGCCACCTTGCAAAGGAAATAACCAATGTATGAAATCGATTGGTGTTGCAGAAGTTCTAAAATCAATTGAAAAAATTAAAGAAGTTGCTGAAACTCCAAAACGTGAAGTTACTTATGTTGGAATTGACGGGATTTCTGTTGGAAAAGTAACTAGAAATTGATTCAGTTTTTAAGTTATTTTTAAACTTAAAATTGAAGGATTATTTTTTCAAATAAAATATTCTAAAAGTTTTTGGGATATTTCAGAATAAATACGCTAACTTTGCGCCAAATTTAAGGAGCTAATTTTCTAAAAAAGACACGAAAATGTCAAATATTAAAGGTAAAATATCACAGGTAATCGGTCCGGTAATCGATGTAAGTTTCGAAAAGGGAGTTGAACTTCCAAACATTTTCGATGCACTAGTAGTAACAAAAAGCAATGGAACAAAAGTAGTTCTTGAAGTTCAGTCACACGTAGGAGAAGGTTCAGTTAGAACTGTTTCTATGGACTCTACGGATGGTTTTACTCGCGGAATGGAGGTTGTATCAACAGGTTCTGCGATTAAAATGCCAATTGGTGAAGGAATTAAAGGTCGTTTGTTTAACGTTGTGGGTGAAGCCATTGATGGTTTAGCTGAATTGGACAATTCAAATGGATTGCCAATTCACCGTGAAGCACCAAAATTTGAAGATTTATCGACTGCAACTGAAGTTCTTTTTACAGGAATTAAAGTTATCGATTTGATTGAACCATACGCAAAAGGTGGTAAAATTGGTCTTTTCGGTGGAGCCGGAGTTGGTAAAACAGTATTGATTCAAGAGTTAATTAACAATATCGCGAAAGGACACGGTGGTTTGTCTGTATTCGCAGGAGTTGGTGAGCGTACGCGTGAAGGAAACGATTTACTTCGTGAGATGCTGGAGTCAGGTATTATTAAATACGGAGATGACTTTATGCACTCAATGGAAGAAGGTGGATGGGACCTTTCTAAAGTAAACATGGAAGAAATGAAAGAATCAAAAGCGACGTTCGTTTTTGGTCAAATGAATGAGCCTCCTGGGGCACGTGCTCGTGTTGCTTTGTCTGGATTGACAATGGCTGAGTACTACCGTGATGGTGAAGGTGATGGGCAAGGGAAAGATATCCTTTTCTTCGTTGATAATATCTTCCGATTTACACAAGCAGGATCTGAGGTGTCTGCACTTCTTGGACGTATGCCATCTGCAGTAGGTTACCAACCAACATTGGCAACTGAAATGGGGCAAATGCAAGAGCGTATTACTTCAACAAAAAATGGTTCGATTACTTCAGTGCAAGCGGTATATGTACCGGCGGATGATTTAACGGATCCAGCACCAGCAAATACATTTGCTCACTTAGATGCAACAACAGTATTGTCTCGTAAAATTTCTGAGTTAGGTATTTACCCAGCGGTAGATCCATTGGATTCTTCTTCAAGAATTTTGACTCCAGAAATCGTTGGAAATGAACACTACGATTGCGCTCAACGTGTGAAAATCACTTTGCAACGTTATAAAGAATTACAAGATATCATCGCCATTCTAGGTATGGATGAATTGTCTGAAGAGGATAAATTAATCGTTCACAGAGCACGTCGTGTTCAACGTTTCCTTTCTCAGCCATTCCACGTAGCAGAGCAATTTACTGGTTTACCAGGATGTTTGGTTGATATTCAAGATACAATTAAAGCGTTTAATGCAATTTTGGATGGTCAATATGATCAATATCCTGAGGCAGCATTTAACTTGAAAGGTGGAATCGAAGATGTTATTGCAGCTGGAGAGAAAATGATTTCAGCTGAATAAATTTTTAAACACGAAACAAGACAACAATGCAATTAGAGATTATTACGCCTGAGGTAAAGATTTTTGAAGGAGAAGTAGATGCTGTTCAATTCCCTGGATTAGATGGATCTTTTCAGGTTTTAAATAACCACGCTGCCATTATTTCGGCATTAGTCGCTGGAGATGTGAAAATTAATTTAGCTCAACCTTTGGATGAAGAGGAGAAAATTGATGCTCACGTGAAAATCGATGCTGCGGATAAAAAAGTTATTCGAGTTGAAATAAAAGGTGGAGTTGTTGAAATGTTAAATAATAAAGTGATTGTTTTAGCTGAATAATTTCAGTTGAACGAAGAATACCAAGAGGGATATGGCAAACCATTTCCCTCTTTTTTGTTAAACTACGTTAAGTCAGTAAACTATTATAGTGCACACATACGATAGTTTCGTTATTTTCGTTGATTATTCCTGAAGAATGAATTTTTTGAGTAAGATAAATAAAGATAAAACACCAAATCATGTTGCAATCATTATGGATGGCAACGGAAGATGGGCGCAACAACAAGGTCACGATCGATTATTCGGTCACAACTTTGGGGTTGAATCCGTTAGGGAAGTTTTAAAGGCTGCTCAAGAAATAAATGTTAAATACCTTACGCTCTATGCATTTTCAACCGAGAATTGGAATCGCCCGAAAACAGAAGTGGATGGTTTAATGGAGCTTTTAGTGCGTACAATTAATAATGAAGTAGATGAATTGCATGAAAGTGACGTCATTATTTCAGGAATAGGTAATCTTGATGGTCTGCCAGACTCATGCAGAAATGAATTGAATGCAGCCTACGAGAAAACCAAAAATAATAAAGGAGTCAATTTAATCTTAGCATTGAATTATAGTGCAAGATGGGAATTGACAGAGGCGAATAGAAAAATTGCAGCGAAGGTGCTATCGGGCGAACTAAAATTGGAGCAAATTACAGATGAAATAATTTCTAATGAACTTACTACAAAAGATATCCCTGATCCAGAACTTCTAATTCGCACAAGTGGTGAGTTGAGAATAAGTAACTTTCTATTGTGGCAAATTGCATATGCAGAGCTGTACTTTACAGATAAGCTTTGGCCTGATTTTAAGAAAGAAGATTTTTATGAAGCTATTTTAGATTACCAATCAAGAGAAAGGCGATTTGGAATGGTTTCAGCACAAATAGAAAAGAATTTATGAGATTAACTCAGTTACTATTACTAATCACATTGTTTATCGGGATGTTTTCCTTTGGTCAAATACCCGAAGGACCTACAAGTCTTGGTGGAGGTATAAAAATCGACTACAAAAATCCTAAAACGTATGAAATTGGTCCGATTCGCGTTGAAGGAGCAGATAATTATGATCATAATGCAATTAAATTAATTGCTGGTTTGCGCCAAGGACAATCAATTACACTTCCAAGTGAAATGGCTACTAAGGCAATCAGAAACTTATGGGATGAAGGCCTTTTCTCAAATGTTGAATTGTTTGCTGAAAAAGAAATTGCTGGAGTAGTATACATGGTAATTAAGGTTGAGCCAAGACCAAAACTTTCGAGATTTAAGTTTGTTGGAGTAAACAAAAGAGAAGCAGATAAAATACGTGAAGAGATTAGTTTGTTTTCTGGAAAGACAATTACTGAAAATTTAGTTTTTGAAACAGAAAATAAAATCAAAGGATATTTTAGAGAAAAAGGGCACTACTCTGTAAAAGCTGCAATTACACGTTCGAATGATTCGTTAATGATTAATTCGGAAATTTTTATCGTTAATGTAGACAAGGGACCTAAAGTTAAAATTGGTAAATTGAATTTTATTGGTAACGAATCAATTCCAACTTGGAAGCTTCGAATGGCAATGAAAGACACCAAGCAAAAGGCTTTTTGGAGATTTTTCAAGCGCTCTAAGTTTTCTGAAGCTGCCTATAAAAGAGATAAGGCCGCAATGTTAGGTAAATTCAGTTCAAAAGGACTACGTGATGTTGAAATTAAACGCGACACCATGTATATGGCTAATAAGAGAAACTTAATTATCAATATGTATATTGATGAAGGAGAAAAGTACTACTTCGGCGATATTGAGTGGATTGGTAATGCAAAATTCCGTTCTTCATTCTTGGATACAGTTGTAGGAATTAAACGTGGCGATTTGTATAATAAAGCCCTCTTCGATGAACGTTTATTTATGAGTCAGGATGGCCGTGATGTTACTTCATTGTATATGGATAGGGGCTACTTGTTCTTCCAATTAATTCCTGTTGAAACAAATGTGGTGAATAATCACATCAATTACCAAATGCGAATTATTGAGGGAAAAGAAGCTCGTGTTAAGCGTATTATTATTAAGGGGAATACAAAAACGAATGATCACGTAATTCGACGTGAAATTAGGACTAAGCCGGGTGATTTGTTCAGTAGAAATGATATTATTCGAACTCAAAGAGAATTATCTCAATTAGGTTACTTCAACGATCAGGCGTTCCAAATTAATCCAATTCCAAATCCACAAGATGGAACAGTAGATATTGAATATGTTGTTGAAGAAAAATCTTCTGATCAAATTGAATTATCTGGTGGTTACGGTGGAACTGGTGTTAATGGTAGAGGAAGTATTATTGGGACATTAGGATTAACGTTCAACAATTTTAGTACACGAAACATATTTAAAGCAAATTCTTGGACGCCACTTCCTGGAGGTGATGGACAAAAATTACAAATTCGTGCACAAACGAGCGGACGTTATTACCAAGGATATAACTTCTCATTTACGGAGCCATGGTTAGGTGGTAAAAAACCAAATTCATTGTCGTTTTGGTTGAATCATACAGCGCAAGGAAATGGTTATTTACGTTCAAATGAAAAATATGCTGGGCTTTCAATAACTGGTATTGGACTTGGATTTGGTCGTCGCAAGAAATGGCCAGACGACTGGTTTCAAGCTTATTATGAGCTGAGTTATCAGTATTATGATGTAGTTGATGATTCGCGATTTGGTATCTTTACGAATGGTTACGCGAACGATATTGCATTTAAATATGTATTACAAAGAAGCTCGGTAAGTGCTCCGATTTATCCTCAAAATGGATCAAATATTAAGTTTACTGCCAAGGCAACATTGCCTTATTCATCTTTTGATGGTATAGATGATTATACGCCATTGACAAATCAAGAACGGTATAAGTATCTAGAATACTACAAACTGAAATTAACAGGTGAGTGGTTCTTCCCATTAACTCCAGATAAAAAATTGGTATTGATGCCACGTTTTGGATTTGGTATTCTCGGAGCTTATTCGAAATCTAAAGGTGTAACTCCTTTTGAGCGATTTACATTAGGAGGAAGTGGATTAACGGGTGTTAACCAAATTGGTGGACGTGAAGTAATTGCCTTGAGAGGATATGAAGATAATTCATTGAATTCATCTGCTGGTGATGCTATCATTGCAAAATATACCTTGGAGTTACGTTATCCAATTTCATTAAATCCTTCTGCAACGTTCTACGGATTAATTTTTGCTGAGGCAGGAAATACCTTCCCTACATTTGAGGAGTTTAATCCATTTAATGTTAAGAGATCATTAGGTGTTGGAATACGTGTGTTCTTGCCGATGTTTGGTATGTTAGGATTGGATTACGGGTTCGGATTCGACAAATTAGATTATTGGTCAACAGGTTATCAAGGTGCTTCAGATCAATCAATTCAATCGAAAGGATACTATCCTAAGTTGAATTTCACAATAGGAATGAATCTCGGAGAATTATAATCACAGCGATTCAAAATAAAAGTATTATTTTCGTCGTTGGTAACAAAAAATTGAAATATGAAACCACTTGTATTGATAGCATTTTTACTTTTTGGCACAGGTTTTGTCATGAGTCAAAAGTACGCTTACATTGATTCGGATTATATTCTAAAAAATGTACCAGCCTATACAGAAGCAAAAGAGAAGTTGGATAAGTTGGCAGATCGTTGGACCAAAGAAATTGAACAACGTTATGAAATATTAACTCAGAAGAAGGATAATTTTGCCCGTGAGGAGGTTCTTTTACCAAAAGAGGAAAAGAAGAAAAGAGAAGAAGAAATTGCGCAACTTGAATTGGAAGCGATGCAAATGCAAAAATTGAGATTTGGTGTTAATGGAGATTACTTTCAAAAACGTCAAGAATTGATTAAACCAATTCAAGATGAAGTTTACGATGCCATGCAAAAAGTAGCTTCTAAACGTAGTTATAGTTTTGTATTTGATAAAGCTAACCAAAGCAATTTGGTGTATGCAGATAGTAAGTATGATATAAGCAGTAGTGTTTTAAAAGAAATGGGACTTTCTGCAGATTAAAAGTAAAAACAACAAAAACAGAAAAATGAAAAAAGTATTATTAGCCCTTGTATTGATTTTTAGCGTTACTTCTTTGATGGCACAATCAAAAGTAGGTCACGTGAATTCACAAAAATTATTAGATACACTTCCATCTCGTAAAGTTGCGATTCAGAAGTTGCAAGATTTCGAAAGAAGCGGAGTTACTGAACTTCAGGAAATGGAGGCAGATTTTAATAAAGCTGTGGCTAAATATCAAGCTGAATTGCCGAACATGTCACCGGTAATCGCAAAAATTGAAGAAGAAAAGTTAATGAAAAAGCAACAAGCTTTACAAGACAGGGAAACGTCATTAAATAATGAAATGCAAGCATATTCGCAAGAATTGAATGCACCGATTCTTTCACGTGTTCAAAAAGCGGTGTCGATTGTAGCCGAGCGCTTAAAGTTGAATTATGTAATTGATGAAAGTGTTACATTGTATTACAGTGGAGGAACGGATATTACAGCGGACGTTGTAAAAGAACTCTTGATTCTAGATAAATAGTTTAAATTATAATATTGAAAGGGGAGCCACTTTGGTTCCCCTTTTTTTGTAGATTTGAATTATGGGACCAATAGGTATTTTTGATTCTGGATATGGAGGTTTAACAATCTTGCAGGACATTCGACAACGCCTGCCACAATACGACTATTTGTATTTGGGAGATAACGCTCGTGCGCCATACGGTCCTCGCTCTTTTGATGTAGTATATGAATATACGCTTGAAGCTGTTCAAGAATTGTTTGGTCGTGGTTGTGAGTTGGTCATTTTGGCTTGTAATACTGCCTCTGCTAAGGCCCTAAGAAATATCCAACAGAATGATTTACCCAATATTGACCCAGAAAAACGTGTATTAGGAGTGATTCGTCCGAGCGCGGAAATTATTGGTCAATACTCCGAGACAAATACCATTGGAGTACTTGCTACCCAGGGTACTGTAAATTCACAATCATATATTCTAGAAATTGCAAAATTTTCTCCGCAGTGCAAAGTCTATCAGCATGCATGTCCATTATGGGTTCCACTTATTGAGAATAACAATCACGAATCAAATGTTGGAAGAGAATTTATAAAGGAGGACGTTGATAAATTGATGGCTATGAATTCACGGATTGATACGATTGTTTTAGGCTGTACGCATTATCCCGTACTTAAAGAATACATCGAAAGCATTGTTCCAGAAGGAGTGAAGGTTATATCTCAAGGTTCAATTGTTGCGGATAGTTTAGCTGATTATCTACTTCGCCATCCCTGGATGGATTCAAAGTGCACGAAAAATAGTACTGTACAATTTTTGACAACGGAAAGCGTTGAGGAGTTTAATCAAAATGCAAATAATTATATTGATGTTGAAGTCAAAGCGAGCCATATTCATCTCGGTTAGCTATAGATTAATACTTTGGTAAACTCGTTTTTCAGGTGTTATTTACTCATCTTACTTTCCATTGTCCATCGCATCAAAAACGCTCGTTGCTTGGCCATTTCTGCTTTTTCTCCTCGAAATAAACTGTCCGTCGTTTCGTTAAAAAGTGAAATCCATCGATCAAAATGCTCTGCTTTTAGTTTCATATGTTGATGCACTTTGGTAACGTCCGTGGTGTATCCAGCCTCATCCAATAATACAAAGGACCAGAAATGAATCATTTTAGGTAAATGTTTATTGAAATCAATGTGTTTAAAAAATGGACCAATTAACTCATCTTTTAATACCTTATCGTAGAATGTATTGATTAATAATTCAATGTCCGTTTTTGTTTCAATGTCCCGTTTCATAACTCAAAAGTAAGACTTCCTATTAATATTAGGGGACTTTGATTATCTTGGTAGTAGATTTTCTGAGAAGTCACATTATATTTGAGAAGTTGTATGAGTAAGAAAAGAAAAAAATTAGGAATGTCTCCAGGAAGTATTGTTTACACTGGAAAAAGAGGAGTAGAAAAAGTATTTATTCATACAAGTACTTACAATAAAGAATTCATTGACGAAACAGTTCAGAATAATAAGGAGAAAATCATTTTGGACGCTTCAGAATCTGGAAAAATTAAGTGGATTGATATTCGTGGAGTTCATGATGCAGAGTTAATTGAATTAATTGGTAAGCAATTTGATGTTCATGGATTAATATTAGAAGATATTGCAAATATTGATCAACGGCCAAAATATGATGAGTTTGAGAATGGCAATTTCTTCGTGATGAAGGCGTTAACGTTCAATCATGAAAAGCAAGAGATTGAATCGGAACAAGTATCATTGTTTTTTAGAGATGGATTAATTATTTCCTTTCAAGAAGCTGAAACTGATTTATTTAATTCCGTTCGAGACCGCCTAATGACTGGTAATGGTAGAATTCGCCAACGTGGATCGGACTATTTGGCGTATGCATTGATTGACACTTTGGTCGATAACTATTATTTGTTATTGGATGATATTGAATTGAATATTGATCTTTTAGAAGAACGAATAATTCATAATCCTGATAAATCAATAAAAACAAATATTCATCATTTAAAAAAGGAGTTGTTGGTTTCAAGAAAGTCAATTTCACCGCTCAGAGAAGCTATATCAAGGTTTTCAAAATCGGAGAGTAAATATATTAATGATGAATCTAAGTTGTTTATTCGCGATTTATATGACCATACGGTACAAGTTTTAGATATGGTCGAATCATACCGAGATACGATAAATGGATTACAGGATTTATACTTGTCAGAAATTAGCTTCAAGATGAATCAGGTAATGCAGATATTGACTATTATTTCTGTTATTTTTGTCCCGCTTACCTTTTTAGCTGGAATTTATGGAATGAATTTCGACGTGCTGCCTGAGCTCCATTGGAAATATGGTTATATGTATTTTTGGATTTTTAGTGTTACCATTTTAATATTATTATTGTGGTATTTTAGACGAAAAAAGTGGTTGTAATTCCACCATGCTCGATATTAATTAGAATAAATGTTATTAGATCTCTTTAAAATAAAATCTGCAACTGATCCTAAAGTTTCTGTCATCAAGGCAATTTCATGGAGAATTATTGGGACAATTGATACGATTGTCATTTCCTATTTGTTCACTGGTCAGGTGAAGATTGCACTTAGTATAGGCGGTTTTGAGGTGATTACTAAAATGGCATTATATTTTTTACATGAACGAGCATGGGTTAATATTTTAAAGCGAAAATATTAACCTTTTACTATTAAGGACATAATCAGAGAACCATGATTTCTAAAAAAACTAAATATGGATTAAAGGCGCTCAGTTATCTTGCCAAGCAAGAGCCGAATATTCCAGTTTCTATTTTAGAAATCGCAACAACACAAAACATATCTCAGAAATTTCTAGAAGCCATTCTGCTCGATTTGAAAAAACGTGGTTTTTTAGGTTCTAAAAAGGGGAAAGGAGGTGGATATTATCTACTAAAACCGGCGAAAGAAATATCAGTTGCAGCAGTATTTAGAGTCTTAGAAGGGCCAATTGCTTGGTTGCCTTGTGTCAGTCTGAACTATTATGAAAAGTGCAACGACTGTACAAGCGAGGAGACGTGTGACTTGAATAGAATGATGGTTCAGGTCAGAGACAATATACTAGCGGTAGTCGAAAATAAATCAATTGCGGATATTTAAATATTAATTCTTAACTAATTAAAAATGAAATCAATCTATGTTGTCGTATTTTCTTTAATGGTTATTTCATTTAACTGTTGGTCTCAGAATCAAAAAATATCGGTTAAAAAGGACTTGGTTAGTCTAAATGAAACGCCAGTATTTAAAATGACATCAACTACCTATCCTGATGCCTATACTGTCTCCAATTTGGAAGGTGTAAAACTAATTTATTTCAATGCATATTTCTATAATAGTCCGAGCCAAGTCACATCTGCTAATTCGAATGGTAGAATTGGTTATTTTGATGTTACATTTTTCAATGAAAGTATGGATAAATGCGAAATTCGCATTGTTGGGACAAAGAAGGCATTGGCTGAACAAATCATTTCAGAAGGGTTAATTAAAGAAGGAAAACTTGATGATATTGCTGTAATTCAATTCTGTAGAATTAATGGAATGAAATTTTCTGAAGAACAGAAAGGAACTACAATTATCATAAATCAACATTAAGCCATTATTATCAATAAATAGAAAGAAAAAATAAAATTTACCACATTATTACCCTACTAATCCGATAGGATAATTATATTTGTATTTTATTTTATAGAATATGATCATTGATGCAATCAAATTTAGAGAATCGAGTGACAATAAGATATCGCTGTTTAAAACAGTGTCATGGCGTATTATAGGGACTTTGGACACGATGTTTATTTCATATTTATTGACCAATAAATTAGACATTGCTTTAAGTATAGGAGGAATCGAAATTGTAACTAAGATGATATTGTATTATCTTCACGAAAGGGCTTGGTTCAAATTATTAAAAAGATAATGGATTTAACGAAAATAAACGCAGAATTAAGAGATAAACATCCTTCGGAAATTGTTCGGTGGGCTTTATCTGTGGCTAAAAAATCTGTCTTAACAACAAATTTTAGTCCTTATGAAGCGACAATTTTACATTTAGTTTCACAACAAAAAAAGGATGTTGATGTTATTTGGTGTGATAGTGGATACAATACAACAGCGACATATTTGCATGCCGAAAGAACGATTAAACAGCTTGGATTAAATATCGACCTGTTCGTCCCTCAGCAAACTGTTGCGTATCGGAATGTCAAAATGGGAATTCCTGAAATTGACACACCTGAGCACGACGAGTTTACAAGACAAGTAAAATTGGAACCATTTTCAAGGGCAATGCAAAAGCATAAACCTGATGTATGGTTTACAAACTTAAGAAAAGATCAAACTGCCTTTCGAGCTGAACTGGACATTGTAACGCAAGGAAATGGAAATATTAAAATTGCACCGTTTTTTTATTGGTCAAGTGAAGAATTGAACGGATATTTGAAAGAATTTAATTTGGAATCGGAAGATAAGTATTACGACCCAACAAAAGCATTAGCGAATAGAGAGTGTGGATTACACACCTAAAAGTAGAAGGAATGAGGAATAAACACTTATACGATTTAGAAAACGAGAGTATTTATATTTTGCGAGAAGTAGCGGCGCAGTTCAAAAACCCGGCGTTGCTGTTCTCAGGAGGGAAGGATTCCATTGTAATGGCACATTTAGCAAAAAAAGCGTTTTACCCAACAAAAATACCTTTCCCATTTTTACATATAGACACAGGACATAATTTCCCAGAGACGATTGAATTTCGCGATTATTATTTAAATAAATTGGGCGCTGATTTAATTGTTCGTTATGTACAAGATGCAATCGACAACAATAAGGTACAAGAGGAAACTGGAAAATATGCAAGTAGAAATGCACTGCAAACAGTTTCTCTTTTAGATGCTATTGAGGAATTTGCTTTTGATGCATGCCTTGGCGGAGCGAGAAGAGACGAAGAAAAAAGTCGTGCAAAAGAAAGAATTTTTTCTGTACGAGATGATTTTGGTCAATGGGATTATAAAAAACAACGACCTGAACCATTTATGCAATTAAACGGAAAAATACAATTCGGAGAAAATGTTCGTGCTTTTCCAATTAGCAACTGGACAGAAGAAGATATTTGGTCTTATATTTTACAAGAAAACTTGGAATTGCCATCCATTTACTTCTCTCACACTAGAAAACTGGTTGAACGAGATGGAGCTTATTTAGCTTATTCCGATCATTTAAATATTGTTGAATCGGATAAAATTCTTGAAAAGGTTATTCGTTTTAGAACAGTAGGCGATATGACATGTACGGCAGCTTTTGTTTCTGAGGCAGACACAATTGAAAAAATATTACATGAGAATGTGGCTTCTAAACATTCTGAAAGAGGAGCGAGAATAGATGATAAAAGGAGTGAATCAGCGCTGGAAGAGCGTAAAAAAGGAGGGTATTTTTAATGGAGATAGTTAGAATTAGTACTGCAGGAAGTGTGGATGATGGGAAGAGTACATTGATCGGTAGATTATTGTACGATAACAACGCGCTGACTAAGGAGCAAGAGGAATTAGTCGTAAAGAAGACCAAGGAAAAAGGCCTTTCAGATCTTGATTTGAGCGTAATTACAGATGGATTAATCGCTGAACGCGAGCAAGGAATTACAATTGATGTAGCAAATATTTATTTCTCTACAAAAACAAGAAAATTTATCATTGCCGATAGTCCAGGACATATTGAGTATACACGAAATATGGTTACCGGAGCTTCAAACTCAAACCTATCAATTATTCTAGTTGATGCGAGAAAAGGATTATTGGAGCAAAGTCACCGCCATTTTTATATTAGCCAATTATTGGAATTGGATAACGTTATTTTCTGCGTCAATAAAATGGATTTAGTTGCCTATTCTGAAGATCAGTTTCTATCAATTGCTATAGAAATAAAAGCAATGGTGGCGAGTTTTAATCCTAATATTGAGTTTTCCATCGTTCCAATCAGTTCGTTGAAAGGGGATAATGTCGTTATCGCTTCGACTAAAATGGATTGGTACAAAGGAAAAACATTAAATGCTTTATTGCATGAGTCGAAAGATAATCGGGTTAAAGATGTCCCTTTTCGTTATGATGTGCAGCAAGTATACCATGTTCAAAATGAAAAATTTGTCGATTATCGAGGATATGCAGGTCGAGTAATAAGCGGTATTGTGAATGTGGGCGACAAAATTGTCTCTATTCCTTCCAATAAATTGAGCACTGTGAAGGAAATTCGCCGATACGAGGATGTTTTGGTTTCCGCAGAAGCGGGTGATAGTGTTACAATCTTGTTGTCGGATGAAATTGACATTAGTAGAGGCAGTTTATTGGTGAAAGAAGGTGAGGTTCCAGAATCGAAAAATGTGCTAAGTTGCACATTGGTTTGGATGGATGATAAACCTGCTCTCTTGAATTCTAAATATCTTTTAAAATCAGGCTCAAGGCAGTTCCCAGTAAAAATAAGCGAAATTGATTTTACAATTGACCCAATAAAATTAGTCGAACTAAAAGACTCAGAATCAATAAAATTAAACGATATTTGTAGCGTTAAGCTTAGGTTAAGTCAGTTTGCTTTCCTTGATTCGTTTAAGGAAAACAGGCAAAATGGCATCTTCATTTTAATAGATGAACAAAGTAACAATACTGTTGCACTGGGAATCGTAAAATGATTAACTGAAGGTTCATTTTATTTTTTTGGTTAGGTTAAAAAATAAAATTGCGAAGGCTCTCACATTGTGAGGGCTTTTGTATTTTATACAACCAATAATCCAGCCTCCCTCAATTGATTAATAGGTTTTGAATACCAAAACAATTCAAAATCATCGAACTTTGATTCAAAATCAGTTTTTAAATCAGAAATTGTTGGATTTTGTAATGAATAGACGGACATTTTTTCCAATTGATTAAAAAACCATTCTCCTTGATTTTTGTCTAATCTAATTTCGATACACTCGCGTTTATCATGAACGGTAATTTGAATCATTTCCCAGGATTCACCGCGTTTAGATTTTGTGTATGTTGAAGCTAACGGTGTGCGTCCTAACCAAAGTGGTTTTGAACTTGATTTCGCCAAAATTAATCCTTCAGAATCAATGCACTTTTCAATGAAATTCGGTTGAATTGTTGTTCTTGGAGTTTTAAAATCAAACCATTCATTCAAGGGTATGTCAAACCCGACTCCGTGCATAAAATTGAACAAGGATTTTTTTAATCCGTAGCTAAATTTTGAATGGTCAATTCCCGTTTTGTCCTTGAATTGAATGTCGTTGTTGGCAAACGTAATCGTTTTATAATCTGGTTGAATTCCAAATTCTTCCGGTCTTTCACCAATTGGACTATGAGTTGTAAGTGCAAATTGATGCCAAAAGCCAGATTGTACAATTCCAATTTCAAACAATTGACGCACCATTTCTAAACTATCAACCGTTTCTTGAATTGTCTGAGATGGATAACCGTACATCAAATAGGAATGTACCATTATTCCTGATTCAGTTAAATTGCGTGTAACACGAGCTACTTGTTCTACAGTGATGCCTTTATCTATAAGTTTCAACAATCGATCTGATGCCACTTCTAATCCACCCGATACGGCAATGCAACCTGATTTGGACAAAAGAATGGATAAATCGCGTGTGAAACTTTTTTCGAATCGAATATTTGTCCACCACGTAACAGTCAATTTTCTGCGAATAATTTCAATGGCAAGCGATCGCATTAATGCTGGAGGAGCTGCTTCATCTACAAAATGAAATCCACGTTCGCCCGTTTGCGCAATCATTTCTTCCATTCGATCAACCAAGGTTTTCGCGGCAATTGGCTCGTACAATTTAATGTAATCGAGAGATACATCACAAAAAGTACATTTTCCCCAGTAGCACCCGTGCGCCATTGTTAATTTATTCCATCTGCCATCGCTCCATAAACTGTGCATTGGATTAGCAATTTGAATGACAGAAATGTAATTGTCTAATGGCAAATCTGAATAATCTGGTGTTCCTACATATGCTTGTTTGTAGTCCGATTTTTCACTCGAATTAGAATAAACGACAGTTTTGTTTTCTAAATGATATGTTCTCTTAAAATCAAATGATTTCGGGCATTTCTGATTAATGTATTGGTATACGAGTTCAATTGGTAATTCACCATCATCTAACGTTATAAAATCTATAAATTCGAACACACGCACATCCGATAACGAACGTAATTCAGTATTTGGAAATCCACCTCCCATACAAATTTTAATGGCAGGAAAATATTGTTTAATGTATTGCGCACTCCTAAAAGCGCTGTATAAATTCCCCGGAAATGGAACAGAAAAACAGACCAGTTTAGGCGATGTTTCTGCAAGTGTTTTAGCTAATAAATCAAGAGTGATAGAATCAATAAATGTCGGTTCTTCATTCAATGTGGAATAGATTTCATCAAAAGAATTTGCACTCATTCCTAAGCGCTCGGCATAGCGACTGAATCCGAAATTTTCATCAATACATTCTGTAATAAAATCTGATAAATCTTCTAAATATAAAGTTGCAAGATGTTTGGCTTTATCCTGAATTCCCATGTTACCAAACGCCCATTCTAAATCGTCTAATTCATCAAATTTTGAAGCTTGTGGAAGAAAGTTTTCAGTGCAAATTTGTCGCGCAAGTGTTTGGTTTTTTTCTTGTAGAAAGAGTATTACACTTTCAATTGTATCTAAATAATCATTCCTAAGAGAATAAATTCGTTCAGAATTTTCAGATTGAATAGAGTTGTTTTTAGCAGCTAATTCAAAAATTTCAAATAAACGTTGAGGTGTAAATAATTCTAATAACACCTCAATACCCAAATCCATTTGAAATGAAGTAATGTTTTTCGTGTTCAAAAATCCTTTCAAATAGGAAGTAGCCGGATACGGTGTATTAAGCTGGGTAAATGGCGGAGTGATGAGAACTATTTCCTTCAAAGAGTGAATTATTTTAAATGCAGATGTAAAGTTACTTCAAAAAACAAAAGGACTTAATCCGTAGGTTGGTTATTCGTTCTAAACTCAATCAAGAATGACTTTTATCGTTTCAGTTTTTTCGGATGTTTTTATCTTAAGAAAGTACATTCCTTTTGGTTCTTCATTTAGATCAATCACTTTAGTGTTCTCAGTTTCACTAATATTGTCTATGGTTCTAATTATTCTACCTGTTGCTGATGTAATTTCGATGGAAGAAAATTGAGAGAAATCGCCTTTCAAGAAAAACTCCCCGTGAGTAGGGTTTGGATATAGTTTAACAAATGAATTTTTATCGTTATCTGAAACATCAGCTAATGCGCAATCAATTTCACTTCCCAAGACTTCAGATAGAATTCCGTTGCTCACAGTCCAGTCTTCCCATGTTCCTCCACTTCCTGTTTTCCAATCACTCAAATCAAAAGTATTAGCACCATTATTTGTTCCGTTTACTTTGTAAGCTTTTATCGCCGTTTGCCATTCAAGAGGATTTCCTGGACTGCAATTTTCGGGAGTGACATCTGAAAATTCACAATTCGTTTGTAAGAAGTAAGCGGTTTCAGGATAGTTGGGGTAATCTCCAAAAACTCGCGCTAAACCATTTTCATCTATACAAACCGCTGTATATTCATTACACGCAATTCCTTTTCCAGTAACACCGTAATCGGTTAGTATGCGCGCTAAAAAGGCAACATGTCTTCCTTTTCTATCAGGATTATCATAATGAGTATCAGTGATGACGTTCTGTAAATAGTCAATGTTTAAAAATTCGGCAGAATCAACTGTCACGTTACTGTTATATGGATTATTTAATGCTGTTGCAGAAGTGACAGTTCCTATGCTAGCAGAAAAGTAATAGTTTCCGAGAATTGCCATTCCTGCGCTAGTCCCTCCGATTACAATGTTTCTGTTTTCTAATGCATCATTTATTAAACTATCTATTGGAGAATTCCGCCAATATGAAATATAGCTCCATTGATCGCCACCAGCGAACCAAATGGCTTCCGCGTTTTTGATTTTGTTGTGAATGTATGTTTCGTTTGCAGCACTCCCGTCATTAAAAACAATGGTTTCAACCGAATTTAGCGTGATTCCTAAATCTGTATACATATAGTCATTGTAACCATCTGATCCACTTGCTCTAAGCACTAAAACATCTCCACCATTGGCACGCTGAAGAAACCATTTCATCGCTTCATCGTGTTCTGTGGCTCCCCCCATCATGCACGTTCCACCTTGTGGATTACTAATTAAATCTGATGAGTTTCCAACAAAATAAGATGTATAGGATTGGGCAAAAAGACACAGTTGTATGGTTAATAAGGCGGGAATAAGTAAGTATTTCATAGTATAGATTTCTTTGTATCTTGCTCAAGATACTTGATTTTAATTAAACTTCAATAGTTTTATTTTAACGCTGACAAGTATTTGAAAACTTGTGCATTTAACCTTCCTTAAACCAACTTGCGTATTTCTTATAGTTGTTGGCGATACGCATCACTTCACCTTCAAATAATTCGGGTGAAATGTTCTTTACTTTCTTCGCTGGAACACCCGCCCATATTTCACCTTTACCCACTTTTGTGCCTTCTAATAGAACTGCTCCAGCTGCAATTATTGAACCTGATTCGATGTAACAGTCGTCCATTACGATGGAACCCATTCCGATAAGTACGTTGTCTTCAACCGCACAGCCATGAACTAAGGCATTGTGGCCGATTGAAACGTTATTTCCAAGAATTGTTTTTGTCTTTTCGTAGGTGCAATGAATTACAGCGCCATCTTGAACATTGACTTTGTTTCCCATAACGATAGAATTAACATCACCGCGAATAACAGCACTGAACCAAACGGAACAATCGTCTCCCATTTTTACATCACCTACAATTGTTGCGTTTTCAGCAAACCAACAATCTTTTCCGAATTCAGGAGTATTACCTCGACATGATTTTATTAGTGCCATTCTTTATTTTTTTTGTACATCAAAATTACAAAATTCAACCGAGGTACTTTGAAGCTTCCCTTTTAGCCAATCCCGATAGTTTATTTTCAGCCATAAAATCGCGCACTGCTTGAGGGTCGTATTTTGAATATTGGCGTAAGCTCCATCCAATGGCTTTTTGAATGAAAAACTCATTATTTGATTGAAATTTGCGAATTAGATTTGTGAGTAACTCAAAATCTACACCTTTTTTGTATTTCAGTTGGAAAATTAGACAAGAACGCATCAGCCAAATATTACCTGAATTGCTCCATTTATTAATAGTGATTTTTTGCTGCTCAGGAAAATATTTGAAATAAACTCCAAGTGCATTTGAGGCAATAGTATCGACGGAATCCCACCATGATTTCGTTATAATTAAGTATTCTAGTCGATCTATATCAGATGCAACAAAATCCGCTGTTTTGAATTTATTTAATAAGTCCATAGCCGCTAACTGATATTCTCGCTCATCCATTTCCCAAAGTGCTGAGATTAATTTTAAGCGATCTGCGGGGCAATAACTCCTATGGATTTCATCCAAAATTGGCTTTTGAATTTGCTTTCTTTCTGGAGCTCGAATGCCAAAGAAACGAAAATGATTCTTCATGTAATCTTCCATTTGCTTTGAATAGAAAGTATTTTTTGAAGATTCAAATTCAATTTTTAGTAATGCGATTAATTCAGTTGTCTCCATAAAAAAAATCCCGACCAACACATGTTAATCGGGACTAAGTTAATTAATTCTTGCTTTCGATTTATACACCAACTTGATCAACTGCTTCAAGCGAATGATTATCTTTTAACGTAATGTCCAAATCTTTAATGATTCCATTATTGATTCCATACACCCAACCGTGCAAATGAATGTCTTGCTTTCTTGCCCAAGCATTTTGAATGATAGAAGTTTTTGCTAAATCTTGAACTTGCTCATACACATTCAATTCAACAAAACGGTCAAAACGTTCTTGTTCGTTTGAAATAGCATCTAATTCTTTTTTATGAAAGCGATAGACATCTTTTATATGGCGAATCCAGTTATCGATAATTCCTACTTGCTTATTGGTCATCGCTGTTTGGACTCCCCCACATCCGTAATGTCCACATACAATAACGTGCTTTACTTTTAAAACGTTTACCGCATAATCCAACACGCTCAACATATTGATATCAGAGTGTATCACCATATTCGCGATATTTCGATGAACAAAAACTTCTCCTGGTTTCGCACCAATAATTTGATTTGCCGGAACGCGACTATCCGCGCAACCAATCCATAATACAGGTGGCTGTTGACCCTGAGCTAAAGTATCAAAATAATTGGGGTCTTGCTCCAAGGTATCCGCTACCCATGCCTTGTTGTTATCTAAAAGTGATTTATAATAATTTTCCATTTTTTTATTTCTTAAGTATTTGCTTCATTTTCTATGTCAAATGACATATTTAACATACAGTTATTAAATTCATTGAAAGCATTATTTTCATGTACTAAATTAGGAATTAGATTTAGTTGTATCAATTGATTTTTTGACTTTTCAGATAAACCTACTAAGTTGCATCGAATGTTTTTCGATTTCAAAAGAGTTAAGCCTGCTTTAAAGTCATCGAATACTTGACTGTTAAAAACATCAATATTTCCAATTTTCAACACAACAATTTGTGTTTTTGGAAGAGATTCTAAAAGTGAATTTAATGTTTTAAGAATCTCATTATTTTTTAATTCTAGAATAATGATTTGGTCTTCTAAGCTTTTTGGAAACTCAATCAATTTTGCCCAATTTTCTGTTGATTTGACTTCTTTCCAGGTCATAAATTTGGAAGTTGAACCGACAGAACCTTCATCACTCATTACAGGAATGTTTATCAATCTGCAATTAACGTTTTTTTCTTTTGCTCCAAATTGATTGAATTCATGAATTAATTCTAGCACATCAAAGTCGATTGTTTTGGATTTTGTACCATCAATTATTAAATTTGATCCGTCTTGAATATTGGAAAACACATTAACAAAACCAGCTTTATTTAAAAAAGACACTTCCTCTGAAAGAGTCAGTACTGTTTCAATTTTCCCGTCTTTGTCACTCTCCATCTCAATAAAATTATTGTGATAATTTTTCTTTAAAATGAAGAAAATAGCGAAAGCAATACCAATGCCAATTCCCATTAACAAATCCGTTAAAAGTACACCAATAATTGTCGCGCAGAATGGTAAGAATTGATCCCAACCTTGCTTGTACAATTGTTGAAACAGTTTGACTTTAGCCAATTTGTAACCAATCATAATTAGGATGGCAGCAAGCGATGCTAAAGGAATTAGATTTAAAATATGCGGAATAAAAATCACCGTTATCATCAGTAATGCACCATGTACTATTGCGGACACTTTTGATTTCGCTCCAGCGTTTATATTTGCAGAACTTCTAACAATTACTTGCGTTATTGGTAATCCACCGATCAAACCTGAAATTATATTTCCAACCCCTTGTGCTTTCAGTTCTCGGTTCGTTGGTGTCATGTATTTCTCTGGATCTAGTTTGTCAGTTGCTTCGACACTCAAAAGTGTTTCTAAACTACCAATCAAAGCAATCGTTATGGCGATAACGTAGATGTTTGGATTAGTTAGAAAACTGAAATCTGGAAAACTTAAGAAACCAATGAATTCATTAAAATTGGCTGCTCTCGGAAGACTTACTAAATGCTCTCCTTCGAGTGTCCAAGTTGATTCTGATAGTTTAAATCCTAAATTAATTCCAATTCCAACAAGAACAACAATTAGCGCGGCTGGTATAAATTGAAATAACTTGATTTTTTTAATAAACTTTCGTTCAAAAAGAATCATTATGGCGATTGAAATTACCGCTATTAAAATAGCAGACCCATTCAATGATCCCATCGCATACATTAGTTCAGAAAAGGTATTGTGACCATCTGCTTGAATGAATGCCTCATCACCGAAGAAATCTTTATCATAACCTACAGCGTGAGGAATTTCCTTTAAGATTAAAGTAATTCCAATTGCAGCTAGCATTCCTTTAATTACCGAGGAAGGGAAATAGTTACCAATAATTCCAAGACCTGCAAAACCAGCAACTAATTGTATTATTCCGGCAATTACTACGGCTACCAAAAAGGCTTCAAAACTTCCTAGCGTCACTATTGCTGCTAGCACTATTGTGATTAATCCTGCTGCTGGACCAGAAACTCCAGCTCTACTTCCGCTGAGTGTTCCTACGACAATTCCTCCAATAATTCCGGCAATAATTCCAGAAAAAACATTGGGCATTCCGTTCATTCCCTCAATGTTTGTAGAAGCCAATCCTACACCTAAACACAACGGTAAAGCGACTAAAAAAACAACTAAACTAGACGGCAAGTCGCTCCGCCAGTTGGCAATAAAATTTTTCATTTTAAATGTGATAAAGTAAATAATTGATTGTGAATTCAATATTTACATCACATCAGGAGGGGAGAAATGGGTTTTTAAGCAAACGTCTTCGTAATTATTATTAACATCCATTACGCCAAAAGCATTTGACTGTTGAATGGAAATCAATCTAAAAGATACGTCGTTATTGCAGAAAAGAACTTCTAAGGAATCTACTGTTTCGTTCAGGTTTCCTTCTTCCTCTTCTTCTATTGAAATTGAAACTTGAAAATCTGCATCCTGCCACAAATGATAAGTCGATAGTACTGCAATCGAACTAAGGAAAATCAATAATAACGAAATGGCTATAGATTTCATAGAAAACAAAAATAGTCCTTTAAGATATAAAAATATGGACAATTAGTGTTAATCTTTCCCAATGATTGTATTAAGAAATAACGTTTAATTCTTTACCAACCTTAATAAATGCAGCAATTGCCTTATCCAAATCAGCTTTGGTATGCGCGGCTGAAATCTGCGTTCGAATTCTAGCAGCTCCTTTTGCGACAACGGGATAAAAGAATCCAATTGCATAGACACCTTCCTTCAATAATAAATTAGCGAATTGTTGAGATAAAGCTGCATCGTACAGCATAATAGGAACGATTGGTGAATCACCCGGTTTGATGTCAAATCCAGCTGCAATTATTCGTTCTTTAAAGTATTTTGTATTTTCTTCTAACTTATCGCGTAATGCAGTATTTGCAATGAGAATGTCAAAGACTTTATTTGATGCGCCAACAATAGAAGGTGCTAAAGAGTTTGAGAATAAATATGGACGAGAACGTTGACGAAGCATATCTATTATTTCTTTCTTTCCAGTTGTGTATCCTCCCATTGCGCCGCCTAGTGCTTTACCAAGTGTTCCAGTAATAATATCAACGCGATCTAAAACACCACAATGTTCTGGCACTCCACGACCTGTTTTACCGATAAATCCTGCTGAATGACATTCATCCGTCATAACAAGTGCATCATATTTATCCGCTAAATCACAAATTTGATCCATTTTTGCAATGTCACCGTCCATTGAGAAAACACCATCTGTAACAATTACTCTAAATCGTTGATCTTGCGCTTTTTTCAATTGCTCTTCCAAATCATTCATGTCAGAATGCTTGTACCGATATCGTGCTGCTTTGCATAAGCGAATTCCATCTATAATAGAAGCATGATTCAATTCATCAGAAATGATTGCATCCTCTTCCCCAAAAAGTGGTTCAAAAACCCCACCATTTGCATCAAAAGCAGCTGCATATAAGATGGTATCTTCAGTACCGTAGAATTTGGCAATTTTTGCTTCTAATTCTTTATGAATATCTTGCGTACCACAGATAAAACGAACGGATGACATTCCGAAACCATGCGTATCCAAAGCATCTTTTGCGGCTTGAATTACTTCCGGGTGCGATGAAAGTCCCAAGTAATTGTTTGCGCACATGATGACAACATCTTCTCCTGTGCTTACGTGAACGTTTGCTCCTTGCGGAGTTGTAATAATACGCTCTCGTTTATAAATTCCTGCTTCTTCAATTGACTTTAATTCCGTTTGAAGAAAGTCTTTCATTTTTCCGTACATACGCTAAGATTTTGAACAAAGATAAGATTTGGAAATACAACCGTCAAGGGTTTGATTAAATCCTCACGTTAAAAATTCCATTTTAAATTTCGATTGTCTAAAACGGCAAAGGATATTTTAAAATCTGCGCGAGGCTTGGTGTGATTACTATCAGAAAGAGTTCCATAAATACCGACTCTTAATAATCGTTTTGAAAATTTAAAATTACGTTCAAGTCCAACTAAAGCTTCATAATGCAACCAGTCGCGTTCTGGAACGTAAAGAATTCCAGCACCCAACACTAGACCAATTCGGGTTTTTTTCATGAATGGAATTTTATTAATCATTGCTCCATTATCATGATGCACAAAATGGGCTTCTCCGTAAAGTTTTTGAGTGGGTAGAGTAGAATCTAACCCTTGAAATGAATACAGCGGATTTGAAAACCAAAGAGGGTCGCTTCTTCTTTGGAATTTTTGATCGGCATCGCGTACGGTTTTATTGTTTAAAAATTGTCCGCCTTTAATGTGATAGCTGGATGTTCCTATTGTTCCTATTTTAAACGTATGTAAAATACCTGCAGCCATGTAATCATGGTTTACATCGCTACCAAACAATTTCGGAATGCCTTTTTCATAATAGAGATAAAATGTTGGCCATTTAGAACCTAAAACAACTTTACGTTTTGGTTCACGCATGAATTTTTGGTTTGGGGTGTAACTTAAGGTTGCTTCGAAAATGGATGCTTGATAACTTTCAAATTCCGTTGGATCATTGTTAGGTAGAAAGTCATCGGTATTCAAAAATTTATACCCTTTGATACTTCTTCGTTCAGTGAATGAGTACTCGGCATCAAGATAAAGGCCATTTAGCAATTCATAATCATTACCGAATGTTATGTTTGTTACTTCAATAAAGTTATCTCGCTTATATATTTGAGTAATGGCGTCGTAACCTCTTATGGCATCGAAATCGTGAGAAAATTTAAGATGTGCTGTACCAAAGTGATAAGGGTCGTACCTAAAATGCAATCCCATGCTTCCTTTGATATCTGCATTCAAAACCCCAATTGAGGCTTCGTAGTCACTGTCAAAAGTTTGTTCGTTGTTCCATTTTTTGAAGTAGGAAAAGCTTGGCGCAATTCGCGGCCCAGCAATATAAATTGGACGTAATAGTCCAGCTACAGAACTAATTGACCATTGCGTTTTTTTTGCTCTGTTTCTGTGGTCAATTCCAAACCAAAGTACTTTTAATGCTGTTACTTTATTAAATACTTTATCAACTGAATCGAGGTATTCTGTTCTGTTTTGGTAGTCATAAATACTGTCTCTAACAGCTATATATTTTTTCTCTTCAGGAGATAATTCGCTTTTCCTTTTTTCTTTCCAATAGGTTGAATCCTTGTCATATGCAGTCTGTTCAGTAACGGAAAGTTCATTATTAAAAAATTTTGCTGGAAAACCTGGGTTGAAATTGTAATCTGAAAAATTAGTGACTGTTGTACAAGTTGATGCCTGATCTTTGTATTTCACGCCATATTCCAAAATTTGATTTGATAAAACGCAAATACTATCCCCTGGATGCTCAAACTCTTGATGAATTGAAAAGTAATCGTAGATTAATAAGTTTCCTTTTTCCATCGTCAAATCCATTTTCTGTATGAGCCATAAAGAGTCGATTACATAGATATAACCTTCCAGAGTTGTTGTCGAAATTGTACGTGGAATGATTTTTATTTTGTGAATTTTTTGTCCATTTTCTTCATATTGTTCCTCAAGTCGGTATTTATAAGATAGAATTCCAGGCCCGGAAATTGGCGAACTTACGGGGGTTTGGTGTAAATCATCCAGGTGTAATAAATTCTCAAAAAAGTTGAAATTTGATTTTACCGTTGTGGTGTAATATAAGTTTGTTTGCTTTGCCGCTCGTTCTTCGTAAGCGTTTCTAATTTCTTTAATTTCGTATCGACTTCCATAATGTCTTGTAAAATCAACCTCAATTAAGTTCATGTTACCCGCGAACTCCTCATCTTCTTTTCGTTGTTCTGCAAAGGGATCTTCAATGCCATTTGGATCTCTGTTTTCTAATTCTTCATTTTCTTTTTTCTCACGTTTTCTTTTGTCGCCTTTACTTTCAAAACGTTCTATATTTTCCGTCGCTTTTGTATAGCCCTGAACCGTATGTGGATAATTCCAAGGGTTAATTGTATCCCTTTTTTGAACGACTTTAAGCATGATGTCCCTGCCTGGATTGGTTTTTTTAGCTGATGCTTCAACATCTTCTAAGTCCATGAATTTTGTCGGAAATAACTGATAGTTTCTCTCTACTGTAGACTCGTTAATTGTCACGTAAGCTTCAGAGTTATCAAATCCTTCAGCCGTAATAACCAAAAAATATTCACCTTGTAAAAGACGCATTTCATAATAGCCATTCGCATCACAAATTGTTCTGTTTTCCGCAGCATTTTTTACGTACAATTTTGCGTACGGAATTGAAATTCCATTTTCGTCTGAAATAACACCTTTAAGTAATTGTTGCCCGCATGAATACCCTGATAAGAGTGCAAAAAACAAAGTAAGAAGTACTACAACAATTTTCATTGAATTTAAGACAGTTAACGGCACATTTTTGTTACACGATAACGGTAAAATTATCCAATCAGTTTGATTTTGACAACTAATTGTGATTAAAGCTAGTAAAGCTGGACAAACGGTTATTTATTTTCCGTTTTGTTTTGTTCTTCCAAAAATTGAAGGTGTTTTTCCATGCGTTTCATCATCCACTTGCGCGTGATGTAAGCCAAAAACGCTAGAAATGCAAAGACATAATAGAAAGCCCATTTTTTAAACCCTTCAGTGATTGAAAGGTAAGTAATTACAATGAAAATTAGGATGGCCGCAAACAACCAAAAGTAAAGCATTATTTTATTGTAAAAATTCATAGACTTTTTATTTGTAACAAAGATAAATAATTTATTGACCTCGTTTGAACTTTTAAAGACTTAAACTTTCCAGCTGTCGGCGGACAGGGATCTATTTAGAAGTATTGAATTTACCTACAGGCTGTAAAATCTTATAGGTGCTGAAGCTTTGATTTGTTTTAAGTCCCCTTCCACGGCCTTTAATTGAATTATCATCTGATTTGATGATTACATTTTTATCAGTATAAACTGTACTGTCTTTTTGATTCCAGAACAATTCTTCTGTTTCTAAACGCTGTTTCTTTTCAATGTTTAGCAGTCCAACGGAATCTCTAACGATCACAATTCCTGTCTCGTAATTGATTTGACCGTAAAGCGCAGTTAATTCGGATACGATTTCTCCGTCTTCAGAATAGAATTCAACTTTGAGCCCATCTTTTAATTTGGTAATGTGTCTCGGTGAGCGATAAGTTTCAGCCAATGTTGCATAAATGCGCACTTTTGCGTATCCAGAATCGTTGTAAAAAAGGGTTAAATTTCGTGTGATTTCAGAAGGAGCATTTGGGTCGTATGTTACCTTTTGAATCGAATCGAGATCATTCTCACACGCAAAAAAAAGAATTCCTGCCATGTAAAGCATGACAGGAATTCGATATGTATGTAAAAATGATTTTACCATCTTATAAGTTCACTGTAACACCATAACAAGAAAGAGTGATTGATGTAGGATTTCCATTCTCGAATTTTTCTTGATCCGTTGGATACATCGCTTTATAACTTGAAATAGTTCCTCCAGTAGATTCACCTAAGCTTCTCGCTTGTTCTAACAATTGAACTGCATAAATGTAATTTGCCTTACGATCTATTGTTCCAGATCCACAGTTGTTTGCATTTTTACCGACGCATTGTCCAGCAATAACCAACGCTTTTCCTTTTTGCGCTCCTGTTACAGACATTGCAGTGTTGTATGCTGCAGTATAAGATCCAGAGCTGTATTGAGCTCGTGCAATCTCATAATTGATTTCTTGTGCTTTATCGTTATCTGGAGCTAACTCTTTTGCTTTTCTCAAAGTCGAAATTGCATCAGAATATTTATTTTGTCCAACTAAAGCTTTAGCTTTCATCATCTGTGCATCGAAAGAATTAGGGTCCAACTCAACATAAATATCAATTAATTTGAAGTATTCAGCGCTTTCAGTGCAGTTTTTTTGCTCAAGCAAAGAGATGAAATTCATTACCATACCCTTTTTTGCTTCTGGATCCGTAGGTAAGTTTTCCATGTACCCTTTCAAGTCTGGTAAAATATCGTCGCAACTACGAACAACGGCATTGAAGTATTCTGTAATCGTTTCTTGCGTTTTTACAGACATTCCAGCTTTACTAACCAAAGTAGATAACTCAAAGTAATCAGAAATCATTCGTTTTTTCAATTCGACATCAGCAGGCGCTGCTGCATACATTGCGTATGTGTTGTAATAGAAATATGAAACATAGACTTCGTTTGTTTTCACTCCTTGCGCTTTAATTCCACGTTGAAA
>OCVQ010000031.1_pt1 | contig 126477 bp, 116 predicted proteins | sample 1539061 | NCBI WGS metagenome assembly OCVQ01 (sample SAMEA3355526, study PRJEB22509) | marine metagenome | biome: marine; feature: river plume; material: water | place: USA | collected 2010-08-08 | depth 0.5 m | reverse complement strand
TTTTCTACTTTTTCCATAACGATAAAATTGTGTATCGCTATTTCAGGACTAGACATCACTAATATTAAAAAAACCAGCAACATTGTTGCTGGTTTTTTTTTATGCTTTTTACCGCGAATGCACCAAGAAAATTGGACATGGGATTCTGAAAGTTAAGCAAACTAAGTTTGCATCCATGAAACGAATGTCTTGGAGTTCTTGATATTCTGGTTAGAGGCTTTCTTAACCTTAGCGACTTCGCTGTAAAAAACACGTAGTCAACTAAAACGACTCCCCAAAAGAAACGTAAAAACCATTATTTCCATTTGAGCCGATGGCATAATCTAATCGAAGACTCGTATTATCTTTTTTATCAACGAGTATTCTTAGACCTAAACCAGCATTGGGTCTAATTGTTCTAAAATCAAACTTACTAATTGTCGGATAAAGATTTGAGACGCCTGCAAATGCCGCAATGCCAATTCTCCAAAACAGGTGCGCACGAAACTCTGATTGAAGCGTTGTAAGGTTTTTATCTCTATATCTTCCGTATCGATAACCTCTTACGATATTGTCCCCCCCAATACTAGAATAATCAAAAAATGCAGGTGTTCCAGCGGTCATTTTGTTTAAAAAACGGCCGGCAAACGTAAACCGTGATTTCCACGTTTTGTAATAGCGTCCATCTAGACTTGCTTCAAAGTAATTCGTTTTAGAAAAATTATACCCTGAAGATGCTTTCAAAAACCAACCATCAAGAGGTGTTAGAATGTTATTCCGTGTATCTTTTAAAACAGAAAAGCCGAATCCAATTGCCCCATTTGTTGCTAATTCAGAATACTGCAAGGAGTCTTGATTCCGCAATTTTGAATAGTCAATGTATTTCAAATTTAAGCCTGCGAATAATTGGTCGCCAATTTTCTTGAACACATTTCCCTGAAAAACAAAACGGTTACTGCTAAAAAGAACTTTATTAGTTAAAGGCGTATTGGCACCTATTCCGTAATAAAAATCGGGATAAATAGAGTAATGAATAATTCCATCCGTGAACCATTTTTCGTCCTTAAAAAAATAACTCCAAACATTTTCAATTATAATTTGTTTGTTAAGGGTATAATTAAATTCAATTTTGGCGTTAGACAATCGCGTATTGGAATCATTGTACAAGTTGAAAGAAAACAAACAGACAGCCCCAATAGATCCGCTCGTTTCGGGAGCATAGCCAAATGCAGGTAAAGGAAGAACTTTGACACGTTTGTAATCGGTAGAATCCTGCGCGTTCGTATATGAGCTAACAAAAAAGAGCAAAAAACAAATAGAATGTTTCATTTAAGAATGTACAGGGAATAAAAAAAGGAAGCGTTTCACTTCCTTTTTAGTTCTTATTTGTCTAGTCCAAGCTTTTTATTCAAATCCTTAGATAGCCCGCCTTTGTGTAGGTATACATTAATCGTTTTCCACTTGAAGTAGCTTTCTGAAACGTATAGATAACCTTCAGGATAATTTCCCGTTCCCCACGAATTTTTCACTAGGAAGTACTTCGTACCTTTTTGGTCTTTGTAAATTCCAACAATGTGCATTCCATGATCGTCAGTTGTCGTTTTATTTTCATAACCTAATTGACGTATTTCAGGAGTAACTTTTACTTCTTCCACCGGAGTTTTAAAAGCGTTAGATTGTTTGTCTGCTCCACCGTCAGAAAAGTTTTTATTGTCTTTACCACTAACGTTAATTGTAGCGTTATCGACAGGGTTAATTGCTAGTCCATTACTGAAGCTGAATCCTTTTTCAGAAACATCCGCTCCCCAAGCCACTGTATAACCATTTTTCAATGCATATTCCGTTGCAGCCATTAAATCATCTAAAGAAATATTATAGCTTTTCCCCCAGGCCCAATTGTCTGCAATTTCTAGCATGCATTCCTTGTTCATTTCGTGGTTGGTAAAAGATGTAAGGGACAAATAATTGTCCATATCCAAGCCGATTTCTTTGGCGTATGATTTAGGCGTATATTTTTTTCCTTTGAATTCAAACTCTTTAGGGTCAGCCCCTAAATAAGCGTCTAATATTCCGTTCAGAGCCGACTTCCAAGCAGAGGATAAACCACCTCTTGATCCCGTTTGCGCTAAAACACCTTGAACTGCTCCATTTAATACATTAAACAATTCGCTGTGATTGTGGTTATCGGCACCATAATTTAATCCTGAATAAACATCTAAAGGAACAATACCATAATTACGAATTACATAAGGAATATCGTGAAACGCGCCACCTTCAGAAAAGTTAACTTTACCATCCATACGGATATATTTATCTGCTTTGCTTTCGTATGCTTTTCTTACGATATACATTTCCGATAATAAATCAGGGTTTTTATTTCCTTGACGAATTAATTCGGACTCAAAGAAGGACAATGCAGAAAAACTCCAGCACGTTCCTGTATTCCCTTGACTTTGTACAGGCGTAGCATCTAAATGTGCTATTTTAGTTAATTGATACTCACTATCTGGCGAATTTTTAACAGGTTCTGAATATCCAAATTGCGCAAAGGACGAACCAATTAGTCCAATAAAGATAAAAGTTGAGATTATTTTTTTCATGTTTTAGTTTTAGCGTGTATAATTAAGAGTCAACGTGTTGGCTTATTTTAATACCCAACCAGATAGCCCTAATGAACTTGCGGTCATTTTTATGTCGTTTAATCCTTCTGCAGACATCGCTCCACCTGCAGAAACGCGATATAATCCATTGTGATTATCAACAATTGTACCCATTAGACCTGATGAGTTTAATTTAAGAACAAGGTTGTCCGCATTTGTTTTATCCGAGAAACAACCCACTATATAGTGCACCGACGAAACAGAAACAGTTTCATTTGAATTTGTTATGGGTTCTTTTTCAATGGAATTACTTGAATTTACTTTGACAGGAACGAATAAATTTTCATCAAATTTGTATGAGTAAATAGAAGCTTCGGAGGAAATTTCATTAATTTTCGATGCTAAATCTTCACGATCACTCGTTACATTTTCTTTCGTATTAATTTTACTGGGAGAAGTAAAATTTTCATGTCCTTTTTGCTTGAAAGGGTTAAAGTCGTGCAAAGAAATCACCCCAGATTCTAGTACATCTGTTTTCATAGGAATCCAAATGGAGTAAAACGCGATAGGTAAAAAACATGCTGCAGCGACGTATTTCCATGCATTTGAACGTTGCTTAATTATTGCAGGGTGTTCAATTATTGTTGCATTTGCAATTGGTGTTGAAGTTTCGTCAACAAGAACAGCTTTCTTTTCATCTTTAATTTGAGGAGCGAATTCGATTACCTTTTCATCGACTGCTGGTTCAGAAACATTGATTTTGCGTTCAACAATATTAATGTCTTGTTCAGAAAGGAAATGAACTTGACCCAACCCAAATGATTGAAGTAATAAGTTAAAGAAACGATCTTGCTCAAAACAAAGATTTTTTTCCTCATCTAAGAACAAAAACCCAACACGATCTAATTCAATTCGATTTCCCGATTTTAAAATGGAATTCCAAATAGCAACTTTTTCATGCACTTCTTTCGAAGCTGTTTCGAAGCTTAATCCATTGGAATGCGCGAATTCATTGATTAACAAGCCGTCATTATTAATAAGTTGCTTATTAAATAACAAGGACTTTCTTGGTGGTGACATTTTGCCTGCATTGAAATCAATTTTTGCAGAGACTTGTTTCGCCACGAACCCACCGAACGAAGGCACGATTACACAATTGTGTCGCAAAAGCAAATTTCCAATAAGAGTTTCAATCGTTGTCATTACTGCAAAAATACGAAAAAATGAGGTTAAAAACTAAAGCGCATTTAGCACTTTTTCCAAATCCGCCGGAACGTCGATATTTGGCGTTTCAATAGTCGTTGAAACGACTTTTATTTTATATCCGTAATACAACCAGCGAAGCTGTTCTAGAGATTCAATTTTCTCCAATTGAGTTGGCTTTAATTGTATTATTTCGGACAATGTTTTCGTTCTATAGGCGTATAAGCCAATGTGTCTGTAAAATTCAAATCCTTCTACAATTTCGGGTTTGGCATTCGCGGTATTTGGTATTGCACTTCGTGAAAAGTACAATGCATTTCCTTGATCGTTAAGAACTATTTTTATTCTATTGGGATTGATTTTATCTTCGTCTGAAACGTCATTTATCCCTAAAGTTGCTATTTGAACAGTTTCATCCTTAAATGCTTCACACAATTGGTCAAGTTGACGATAATCTACAAGTGGCTCGTCTCCTTGAATATTAATTACAACATCGGCATCTTTATATTTTTGAGCCACCTCTCCACATCGATCTGTTCCCGTGGTGTGGTCTGCACTAGTCATCACAACATTCCCACCAAACGCCTCTACGGCATCAAAAATCCGTTGATCATCTGTTGCCACAATAACTTTTTCAAGATAGTGTGATTTAACAGCGCCTTCGTAAACACGCTGAATCATGGTTTTACCTTTGAGGTCAATCAATGGTTTTCCAGGAAAACGAGAAGAGGCGTACCGAGCAGGAATAATTCCAATTATTTTCATTTAAAACTTCAATTGTAACTGAAGTAAATACGCACGAGGAGCTTGAATATCACCAGGTCGCGTATCGTACTCGTTATTTAGTAAATTGTTTACAACGAATCCTACGCGATAATGTTCCAAAAAGTTATAACCAATACGAGCGTCAAAGACTAAACTTCCTTTGTTGTGTTCTGATCGGTAATCTTTTAAACCAGGTAAAATTTCTATTACATCCGCTCCCACGGTAATACCATCTACGAAGGTTCTATCTACGTTCGACATAAAACTATTATATCTGGCCGAAAAACCTAAACTAATATTTTTCCAAGTTGCTTCAATGTCTGCTTTTACTAAATGCTTAAATCGATATTTTAAAGTTTTACTGGTAGTGTCAGAGAATGAACTGAGGTAAGCTTCGTTTTTGTTTAAACTAATAGGATTCATATAGGTGTAACCTATTAACGAAGTTAATTGAACTTCCCCAATTTTGCCTTGGCTGTTGAACGAAAACTCAACACCTGCAATTCTTGCTTTTTCTGCATTTTGTGCTTGAAATCCAAAAAAGTTACCAATATAATTTGGACTTCCTTGGTTTCCACTAGGTGTGATAGAATCTGGTAGAAAGACTCCAAACGTGAACTCCATCATATTTTCGTACTGGTTGATAAATCCAGCAACATCGATAATCCCCTTCCAGTTTTTTCCAATTTTTACGACTTGTTTCACACCGATTTCTGCTGCCCAACCTTTTTCTGGACGTAAATTGTCGTTAGGAAAAATATTTAGAGCGCCAACCGATGTAAATGTGTAGCGCTCAGCCACGGATGGGTATCTAATTCCCTGCCCAAATGAAGCTCGAAGATGAGTGTACTTGAAAAGTTTGTAATGTGCTCCAAATCTAAAAATTGGATAAACAGGTATTGTTTTGGCAGAACTGTCTCTACTGAACGAAAAATCCGTATCCCCCTGAATATTATCTTGATCAAAATATTCAAATCGTACCCCTCCGGTTAAGTGTAACTTATCCCAAAAACCTTTTTCAAATTGAACGTATGCAGCATAATTATTGGAAAAGTGATTTCCAAACAAATTCGAACTGACATCAGTTCTTGTATAAGTTGCACCAGTGGTTAAAACAGTTCCGAGACCCCATTTTTTTTGAAATTGATAATCTCCATAAATAACACCAGAAGTGGTAGATTGAGCTGGGTTTGAAATGTTTACTCGATCAACATAGTAATACCTTGTCTTTAAAGAATGTAAATTGTTCTTTTTGTCATATGCTTTTAAGTACGGGTCAATATTAATTGTCGTTCCCTGATAGGAGGAAAGCGTAGAGGTTGAGTCGTTTGGATCTGCCCCCCCACTTGGTGTATAAGCAAGAGAATCACTTTCCCAGATAAGGAAGTTTCCTGTTTTTTGGAATTGCAAATTGTATCCTATACCGTATTTTAGTTTTGAAAATTTCTTAGGTCGAAAAAACAAACTTCCTGAAACACGACCGCGATCTTCAATTTCACCCTGTTTGTATCCGTCACTTGAGAAACCGTTTGCCGAAATGGTAAAGCCAAATTTATCAAACATTTTTCCATAATAGGCTTCAGCTTGATAATACATTGGGTTACTCGACCACCATTTTAAGCTTTCTCTTTTTGGGTTATCGTATATTCCAGCTTGTACTTTAGCTCTTACCTCTCCCTTTTTATTAGGCTCTCTTTCGCTTAAAGAAATTACACCGTTCAAGGCACCACTTCCGTATAGCACTGATGATGCACCTTTCATTATTTCTATTTGAGATGCGTTTTCTATTGGAATGGCATTAAACTTCGTATCACCTGCGTCGCCAGCAACCATTGGGATTCCATTCCATAAAACGAGGACACGCCCCCCGGCTCCGTAGGCGAAGCCACTTCCTCCGCGAATGCTTATCTGTCCATCCATTGCATACACACCAGGACTTTGATCAACAGCTTGCTCTAAATCAACTAAACACTTATTGTCAAATAATTCAGGGCGGATTATTTCCATTGATATAGCGACTTGTTCAATCTCTTGATCACGCCTTCCTGCCGTTACCACAACTGTTTTTATTTCCTGAACTTCGTTTTTAAGGGTTAATTTAAGCTCACCTGATTTTTCTACTTTGACAGTATCAGTGACATAAGATTGCGCTGAAATCACAATAATAGTAGGAAAGGAGGTAATATCCAATTTGAATTTTCCGTCTGCAGAACTCAAAGCCTTTTCACCTGATTCTGCAATAATTTTAGCCCCGTAAATTGGTTCTTTTGTGTCATCGTCTGTTAATGAGCCAATAACTTGAGAAAAAAGAGTAAAAGGGGCAAATATAATTAACTGAAGTAGGTATTTCATCGAGTAATATTTCGTAATTTAAATAGCTAAAATACCAAAAATTTGAATTACAATAACCTACATTACAAAATTGCGCTGACTTTATTAAATGGAATTGGTCCAGTAAAGGCAAAAGAGATTCTAAGCAGGTTGAACTCTGTTGAGCGTCTTTTTTCAGTCAGTGCGCCTGAACTATCAAAAATTACTGAATTGAAGCAATCCATAATTCAGAAAATGAATAGAGAAGAGGCGCTTTTAAGATCAACTTTTGTTGTTGAACACCTGAATAAAAATAAAATTTCCACGTTTTATTTTGAGGATGATAATTATCCAAGAAGATTGCTTCAATGTGTAGATGCACCGCTGTTGTTATATGGTAAAGTAAATGTTGATTTGAACGCATCAAAAATTGTCGCGGTTGTCGGCACCCGAGATGCTACTTCTTATGGTAGGCGCCTTTGTGATGAATTAATCGCTTCTTTTATTGATCAAAATATATTAGTGATAAGCGGTTTGGCATTGGGAATTGACGCACAAATTCACAAAAATTGTGTTGACCTAGGTGTTTCAACAATTGGCGTTTTGGGGCACGGTTTTGATAGAATTTATCCGACTCAAAATAGGAGCCTGTCGGAAAAAATGAAAATGAACGGGGGCTTGCTCACAGAGTTTATTCCCGGAACAAATCCTGACCGTGAAAACTTTCCAAAGAGAAATAGAATTGTTGCAGGCTTGTGTGATGCGACGATAGTTGTAGAAAGCAAGATAAAGGGAGGGTCGCTCATTACGGCCAATCTTGCAAACGATTACAACAGGGATGTTTTTGCTTATCCAGGGTCAATTCATATGGAAACTTCTCAAGGGTGCAATAAATTAATTGCGGATCAAAAGGCGCATTTATTGCAATCTCCAGATGATTTCTTAACAATGATGAACTGGAAAAATGAAAAAAAGAAAAAGGACATTCAAAAAGCTCTTTTTCACGATTTATCTGAAACACAAGCGAAAATAACGAACATCATATCTTTACATCAAAGCATTCAAATAGATGTAATTTCATTGAAAACAGAACTGCCAATTTCCCAATTAAATACTGAATTATTTCATTTAGAGATGAATGGTATAATACAAGCACTGCCAGGAAAGAAATATTGTTTAGCATAAAAAAAGTCGCACCGACTGAGCGATGCGACTTTCATAGAGATAAAGTGATTATTATCTTCTAATGTTATTTTCAAAGAATCGACGGTTGTCAATCACTTCTGCTTGTGTAAGTAAAGCACCTCTAGCAGCACCTTGAGCACTATTTTTAGCAGAAGACAACAATTGATCTTTTTCAACCATATAATTTGCTGCCGCTGGTGCTTTGGTAGTTTGTTCGATTTGAACAACATAAACTCCAGACTTACCTTTTAGTGGTAAAGAACGCGCACCATCTTTTAAACCAGAGAACAAAGCCCCCACAACCTCAGGCTCATATCCTGCTCCCGTAATTTGTGGATTAGCAAAAGTTATCTCTGCTTTTTGAACTTCAACTTTTAATTTTGAAGAAAGTTCTTTCAGTGATTTTACACCAGCCATTTGAGCTGTAATTCTTTTTGCTTTTACATCTTCAATATAGTCACGCTTTATAGCAACCTGTGCATCTTCAAATGTAGGTGTGCCTTTTGTCTTAATTGCGGAGAGGATTGCAATGATGTATCTATTTTTGTCTTTAATAGGAGAACTAACTAAGTCACCAACTTGTGCACCTTCTTTGTAAGCCAATTGCAATAGTTTATCTTCGGCGAATTTAGATGTAAATCCAAACAACTTAGGAGCATCGTCCATAATTGTAACTGGACGAGCAAATTTATCTGCTCTGCTCACAATGGTATCAAACAATACAACTTTCGCATAAAGATCAGTCTTTTTACTTAGTTTTTCATCCAATTCAAACAACATGTCATAAACTTCCTTGTCTTTCGAATCAATAGTTTCAATACTTGGTTTTAGTGTTTTTTGAACAATTGCAAGAACCGGAGCGTTTATCTCTTTGCGTTCGATGTTTTCCATAATATGGAATCCAAAATCAGTTTGAACGTATCCGATTTTACCAATTGGTTCATCAGTAGCAAACTTACTGAACTCAGGAACCATTTCGTAGTCCATGAAGTCTTCGTATTTTCCACCTTTATCTTTAGAACCTGGGTCCTCAGTAAAACGAGTTACATACTCTTCGAAGTTCGAAGTGTTAATAAGAGGCAATAAAGAATCAACTAATTTTTTAGCTTTCTTCACGGCAGCATCATCCGATTTTTGAGCTGCAATTAATATGTGACGTGATGTCAAGCTGTTTTTGTTGAAATCTAAAATTTTAGCAATACGTGTGTTTCCATTATCTTCGTATGGTCCAACGATATCTCCAATTTTCGCAGATTTAAAAATAGTATCCATGTAACTTGGGTAAGTCATTCCTTGGCGCGCTTTCTCGTCTTTGTCTGACTTGAATGTAGCTAAGTGTGTACTGGAAAACCCTTTCATGTCACTGTTTTTCATTACGAACAAAGAATCATTTTTTGTTGTAGCGAATTTCGCCTTTAATTCAGCCATCGTTTTATTGAAGTCATTCGAATCCTTTTTAGAAGGTTCAATGAAAATATCGAAAAACTTTATTTCTCTTGATGATTGTTTGTTTTCGTATTTTTTCTCAGCCTTATGTTCTTCGAAAAACGCTCTTAATTTAGCATCAGGTGTAGGAATTGATTCATCTTTAATTTCAGAATAACGTTTAAAAACGTATGAAATGCTTTTTACCTCTTTTTGTGCTAAGTATTCATTTTTTGCTTCCAAGTTAGTAACATAAACACCTTGATTTAGTATCTCAAAGTATTTTTCTTGCATTCTTCTTTTTGTATAATATTCTTTACTGTCAGCCCATTGCTTTTGAACGTTAGGATCATCAGAAGATTCCATTTCTTCAATTCTAGACTGAAGAAGTTTATCATTGAACATTCCTGTGATTGAGTCCGTAAACCCTTGCGCTAAATCCGGTAAAACTTTGAAACCATCACGACCATATAGGTATGATTCAAACTCAGCATCACTAACGTTAATTCCTAGTGCTTCATATTGTTTTTCCAACACGATGCTTTCAACGAATGAAGACCAAACGGCATCGCGATCAACTGGCTCAGGTTGTTGCCCTTGTTGTTCAGCGTTTCTGCGCGTATTTTCCTCAGCGATAGCTAACTGGCTATTGAACTCATCAATATTGACCATTTCACCATATACCGTACCGTAACCGAACTCCATATCGTTACCACCAGATCCTTTGTAGTAGTCACCAAGTATAAATGCTAAAAGTGCACCACCTACTAAAACTAGCATCAGCCAGGATTTTTCTCTAATCTTTCCTATTATCGCCATTTGTGTATTATTCTAAATAAGTCTGCGAATATAGTTAGATCAATCGACTATTGAAAATAATTTTTACAGAACTTAAGAATCAATTAAATAAAGAAAATGCCGATCATTAAAAATGACCGGCATATTTCCAATAATAAAATTCAATTATTAATTACAAGGTCCTGCTGTAGCACCCTGCAGTTTGTATTTAGCAAACTCAATCTTTTTAATAATTTTGGTCACTCCATTTAAACAAATTTCCATTTCGTCGTTGCCAACCGTGTTTACTTCAACGCAAGGACCTTGCGTATCGCCATGCGCCAAATGTGCTGCTAATTCTGTTACTGGAATCTCCATTTGTACGGAAGGAGAATCTGGCCCAGTAACGTGGCAAATAATTACTGTTTCTTCTTGAATAATGTCGCCATCTTGCTCAGGACATTCTCCACGAACAGCACCAAGGGCTCCATATTCAGCCCATTGACTTTCATTAATTGTCATAGTTTGATTGTTGTAACAAATAACAATTTTTACATCTACTGTTGGCTCTGGGCATTCTCCTTGGATGGCACCTTGGTTAGAATAAAATCGCCATTCATTTTCCTTTATGACCATTGTTTTTCCATTTAAACAAATCGTCATGTCTTTAACCTCTAGTTTTGGACATTCACCTTGCGTTGCACCTTGCGAAGCATAAGAATTCCATTGACTTTCTTTGATGACTAAAGTTTGCCCTTTGAAGCAGATAGTAATATCTCTATCCACTGGTTTTGGACACTCACCTTGTGTTGCACCTTGTGATGCATATGAGTTCCATTGACTTTCTTTGATAACTAAAGTTTGCCCTTTGAAGCAGATTGTAATGTTTTTGTCTACAGGTTTCGGACACTCACCATTTGTTGCACCTTGCGAAGCATAAGAGTTCCACTGACTTTCTTTAATAACTATCGTTTGACCTTTAAAACAAATAATTAAATCGTTGTCTTTTAAGGTGCTATTAATGGTAAAGGAAGTATTTACAGTTCCGCACGATGTAGTTACGACAATTGAAACAGTATTGTTTCCTCTGATTAGGTTAATATCCTTTTCGAAAATATTCGACGCTGCAAGGTATGTTCCAGTGCCAGCTGATTTGCCGTTTAAAGAAACCGTTACTTGGTTTGCATTTGAAATGTTTTCAATTTTTGCCCGAAGCGCATATGCAGTTTGGTCTGTTTGAGTAGTGCTCGTTCCTGGTAAAATCATTGTAATTTTCGGAGTAATACAAGGAGCGTACTCTACATTTATTGTTTGGCTAACTTCTCCACAATCATTTTTCGCAGATATTTCAATAACGTTTGGCCCTTCTTTTAGCGTTAATTTTTGAATCAATTCTTTCTCAGAAGAATTATAGGCAAATGTTTTAACAGTACCGTTCAATTTCAACGTAATTTGTGCTTTACTTGAAATGTTTTGAAAAATTGCATTCGCGGTGTAGCTGATATTATCCACTTTAATAGCGCGGTCCCCATCATTAATTTTAATCACAGGCTTGTCGCATCGAACATAAACTACATCAACAATTGCCTCTTGTGTGCCACATTCGTTAGTTACTATAATTTTTAGTGCGTTTTCCCCCTCGGCAAGAGTGATTGTGCTGCTAAACGTTTTTTCTACTTCATTAAAGCTGTAATTTCTTAATTCTTTCCCATTAATTGAATAAACGATTGTTTTTGCACGTTCAATTTTGGCGGTAACAGTATAATTTTGCTCGCCTGTCGTAATTGAAGCCGACGATGGGTTTACAAATGAAACCGTTGGAGGAACGCACTCCTCATATAAAACCTGAATAGTTTCAGTTGCAGTTCCACAACCATTTGACGCTGTAAGGTTAATTGTGTTTTGTCCTTTAATCAGCGTGATTGTTTTGTTCATCTTACTAGTTTCAGCAGAATAAACAAAGTTGGTATCTCTTATGCCATTCAAACTAAATTGAATATTGTTTTTCCCAGCAATTTGAGAAATTAGCGCTTCAAAATCCAATTGTGTCGATGAAACGGTAAGCGTTTTAGTAACGGGAGTTACTATGCCAATAGCTGGTTTTAAACAGTCATTTTTTACCTCTTCGATTTCATTATCCACTTTCCTTGATCTGAAATTGAATTTCAACATTAGAGAGGTGTAATGGTAAATGTCATTTTTGAACATTCCCCATTTTTTTGAAGTCCCTTGATATCCGTCAAAATCATTTCTTAGAGTAAAAGTGGTTTTATGCTCAATACCAACAGAAAAGCGTGGTTCAACTTGATACGCTAAACCAATTCCAATACTTGGCATGAAATTGACATTATAGTTAGTTTGATCACTTCCATCTAACGCAGAATCATAAATATTGTCGGATAGTCCTTTCCATTCACTTTTGCTCATTCCATTTGGGGAATAGGCATAGTGATTACTGAATACAACAGTTGAATCTTGATTATATAAGTCACCATAAGTTTGATTCCAAACAAGGTGTGCTCCTCCAAAAATGTATGGATCCCAACCTGTTTTCTCTCGTAAACTATTCGCGTGCAACACCAATTCTAAGCCAACTTCATGCACTTGCGCTTGAAAGTTATTATACGTATAACCTAAAGTAGTATCGTAGCGTTGCGTAACGTTCCCCATAGGGTCATATCCAGAGTTACCTGTTACATTAGTTGTATCGTAATCTTGACCGTACCATTTACCCCCCAAATAGCGTAAACGCAAATCAAAACTAAATTTCTTTCCATAGTTATAATTGAATGACCTTCCAAGCGTAAAACCGTAACCAATGTGGGTCTTGTTTTTTACATCAGTGGTATTCCAGGCTGCTCCTGCGTTTAATCCAAAAAACCATTTTGAATCATGATCATAATCCAATTTTTGTCCAAAAACAGATGGTAAAATTGCAATGCAGAGGATGAGAGTAAGTGTTTTTTTCATAAGTCAGTTTTAATATATTCCTTTAAAGACCGTTCTATTATTGTGCCAAAGAATTTGGAACATTGATAATTAAGCGATTAATAACAAAAAGAATTCGGCAAAATTATCTTATTTTTGCCTAAATAACTAATAAAACCTAGGGTTTTCAATTTTATGCGCATCCCTGTTATTTTTTTGTTAATGTGTTTTTGGCAATTTTCAACGCTAAACGCCCAAGCTGTTTACAATGGCTGCGTAAATGCTCTTGAAATTTGTCCAAACACTATTGTTAACGTCAATAATATTGATGCAAATGTTACATTTTGTAGTGGTTGTGAAGATGATTTTAATTTTTGTTTTTCAACTGAAAACACAATTTGGTTAACCTTTACGAGTAATGCGATTGGAGGAGATGTTCAAGTAAACTTTTCAAACCTTGTGTTTGAAGTAAACCCAAATCAGGGAGCAGCTCTTCAAGCTACGATTATTGAGGCGTCTGCATTTTGTAGTTCTGGTTCATATACGCAATTAGGAAATTGTGTTTCTAATGCGACCGGAAACTTCACGTTAAATGCTTTAGGCTTAGCTCCCAACACAACTTATTTTATTGTGGTAGATGGCGATAATACAGGTGCTGGAGTGACATCTCCGGCGGAGTGTACGTTTGACATTTCCATTTTAGGCACGGGTGTAGACCGTTTGGTACCAAGCGCTCAAATTACACCAACTAATTTGAGTTTTTGTGCAAATGAAATTATTTATTTAGGGGTAAATTTGGCTAATTGTCCAGATTCTAGTAATATTTCATGGTACGTGAATGGAACAGTAGAAGCGGTTACATCAGATACTGTTCTAATTATCTCCTCTCTTCAAGATGGAGATGTTGTTACGGTTGAAGCATCTTGTTTTACTCAATGTATAGAAGTAGTTTCCTCTTCAACTAATCCTGTTTCTGTTTACACTGTTCCAGTGGACGCAGGACAAGATCAAACGATTTATATTGGTGGTCAGGCTCAACTTTCAGGATTTACAAGCGCTCCTGTTTATTTTTGGACACCGTCTTTCTTCGTAAGCGATACAAGTGACATAAGTCCGATGGCAAACCCAACGAACACAATAACCTATACGCTTACAGCGATTGAAAATGGATGCACGGCTACCGATTACGTGACTATAACCGTTATTGACGATTTAGACATACCAAATACTATTTCGCCTAATGGAGATAATATAAATGATAAGTGGTTCATCGAAGGGATTGAAAATTATCCAAATTCCATTTTATTCATTTACGACCGCTGGGGACAGGAGGTTTTTCAAACAACAGGTTATTCTAAAACAAAAGCCTGGGATGGTTCTATAAAAAATAAAGAGAGTGCAGAGGGTGTTTATTATTACGTTTTGGATTTAGAGCTTGATAAAGGTGAAACATATAAAGGATCAATAACCGTTGTTCGATGAGGAATAAACTACTCTTGATAGTTTTTGGTTTTGTGTGCCAAACCGGGTTTTCTCAACAAATACCGCAATATTCTCAATGGTCGCTGCATCAGTTTGCAAATAATCCTGCTCATGCAGGAATAAAACCATGTATTGACGTTCATGCGTTATATCGAATGCAATGGATTGGATTTGAAGGTGCACCTAAAAGTGGATTTTTTACAATGTCCGTTCCATTAAAAGCGAAACGTAGTAAATACTTAAGTGCCCGCCATGGAACCGGTTTTAGGTTTGAAACAGACCAAATAGGTCAGTTTAACATCAATCGATTTAATCTGGCTTATGCCGCACACTTCAACTTTACAACCGATAATCGATTGTCTCTCGGATTGTACGGTGGATTTATGCAAATGGGTTATGATTCTAAAAACGTGCACACATCGCAGCCAGATCCTTCTGTTTCGCAAGAAGCTTCTTTTGTAGCTCCAGACGCCTCTTTTGGCGCTTGGTTCAATTCAGAGTTCTATTATTTCGGATTGACATTAAAAAATCTAATTCCTTCAAAGTGGAAGGATATCGGAAACACATCGCGTAATCGTTTTCATGCTTCATTCAATGCAGGTTATCAGTTCAGATTAAGTGAAAATCTTTCATTACTTCCTTCGGCAAACTTGAGGCTTCCACCTAAAGGGCCTGTTTCGTTGGATTTGAATCTTATGTTTGACATAAAAAATACCATTGGATTAGGTGTTGGTTACAGAAACACAGACGCAGTGATTGCCTTATTGAACATTAAAATAAAGGAGCAGTTTTCAATTGCCTATTCCTTTGATTATACGTTGTCAAAAATTCAACTAGGCGGGCAAAATACACATGAGCTGTCATTGCGATACACATCTTGCAAACCTGCCAAAAAAGCGACCGCTAGTTGCCCTCTTTTCGATTGATCAATCGTTTTTGTTTTCCAATATGTGATGTGCATAAATAATGTGGATGCGTCAAGTTTACGGCTATTCTCTTCCCATCTTTGTAGTAAAACTCATTATTATGAAAATCGGAATAGTTGCATTTGTGGCGCTTTTACTTATTTCTTCTTGTGTTCCAGTAAAAAAATACGAAGAACTAGTTGAAAAGGAAAAACTGTGTAGTGAAGAATTAGAAAAATATAAGACAAGTGCATTAAGCAATGAAGCATTGGCTGCAGAGTTAAAGACTAAATCGGAATTATTAGCGGGTCAAGTTATACAGTTAAAGGCAGACACGTCGTCTTTGGGGAATCAATACAGAACGCTAAAGGCGAAGTATGATAGGTTGGCGAAACAGAATGAAGACCTAGAAACGAATTACAATAAACTGCGTCTTTCAGGTGCTAAGGAGTCTGCGGATTTGAACCTAGAATTGATTGCGAAACAACGTGAGCTTCAGGAGAAAGAAGATCGATTAACGACACTTGAAAGTGAGTTGAAAGCGAAAAGTGAGTTGCTCGCTCAACGAGAACAACGTGTAAATGAATTGGAGCAAATTATTTCAGAACAAGAAAAAGCAACAAAGGCATTAAAAGATAAAGTTGCAAATGCGTTAAAGAGTTTTGAAAACAAAGGGCTAACTGTCATTGAGAAAAACGGTAAAATATACGTAAGTCTGGAAGATAAATTATTATTTAGCTCGGGAAGTACTGTCGTTGAAACAGAAGGTAAAAAGGCATTGGTTGAGTTAGCACGTGTTTTAGAGACGGAGTCTGATTTGGAAATTATAGTCGAAGGCCACACTGATACGGATAAACTAAATAGTTCAAGCTATCCACACAACAATTGGGAATTGTCGGTTCTTCGGTCTACTGCAGTAATTGAAATAATGTTGGGAAAATCGAACATTAACCCGCGTCAATTGATGGCAGCTGGAAGATCTGAATTCATACCTGTGGATGAAAATGATAAAGCAAAAAACAGACGAATTGAAATTATTATCTCTCCAAATTTGAATGCACTTTTCGAATTGATATCAAAAGACTAATGAAATAATTTGCCATAAAAAAAGGGACTCATTTGAGTCCCTTTTTTTATTATTTGCGTTTCCTAAAATTTAAATACAAATCCCCCGTTCAATGCGGAAATATCGTACCCTGCTTCTGCGTAAATTCCAAACCCATTGGCAAAGAAATAACGAATTCCACCAAAAACACTTGGTCCACCACCGACACGAACGCTTTTTCTTTTGTAAAATTGATCTGGGTCATCATAACTTTGGGTATCGGAATAGACGTGTAACGCTCCACCGACTCCAGCATAAACGTCCATCTTTTCTACCCCAAAATCGAAATGATATGCCGCTCTTAACGCAAGTGATGTTCTGTAAGTGTTTGATTTATATTCATATATATAAGCACCTTTGTCCTTATAAGATTTACTCGTATAAAAAGACTGGGCAACTGCCCCACCAACGCCAATTCTTCCTATTCCCAAAAGGTCGGTGATACCATGTTCATACGCTAAAATAATTGGACCAAGGGAAGTGTTTCTGTGGCCGTAACCATCCTTGATTTTAAACGCTTTTCCATATGGATCTAAACCGAAGCCTAATGTTATATAGTTCGCGCCTTTTTCAAATGCTTGTGAAAATGTGGCTGGAACGATAAAAAAGCTCAATAAAAGAATACCTATTGTTTTCATATTTTTAAAAGAATATCAAATGTATTGCTTAAAAAGCCTATTTGTTTACACAATTATCTATTTAGTTTACATAAATCAATGATATTAACATTTTTTGCATGCTCTCGAATTGCTGATCGGCGAGTATAAGCTTCGGTTCAGAATGATGCGTTTTTTCAGGAATGCAAATTACTTTCATTCCAGCAGCTTTCCCCGCAATGATTCCGTTCAGTGAATCCTCAATGACCAAACACTTTTTTGGAGAAACATTCAGTCGTTCGGCAACTGTTAAATAAACTGCAGGATGAGGTTTTCCAAATTGTTCATGTTCGGCAGAATGTGTAAAGTCAAATTTATCTGCAATTTGAAGCGTGTTTAAAACAGTATCGATTAATATTGAATAGGAAGATGTTCCCAATCCAATTTTAAAGTTGTTGGCACGCAAATAATCTAATGTTTCAATAACTCCAGCGAGAGGCTCTCCGTTTTGTTGTATTAACTCAATCATCTGTTGCACAATTTCGTTCTCGACTTCTTTTGGCGATTTTTCTTTCCAACCAATGTGCTCAAACCAATATTCTATAACTTCATCAATTCTAAGGCCAACAGTTTTTTGAAAATCTTTTTTCGTTAATGGACAGCCAATAGAACTAAAAACATTTTCCATTGCAATTTTCCATAAGGGTTCAGAATCGATAAGAACTCCGTCCATGTCAAAAATTACTGCTTCAAAATCGGAGAATTTCATAATTTATTTTTCAATCTTGTATAGGTTTCCACCTCCCATTAATCGTTTCACTTCATCAGCAATTAAAAAGGTGTTCTTGTCTAAAACGACTATTGCTTCTTTCTGAGTCATTCGTTTAAATTCTTGAGTGAAGGATGGACTTCGGTCTAAATCCGCAATATTTAACCGAAAAACCCGATTATAAGTAAGTAAATACAATTGATCATTAAAAATATCTGCTCCCGTAATAGCGTCTTGCCACCAACCTTGTTCGCCTACATAAAGCTCGGAGTGCTTTCGTGCCTTGTAGCTGCCGCGTTGATTTGGAAGAGTATAAACGGTGCTAATTCCAGTCCAAGGATCTGTTCTGTTTTTGGTGAATATGTACACCGATTCCTTGTAGACAATCATTCCTTCAGCGTCAAAATTAAGTTGACGTTTTTGTGGCGGAAACTCTTTTTGATCGGAATAATAAAACGAAATTTTCTGTGCTACAACTTCTTTTTTGGATAAAACATCTGAGATTTTGACTTTATAAACGCATAAGTCTTTTCGTTTATTTTGATTGTTTCCAATATCTCCAATGTATAAGTAATTGTCGTCGCGAGCGAGATCTTCCCAATCCACGTTGGTCGCATTTTTCAAGGCGACAGTTTTTAAATGCTTTCCATGCAAATCAATTAAGTATAATTCGGCCTTACTTCCACTGTCGTTTATTGCTACTAACGTTGATTCATTCAATTGTTCAAGACCTGAAACTTCATTTAATTGATCATCTAATTTATAAGTAGACCAATGTTGAGAATATCCTATAATTGAGAATCCTATTGCAACAATGAACAACAAGGGTCTTAAATGAATCATGGCGAATTATTTGATTATGCGAACGACTTCAATTCGATTGTCGCTCACCTTTTCAATATCGAAAGTTAGGTCGTCTATATCAATTTTTGTGCCTGCTTCAGGAATGGATTCCAAATGATGTAAAATCAAACCGCCTAACGTTTCATACTCTTCTCCAGGAGTAATTTTCAAATCGTACTCTTCAATTAAATAATCAATATCAATTCGCGCAGAGAAACGGTATTCATCTTCCGAAATAACTTCTTCTAGCCAATCTTCCTGATCATGTTCATCTTCAATTTCTCCAAAAATTTCTTCAATTACATCTTCAATTGTCACCACCCCTGCGGTACCACCATATTCATCCACTACAACGGCAATTGTAGCAGACTTGGTAGTAAAGGTCTCAAGTAATTCCTTTCCAGGAATTGCCTCGGGAACAAATGTAATTGGCAATAAAATTTGTTTAATCGATTGAGGTGACTTGAACATTTCGAATGAGTGCACATATCCAATAATATTATCAATTTGCTCTCTATAAACCACTATTTTTGATTTACCAGTGTCAATGAATTTCGACATCAATTTATCGATATCGTCCTCAACATCGACGGAAATAATTTCTGTTCTTGGCACCATACAATCTCGTGCTTTTACGGTGTCAAAATCTAAGGCATTTTGTAAAATTTGGACTTCGTTTCCGAAGTCTTGCTCGTCTCTGATTCTGTCATTAATGTCTTGTACATAATGTTCTAAATCTACTTTTGAAAACACCTTTTCTGTATTTGAACTGTCGACTTTCAGTAACTTCAAGATTCCAGTGCTCATCCCCAGGACCAAATAAGTTGGGGAGTACATCAAAAAATAGATCAACACCATTGGTAAAGATGAATACTTCAAGTATCCATTTGGATTCATCTGTACAAAAGTCTTAGGTAAGAACTCGGCAGTGATAAGGACCAAAGCTGTTGATAGCACAGTTTGAATCAATAAAATTAAACCAGAACTATTAATTCCCCAGGATTGAATTATTGGCTCCAAAACTTCCGCGGCATAAAGGCCAAAGAAAACGAGTGCAATATTATTTCCAAGAAGCAGCATTGCAATAAAATGCGACTCGTGCTTATAGAAAAGGGAAAGAATTCGACCGTTAATGGTTCCTTTAGACTTATCTAATTCAATTTTTAATCGATTGGATGAAATGTATGCAATCTCCATTCCTGAAAAGAATGCAGAAAAAATCAAAGTGATACAGATGCCAATAAGTGGGACTTCCATTAATTTTTGTTACAGATGAAAGATACGAAATAAACTGATTTACAACACATCAAACCCAATATCCTTTCGAAAAGCTGCCTTTTCAAATTCAATTTTAGCAATTGAATTATATGACTTTTGCAATGCTGATTCTAGGGTCTTACCGTAAGAAGTTGCCGCTAAAACTCTACCACCGTTGGTAATTACAGCTGGACCATCCGGAGAAGTTCCAGCATGAAATATTATGCTGTCGCTTACTGAATTTATCCCATAAATTTGTTTTCCCTTTTCGTATGCCTCAGGGTATCCCCCAGAAACCATCATTACAGTTGCCGCATTTCTTTCGTCAAATTGGACATCACATTCAGAAAGTGTATTTGTTGCAACTCCTTCAAAAAGGTCTAATAAATCGGATTTTAATCGAGGAATAACAACTTCCGTTTCAGGGTCTCCCATTCTACAGTTGTATTCAATAACATATGGTTCGTTTTTCACGTTAATAATTCCGAAGAAAACAAATCCTTTATAGGTAATTCCATCCTCCTTAAACCCTTTGATAGTAGGGATAATGATTTGGTTTTTAATTTTATCTAAAAACGTTGGGTTAGCGAATGGGACAGGAGAAACAGCTCCCATTCCGCCGGTGTTTAAACCTTTATCACCTTCACCAATGCGCTTATAATCTTTTGCTTCAGGTAAAATTTTATAAGCGTCGCCGTCAGTTATTACAAAGCAAGAAAGTTCAATTCCCGATAAAAACTGTTCAATAACAACGCTCGAGCTTGCGTCACCAAACTTAGCGTCAGCAAGCATGCTTTTCAATTCTTTTTTCGCTTCAGGAAGGTTGTCTAAAATTAACACGCCTTTTCCTGCGGCAAGGCCGTCAGCTTTTAACACGTATGGTGCTTTCATTTTTTCAAGAAAAGCGTATCCAGCATCCAACGTATCTTTTGTAAACGTTCCATATTTAGCAGTTGGAATAGAATGTCGTGCCATAAATTGTTTGGCAAAATCTTTACTTCCTTCTAATTGGGCTGCCTTTGCATTTGGACCAATTACGGGTATGTTTTTTATGGCATCATCGGCTTCAAAAAAGTCAACAATTCCATTTACTAGTGGGTCTTCGGGACCGACCACAACCATGTTAATATTGTTTTCTAAAACAAAGGTCTTAATGGCTTGAAAGTCGTTTGGGTCAATATCTACATTTTTCCCGTGTAGACGCGTTCCTGCATTTCCCGGAGCAATAAATAATTCGTCAATAGCAGAGCTTTGTGCAATTTTCCATGCAAATGCGTGCTCTCTACCTCCTGATCCTAACAACAATATTCGCATAGCTTATTTCTTTATTAGGAATTACAGTGCTTTAAAATTGAACGAAATATTTCAGCACCATCCTCATTTGCAAGTTCAGCATCTGCTGCTCTTTCAGGGTGCGGCATCATTCCAAATACGTTTTTTCCTTCGTTACAAATACCTGCTATATTTTCCAATGAACCGTTTGGATTAGCTTCTGCTGAAACAGTACCATTTTCATCGCAATATCTGAATAGAATTTGTCCGTTATCATTTAATTTTTCTAATACTTCTTTAGAAGCAAAAAAGCGTCCTTCACCATGAGCGATTGGAATTTTATATGCTTTAGTTGCATTTAAGTCCTTTGTTATTGCAGTTCCGCTTCCAGCTACTGACTTTAAATGTACATTTTTACAAATGAATTTTTGATTGTCATTGTGCAATAAAGCACCGTCCAGCAATCCTGATTCGGTCAATATTTGAAAACCATTGCAAATACCTAATACATACCCACCATTATTTGCATGTTTTATTACTTCTCCCATGATTGGAGAAAGTTTAGCAATTGCACCAGAACGAAGGTAATCTCCGTAGGAAAATCCACCCGGCAAAACAACAAAATCAACACCTTTTAAATCAGTGTCTTTGTGCCATAAACGCTCTACTTTTTGATCAAAAATATTTTCTAATACATACACGATATCTTCATCGCAATTTGATCCAGGAAAAGTTACTACTCCAAATTTCATTTTGTACATTAATTGGTTAGCGCAAAGGTACTATTATTAAAAAGTTATTGCCTCATATGGAATAAAAAACTTACTCACAGAATAGAAAAATACAAGATAATAGATAATTGTAGGAATTGGCTTTTGGGTTTTTTGTCCGAACCCATAAGGTAAGATAAAGCTTAGGCTGATAATAATTAACCCACCTGCTTCTACTTTATGAAATGCAAGAAAGTCAATAAAGATAACAATTAGACACATGAAGATGAACAATAACATAAGTCTGAATAACTTTTTCATTCGAATAGAGCTAACGGATATTTTACCAAATAAGCCCTTCAAACTCAAGGCAATTAGAATTAAAATACCCGACGCACAAACGATAATGTTTATGGCATCGTGTCCAGGAAAAGAGCTACTAAATTGTGTTTTGTCCAGGGTTGTTTTAAACACGAAACTAAATGCGCCGCTATAAATTAGTGGAACAATGAATCCAGCGACTAACAATGCAGATTCCCTAAAAATAAAGGGGCGCATTAACCAAACCATCCAAAAAAGAAATGGCAAGGTGATAAACAAAACGGGGTAAAATGTACAGGCGATTCCAAAAAAGAAGGCTGCATTAAAAACGGTTCGTCTACCGTCTTCATTTTGGTTCAACTTAAACAGCTGGTAAAGTGTTAACACGAGAAATAGCTGTGCAAAAGATAGGCCTTCCAAAAAATAAAAGAAATGGAAGAAACTGGATAGTGTGATGAACAAAATTGGTGTTAAGTGGCTGTTCCTTTCCATGAATTCATTTCTATTAAAAACAGCATTTAATAGCAGGGCACTTATAAATATCAAAAGCACGGAAGCAGCATGAAAACTCCAATGATTAGGTGTAGCAATTGTTCCCCACATTCCAAAATTAGATGTCGGTCGTGATGAGTGGAAATTCATGTAAAAATTACAGAGGTAATATCCTGCTAAAAGCAAGGGTAGCATCAGTAGAGAAAACGACCTATTTCCAAAAAATAATTTAACCACGAGAACGAAGATACATTTTTTCTTCGCTGTTTATTGCTTCATATCATGAAGAATTCTATATTTAAAGCTTCAAAACCGCATTCAATTAAAAAGACCTTAAAATTTAGAGGAGAAATGTGGATATAAATAGATTGAGAAGATGGCAAAAACAAGATATTCCGACTCTGAACTAATGGAGTTCAAAGAATTGATAGAAAGAAAATTAGAAGAAGCAAAGGTTGATTTACAACTTTTGAAAGGCTCATTGTCTCATAATGATGATCACGGTACAAACGACACTGGTCGAACGTTTAATATGATGGAAGACGGCTCTGATACCTTGTCTCGTGAAGAAGTTGCCCAACTGGCTGCTCGTCAAGAAAAATTTCTGACGGCCCTAAACAATGCGCTTATTCGTATTGAAAACAAAACCTACGGAATTTGTAGATCTACTGGTAATTTAATTCAAAAGGAGCGATTAATGCTTGTTCCTCATGCAACATTAAGCATCGAAGCGAAGAACGCACAAAGCTAAATTTCTGTGAAAAAAAACATTTTTATTGTTGCTATAGTTGTAGCACTTATTTTGGCGTTTGATCAAATTTTAAAGATTTATATCAAGTCAACATTCGAACCAGGTGAATCCACTTCCATTTTTGGTGATTGGTTTTTATTGCAATACATAGAGAATCAGGGAATGGCTTTTGGGACTACATTCGGTTCACAAATGTGGCATAAGTTAGCCTTGAGTATTTTTCGAATAATTGCAATTAGTGCACTCGTATACTATTTCTTTAAACAAGTGAAAAAGGGCGTACGGATGGAATTTTTAATTGCCATTGGGCTGGTTTTCGCGGGAGCAACAGGAAATTTAATTGACTCCATGTTTTATGATTTTATTTTTCCATATGATCCTTGTATGGCTTATAACCATCTAGAAGGCTCAGGCGTGATTTCTAATTGTGGCTTTTTTGGAGATATAGAAACACGACATACGGGGTTTTTAATGGGAAATGTGGTTGATATGTTCAAATTTGAAGCATTTTGGCCGGAATGGATGCCAGTTATTGGTGGATGGGAAGTTTTTCCAGCAATCTGGAATGTGGCCGACGCATCGATTAGTATTGGTGTGATCATGGTTTTTATTCGTCAAAAGAAGTATTTCCCTAAGCCTGTTGTTGCAGCTGCGCCTGCGGAGAGTGAGGAAAGTGTAGAAGAGATTTCAGATAACGAAAACATTGTTTCTTAATTTAATCGTTTTTTCATTACCAAAAAAAGAAACAAAAAAGATCTAACTCTTACATTGCATTGCGCCTTGTTAACCCAGTAAGTTGAAAATGTCGGTGATTTTTTCGCTTGTCTAAGATCGAAAGCAGTGCTTTCTCTTCTCCATTTTTTACCCCTTTTAATTCGCTATATTTTATGCTTATGCGATGTGATGCGGTCTTCGTTCATATTAATTGGAAGAAATATATTCATGCATGAACTAAAAAAAGAAAAGTGTAATTAAAAACGATACGTCACGCCACCAAGAAACTGAAATCCTTGAACCGGTGTATTGTGCCATCTCATGTATTGCTGTGCTGCAATGTTGTTGAACTGAACGAATGCTGAAATGCGTTTGTTATAGCGGTATTCAACACCCAAATTAAGGTCGGCAATGAAATTCAACTTTTCGTAGTATTGTCCGTTTTCTTCAGATATCCCTGGACCATCTGCATAAACCAATGCTTTTCTTCCTTCCTCCATTGTTAAGTCTAGATTGAAGATAAACTTATCGAACAAGTTATACGATCCGCGCAACATGATTTCTAAACGAGGAAGGTTCCATGCATAGCTGTTGTTCAAAGCCGCGTATGAATAGAATTTACCAATTGCATCAATTTTGATTTTTTCCATCAACTGATAGGAAATTGAACCTTCAATGGTGGTTACAGTCATAGTGTCATAAATGACATTAAATTTATTTCGTGGCGAATGAATTGTATCAGTCACAAACAACGCTTTGTCTTTCACTTTGGCAAAACTAATCGCCGCATTGAAACTAATTCTGCGACTGATTGTACCTTTAATTCCTCCATAAAAATCGTATGCCGTGTTTTCGTTTTTCAACTCCACATTCGGAAGCATAAATTCATTCTCTCTTGTTAAGCTTTTAAACGTTGTTTGTTTAATTCCACCACGAGCTCCTATGTATGGAATGAAAATATCGTTGAACAAACTGTACTTTACTTCTGCAATAGGGAAGATATAAGCGCGAGTAACGTCGCGAACATCAATGGCAACATCAACTCCCACTTTGGCCTTGAATCGATCATTTTGCAAGCGAGTGGTTATGTGTGGACGGAAATCAACAATTGTGTTGTTTAGGAACAATCCAGTATCTAACCCGGTTAAGCTTTTGTACTTTTCTCCATAACGGTAACCGTTGTAGCGAATATCAACATCCAAGCCATAAACTTCTGTTTTATGCTTGTACCAAGTACTTGTAGTTACACCAAAGAAATTTTCTCTCGCTCTCCACAAATCTTCCGCTTCTCTGTCATTCTTTTTAGAATGATAATTGTTATAAGCAATTCCAACGCTGAAGTTCACTTTTGCGCTATCTTTGATATGCGTGATGAATTTTCCAGAAAACCCCACATCACTGTAACGTTGAGCAATGCTGTCTCCGGGTATGTTCAACGTATCAGAAATTCCATAATAGTGAAATCCTTTACTTCCATAATGGAAATCACCTCGAATTGTATATCGCTTTTCATTCAAACCACCATAAATTCCTAAACGTGTTCTGTCATATTGACCCTTGGCGTAATCCTTAATATCTCCAAAAGAACTCAAATGTTTTACGTGCGCTCCGTAAATGAATTTACGCGAACGATCTGAATCATAATATGCTTCGCCAAGTGGCATTAATTTGGTTCCAATTCCTAATTTCACATAGGTATTGTACAATTGTGGTAACTTCTCAACTGTTTTTATCGAAGCCGGATTGATGCGTTCAATTTCCGTTTGAGTTTCATGTTTCAGAATCAACAACGGATATTCTACTATCACAGTCGGAATCACCGTGTCTATTACAAGTGGAGTGCGTGCAATACGGTATGCTTTTTCAACATCTCGTTCTCCTTGAGAAACAAGAATTACATCTCCTTGACCATATCCAACTGAAATGGCGAATAAGAATAAGATAGATAGCGCTTTTTTCATCTTAGTTTCCTCCATTTTCATCGTTAATTTCAATAATGTGATTCGGTTCTGGTGTAATTGATTTTGGTTGTTCTTTCAATTGCATCAATTCATTCCACAATTCATTTGCTTCATCAAGGATTCCGTCATCTTCTATTTTATAGTGTTCTAAAACAGATTTTAAATTTTGTTCAGATTCAAATAGTTTGTCTTGTTTGATATAAATTCGAGATCGTAAGATCAAACCTTTTGCAATCCAATAGTTGTATGCTGGTTTTTGTTTCAAAATTCCAGTTACTTCTTTATCGGCATCTTCTAGGTGGTTTTGTTGGAAGAAAATATCCGCCAATGAGAAACGTGCTTCTGCACTTCGTGCGGAAGTTGTACTTTTAATCAACCAAACTAAGGCTGTTTTTGCAGCATCATAGTTTTTAGCATAATAATTCCCCATTCCTTTCGCATAATATGCTTCTTGCGAAAGCTCTGAATTCAACGAAGGCTTTGAAAGAACTTTGTCTGCATACGCCGCAGATTTATTCCAACTTTCCGTTAAAAAAGCGCTACGCATAATACCCAGTTGCGCATTAAACTTTACTTCAGCATTTGAAGTAAGTGTTTCCAGACGTTCATAATAAGGAATTACTTCGGCGTACCTTTCGTTGTTGTACAAGTAATGAGAAACACGTGCGGCAGCCAATTCAGTAAAGCCTGTATTTCCTCCTTCCAATGTCTCTTTATAGATACGAACAGCTTCTTCTGTGTTTCCTAGACGGTAATTCGCATCGGCCATGTAGTTTTTCACGTCGTTTGAGTAACGTCCGTTCGGAAACTTAGCTAAGTATTTTTCAAATAAAAGAATGGACTGTTGGAACGAGCTATCTTGATATGCGTCCATTGCAGGAGAATAGTAAATATCTTCTTGCTCGTTTTCTGTAAAATTAGCACATGGATATTGAGCAACCAATGCTCCAACTTTATCTTGTTGTTGGGTTGCTTTATAGACATCAATGATACCGCGAACCGATTTTTCACATACGTTTTGATCGTCAGAATAATTCGCTAAAACGGACTCGTACTCTTCTTTTGATTTTGTATAGTTTCCTTTTTTATAGTAGATATCAGCGATATTTACCTTGGCATCAACCACTAACTGAGATGATGGGTAATCGAAAACTATTTTCTTGAAATTTTCTAATGCTTTATCCAAGTTTCCATCAAACATATAGCTTTCGGCAATTTCATAAATAGCTGGTTGCAAGTATTTTGATTCGCGGTAATTTGAGATTAAGATGTTTAAGTTTCGAATTTTCTCACTTGTTTTCCCTGACATGTAACCATAAGTTCTACCCATGTAGTACAAAGCTTGGTCCTCGTGTCCTCCTTTCAAATTCACAACATCTTGATAGTACTTTACAGCCTGTTCGTTTTCTTTTAACACATAATAACCATCAGCAATTCGCATTAAAGCATCGGCATGCTTTGCTTTGTTGATGTTTGGCTCCTGGATAAACACACGAAAAGATTCTATTGATTTTGTCAATTCTGTTTTTTGAAGAAAAGCGTAACCAATGTTGTAATGCGATTCAGCTTTTAAATCGGCCTTATTACCAGGTAAAGTGATATACTTTTTGTAAGCATCAATTGCAGCGTTGTAATTTGGAATTCTATAATTTGCGTCTGCAATCCAATATATTGCTTGGGCAGATATCGCGGCATCAACAGGATATTTATCAACTTGTTTAAACGATTGAATCGCTCCGTTGAAATCTGAATTTTGGAAGCGTTCCACTCCTTGATTAAATGAAATCAATTGATAAGCGGTTTTTAGGCGGACATCTTTGTTTGGAATTTTATCCAATGATGCCAGCGCTTTCTCATGATTATTTGTACTCATGTATACATTCACCAAATATTGGTAAACATCATCTTTACGAGGTGAACTAGGAAAATTACGCAAGTACATTTCAAAGGCTTCAACGGCTTCGTTGTATGGATTAATGTCTAACTTGTATGATAGAATAGCATAATTGTACAAAGCATCTTCTTGAATAATTGGATCAAAATCCATCTTGGCAGCATCTTCAAATGCCGAACGGGCCGACACATCATTTCCTAAACGCAACAATGATTCTCCAATGTGATAATAGGCAACTTGACCTAAACTATCTTCTACTTTTTTCACTCTGTCAAACAAGCGGATGGCGTTTTCGTATTTACCTGTTTTGAAATATGCAAACCCCAGCTGGTAATCTTCATCACGCGTTGTTTGGGCTTCCTTGTCGTATTTCTCTAAAAACGGAACTGCTTCCGCATATTTGTCTGTTCGGTAATATGCATCTCCAATTAGGTGATTCATGTCTTTTTCGTTGACTATGCTTTCGTTTGGTTGAATGTTTTTTGCGTATTCCGTTACCTCTTCGTATTTCCCTTGTAGGTAATATATTTGTGCGATGTAATATGGAACCACTTTTTCAAATTGTGGATCTTGCGTCAATTTTAGAAATCCAGTTAGCGCAATTTCATAATTCTTATTTTGGTAAGCTATGTGTGAATAGTAATACAATGCGGGACTAGCGTATTGTGATGTTCCATCCTTTACTTCGTGAAAAGCATTTCTCGCCTCTTCGATATTATCTTGTTTGAAGTTGGAGTAGCCTAATTTGAAATAGAATTCGTCTTTCTCTTCATCTTCTACATCTGCAGCCGAAAGTTGATTGAACCAAGCCAATGCCTCTTCGTAATCCTTTTTGTAATAAAAGAATTTTCCTAAACGAAAAAAGATAGTTTTCTTATAAATGCTCTCTGGATACTCATGGTTGAATGCCATCAATAATGGAACAGCATCGTTGTTGTACAATTCCAATGCAGACATCGCCTCATAATAGGACGCTTTTATATACATTGGGTCGTTAGGGTGATTGAATTCATCCAGAAACAAGCGGAACTCCCTGCGTGCTGCCCCGAATTGCTCTTTCAAGTATAAATCTTCTGCACGGTAGAAATTCTCATATTCGCTATTGTACTTTTCAGTAGACTGAGAAAAGGCCACGGTACTGTACATTAATCCAAGAATTAAGAGAATTCTGTTCATATCAACTGCTATTTAAACAAGCAAAATTAATTTACTTGAAGGGGGATTTGGAGAGGGTGTTCAAAAGTTTTAAACGCAATTATGTTAAGATTATTTCATGATTTAGGCTAAAAGATTGAGCTTCTATTCACACCTTTACATAAAATGAGACAACTGTGAGCAACGTAATTGATATAAAATCAGGAGAAATAAAACAGAGTACAGTGACAGTGCTTAAGGATATTAATATTAATATTTCTTCAAATGATATTGTTTACTTGATTGGGAAAACTGGAAGTGGCAAAAGTAGTTTATTGAAAACCCTTTACGGAGAGTTAAAAATGTTTGCAGGAAGTGGTGGTGTTGCAGGATTTGACTTGAACAAACTACGCAAAAAAGATGTTCCAAATTTACGCCGCAGCATTGGAATTGTATTTCAAGATTTTCAATTGTTGACAGATAGAACTGTTCTAAAAAACTTGCTTTTTGTAATGGGCGCTTCTGGATGGAAGGACAAAGCTCTTATGGAAAAGCGCGCAAAAGAAGTGCTACAATTGGTGGGAATAGAAGACAAGATAAACTCCATGCCTTATGCTCTTTCAGGAGGTGAGCAACAACGTGTTTCTATTGCTCGTGCTTTATTGAACAAACCCAAACTAATTCTGGCTGATGAGCCTACTGGAAATCTTGATCCAGAAACTTCGGAAGAAATTATGCGTTTGCTGATAGCCGTCGCTCATGAAGAAAAAACAGCTGTACTTATGGCAACACACGACATGACATTGGTAGAAAAATTTCCTGGTAGAGTGCTACGCGTTGCAGATGGAACGGTAAAAGAAATAAACTCGATGAATAGCTTTGATCCGTTCGTGGCAAATTAATGGAAAACAATTAGACTAAATGAGATACGAGGTCCCAAATTGGTTAATAATTGCGGGTGCAATAGGCCAAATGTTCACGGCTGTTATTTATCCATACATTCGACATGTTGTTTTTGACTGGTACAATGATATAAAAAAGTTAAAACCGTTAAATCAAGAAATTGCAAAAACATATGGTAGGTACATACAAGGGTTAAACTTTTCATTTGGGTTGATTTCAATTTTACTGGTGGATGACCTAAAAAATCAAACGGGTTTGGCATGTGCGTTAACCGGTTTAATAGCGGCCTATTGGACAGGAAAGGTAATCACTCAATTTTCTTATTACCCAATGTATAACATTCCTAAAAAACGTATTTTCAAAATTGGTTCGTACCTCATGAATACCTTATTCGTGACTTTTGCGCTCGTTTTTATATGGCTGTTCATAAATAATATTCTTGGGTTCATTGAACACAGTTAGAATTAAAAAATGCAAAATAAAGCACTTTCATATTTAATTCCGGGCATTATCTTAACCTATTTTGGGTTAAGTCATATGAATAACTTTGATATTCTTTTCGATGGTTTAGCGCTTCTGTTTGGTGGATTTGCAATTGTTCTATAAATCATTGAGTTTACAAAGGGGAAAAATAAATAATTGCAACCTATCACAGTTCAATTTACTTTTAGCTTAACCAAAACACCATGAGAAACCCAATTTTGTTATCATTTCTTCTTTTTATTGTCATGAGTTGTGACAAGGAAAAGATTTGTCGCAATATGCCAACAGGAAATTATACAGGTGTTTTTACAACAAATAATCATAATTCGTTAGATAATCCCGAAATGGTTGTTTCGTTGGTGAACGAAACAAGTGTAATCATCAATGGTTATACATTTGAACGAAATGAATGTGAGGTCACGGGAACGTTCACAGAAATGGTAATGTTTCCAAATCAAGGGCCGGTTTTTATAAAGGGTGAAATCAAAAAGAAGAAAAAGAAGTATGTTCTTTCTGGCAGTTTTAATTTAACAAACACTCCAGAAGAAAGCCCAATGTACGGTACTTTTTCGATAGAGGAAAATAAATACGTGTATTCAATAGCCATAAGTAGGATTGCCTTTAATATCAAAAGTTCCAGAAGCTAATACCACTTGGTTTTGAACCCGAATGGAATAATAAAAACTCTTCGATGGAATATTGCCAATGTTTATAAAAGCTCGAATGTGTAAAAAACAATGATTGCCATTTACAGACGTAGAAATTTTAATTAGTTCACCCTCCATAATGAGATTTGATCGTTACAATCAAATTGAGGTTTTGTTACTATATTATTTGTTTTTCTGGGCCTGTAAATGGCAATCAATTTTGCAGCTTCTTTTAATTTTTTTAAAAAATGGAGAAGAGATTACCTCCTCTCCATTTTCAATGTTGAATTTTTATTGTTTTACTATTCGGATTGTTTCATTGTAATTACCATTACTATTATTGCTTCTTAATAGATATAGGCCGCTTTCCATTAAAGAAGACGGGAATTCTAGTGAAAGATGTTCACCTTTACCTAAATCACCATTGAAAATCACCTTGATTAATTCTCCTTGTATTGAGTATAATGTAATCAAGTAATTGTCAGCTGTTTCCACAGTAAAGTCAATTTCAAATGATTCTACAAATGGATTTGGAGAAACATTTAATTGATTATTTGTGATATCGTTAGATTCAGCAAACCTTGATAGTAAGTTAGAATTGTTCGTTGAGCAAAAGTTTACTTCTTCACAACTTCCAAGGGTACAACCGTGCGCTAAATGAGCGGCTACTGCATCTTCGTTGATGCAAATTGTATTTCTATGTCCTGAATTTCCAGGTGATACGTGACACATTTCAACTTTTTGAACGTTACTACGACCTGCATAGCATATGACATTTATAACACAAACATCAACATTATCTGAAGCCTCACAACCATTTTGATCAGTAACAGTAAGTTCATAATTGGTGCTGCTACTTGGACAGATATTAACATCTGTGCTTGAGGAAATCACGGAACCGTTAGCAGACCAAGAATAACTGTATTCAGCGCAACCTCCTTGAGCAGAACCGCTAATATCGGCACAGCTAAAAGGTGTATAACCATAATAAACAGTTTGTTCTTCACCCGCATCTGCTATCAATTTAGCTGGCGCAGTAAGGATAATGCTTGCATTAGCAGAGCATTGCCACTCATCCGTAACAACAACATTGTACGTTCCTGCAGCTAATTGATTTACAGTACTAGATCCAGATCCATTTGACCATTGATAATTAATGTTTCCACAACCTCCGGACACATTAGCAATTGCAGAACCATCAGAGGCTCCAAAACAGGAAATATTATTACCACACGCATATGTATCGGAACTAGCCGTTACTCCGAGATCACAAGATTTTGAAATGGATAGACCAAATTGCCCTGCAGCATAACTTGAGAATCCTTCAACTGTGACGTAGTATGTTCCGCCAGCATTGAATGAATATGTGATACTAGATTGAAGGCCACAATTGTCGTCATTCGTAGCTAATGTTCCGGAACAAGGAGCTGAAGTCAAGTATAAATAAGTATCCCAAGAAGTAGCACCACACGTTTCGAAGGTGTATGTTCCAGCGCATGGTATGTTTACCTCATACGTGATATCTTCAGATGAACGTAATCCACAATCGTCACAAGCACCTAAAGTGTTATTTGTAACAGATACGTTACCGTTTAATGTTAATACAGCATCAACAGTATTTCCAAGGCATGGACACGAAACACTAATAGATCCTGAACTAGCGGAAGTATTTTCATCGTCAATTAAGAAATAATATGTAGTTCCACCTGTTAAGGTTACAGAATTTGTTTCACTAGAATATATGTCATTTACATACGTCCAACCTGAAGCTCCACAACTCCCTGATTTGTAAAATAAATCTACATAGGAACTATTACTCGTTACTTGAATGTCATAAGACCCAGTTACGGATGGTGTGTATGAAAATACCGATTCGTTTCCAGGTGTTCCCCATGGTCCCGTTGGATTCCAAGCGCCAGTACCAGATGCCAAATTAAATGATTCCGACTGATCACAAGTTAAAGTTGATATAGATGCACATGGATTTGTAGCGGGTGCACTCGGACAAGTAATTGAAATTGTACCTGAACTAGCTGAAGTATTCTCATCATCAATTAAGAAAGAATAGCTTGTTCCCGCTGTTAATGTCACATAATTCGTTGCAGTACTGTATATGTCATCGATAAATGTCCAAGAGTTACCATTACAAGCACCTGTTTTAATAAACAAATCCACCCAAGAATAGTTACTTGAAACATTGATAGTGTGAACCCCAGATATAGTTGGAGTAAACGTAAACACTTTTTCATTACCTGGAGTACCCCAAGGACCTGAAGTAGGATTCCATGAACCAGAACCACTCAACAAGCTAAACGAGCCAGTTGTGCCACAGGAAAGAGAAGAACTAGAGTTACATGGATTTGCTGCAGCTGCCCCACGAGTTACATTTAAATTCATGCAGCTATTATAATTGCTACAAGAGTATTTATCTAAAAGAACTCGGACTTGACCTGAAAAGGTGGCAGTCCAGTTAATTTGGGATTGAAGCCCACACCCGTCATCGTTGTATGCTAGGTAGGTTCCGGTAGTAGTACGCAAGGTGAGTTGTGAGTCCCAGCTTCCTCCGCATGTGGAGAATGTGTACTGAGCGCCACTTACAACAGATACAGTGGCGTATTCTCCACCATACATACAGTAAACAGTAGATGTTTGTCCAGGGGCAAGACTACTAATGGTGCCGTAAGGGCTGTTATCATTGGGACACTGCGCCATAACATTGGATGTAATCCAAATTAATGCAAATGTCATTTTGAGTAAATTTATATAAGTTTTCATTTTTAGTTATTTAGTTTAATTGTTGGGGCAGTTTTTATTTTTTGTGAATAGACATTCTTTCTTCAGGCGTTAAATACTTTTCCGGAGCACTTTTCTGCATTTCATTGTATAGATTTTTATTTTGCTCAATCCATTCAGCCTTAGCACTATCGTAGTCTTCACCTGCACTTTTTATTTTCTCAAGCCCTTGATCATTGCTAACCTTCATCTCAGGGTGAATCACAAAATCTGCCCTTAGAGTTTTCTCTGGCAGTTTATCTTTTAATAATTCATCAGATAAAACTCCACCTTGTTGAATGTAGTTTTCAGGGTTTTCTAAAATTTTTGCGCGCTTTATTTCATCTTTATTAGTGCTCTGACCAAAAGAAACGAGGCCTAGTGAAACAAATAAAACTGCATTAAAAGTTTTCATTTTCATAATTAATTGTTTTTATATCCGGCACACGTGAATCAATAGTATTGCCAATTACATAATTACCTGATAGTTAGGTTATAAACTTTTCAACATGAATCAATTTTCTTTAATAAGGGACAAATTTTCTCAAAAAGGGACAAATTTTTAGATGGTAAATTCGAACTTTTAATAATAAATAACCTTCAAAACGTGGCAAATATTCAATCTCAGAAATGATATGCTAATTTAATTATGCAGATATTGTTTTTTCTGTTAACTTAAAACCGTATGGAAAAATTATCGATTATTATTACTGAGGACGATAAATGGTATGCTGAGTTTATAAAGCATACACTTTCTTTGACAGGCGATTACAATATTCAAATAGTCCATACTGCCGAGCAGCTTATGGCGAAATTGAATGCTCAACCGGACATTGTAACATTGGATTTTAATTTACCTGATGCTAAGGGCGAAAAGATTTTAGAACGGATAAAAAAAAAATGTCCTGAGAGTAAAGTGATAATTATCTCTGGTCAAGAAGATGTGCAAATTGCCGTTAATCTCTTGAGTAAAGGTGCACTTGACTATGTGGTTAAAAATGATGAATCACGCAATCGAATTTTTCAAATAATGCGTAACATTAATGAAAATCAGGGGCTTAAAAATCAGATTGTAGAGTTGGAAAGAGAAGTCCGCGCGAAGTATTCATTTAAAGACATCTTGATTAGTAATTCTAAAAAGTTCGATGGTATTTACAACCTTATTGAAAAAGCATCAACGAGTAATATTAATGTCTCCGTATTTGGAGCAACTGGAACAGGGAAGGAGTTGGTGGCACGAGCAATTCATTTCAACTCAAATAGAGCGAAAGATCCGTTTGTGGCAGTTAATCTTTCCGCTTTGTCTGAATCCCTTTTAGAAAGCGAGCTGTTTGGCTATGTTAAAGGTGCCTTTACAGGAGCCAATGAGGATAGAAAAGGGAAGTTTGAAGAATCTGGAAAAGGGACAATATTTTTGGATGAAATAGCCGAAATAAATGAAGGTATCCAAGTAAAACTTTTAAGGGTTTTACAGGAAATGGAAATTAGTAGAGTAGGTTCTAGCAAGGTTATTTCGATAAATTGTAGAATAATAAGTGCTACAAATAAGGATCTTGCTGAAGAAGTGAGAAAAGGCAATTTCCGACAAGATTTATACTATAGATTGATGGGCTTGTCTATCCATTTGCCTAAGCTGATAGAACGTGATAACGATATTTTAGTGCTCGCACATCATTTTTCTGCCGATTACGCAAAAAAAAATAATTTGGGACGAAGAGTGTTGAGTGAAGAAGCAACAAATAAATTGATTGCTTATCATTATCCAGGTAATATTCGTGAGCTAAAATCAATCATAGATCTCGCTTGTGTTCTTACTGATAATGGGACAATAGGATCAGAGCATATAATTTTCAATGATTTATCAAATGGATACGTTGAAATGAGTGATTTGGACCTTACGCTAAAAGATCGAAACAAACGATTAATCGAAAATATGCTAGACCGACACAACAATAATGTTCGATTGGTAGCTAAGAAATTAGGAATAGGGAAGTCGACTATTTACAGACTATTAAAATAAATGTATGAAGGGAATAATTTTCACGGAATTTCTTGAAATGGTAGAAAGAGATTACGGTTTTGAAGCATTAAATGGAATCATCGACAAGTCAAAACTTGAATCTAACGGGATTTATTCTGGAGTCGGAACGTATGATTTTAAAGAGCTTGGTCAATTGGTAAAACAGCTCTCTACAGGTATGAAAGAGAATGAATTGTTGAAAAAATTTGGTCATTATGTTTTTGATACTTTTTATAAGAATTATGGTGCTTTTTTCGCTAACATCGAATACCCTTTTCAGTTGTTAGAGCAAGTAGATTCGCATATTCATAGAGATGTGAAAAAATTATATCCAGACGCAGAACTTCCATGGTTTGAAACAAAAAGGATAGGTTCTGATACCATGGAAATGCTTTATAGTTCAAAGCGAAGAATGGAGTATTTTGCATTAGGTTTAATGGAAGCAAGTTTTATTCATTTCTCCATCAATTTCTCCATCAATATGGAAGATAAAGGGAATGATACGGTTCTATTTACAATTAAGTCAACTGAATGAGTTCTGAAAGTGAAATATTGCTGGTATTGGAAAGAGAGCGACTGGCTCGAAAAGAATCCGAACGTATTTTGGAAACGAAAACTTTGGAAATATATGAGCAAAAATTGGAAATTGAAACGCTACGCAAAGAATTACATGAGGAAACAAATCGTAAATATTTAGAAATTAGCAGAACCCAGAGTATTCAACAAGAGGTGTTTGAGGCTCACCCGTTTTCTATTTTTATCTATTCCCTTCAATCCTTAAAAATATTAAATGCAAATAACACGGCAGTCCTTGAATACGGTTATTCCAAAGAGGAGTTTTATAAATTATTAATAACTGATTTACACAATGATGACGATAAGAAATCGGTCTTAGACCACATTGGATTAATAAAATTGGGCGTGAATACAACAAAGGTTTGGACCCATTTAAAAAAGGATGGAAGTAGTGCAAGTGTTAAAATTACAGGTGTCTCTATCGAATTTGAAAACGAACAAGCTAGAGTTGTTGTAGTTGAGGATATTACACAACGTATGCTGTTGGAAGAAACGAATGCGATGCAACAAAAAAAGTACATTGATTTAATAGATAAATCGAGCGACTTAATTTTCAGAATGTCCCCGGAAGGTAATTTTTCTTTTGTTAATAAGGTGACATGTACATTAACTGGCTTTTCCGAGAGCGAGCTTCAATTAAAGAACTTTAGTGAGTTAATACGACCAGATTATCAAAAACGCGTCGTTAATTTTTATAAATTTCAATTTGAAAGTTTAACAGAAAATACATATACGGAGTTCCCAATTATATCTAAAGGAGGGGAGGAAATTTGGCTTGGACAAAACGTGAATTTATCACAAAATGAATCTGGTCTTCCTGAAATTTCTGTTATTGCTAGGGTCATTACGGAACGAAAGGTATTTGAAAAAGCATTACTAAGAAGTGAAGACAAGTTCCGTTCGATTATTGAGAACATGGAGTTGGGTTTATTGGAAACAGATAGGGATGGAAAAATTGTAAAAGCTTACAAAAGTTTTTGCGCAATAGTCGGCTATTCGCCGGAAGAGTTAGAAGGGAATTATGGTGAATTCCTCCTTACAGATGAAGATAAAGAAATAATGGCCAAACAGCAAAGTAATAGGAGGGGTGGCGAAACAGGTGTATACGAAATTCAACTTATTTGTAAAGATCAAACAAAAAAATGGGTGATGATTAGCGGTGCACCATTTTATGATCAAAATAATCGTTTTGCAGGATCAATTGGGATTCATTTAGACATTTCGGAAAGAAAAATTATTGAGGCTCAATTAATTGAAGCAAAGAACGTGGCTGAAGAATCTCTTCGTGCCAAAGAAGTTTTTTTAGCAAATATAAGTCATGAAATTCGGACGCCGCTTAACGCAGTCATTGGTTTGTCTCAAATTTTAAAGGCGAGTGAACTGAATGAAGATCAAAAGGAAATGATAAAACAAGTTTCCTTAGCATCTAACAACTTGCTTAATTTAATTAATGACATTTTGCTTTTGTCTAAAACAGAAGCGATGGGCCTTCAATTAAAGCCAAGTTTACATGGAATAAAAAACACGTTGGAAGAAATCGTTATTATGTGTGCGAATGGGGCTAAAGATAAAGGGGTGAATTTTGAGTTGGAGTTGAACTTTCAGGAAGGTTATTTACATAGTTTCGATAAACTAAGGTTTACCCAGGTCATTCAAAATTTAATTTCGAATGCACTCAAATTTACGAATGAGGGATATGTTAAATTATCTGCTTCCAATCCAATTGATGCGAGTGATATTGAAATAATAATAGAAGATTCAGGGATAGGAATTCCAGAAGATGAATTATTAACTGTATTCGAAGATTTTACACAGGCAAAGAACAATAACCCTGAAATATACGGAGGAACAGGCCTGGGATTGTCGATTGTGAATAATATCGTTAAACTCATGGATGGTAGTATTCATGTGGAACGCTTAAATCAGGGAACTCGTTTTACACTTAGTTTTAAATTTCCGGTTGAAGTTCATCAAACGAATCAATTGATTAATTCTGAATTGGAATACGATAGCACAAAACTAGAAGGACTTAGTGTTTTAGTAGCGGAAGATAATGAAGTGAACCAGTTATTGATTGGGAAAATTCTAGACAGTTGGGGGGTTAATTTTGAAATAGCGAAAGATGGTCAGAATGCAATAAAATTGATGGAGGATAAAGATTTTGACATCGTATTAATGGATATTCGAATGCCAATTATGAATGGTCTTGACGCTACAGCAATTATTCGCACAAATCTAAAGAATTACTTTATTCCGATAATTGCGCTAACTGCTAATTCTATTGGAGATGATAAGTCTGAGTATTTGAGTATGGGATTTAACGATGTGTTATTAAAACCTTTTCAACAAGAGGATTTATTTAATATGCTTGTTCATTTTTCAATTAATAGAAATATTGAGTTGAGGAAAAAGCTATTGGCTGCATCTCAGGGTGATTTTGGCTTTGCAGAAACACTAAGGACTATTTTTATTGAAGATTCGTTACTCCGTATCGCAAACATGAATTTAGCAGCGTCAGAAGCAAGACGTTATGACGTTGGAATGATTGCGCATAGCATGAAACCAGCGATTCAACAATTGGGGTCTCAGAATTTAGTGGAGCTGATTAGGGCATTGGAAATTGAGGAGTTTGATGACATTTCGTTGTTGCCTGCAGTTAGATCATTTGAACTATGCATATTGATTCTCGTGGAAGAATTAAAAAGTGTGATTTTATAAATTCTTTAAATTGACCCAAATCGGGAAATTTATTTTTCATTAATTCGGCTAAAACTATGTAAATGTTGGTATTAAGTGTTTTGGATTGTTTTTTGTTATATCTTTTCTAAAAAAGAATTATGCAACATTATAGTGAAAAAGTAAAAATTTTTATTCTTGACGACGATAGGTATTATGGAATTTTTTTGAAAAATGCTCTAAATTCACCAAATTATTCTATTGAATATTTTCAAGCGGAACAAGATTGTTTAGCGGCACTAGAGGACGCTCCTGATATATTAATTCTCGATCACAGATTACAGTATATGACAGGACTCGAAATTTTGGATGAAGTAAATAGAAAGTGCAAAGGAAAAACACAAGTCATTTATTTATCAGGCCAAGAGTATACGCATATCGCAATAAAAGCTTTGAAAGAGGGGGCTGTGACATATGTTGAGAAGAGCAGCGATTCATTCAACATTATCAACGACGTCATTATTCAAATCATTTCTAAAACAAAAAGTTGGAAAACTGTTCTTTTGGGAGAGAAAATTGGACTTTCACAATACTAATAGATGCCATTAGCATAATTTGTCTTTTATTCTTAGTAATCAGAAGAAAACAATGTCCCAAAAGGAGAATATTATCTTCTAAATGGGAATTTACAACCACGATACTTTTTATAAGTAACTAATTATTAGGATTTTGACTTTAATGGCTTGACTTTAGATTTTAAGAGTTTTATAAAAAGAGACTTATACTCTCCAGAAAAATAATTATTCAATAACTAAAAACTTACGCAATGCAAAACAAGGAAACAAGAATATATGTTGTAGGCAGTATTAAAGCATTTGGTGTGTATCGGTCTTTGAGCAAAAAGTACGGGAATGTTTATCATTTTAAAGACGAAATTAAAAATGATTTATTAGATAGGCTGCCACCTCAAATAATAATAATTGAGGAATCCGAAAAATCAGATAGAATTCTAAATCAGATAAAACTTAACAAGTATTGCCATGTCATTTATTTGTCGAATAACGTCAATTTCGGGCATTTAATAAGTCTTATCAAGAAAGGAGTAACGGATTATGTCTTGAAGGATACATGCATGTATTATTCAATTCAACAATCAATAAATAGGGCTGCAAAATTACCGTTAAATATGAGTTATTCGTTTTCAAAAATAGGGTTTATTGATTCATGTGCTTTAAAAAAACGTTATCCAGTAAGGTTTAGATTGGCAGAGTGGTTCGGTTAAACATTTATGTCGCTAAAAGGGATTTAACACAAATTTATCATTGACTTTATATCTTCTAAAAAGTTTGAACCCGCTTCACAGGAAAGTTCACAGAAATGGTAATGTTTCCAAATCAAGGGCCGGTTTTTATAAAGGGAGAAATCAAAAAGAAGAAAAAGAAGTATGTTCTTTCAGGCAGTTTTAATTTAACAAACACTCCAGAAGAAAGCCCAATGTACGGTACTTTTTCGATAGAGGAAAATTAGTACGTGTATTCAATAGCCATAGGCAGGATCACTCTTAATTCCCGGGCTCGACAAATTTCACTTCAAACAATTTCACCCAATTTTTTCCTGTCATGTATGTTTTACCGGTTACAGAATTGTATGCAATCCCATTTAAAACTTCTCCGGATCCTCGGCCGAGCTTAAATAATTCTGAACCATCAATTTCTTCTAATACTTTTCCTGTTTTTGGATCAACCACAGCAACACCTGCTGTAGTCCATACATTGGCGTATATTTTCCCATCTATGTACTCTAATTCGTTCAAATAATTGATAGGTCCTTGGTTGTTATAAACTTCAATCGTTCGCTCAATGGCAAATGTTTCTGGATTTCTAAAAACGATACGCTCAGTTCCATCAGACATAATTAAAGAAGTTCCATCATGGGTTAATCCCCATCCTTCTCCCTTGTAATTGAATTCGGAAAGCAGCTGTAAAGAATTAACATCATACACATAACACTTCTGATTTTTCCAGGTAAGCTGATAGATTTTGTCATTCATTACCGTAATTCCCTCTCCAAAAAAGCCAGCCTGTAATCCATTCGAGTTTAGTATTGCACCAGAACTTAATTCTACTTCGGCCACGATTGTTTTTCCTTGGTCACCAGGATCACCAGTTCCTTCGTATAGTTTTCCATTGTAAAATGCCAAACCTTGAGTAAAGCTTGTTGGATTGTGCGGATACTCCCCTAAAATCTGAGCTGATTTTTTAAGCGGAATAATGTCTGATAAGACGCGCACCATTCTATTGTCCACAAAAGAACTTCCATCTTTCAGGGTAGAAAGTAGATTTAGTGTTCGCGTACCAACACCAAATAAACCCGCTTCAAGCGAAAAGTTGATTTTTCCTTTTGGGTTTTTCCATGTTTTCAAAATAGAATCGTTGTAGTACAATTCTAATTTTTCTATGTCATTATTGTTAATGACAATTTCTAACGGTGCTTTTTCATCGCCAATTGTTGCTAAGTTATCTTCAAACTTGAATATAGCAGGAAGCACTTCTTCTGAAGGGTCAACTTCTTCAGAACCGTTCAAAAGAGGTTTAATTAAAAACACTGCTCCAACAAGAATTAACAAACCAATAATTATGTATTTTTTCATGTTTTCGATAAAATATATTCGATACGTCGTGCATCAATTCCGGAATGTGACTCATCGTAAACGATTTCTTTGTCTTTTATGACGATGACTTGGGGAGACTGGTGGTGAATACCTGTCAATTCAGCGACTAAATTTGAAACGTCGCGGTATTTTAATAAGTCAATAAAGTAAATGTCACAGAGCTCTTTACCAGTTGACCAATTACGTTCAAAACCATTCAGCGCCATTGCAGATATACTGCAACGCGTACTATGTTTGAAGAGTAAAATAGGTTTTTGACCAACATTGTGTAAAAGATCATTCAACTGGTTCGTTGAGGTGATTTCTACCCATGGCAACGGTTCAGGTTTCGGAGATTTTGAAAATAGGCCCATAATTACATACCAGATGAAAATTGTTTTAAGAAACGAACATCGTTTTCAGAATATAAACGCAAGTCGTTCACTCTATATTTTAATTGTGCAATCCGTTCAACTCCCATTCCAAATGCGAAACCGGAAAACTCTTTGCTGTCAATATTGCTTGCCTCAAGTACATTAGGGTCTACCATTCCGCATCCTAAAATTTCTAACCAGCCCGTATATTTACATACGTTACAACCTTTAGAATTACAAATGGTACATGATACATCTACTTCTGCACTTGGCTCAGTAAAGGGAAAGTACGATGGACGCAAACGAATTTGAGCTTTTTCACCGAACATTTCTTGAGCGAAGTACAATAATGTTTGCTTCAAATCAGCGAACGATACATCTTTATCAATGTATAATCCCTCAACTTGATGGAAAAAACAATGTGCACGTGCTGAAATTGCTTCATTTCGGTAAACTCTTCCAGGGGAAATTGTACGAATTGGCGGTTTATCATTTTCCATTACGCGCACCTGAACCGATGAGGTATGTGTTCGTAATGCCATTTCATTTTCTCCTTTTTCAATGAAAAAAGTATCTTGCATGTCTCTGGCAGGATGTTCAGGCGGAAAGTTCAATGCCGAGAAGTTATGCCAGTCATCTTCGATTTCAGGACCTTCAGACACGATAAATCCAATGCGATTAAAAATCTCAATTATTTCACTGCGCACCAATGAAAGTGGATGTCGAGCGCCAATTTCGATTTTGTCAGCAGGTCGTGAAAGGTCTATGTTCTTTTCTTCAGAAGTTGTGCTTTCCAGTTGAATTTTAGAAACATCAAATTTTTCTTGAGCTCCGTTACGCAATGCGTTCATTAACTGACCAACTTCCTTTTTGTCCTCGTTTGGAACGTTTTTAAGTTCTGAAAACAAGTCTTTTATACAATTTTTTGACCCCAAAAAATGAATTCTAAATTTCTCGAGAGTCTCGACATTATGAATGTCGAACCCCAAAATTTCATTTTCTATTTGTTTAATTTTTTCTTTCATTATTCTAGAATTAACTGCGTAGCTGCTTACGCGGTGCCAACTTTTCTTGCAGTTACATCGTCTTTATTAAAAACAAGATTGTAACCTTTTAGAGTTATAAATTGTTTTAGATTGTAACTAAATGCGCAAAGCGAGCGTACGAAGTTAAGAATTAAGGGACAAAGATGTAATAGATAATTTAAAAAATAGGTTATCTTTGGCTCTCACGATTTACTTTTTAATGTATGATTACTACAACAAAAACATTCGCGCTACTAGCATTAACAGTACTTTCTTTAGGTTTTTTACAGTCGTGTAAAAATAAAGAGCCGTCTATAATTAAGATCTATGTTAGAACGAATAGCAATGCTGTTGCACCTGGCGTTAAGGTTATTTTGATTGGAGATCAAAGCTCGGACCCTAAAACAAATGCGTTTGTTGATACGTTAGTAACTAACGAATCAGGTTTTGCAGAGTTTAATATGCAAGATCATTTTGATGAAGGAGATAAAGATTATGAAGTAGGTTATTACAGAGTAATTGCAAAAACGCCTGCACTATATGGAGAAGGATATGTTAGAGCACGTGTACATACAACAGCCGTAGAGACGGTGTTTATTCAATAATAAATTAGAAATTATGCGATTAAATAAATTAGTTATTTTCGGACTTTTACTTACGATTGGAACATTTTCTTTTGTTGGATGTCGTAAAAAGAAAGACACGGTTGCAGAAATCACAGTTCGTGATAATGCGGGTGCAGCTGTTGTTGGAGCAAAAGTAGTATTGTACCCTGTTGGTTCACAACAAGGCTCTGTTATTAATGTTTCTATTTATGATACAGCGTATACAAATGTAAATGGAGTAGCTCGTTTTAGTTTCAACGAAGAATATCAATTGGGACAAGCGGGTGTGGTAGTTTTAAACATTAAGGCGACAAGCGGAAGCGATGTTGGTCAAGGAATCATTAAGATTGAAGAAGAGGTAGAAACCAAAGAAACGGTTTATCTCTAGTATTTAACTATATAGATTAAAAAGTCCCGACATATTATGTCGGGACTTTTTGCTTTATCACAGTTGTAGTCTTAAGAGTAATGAATGTCGCATTCATCCACCAAGGCATCGCCTCGCATGCGAAGGAACAATTGAATTAATGCAACTACATCTTTCTCGCAATACACCTTAATGCGTTCTAGGTCTTTTTCTTCGAAATATACACGGGCAACATCCGCTCCAGAAATATCATCTTTGGGAGTAGGTATATTAAAGACATGACAAAGTAGAGCTAATGAAGTATAAGCCTTAAAATCTCCAAACTTCCATAATTCCATTGTGTCCAAATGAGCGATTTCCCACGGTTTTTTTCCTGAAATATTCAATGTCTCTGGTAATTCTATTCCATTAATGAGCATTCTGCGACAGATATATGGAAAATCGAACTCCTTGGCATTGTGACCGCATAGAATGTGATAAGGTGAATTGTACTTATCGTCTAGTAAGTTTTTGAATTGCTTGAGTAATGTTTCTTCATCATCGTGGTAAAAAGATTTCATACGAAGTTGCTTGCCATGAGTGGTTTCGTGAACAAAACCAACCGAAATACATACAATTTTACCAAACTCAGCATATATCCCACCACGTTCGTTGTAAAGTGACTCAAATGATTTTTCGTCATTTTGCATAAAACGTGTTTTCATCTCAAACAATTCTTTTGGTTTTTCATCCAAATCTTGAAATTGGTAGACCTGGGGAACAGTCTCAATATCAAGAAATAACACCTTGTCTAATTGTACTTTCTTCAACATTATAATTTTCTTTTTTGTGATTCGTTTATATTAAGTTAGTGAAAAATAGCAGATAAAATATAAAAACATCATTTTTGTATAAATTGAAGAAATGGCTGAACAGTTAGAACTAATATCTGGTAATAAGGAAGAGTTGTATGGTAGTTTAATGCCTCAAATTAAAGCTTTAATTGGAGATGAAGGAGATTGAAATTCCATCAGCTGTAATCGATAGAGTTCCATTTCGTATGTTTACGCCATGATTCGCTTGGTTGTCCTTTCTCTATTTTTTCTACTTCCATTGTGGGGGGTGGCACAAAGCACCCCTTTGGATAGTTTGAAACGACTCGTGCGTGTGCAACCTGAAAAGGCCATTCTTTTAGGGCGAAAAATGCTACCAACAACTTCGTATTCAGAGCGCATCGAGATTCATTTTCAAATGGGGTCTGCATTCCGAATTCTAGGTCAATTGGAAAACGCATCACAGCATTTATATCTATCCTTGTCGAATGAAAGTTTGCTTTCCAATGAAGAAAAAATTCGCAATTATACAGAGTTAGGAGTTGTTCTTAAGCAACAGTATAAAACAGCTTTGGCACTTCCCTATTATCAAAAGGCACTTACTTTAGCCGAAAAAACACATGATAATAAGAGCTACAGTAAACTTCTAAACAACATCGGTAGAATCCATTTTGAACGCGGTGATTATACGGAGGCTGAATATTATTACAGACGTGCTTTGGTCATGAACTCGGCCATGCAGGTTAAATCCAACGCGATTCTTTACCACAACTTAGGGGCAATCCATGAAAAAAGAGAACTTCTCGATAGCGCTCGTTTTTACTATAAAAAAGCGCTTGTTGGATATACTGAAATTGGTGATAGTATCTTATTAGCATATGGCTATTGTTCGTTGGCGCGGACTGACGCCTCCTTAGAAAATGCTTCAGAACTAATTGACAAAAGTATTGCCATTCGTTTGCGGTTGGGGCTTCGTGCGGACCTAGAGGAATCGATGTTGGTCAAAGCAGAGCTCTTGTTGAAAATCAACAAAACGGAGCGTGCCTTACAAGTTGTCGATTCAGTAGAAATTTTGGCTAGGGAAACGGGACATAAAAACATCCTTCTTGAAGTGTTGATGCTCAAGTCCAAAATGTACGCCAAGAAGGGAAATCATTCCCAAGCTTATCTGTATTTGAAAGCCTATTCTGATCTGCAAAATTCCGAATTCAAAGCAGAATCCAACCGATTGATCACTGGATTCACAAGTGATTTTAAACACCGCCAAACCACCCAAGAACTGGCTTTTTTGCGCAGTCAAGACAGCCTGCAGCAGCGCGTTATTCTCGCTAAAAATGAAGCCCTGTCATTAAAAAATCAACAGACAACATTTTATCTGATTCTGCTGTTTATGGCGGTCGGCGGTGCCCTCTTACTTTTGAGGATATTGCGCCAATTAAAAAAGAGCACCCAACTGATGGAGATCCAAAGTCGAGCTCTGCAGGAAAGCAATCAAGAAAAGGAAGTATTACTCAAGGAAGTGAACCACCGAGTGAAGAACAATTTGCAAATTGCCTCTGGAATTGTACGTCGTGGCTTGGATCAAATCACCAACGAGAAAGCACGGAACGTCATTCAAGAGAATCTGCGTAGTGTAGAAACAATCGCCATGATCCACGACACGATCTATCGACAAGCCCAGTTGAGTAAGATTTCGGCCTATCAGTATCTCAACGACCTCTCTGAAAAGACGCTTTCAACAGTTGTCCAAGAAGATGACATTCAGTTGAAGGTGGAACCTTTTGAGGCATCAATCGATGCAGATGATGCGATGCATTTAGGCCATTTAATCACAGAGTGGATCATGAACTCCGTCAAGCACTCACGCCCAGCAAGTGGAATACTTGTCATTGAAATTGGCGTTGTGGAAGAAAACGGATATAAATTTCTGTATTTTAGGGACAATGGTGCAGACAAGGCTGTTGATCTCTTTCTAAAAAGTTCGAATTTTGGAAATATACTCATCCGTTCGGCGGTGCGTAAAATTTCTGGGAAAGATCCGATTCTAAATGATGAAAACGGCTTTGAATTAAAATGTGATATATCAACCTGGTATGAAAAATAGTCGAGTGCTTATTGTGGAAGATGACCCCTTCATCGCCCATGACCTCCAAAGAATCCTAATTGGGGCTGGTTACGTTGTGACCGGAATTTGTGATCGTCCGGAAGATGCATTGTTGTTAATCCGGGAAGCATCACCCGATTTAATCTTGCTGGATATTCAGTTGAATGCTTCAATGACGGGAATTGATTTGGCACAGCGAATCAATGCGGAATTCTCGTGTCCATTTATCTTCATCACTGCATATGTCGATGAAGAAACAGTGCGCAAAGTGTCGTACACGAACCCACAGGGATATATCAGCAAACCGTACAATCAAGCGGATCTGCTCATCGGAGTCGAATTGGCTCTTCGCAGAGCCCGCAAGCCACACGCAGAAGCAATTCCGAAGGAGCCACAACTGCAGTTTGTTAAGACTTCCCTCGGCTTGGAACGCATAAATACGGATGATATCCTTTATTTGGAAGCGAATGATTACTACGCGTTTTTACATTTTGAGGATAAAAAAATTCTTGCTTCCAGCACCTTAAAACAACTCGAACAGGATTTGGCTCTGCCGTTTCTTTGCAGAATTCATCGATCGTATGTGGTCAATCTTCGAAAAGTCGAGCGCATTGTTGGGAACGAATTGGAAATTGGTAAAACGCGGTTGCCCATTTCCCGATCTCAGAAAGAGGAATTCCTTGAGAAGATCCATGTGCTGTAATCATTCCCTTGTCAGAGCGTACCGTTCACTGTAAATTCCTGCCGTTCACTGAGTTTATTTCCCGAATCGAATTGTCCCGCATAACTTAGCGGAAAAAAAGTCACGCACATGAAAAAAACAATTTGGATACTGGCACTCGGATTGGGCATGCTGTCTTGTTCTCCTCAAAACGAAGAGACACACGAAAAAGAAACTCCCGAAGTTGTGGTCGAAGAAACTTACACTAGTTGGGACTTACTCACGCGCTATAGTACGGAAGGAGAAGAATTATTGAAAGACATCAAAGGTAAAAAAATCACCATCACAAATTGTCTGGTAGAAGGTGGATCCACAACGTATATATCCTTGAATTTTCGTGGCTACAACGGCTTTGAGGCGATGGCATACAGCCGTCCAGAAGAAGGGTACAAAGTCATGATCGACGGTCAATTGCTGCCTGAATATACAGGTGAGTATTTTTACTTGGATTTAGTCGGTGGCGTCGGTGAAAACATCGCCGAAATTCAACCATATGATATCATCTACGATGATGATAAGAATCCAACCGCTGGACGCACGGTCCGCTACCATTCCGTTATTACAATTGAAACTGTAGGAGATTCCATTTCTATCGGAAATGACCATAAGCTTAAAGTTAAGGGAGGAAAAGTAATTGCACATATTAACTACAAATAAACAACCATGAAAAAGATCTTTTTAATTCTCAGCGCTGCCACTTTGGTATGCGTCGCACAAGCTCAAGATGCCCCAACAATAGTGTTGACCCATTCAAAAATTGCCTCCTCGGAGCCACTTCCTAGGTCTATTGGAAGTTTTCGATCTGGTGAAGCTATTTACGGAATGATCCACACTAAAAAATCCATCAGCGACATTATAGGACCATACTCATGCACCTTCACCGAACGCGTCTACGTGGATGGAGAGGCCCAATCGGAATATGAATACAGCGCTAGCTATGGCGACATTCAAGACTTGGGAAATTTTTACGAAATCTCCATATCACCATCCTTAGATCGCATTGAATATCCCAAACAAGCGTTCAACTTAAGTCAAGGGTTGAGTGGTATTTCTTCGGGCAAACATGCCGTTAAGATAGTTGTGAGTTACCAGGTTAAAGGCTTGAGTGAAAGCAATACTTTAGGAAATCTTCTATTTGAATACGACTGTTCTTCCGAAGAAGACATCGCTCAACAAAAGAAAATGGTGCAAGCGTATCGCTCCAAAACGTTGAAAAATGTAAGTCTGCCTTCAGCGGGAATGACGAACAGCAATTTGGAGGCAGGGATTCAAAAAGCGGTGGACGCAGCCAACTGGAACCAAGAAATTCTCAAAGTTATTATTATGGATTATGATTGGCAATATATGACACATTCGGTTTGGGGTACTGTCACGGATCGTTATTTGAACGTGGCAGTTGTGGTCAAGGATGCCGATGGAAACTGCATTATTTTTTATCCTACTGTGTTGCAGACCAAAATTGATGGCGGGGATTTTGCTACCACTTTTACTTTAGGAGGAATGCACCAAATAGAAAAATACATTGATTGCTCAAATGTGAATTAATTCAGTAGACATCTCAGAGCAATCTGGAGATTCAAAAACAAGAATTACCTATCTACACTAAAACCTGATAAAAACAAAAGCTCCAACGATATTCGTTGGAGCTTTGAATGTTTGTTTCATTCAAATATTGAAATTGGTAGACCTGAGGAACAGTCTCAACATCAAGAAATAACACCTTGTCTAATTGTACTTTCTTCAACAGTATAATTTTCTTTTTTGTGGTTCGTTTATATTAAGTTAGTGAAAAATAGCAGATAAAATATAAAAACATCATTTTTGTATAAATTGAAGAAATGGCTGAACAGTTAGAACTAATATCTGGTAATAAGGAAGAGTTGTATGGTAGTTTAATACCTCAAATTAAAGCTTTAATTGGAGATGAAGTAGATTCAATAGCGAATCTAGCAAATGTTTCTGCCGCTTTAAAAGAGGCGTTTCATTTTTTTTGGGTTGGGTTTTATTTAGTGAAGGATGATGAACTTGTACTTGGACCATTTCAAGGTCCGATTGCATGTACACGAATCAAGAAGGGTCGAGGAGTTTGCGGAACAGCTTGGGAAAAGAAGGAGACAATTATTGTTGATGATGTTGAAGCTTTTCCAGGACACATTGCATGTAGTGCGATTTCTAAAAGTGAAATTGTAGTACCAATTGTAAAAAACAATGCTGTAATTGGTGTTTTGGACGTCGATAGTGACGAATTAGCTACCTTTGATGAAATAGATGAAAAACATTTAACACAATTATGTCATTGGCTCGGTTCTATCCTATAATTTTAGTCGCCCTATTCATTTCTTCTTGTGCTCAAGTAGGAACCATTAGTGGGGGAGATAAAGATGAGATTGCGCCTCAGCCAAAACTTTCTCGTGTATTTCCACCAAATGAATCAACCAACTTTACAGCTAAGGAGATTGAAATTCCATTCGATGAGTTTATCACATTAAATAATCCAACAGAAAACATAAGGATTGTTCCCCCTCACGCTAAATTAAAGGCTGTGATGAAGAAAAAATCATTGATAATTTCTTGGGAGGAGGAATTGAATCCGAACACCACTTATGCGATTTACATTAACAATGCAGTAAAGGATATCACAGAAGGAAATGACACCATTATGCAGTATGTGCTTAGCACAGGTAATGAGTTGGACAGTATAAAATATGCGGTTAAGATTATTGATGCTTGGACAAACCTTCCTGTAGAGAAATGCATTGTTGGCCTGTTCGATCCGGTAACGAGAGAAATTCGCAACTTTACAGAGACAACCAAGAATGGAGAGGCGTTGTTGAATTATGTAAAAGCAGATAATTATCAATTATTGGCCTTTGTGGATGAAAACAAAGACCTTGTCGTTCAGGACCATGAAAGGGTTGGATTTCAAATTGATCGGAATGTAGAAATACAATCATCTATTATCGATACAGTTCCGGTTCGTATGTTTACGCCAACACCAAAATCAAAAATCAGAACAAAAAAATATTTATCGCCAAGTTCTATTCTTATAGGAACAACAGTACCGTTAAAGAATGAGACACTTCAATTGAATGGAGAAAAATTAAGCCCAGCGCGCTATTTAAAACTGAAAGAAGATAGTATTCGAGTATTTCTTCCTCCTTCTGACATTTTAAACAATGAACTTGTAATTGTTTCTGACGATTTAGTAGATACGGCATCTGTTCGCGCAAGTGTATCTAAAACACCTCCTGCGATAACTATTGCGTCACAAAAATCAAACAACACATTCGCACCAAGTGAAAGTATTGCCTTTGAAACGAATAGTTTTATTACTGAGATAGACACTTCGTTAATAAAAGCGTTTAATAAGAAAGATTCTGTGTACGTGCATGATTATTCATACACATTTATTTACAACGCCTTGACAATTGAATTAGATAAATCCCTTTATTCAGAATTGGAATTCCATTTTTTAAACGGTGCAATTTTAACGGATGCTGGAGTTAATGGGGAGCAGAAAGTCAATTGTATCTTAAATGAAGAACGTAAATACGGGTCATTAGATCTTGATTTAAGTTATTATTCTTCAGCTGTTTTACTTCAAGTTTATTTTAACACAAAACCGGTAAAACTTCTTTCACTTGAGGGCACAATGGAACGTGTTTTAATTAATGAATTGGAACCAGGCGATTACACATTCAAAGTAATTTTGGATGAGAATAAAAACGGAAAATGGGACTCAGGAAACCTAGATCTATACCTTCAACCTGAAAAAGTTGATTTGTATTCTACGCCCACGAAAGTGCGCAGTAATTGGTCTGTCGAAGCGACATTAATACCAACTCGTTAACTTATGGAAAACCCGTTATCAAAAGCGTTTAACGGATGGAAAGTATTCCTTGCAATAGGAATTGGATTACTTATTTCTTCTTGGATGCTTTACACTAGTCTGTCTTCTTCTCAGTTTATTGAAGACGGCAAACACGGAACCCATGAATGGATAGATGGAAATTACAATAAACGCGTTGATGTAACGAATGACGCGGACTTCAAACCTTCTAAAAATGGAACTTACAGACAACTATCGTTTTCTGAAAGTTTGAATCAAATTGAATGGGATACTGCCACAACGATTTGGTTGTTTGTCGCCTTTTTGTTTATGGTTAGTAGAGATTTCTTTTACGTGATTAGAATTCGATTATTGACTAAGAATCAATTGGGCTGGAAGGCGGCTATTTATGTAATCTTGCTTTGGGAATTTGCATCCGCTTTGACACCTGGAGTTGTTGGAGGAGCTGCTGTCGCGATGTTTATATTAAACAGAGAAACCATTCCTTTAGGCCGAGCTACAGCAATTGTAATAATCACAGCATTTATGGACAATTTGTTTTTTGTCTTGATGATTCCTTTGGTCTTTCTATTTGTTCATAATAGCGATCCTTTTCCTGCGGATGAAGGAGCGACTCTTGTTTTATCATGGTGGTTTTGGGGTGGTTTTGGAATCATTTTCAGTGTGTGTTTGATGTTATATCTCACCTTGTTTTGGTATCCATCTTTTGCCTCTAAGTTTTTGCTTTTTATATTTCGTTTTCCATTGATTAAGCGCTGGAAGTTTATTGCAGCGGAGTGGGGAAAGGACATTGAAAAAGCAGCAATTACGTTTAAGAAAGAGAAAGGCTCATTTTGGTTGGCTGTTTTTGCAAGTACGTTTATGAGTTGGATATCGCGTTATTTAGTTATCAATGCTATATTAAATGCGTTTTTGCGCCTCGGATTCTACGACAACATCCTTGTATTAGGAAAACAATTGATTTTATGGCTATTCATGCTTGTTAGTCCAACTCCTGGAGGAAGTGGAGTTGCAGAGTACGCATTTGGCGAGTTATTAGCTTCGTTTAGTTCTTCAGCCATATTGTTGGTAATTATGGCAATTATCTGGCGATTGATGTCCTACTTCCCGTATTTGTTTATCGGAGCAATTTTGCTGCCGTCTTGGATCAAGCGAACACGCAGTTAAGCTTCGTTGTATCGCAGTTTATACAGGGACGAAAAGGCGATAATTCCAATAACATAAACGGCTTCGGGTAGTTGAATAAACCAACTTACTCCCAAACAAATTCCGGCAAAGGCAGTCAGTAAAATCAGTGGAATAATGTGTTTTTTCCAGAGTAAAACAAGTTGTACATTTCTAAACCGACCGGCCATCAAAAAAGTCATTTTATACTGCTGATAACTGACAAAAAAGACAAGTGGAAGTAAAATGTACCCTTGTTTGATTCCCATTTCTTCGTAATTCCAAAATGCCAGTGCTTCGACTTTGAATTCAATTCCTGGTGAAATAAAGTAAACGGCGAAATGAATCATTACAATACATAGAATCAGGAATGAAAAACTTGTTATTCCCCATTTGAACCATGTTTTTTTTAAACCCGGTGTTCCTTGAAAAGTGACCGTTTTTTTTGACTTGAAATGAAGAATGATTTCAGCTGAAAATAAATCCAAAAAATAAAACAATAGGATGAAGTATAAACTCCAATTCCATACCAATAGACCTAATAAAGGAATTAAGGCATCGGCAACAAGTTGAATGTATTTTGGATTAAGCTTCATTAACGAAGTTTCTCTGCTGCTTGACGTGACATTTCAAATTCAGGATCATACTTCAGTGCATTTGAAAATGATTTCAAAGCACGTTCTTTATTCCCTTTTTGCGCATGACACATTCCAATGTTATGCCAAGCCTCCACATATCGTGGTTCAGTTTCAAGTGCACTTTTGTAAAAGTACATAGCGCTATCAATATCTTGCTTTTTGTCTACAAACTGTTTTATATATCCTTGGTGAAACAATCCACGCGACACGTAAAATTCAACTGTGTCGTGTGCCATTTCTCTATACAATTCTTTTGCTGATTCCAGGTTACCGTAGATTTGCTTTGAATAGGCCAACTGGTATTTCACTTCAAGAATATCTGGTCTAAGTTGCAATGCAGTGGTAAAATATTCTATACACAATGGGTTTTCTTCAGCCTGATAAATCGCTCCCAAAAGAAAGTAGGCTTCAAAAAATTTCGGGTCTTGTTGAATTGCCGTTTCATAAGAGGACTTTGCTAATTCCATGTTCCCAATTTGGCGATAAGTCGTTCCTTTTAGGACGTATGCGTCGCGGTATTTAGAATCTATTCGTAAGGCGGTATTAATGTATTTGAACGTATTTTCAAAATCTTGTTGGAAATTATAAGTAGCAGCCAAACCTACTAATCCGCGTAGGTTTTTCGGGTCTTTTTTAATCACCCATTTGTAATGATTTTGAGCAATTTGAACATCTTCAACGGTTCTTGTTTCACGGTTATTTAGGACTTCTGCATACAATAGACGTGCATCAAAATTCATAGAATCGATGCGGTATGCTTTTGCCGCATCATTTAATGCCAGGTCATATTCGTATTCCTTGAAAAGTTCATTTCCTCTTTTTACCAATAAGTTGATATCATTGGGAGACTTTAATAAAAGGCTATCTAAATTTTCAGAAGTATTGTTCACTGCATCTGTTTCTTCAGGTCCTCCACAAGAAACAATCATGAATGAGTATAAACCCAACAAACAAATAATGATTCTATTCATACTACAAATTTATTCGAATTTTTGGATTCTACTGCTCCGTAGACTAATTGATTGTTACTGTTCGTGAGATAATTTAACATTTCAAAGCGGGAAGCAAGGCATATAAACTCAATATATTGTTTAATTTTGTCTTATGTCCAATTGGAAAAAATACGTTCTTGTGCTAGTTGCTGTTTTTGCAATAGACTATGTGTTTTCTCAAGGTTGCTCCCAGTGTAAATTATTGGCAGAGCAAGGTAGCGAATTGGATGAAGATTCATTTGGAAATAACATCAATTATGGAATTTTGTACTTAATGACAATTCCATATATTCTTCTGTTAATTCTTTTCAGAAAAAGAATTGTGCGTTTATTCCGTGCTTTATTTAATCGTTAATTAAAACTTCTTACCGCCACCTCTTCTTTTCGTGAATAAGGCTGTATTTCTATTTGTGTAAGCTAAAGAGAATTCTAACGATCCGCCTTTATAAGCTTGTCTTAGTTTTGAGACAGTCACATCATACGAAATTCCAAATTGAAATCCTTTATAATCGAGCATAACAGCAGGTATTATGGCATCTTTAATTCGTGTATAACATCCTATTCCTATGAAAGCATCTTGTCTAAAACCAGTAAGTTTTGTGTTTCCTTCTAAACGGTACTTAAGTAAAACACCAAGTAACGATTCGTAATGACCTCCTTGAACAAATTGTACAGCATTCACCTCTAAGGCCATTTTACTTCCTCCTAAATCTGTTTCAACCCCAAGATGTCCCACGTACTTTCGATGTAATCTATCTCCAGACCCATTAACGTATTTCATTTTAGGGTTGTTCAAATGGTAACCAGCAACACCAATTTTTAATTTAAAATTGTTATTTCTTTTAAAGGTACTTTTCCCTCCGTTAAATACGTAGTTTACCCCAGCAGAAGCGTCTAAATACGTAAAGGAAGAAAGTGTATTGTTTTCTCCACTTAGAATTTGAGGGTCAAATTGAGTTCCATTCCATTGAGACATAAATGAAACACTTTCTAAACTTGCTTTTCTATGTCCGACACCACCTTGAATTCCAACAGAAAGGACATGCCCTGTTCTATTAAAAGGGATAATACCACTCAAAGAAACGGCACCCGTTTGGTTTCCAAATTTTGAGTCACCTCCGATATCGTTGTAAAAAAATAAACCAAGTCCAAGGTGAGGCTTATCGTTTAATTCAGTTTTCAAGAAGTTGACGTCAGCTGCAATTGCAGTAGTCATAAACTGGGTGTTTGCACCAAGCCATTGATTTCTATGGTTGATAATAACTCGCTCCCAGCCGTCATAAACCCCAGTTGCACCAGGGTTTATTAATAATGGAGTTTGAGATGACTGAGCAAAATGGATATCTTGGGAGAATCCATTTGTACTCAATAAACTAAGCGATATAAGGTAAAAAAACTGTTTCATTTTACTTCAATAATGTGATGTTACCAGAACGTAATTCCGAAGTTCCATCTATATAAACAATCTCCATCATATATGGATAAACACCAGCATTGCAGTCTTCACCTTGGTAACTTCCGTCCCACTCAAATCCTTTTTCATCGCTAATATACATTCTGTTACCCCAACGATCATAAATGAAGAACTTGAAGCTAACAACGTCTTTACCTACTATGATAGAATATGTTTCGTTGTTTCCGTCTCCGTTTGGAGAAAAACCAGTTGGAATGTGAACACCTGTAATACATTCTTGACCTGAAGCATTTGGGTCACATGGATCTAATGGGTTTGAACCATTTGCGTTCTCATCACCGTCAGTAATTCCGTCACCGTCCGTATCTGGGTTGTTTGGGTCTGTACCAATAATACCTTCATAAGCATCTGTTAAACCGTCACCATCTGTATCAATTTGACAAATCGCTGCCGAATCATCTGGGTCACATGGGTCAAGTGGGTCGGAACCGTTTGTTACTTCGTCTCCATCATTAATACCATCGTTATCAGTGTCTGGATTGTTTGGGTCGGTACCATAAACATTGGTTTCATCAGTATTCGTTATACCATCATTGTCATTGTCGCAATTTGCGTCACTTGGGTCACATGGATCAAGCGGATCTGAACCATTTGCAATTTCATCACCATCATCTACTCCGTCACCATCTGTATCAGGATTTTGTGGATCTGTTCCATAAATATTTGTTTCATCGTCATTTGATATTCCATCACCGTCTAAATCTGGATTGTCTGGAATAAAAAATGCAACAACATCTTCAGGAACCATCACCATTATTCCATTTGTATCTTCAGTATCTGGTCCAGTCATTGGTCCGACAGTATATTCCCAATGATCAAATACAAAACCTGGGTTCGGTTTCGCTAAGGTTAATGTTTCAATTCCACCATAATATTGTGTAGTCCAAGGATAACTTGGCGCCCAAACAGAATTCACTTTAATCTCTCCTGAGTTAATCGGGTTAACATCAAAGGAAACATCGAACGGTCCAGTTAAACTATAACAATCAATTAATCCTTGTTCTAGCGCTAAACAACGCGCGTTTATAAAGTTTCTAAGTGTTTGAACGTTGTTTTGCCATCCCGCAACTGAGCCGCCCCATCTGTTAACGTGCCCTACCATTTCAGGTGCAATTTCATTCACCATACTATCCAAGAGTGTAATCATGTAATCACACGAAAAGTGAGTGTTTACTAAGTCAATATAGCGCGTTACATAGTATTGTTCTACAATTGGATTTTCCGCAATTAATTTTTCAAGAATATCAGTGTGTCCTTGACCCCCAGGATCAGGAAGATTTTCCGCATTACAAGGGTCAGCGTTAGCAGTTGCATCAGGAATTCCTGTGTAGTTAACGTAATGCCCAAAAGTTGCATCCATGTCCCAGAGCGTATATCTCCATTTAGTTTTTTGTCCAGCTGGATCCATTCCTCTCCACCAAGCGGTATTCCAATTCAGCCAATCTTGATTTACGACATAGGAGTTAAACATAAAATAATCACATAAAGAAGCCCACTTTAATTGTGAAGTAACATAGTCAAAATTTGGCCCTGGAGCCATGTTGTTGGTCATGATAAAATTAACTAAAGCATCCCAATCTGGTTGAGCGTTTGGCGCACCATATTCTTGCCATGTTCCACCCCAAGTTTTTAGGTACTGTAAATTATATTTGTCTTGTTGATAATAAAAATCTGTAAAATCATGATCATCCGCTTTTTCGCGAATTTCATAAACACCCCAATATTGCCCATTTAAATATACCACACAAGGACGATACGTTCTTTCGTCTAAAAGCATGTCAGCACGGATAGAGAGCGTGTGAATGAAACCGTCTCTGATATGTGCTCCTCCACTTTCAAAAGGATAATTATCACTTGCACCTGGTTTTAATATTACTCTTTGAAACTCGTCTCTAGTTTTATCAGGGAAAATTTGATGTTCCAATTCCGAATTGTATCCGAATTCGTCGCGCATAATAAAGTCAAATCCTCGTTGGGGGTATGCCCAGGAGTCATTACCGTGTTTATTGAAGTTTCCTTCACCTTCATCCTTAAAGGAACCATCTTGTTCGAATAATTCAAAAGCTCCTTGGGGTTCAATTTGTGACCCACCTAAAAGCGTTGCAACTTGCTGTCCACTGACAGAAACGACTGGAATGTTATGGTTCACACCAATAAAATAGGTGTTTGTTTCATTAAAACTAGGAAGGTTTACTCCAAATGCTTTTGCTCTAACAACTGTCGTTGCATTAATTGGAATGGGGCCAGAATAGACGGTTGAAGCCGCTGTAGGATCTGAGCCATTAGTTGTATAACGAATTGTAGCACTTGGGTTGGAACAAGTAATGGTAACAGATTGCGGACCCGCGTAAAACCCTGGAGCCAAACTCATGACAGGTTTAGGTTCATAAAAGTTTTGCGCACCAACATTATTAGCACCTGGAGTTGGTGTCGTAAACAATTTCCAAGCAACCGCTCCATTTGTTTCACGACCAACAGAGTGGTTGGCCTTCGTCATGTGAACAATTTTTATAGAATCCATTACGTTCCCGAGTGGATTGGTTAAAATAATCCAATCACCTTTTGTTTGCTTTAAGTTAAAATTAGGGTGCAATTGAGTTCCGTTTACAAGGTCTCGCTTTGAGGCAAAGACTACCTTAAAACCATTTGCAGGAATACTGCCACTTGGAATTTGCCATTTTGTCAAGTTCGATGCTTTATCCGATAAATAGTAACCGGTTAAATCAATTGCTGCTCCTGTTGCATTGTATAGTTCAATCCAATCCTCTCGTTCACCAAAGTTATCCGTTATTCCAGTCACATTGGAACATGAATATTCATTGATTACGATTTGGGAGTTAAGAGACATAGTTGTGCCGATAAACAACACAAAAAGTCCATTTTTTATTTGAGAAATAAGTTTCATAAAATTATTAATAGTTAAAGCATTAACAATGTGTTACATCAATATTAAGAAATTTAATGCAATATTGTATATTCGTAACGAAATAACAAGGCAAATGGTTGCATTGCTATGGTCGTAAAAAATTAATTAATAGGTATCACTTTATGAAAATCATCACTTTATTTCTTGCAGGTTTTGTGTTATTCGCTATGTCATCATGTAAAAAAATCGAAGGTCCAGGCGGATCGTCGACAATTCAAGGTTCGGTTTATATAATTAACAAAAATGCTGCCGGCGCTGTTATTTCGGAATACTTGGCTCCAAAAGAGGATGTTTTTATTGTGTATGGTGATGGTGACGTTTCATTTGACGATGATGTGAAAACATCTTATGATGGAACTTTTAAGTTTACAGGATTGGAAGAAGGCAACTATACTGTTTTTGTGTATGAGGATTGTAATTCTTGTGCCAGCGGTAAGCAAGCGTTATTATATCCTGTAGAAATCACGGAAAAAAAATCTACAGTTGATTTAGGAACAATAACAATCATTAAATGAGAATATTCATTGGCTTAATGTTTATTATTGGATTTCAAACTTCGGTTTTTAGTCAAAATGAATTTGCCGTTTGGTCCGAAATAGGAGTAAAAGGGGAATTTACAAAGAAGATTAAGTGGTCTGCTGATCTTAACGGACGTTTTGCAAAAGGTAAGATTGAGACATTTTTTCCCTCAATTGGACTGGAATATAAATTAGCAAAGTGGTTTCGGCCTTCTATTGATTACCGTCTAGTTATAGATCAGAATAAATACGGAAATTATAAACTTTCCAACAGGGTAAATATTAACGGTGAATTTAAAAAATCAGTAAAACGTTTTACGTTTGAGGCGCGATTGCGCTATCAATATTCGTTCAATAGTGTTAGGGCTGCTGATTATGATTCAGAATTTGATCAAGCAATACGCTTGAAACCAGAGATTGAATATGATATAAAGGGTTCGATATTTAATCCAGTAATCGGAGCAGAGTTTTTCTATAACCCGTCTTACAATCCGAATGGTTTTGAGTTTACTAAAATTAGGTTTACTATTGGGACGAAACTTGAGCTGGACGGCCCACACAGTCTAAGTTTTAAATATCAGTTAGACAAAAAAACAGATTCGTACTCGATTGGAGCAAGACATGTATTATCTGTTTCTTATGCTTACAAAATCAATTAGTAACAGTCTCTACAATAAAGCTGACGTCTAACACCTCGTCTACTTCAGAGTTGGTTATACCTTGCTCTACCGTAAATTTGTATGTCCCCTTTAATGGTAACTTCCTTTTGTTGAAATAAAGGGGAGTTTCAACAATTGTTCCTGATTTATTTCCGACCCACGACCCATCTGGGTTAGCCAATAGAATTTCAAAAGGTTCTCGCGCTGATGTGCCATCAGGCGCCTCTGTTTTAAGAAAAACCCATAGATTACTGTATTTGTAATCCGTCGTTGTTCTTAAGGAAAGGGTGAAGTTGTATTCTTGGTTTATATCCTTAATATCAACCTTAAAACTTGGCTTTAAATCACGTGTCCATTCTTTATTTTCAAATGAAACAGACTTCTCGTAAAAAGGCGCCTTTCCACAAGAAAAACAAACTGCAATTAACAATATAAATAGCCAGCTATTTCGCGTCATTATTTTGTGGGTTATTCGTGTTATTATTCGGCTTTGGACGACGTTTATTATTTCTACGTTTCTTAGGCGCTGTGTTTTCTCCAGTATTATTGGTAGGATTCGCGTTTTTTTGTGGGTTTGGGGATTTGTTTTCACCACCTTCTGCCTTTGGCTTTTGCTTTGACTTATTTTTATTTGGTCGTTTTTTAGGTTTCTTAAAAATATGCTCAAAACGGTCTAAACTATCTTGACCGTCAACATTTGCGTATGCAGGAACCTCAACTTTCTCTTTAACAACGTATTCCATTAAGTCAGTTGGCTTTTTACCATCCTTATTTAACTTAATAATTTCACGGACACGATCAGGTCCGAGAGGCACTAGTGTTGATCCTTGTGTTTTATCACCGTCGTATGCGTACCACATTTGTTGCTTGAAAACATCAGTTTTTACGTAAACAGCAGTTCCTTTTTCTGTGCGTAATTTCAAGTCACCTTTTGGAAATGCTTTAAGTGCGTCTAAATACGAATCTAACTCATAATTCAAACAACATTTTAGTTTTCCACATTGTCCCGCCAATTTTTGAGGATTTAGTGAAAGTTGTTGATATCGAGCAGCCGATGTGGAAACAGATCTAAAATCCGTTAGCCAAGTTGAACAGCACAATTCACGTCCACAAGAACCAATTCCACCCAAACGCGATGCTTCTTGGCGTGAACCAATTTGTTTCATTTCAACTCGAATCTTAAATTCATCTGCCATGTCGCGAATCAATTGTCTAAAATCGACACGTCCCTCAGCAGTATAATAAAAGGTTGCTTTAGTCAAATCTCCTTGGTATTCAACATCAGAAATTTTCATTTGAAGATTTAAATTCACAGCAAGTGTGCGAGACTTGTACATTACCTCTTTTTCAAGAGATCTTGCTTTGATCCACTTATCAATATCCTCTTGTTCAGCTATTTTTTTAATCTTTTTTGTTTCTGATGGTTTAAGTCCAGGCGCTTTTTTTGACACTTGTATTCTTGCCAATTCACCAATAACAGAAATCACACCTACATCATATCCAGGCGCACCTTCAACAACGACAACGTCGCCTGCTTGAAGTTTTAGTTCTTTCGAGTTTTTATAAAATTCTTTTCGACTATTTTTAAATCGAACTTCGACTATATCAAATTGTTTTTGACCGCTCGGCAAAGCCACGTTTGCTAGCCAGTCATAAACTTCTAGTTTATTACATCCTCCAGAACTACAGTTTCCATTGTTTTTACAACCACTCGGAGTTCCCCCCGTTCCACAACTGCTACATCCCATAGTTAATTCTTTACTTTAATCATAAAAGTACATATAATATTATAGGAAATTAAAATTCGGAAATGATAGAATTAACGGTTGTTTCTTAACAACTTGAAATTAAGCGGCGTGAATAAAGCGCATCACTTGAAAACAAAGGTTTGTAAAAAGAATTTTACTGTTAGCATTTCGATCTAAATAATAATGCGCGTCATTAAATGATTTGAAAAAATCTTGGATATTATTACCTGTTATGAATTTCGAAAAATTTCCTAAAAATCCGTCTTCATCTTGCGAAACTCGTGTTAAATGGTCTTCAGTGTAATTGCGTAAGATACTTTGTCGAAACATATGGAGAGCGTACTTAAGAAACTCTTTTTGTCCCTCCTTACTTCTGCTGGAAATCGACTCGCCCCAATCCATCATATCGATTACATTCTTTTTGTAACAAACACGCATCAATTGTGTAAACTGCAGGTAGTTTTCGTTTTTTTCATCCCCATTTCCAGATATTTCAATAGCTTCGATTAAATCTCCATCAGATCGCGCGGCAACACTTTCTGCAAAATCTCGGACCAGCTGTTTTTCCCCCATCAAATAGCCAGTTATTTCTTCAAGCTTTAATCGAGGCACGTGAACAGTCTGAGCACGCGACAAAATAGTTTGTAACATTTTCTCATGAGATTCCGCGACCAATATGAAGAGTGTTCTGGCAGGTGGTTCCTCCAAAATTTTCAATAATTTGTTAGCGCAGGACACATTCATTTCTTCAGGCTGCCAAATCACCATTATTTTGTAACCTCCCTCGTATGAGCGCAGTGAAAGTTTTTTGATTATTTCTTGACTTTCATGAACACTAATAATAGGTTTACGCTCTTTATCATCTGATTTTTTAATCCAAGAATTCAAGTCGAAATACGAAGTCTCAGCAATTTGTTCCCGCCAATCACCTAATAATGGTGTGGCTGTTTTAGAAATTGCCTGAACAGTCGGAAATGAAAAGTGAACATCAGGATGTTGCTGTTTTCGATTCTTTTGACATGAAGGACAGGTTCCACAACTATCGGTTTCCTGTCTGTTTTCGCACATTATAAACTGGATAAAAGCCAATGTTAGTGGGAGTGTACCATATCCTGATTTTCCAACAAACAACTGAGCATGACTGATTTTGTCAGCATTAACCTCATGTATTAGTTGTGATTTTAGTTCACTTTGCCCGATAACTTCTGAAAACAGCATAGTATAAAAGTAGTGGAAATATTGGAATAGTTTTTGCGAAAGCTCTAAAGTAATATTAGAAATTAGTATATTTAAACTATCTATAAAAAAAGCGTAATGAAAAAAATTTACATATTAGTATCCGTTATTTTGGCATCTTCAGGTGCTTTCGCATTTAATGAAAACCCGACAGTTGTTTCAACTTCTGTTGTAGACCAAAAAGCAGGTGTGGATATTACGATTACTGTTAACAGTAACGGTACCGTTGTTAAAGGGGCATTAGTAAAAGTTGTAGCAGATAAAACAGTTATTGGGGCAGGTACTACAAATGAAAGTGGTTCGGTTTCCATTTCGATTCCAACTTATGGTGATCAAACGGTAACAATTGAAGTTTATCATTCCTTATATAAAACAGATAAATTATCGGTTGTAAAACTTGAAAATGCTAAGACATATAATTTTAGCTTAACTGCAAAGGGTGATACGGCTGAAGAAATATCTCAAAATTCTGAAGCAAACATTGCTAAAAAACAAGAAGAAATAGAGAAAGAAAAGGAAAGAGCAGCGAAAGCTGAAGAAGCAAAATTGGAAGCTCAAAATGCTCAAAAGGAAACTTTAGAAAGGACGAAGGCACTAGAAGAAGAAGCAAAAAAGGCAGCTGCTGAAAAGGAAGAGGCATTGAAGGCGGCTGAACAATCGAAGAAAGAGGCAGATGAAATTAGAAATGCCGCCGGAGGAGTGTCAGATGAGCGAAAAGCGCAAATAGAAGCAGACATTAAAAAGAGAGAAGAAGAGGCGAAGAAAAGAGAGGAGGAAGCAGCAGCACGTCAAAAAGAAATTGAAGCTGAAAATGTAAAACTCGAAAACGCGAATGCGGATGCGAAAAAGGCTGAAAAGGAAGCTGAAAAAGCACAAAAAGATCAAGAGTCGGCAATAAAGGACGCAGAAAAAGCGGCTAAAGAGGCAGAAGCAGCCAAAAAAGAAGAGGTAAAATCAGCAGAAGAGGAGCGACAAGCGAAAGAAAAAGCTGCAAAAGAAGAAGAAAAGAAACAAAAGGAAATAGAAGAGGCAGCTAAAGAAGCAGAGAAGGCAGCTAAAGAGGCTGAGAAGGAAGCGAAGGAAGCGGAAAAAGCAGCTAAAGAGGCTGAGAAAGAAATAAAAGAAGCTGAAAAGGCGGCGAAAGAAGCGGCGAAAATAAAAGAGGCGCTGGATAAGCTCGATGAAGATCAACAAGGGATTGATAAAGATCTAGAGAAGTTGAAAGACAAACAAAAGAAAATTGATAAAGATAGAAGCAAAGGAAAAGATGTTGCAAGTGATCAACAGAAGTTAGATGAGGACAGACAAAAAATTACTGAAAAACAACAAAAGCTTGATGAAGAGCGTAAAAAAGTATTAAAAAAGTCCAAATAATTTTTTTGAATAATTAGATTTGAAGGCGGTTGATAAAATTCAACCGCCTTTTTTAATTATGGGAGGTAAAGCGAAGTATTATATTCTTTTGCACATAATCATTTTTATGTGGGGCTTTACCGGAATTTTAGGAAAACTTATTCCTTTGGATTCTTTATTCATAGTTTGGTACAGGGTTTTAATTGCCTTTATTGTGATTGGAGGCTTAATTATTTTTCTTAAGCGACCATATAAAATCAACTCAAGAAAGGAGTTACTTCAATTAGCTTTTACAGGGTGTATCGTGGGCCTACACTGGCTTACTTTTTACATGTCTATTCAACTATCAACAGCCTCCTTCGGAGTGTTGTGTTTGTCAACTGCAACATTTCATGTGTCGTGGTTAGAACCAATCATTATGAAAAGACGATTTTCTGGGATAGAATTTAGCCTTAGTTTAATCGTAATTTATGGTATTTATTATGTCTGTGGGGACTTCTCAACGACTAATGTCATGGCACTATTTTATGGATTACTTTCGGGGTTTTTAGCCGCGTTGTTTTCTGTATTTAATGCAAAATTGGTACACACTATGACTCCCTTAAAGATTACTTTGTATGAAATGTTAGCCGCTTTTGTACTGCTGACAATTATCATTTTGTATCAAGGAAAAATGAGTAGTTCAATTTTTGATATTGATGGGACAGCAATTTTTTGGTTATTGTTTTTGGGTGTCTTTTGCACGGCATTCGCTTTTTATGCAATTGTAGAGGTTGCAAAACATTTGGGTGCTTATACCGTTACGTTAAGTATAAATTTAGAGCCGATTTACACTTTTATTCTTGCCATCTTTATTTTAAACGAGCACGAGGTGCTAAACACGCGGTTTTATATAGGTGCGGTAATTATAGTAGTGGTCCTAGTTGTGAACGCAATTGTAAAGTCAATGATTAAACGAAAAAACAAACGGTTAAATAAAATACCCGAATCATAAATTTGTCTATTATTTTTAGGGTAGAAAATGGCTTTATTGCTATATTTGTATTCAAAACAACCCTGCAAAACCAAAATTATGAAAGCTAAAAGTTTTATTGTACCTCACGATTTTACGGATGTCGCGAATATCGCGCTTCAACACGCAATAGCAACAGCAAAACCGTTAGGATTAACAATTTATTTACTACATGTCGTTGCGAAAAACAAAGATATCGCATCAGCTGAAGAAAAGTTGAACGCTATTATTAAAACTTTTGATTCATCGGTTTCAATAGTTCCTTCAGTTCGAGTAGGAAATATATTTGAGGACATAGGGGACTTTGCTGCAGAACATCATGCTGAATTAATTTTCATGGGAACTCATGGAACTCACGGTTGGCAGCATCTTACAGGAATGAATGCACTTAAGGTGATAACACACTCGTCTGTACCGTTTGTAATTGTTCAAGAAAAATCAACAAAAGAAAGTGGTTACGAAAACATAATAGTTCCTCTAGATTTAAATAAAGAAACAAAACAAAAATTAGCGATTGTTGCAAACATTGCTCAATATTTCAAATCTAAAGTGCATGTCGTTACACCAGAAGAAAAAGACGAATTCTTAAAACGTCAGGTATTGGCTAACATCAAATTTGCTGAAAAGTATTTTTCAGAAAGAGAAATTAATGTTACAACAACAGTTCTTCCAAGTAGCGGTTTCAACAATGAGGTCTTGAAACACGCTATAGCAATTGAAGCAGATTTAATTGCAATTATGAACTTGAATAAAAACAATGTTTTAGGTGTATTAACGGCGAATCACGAAGAGTTTATCATTACGAATGAAGCTCAGATTCCTGCCTTAATTATGAATCCAATTGAAGGGGTAAATACTTTATCTGTAGATTTTAACGGATAAAATCACTTTTCAAACCGATAATATGAATCCCGTATGAATTAGTTCTTGCGGGATTTTTTAATGATTATTAAATGAAGTCAATTCTACTCTTGCACGGAGCTCTTGGGAGCAAGAACCAATTTAATTCACTTATTAAGGAACTTGAAAAGTCGAGAAAGGTCTACGCTTTCAACTTTGAAGGGCATGGAGGAAGAGCATCCAATCAAGCTTTTACAATGGAAAATTTTGTGAATAATGTGTTTGAATTTATGGATGTAAATAGCCTTGAAAATGTCGATGTATTTGGACACAGTATGGGAGGTTATGTTGCACTTAATTGTGCATTAATAGATGCTGCTCGAATGGGTAAAATCATAACGCTAGGTACAAAGTTCGATTGGACGCCGGAATCGGCGGTAAGAGAAGTAAAAATGTTAAACCCATCCATAATTGAAGAAAAAGTTCCAAAATTTGCTCAAAAATTAATTGAAGAGCACTCGGTTGAACTTTGGAAAGACGTGCTGACCAAAACAGCTGAAATGATGTTAGGACTGGGAAATGGAGGAGCAATTCCTGATGTTTCTTTTGAAAAAATTCAGAATGAAATTGTATTGTGCAGAGGAACAGAAGATCAGATGGTTTCAAAACTCGAAACGGAAAAAGTTTGCAGCCTTATTCCAAAAGCATCTCATATCGAACTGGATAACATAACTCATCCAATTGAGCGAGTTGATGTATCGCAATTGGTCAAGATAATTATGAACTCTTAAAGAGCGACTTAAAACTTAAATTTATGGACGCGAAAGATAGAAAAGCGCATTGGGAGAATATTTATTCAACAAAAACCTTATTGGAAGTAAGTTGGTACCAGCCAACGCCCGAAACCTCTATTCGTTTGATCGAAGAAACATACATTTCCAAAGAAGCGAAAATAATTGATGTTGGTGGAGGTGATAGTTTTTTAGTGGATCACTTGTTAGAATTGGGCTACACTAATCTGACCGTTTTAGATATTTCAAGCGCAGCGATAGAACGTGCTAAGAAGCGTTTGGGGAATAAAGCAGAATTAGTAAAATGGATTATATCAGATATCACCAAATTTCAGGCGAATGAAATATATGACGTTTGGCATGACAGAGCGGCATTTCATTTTTTAACCGCGGCAAATGAAATAAAAGATTATACCGTCAAGTTAAACTCATATACGAATGAAACCGCTCATTTAATAATAGGAACTTTTTCAAAGGAGGGACCAACAAAGTGCAGTGGAATTGAAATTACTCAATATTCGGAGACGTCACTTCAAGAAGTTTTTAAACAGGATTGGGAACAAACGAAAAACTTAAACGTTATTCACCGCACCCCTTTTAAAACAGAACAGGCATTTGTTTTTTCAGTTTTTTCAAAAAGATGTTGATAATTAGGCAGTTAAATTATATATTTGACTAACCAAACCAACTGAAAATGAGATCTTTTAAATTACTACTTTTTTCTGCCGTCATGGCATTTACGGTATTTTCATGTAGTAAAAGTAAGGATGAACTGATTGTCGGAACGTGGCATGAAGTTGAAACAGGAGAGTCAATTGTAAAATATACTAAGAATGGAATGTATTCTTTTGACTATGACAATGGAAATTCTGAAACTGGTAAATGGAGAATTGACGGAAAAACCTTGTATACCATTGCTGAAGGTTCTGATGAAGAGTTAGATGAAGAAATTACAGTTTTGGATGAGTCCAAATTGGTCCTAACAATTGGAGGAATGTTCCAAACAACCTATGAAAGAGAGAAGGAATAGTAGTTTTTCTATTCTAAACTAGTAATTTCATGTTTCAATCTGTTTGCACATGGAAAGCTTTCAAAAATATTTAGAATTAGTACTACCAAAAACTGAATTCAATCAGTTGTCAGCATATTTGATCGAAAAGAAAATAAAAAAAGGCGAAATCATATTAAACGCTGGAAGTATTTGTAATCATTCGTTTTTTGTGGAAGAAGGATTGTTGCGTTCTTATTCGATTGATGAACAAGGGAAGGAGCATATTATTCAGTTTGCACCGGAAAACTGGATGATCTCGGATCGTTCAAGTTTATTGTTTCAAGAGCCTTCGGAATTTTATATAGACGCTGTAGAAAATACAATTTTGATTATGTTTGAGGAAGAATTTGTCAACAAAGCAAGTGAGGTTTCTGCAAAATTTAGAACATTTAATCAAAAAGCGTTGAACAATCATATTCGTCATCAACAAAAAAGAATCAATCAATTGCTGAGTGCTACAGCCGAGGAGCGTTATTTGAATTTCATAGAATTATACCCGAACGTTACCTTACGAGTTCTTCAATGGATGATTGCTTCCTATTTGGGTATTACTCCTGAAAGCTTAAGTCGAGTTAGAAAGGAATTGGCGCGAAAGAATTTTATTCCTGGTTGATTTCTTATCATAGGTCAATGTGAATGGTTTACCTTAGCTCTAACTTTGAATAAGATTTAAAATAAAATGTTATGAGCACAAAAAACGTTGAATTAGTTATTCCACCGCGACCTGCGCACTTTGTTGGTGATGGTTTCAAAGTACATAATTTTATACCAAGTTCTCATTATTTGAGTATGCAACGTATGTCACCATTTATTATGATGGACTATAATGCACCTACCTATTTCCCACCAACAGATACTCCAAGAGGAGTTGGTGTTCATCCGCACAGAGGATTCGAAACAGTAACAATTGCGTATCAAGGAAAAGTAGCGCACCACGATAGTTCAGGAAATAGTGGAGTTATTGAACCAGGAGAAGTACAATGGATGACAGCGGCATCAGGAATTTTGCATAAAGAATACCATGAGAAAAAATTCAGTCAGGAAGGCGGGAATTTTCAAATGGTCCAATTATGGGTTAATCTACCAGCAAAATATAAGATGTCTCCTCCAAAGTATCAAGGTCTGACAAAAAACGATATTCAATCTGTTAGTTTACCAGATAATGCAGGTTCAATTAACGTAATAGCAGGGGAATACCAAGGAACAAAAGGAGCGGCAAGTACCTTCTCCCCAGTTTACTTATTAGATAGCAAATTGAATAAAGGAGGAATAGCAAGTTTTAATTTTCCGAGTCATTTTAATACAGCAATTTTAGTAATTGAAGGAGAAGTTAAAGTCAACAATTTGGAAGTAGCCCCAACAGATCACTTTGTATTGATGGATAATGACGGGGAATCATTTACTGTTGAAGCGGTTGACGACGCAAAAATATTGGTGTTAAGTGGAGAGCCAATCAATGAACCAATTGCCGCTCAGGGTCCTTTTGTAATGAATACGCGAGAAGAAATTATGCAAGCGATTCAGGATTACAATATTGGGAAGTTTGGGTTTTTGGAGGATTAATAAAAAAGCCCCGACCAAAATGTCGGGGCTAAAATATTTAACAAAGAATTGCACTTTACAACACTACAATCTCTTCTGTTTTAAACTGACCTCCAAGACCAGTCGAAGAAACAAAACTATAGCGTTCCCAAGTTCCATAAATACGAACCTTTTTTCCAGCGCCGATCAAATTTCCTTTGTGATCTCTCACTTTTAAATCTTTTGAAGTATAGCTAGATGGTAACTCATCCATTGTACTTGGACCACTTCCCAATTGAACATCAACTGTTTCAAAATCTTTATTTGTAGTTGTTTTAACCTTTAAACCAAGGTAATTGTTCATTGTGAAAAACACACTAGGAATAGAAAGAACGCCATCCATGTAACCGTAAACTTTGTGAGCTGAAGTATCGTGAATTAAAGCACTTGTTAACGCAACAGCATCTTTAAACGAATCTTCAACGCCTTCCTCGTCTATTTTTTCAATTTTATATCCTTCTAAACTGTAGTAACCCGTTGAAATGTAGATGTCAGTTGCAGTAATTCTAATTTTATCACCAACTCCCAACTTTGTGTTGTCATCAGCGAAAACGTGTAAATCTTCTTGTTTGTATTTTTCTGGAAGACTTTCAACATGATTTCCCCCAGTTCCAACATAAAGACCAAGGCTCACAAAGTCACCAAGTGTTTGATTTCGTCTTTCGTAAATCTTGATGTTCATTTTTCCACCAGATGTGCTCACCGTGGAAGGAACTTGACCGATGTATCCTTCAAAAACTAACGTTTCATTTCGTTCATATTTATTTTCAGGGTTAAAAATATCAGTAATTTTTACCTTCCGAGGTTCAGATGAAACTTCTTTGGCTCGTTTGCCGCCTTCTTTGATCATTTTTTCAAAAAGGCTTTCTTTTTTTTCGCCCCCACAACTAACAAAAGTTAGCGCAGATGCAATAATAAGATAGGATGTGATTTTCATATTAGTTAGTTTTATAAATAGTTTAAGTTTGAAAAATACGAAATAAACTATTTTTAGCAAGTCTTTGGAAATTCTAAACCCAATTAGCAGCATAATTAAAGTTTTGATAATGTTTGAGAATTGACTTAATTAAAACATAATTTGACCGTAACTCATCGCATTGAAAAAGGCAGTTTCTTTGCGGAAAAAATGGAAATATTTATCTTAAGTTTTGCGGCGTTGTTCTCTGTAATTAACCCGCTTGGAACCGTTCCAATATTTGTTGGATTAACGCAAGACAATACACCAAAGGAGCGGAACGTCATTTCGTTTTACACATCAATTTATGTCTTAACAATTTTACTTTTATCGTTTTATCTCGGGAAGTATATTCTCATGTTTTTTGGAATTAGTTTGGACGCATTAAAAATTGCTGGAGGGATGATTATAGCATCTTCTGGATTTGCTTTGCTAACTGGAAAATTCACCGAGCACAAGGGAATGAAAAAGCGCGAAAAAGATGATGCGTTTAACCGTTCAGAAATTTCCTTAACGCCTTTGGCAATTCCAATGTTGGCAGGGCCAGGAACCATTAGTCTATTGATTTCCTATCAACAGGAGTACAGTAAAATTGCACAACAGCTATGGATTATTGGAGCAATTTTAGCGGTGAGTGCGGGGATTTATTTTATCCTTAAAAGTTCTCATTTAATTGTAAAATTGATGGGTGCTTCTGGAATAAATGCGCTTTCGAGAATTATTGGGTTTATTGTAATTGCCATAGGTGTGCAATATATTCTAGGTGTTGCAACAACACTTTTTGACTTGCGATTAGATTAATTTTAGCGCAATTTTTCTTGCCTCTTCATCCACAGCTATATAATCTTCTAAGCTCGGTGTAAGAATATTTTGCACGGCATTCATTGTTTTTTCATTGATGCGAGCAATGTCGGTGAAGTGAATTTTATCGTTTAAAAAAGCTTCTACAGCAACTTCATTGGCAGCATTAAGTGCGCAAGCCATTGTTCCTCCAGCTTCCAGTGCATCGTAAGCCAATTGTAAATTTCTAAATGTAGTTAAATCGGGCTTTTCGAAAGTTAAGGTTGGGTAATCCATAAAATTAAACCGAGGAAAATCCGTTTTCAATCGTTGAGGGAAGGTCAGCGCGTATTGAATTGGAAGTCGCATGTCTGGTAAGCCCATTTGTGCTTTCATACTACCATCTTCAAATTGAACCAGCGAGTGCACTACAGATTGGGGGTGCACGATGACATCTATTTGTTCAGGCTTAAGGTTGAACAGCCACTTCGCTTCAATTACCTCCAATCCTTTGTTCATCATTGTTGCAGAATCCACAGTTATTTTTGCTCCCATTTCCCAACACGGGTGATTCAATGCTTGGTCTTTTGTTACAGTTGCTAATCGTTCGGCATTAAACCCTCTAAAAGGTCCACCCGAGGCGGTTAAATAGATTTTTTCAATTGGGTTTTGAAACTCTCCCGATAGGCATTGGAAAATGGCAGAGTGTTCCGAATCTACAGGATAAATATTAACGCCATTTTGAAGTGCTTCCTTGGTAATTAATTCGCCTGCTACAACCAATGTTTCTTTGTTTGCAAGGGCAATATTTTTCTTCGCGCGAATAGCAGCTAATGTGGGTTTTAGCCCGGCATAACCTACAATTGCAGTTAGGACAATTTCAATTTCACTGGAATCGACAACTTGCTCAAGTGCGCGATCACCACAATACACATGAATGTCATGTTCCCAAAGTTCATTTTTTACACGCTCAAATTGGCTTTCATCCCCAATGACAACTGTATTTGGAGTATACTTTTTCGCCTGTTCTATTAGTAAATCAGCATTATTATTAGCAGTTAGAACTTGCAAATCGAACGTTTCTGGATTTGCTTCAATCACTTCCAAAGCTTGCGTTCCAATGGAACCAGTGGAGCCTAAAATTGCAATTCCTTTTTTTGTTGTCATAAACCAAATATAAGGTTTCGATTTGGTTCAAAAGAATATAAAGCTGAGAATTTCATTTTCTAAAATGTCCTATTTTTGCAGAATGAAGTACAGAATATTAACGGATGATGAATTGGAAGTCTTTGCAGAAGATTTGAAACATTTTTTGATTGTGAATGGTGTGCATTCGGAAGAATGGGAGGAAATCAATAAAAACGATAAAGAAAAAGCCATTCAGTTGGTGGAGCTATTTTCGGATAATGTCTTGCAAATTGTGTACGAAAAAATGAAATTCATTGAGCACAGATCTCCAAAGTCATGCATGGTTTTTCAATTTAAGGAAGACGAAATTGAACTTATTTCATTGAACGTGAAAAATGGGATGTCGGATTTAGCGACACCGGAATCCATTCACGATGCTTTGGTAAATCGTCCAAATGAAATCGCCCTTTTCAAGACTACGAAAAAGTACAACAAAAAAAGAGAAATAGAAATTCATGAAATGTTGACGCAAGGATGTGTTAATTCTTCGGAGGAATTTTGGGTTTCATTGAATAAGCTTATTTAACATTGTTACAACCAAATTTTATTAAGCCTTTGTTATCTTTATCAAAAAAAATCAAAATGAAAAAATTATTAGTTGGTATTACACTTATCGCATCAACAGGATTGATGGCACAAATTACAGCTCCACAGCCAAGTCCAGCTGCTAAAGTTCAACAAACGGTTGGTCTAACAGACATTTCAATTGAATATTCTCGTCCAAGTAAAAATGACCGAGTAATTTTTGGAGAGCTTGTTCCAATGGACGAAGTATGGAGAACAGGAGCAAATAAGAACACAATTATCACGACAAGTTCAGCTGTGATTTTTGGGAAAGACACGCTTAAAGCAGGAACGTATGCAATGTTTACAAAACCAGGAACTCAAGAGTGGAGCATTTATTTTTATACATCTACTGAAAACTGGGGAACACCAGAAGAGTGGAAAGCTGAAAATGTAGCACTTGAAGTAAAAGCAAAATCAATGGCAATGAACGATGCGGTTGAAACATTTACTATTGGTTTTGAAGCAATCACAATGAACGATGCCGTTTTAGCATTATCTTGGGATAAAACAAAAGTGGCCGTGAAATTTGCAGTTCCTACCAAAGCTAAAATGAATGAGAGCATTAATAAAGTAATGGCTGGACCTTCAGCAAATGATTACTACAGAGCTGCAGATTATAAGTATTCTGAAAAAGAAGATTTGAAACAAGCTTTGGAATGGATCAATAAGTCAGTTGAAATGAGCGGAGGTGCTGATGCCCCATTTTATGTATTACGTAAAAAAGCATTACTTCAAGCTGAGCTAGGAGATAAAAAAGGTGCAATTGAAACTGCAAAGTTATCTTTGGAGGGTGCGAAAAAAGCAGGTTACGATGCTTACATCAAAGCAAACGAAGCATCTATTAAAGAATGGAGTGCTAAATAATAGTTGTATTGAAACAAGCATTAATCAATAGATTTGGGGAGCATCGTGTACTCGATGCTCCTTTTTTTGAAGGTGTTCCATTACTCGTTTTAGATTTGGAATTGAAGTCTCCTGTCACAGTAATTGTTACGAACGGCCTTTCTGATTATAAAATGCCAGTTCCAGAAAAGTGGGAAGGAAGGGAATACAACGAATTGTATTTTTGTTTGCCGAGTTATTGGGAGTGGGAAGATTTAAACAATCCAAATACAAATTGGGTGTTTGAATGGATTCAGCGTTTATGCAAATATGTTGTTGAGAATGAAACATGGTTTGGTCACGGTCACACCATGCCTTGTGGAAAAGAAATGAAACCACTTTCGAACACTATGAAACAAAACCATTTTTTCCTCTCTGATCCAATGTTGTTGGTGGATGAAATGGCGCCAGTTGTGGTTGATGGAAAAACTATTAATTTCTTGGCAATTATTCCAATTTTCAAAGATGAAATGGATTATAAACAACACAAAAGTACCTTCAAATTTGTCCAAAAAATGGACAATGCAGGTACAACCGAAAAACTAGACGACTTTAGAAGTTCGGTTCTAAAAAGACGTTGGTTAAAAAGAAGGAATTAGTCGCACGACTGTTTAAGCTTTTATCAATCCTTTATCCAATAACAATTGAGCAATTTGGACGGCGTTTGTTGCAGCTCCTTTTCTTAAATTATCGGCAACTACCCACATGTTCAATGTGTTTGCTTGAGATTCATCTCGGCGAATTCGACCTACAAAAACATCATTTTTCCCTTCAGCATATAAAGGCATTGGGTATGAATTCGTTGTAGGATCATCCTTTAAGGTAATTCCTGCCTGGTTGTGCAACAAAGAACGAACTTCGCTTAAGTCAAAATCATTTTCAAACTCGACATTAATTGCTTCAGAATGGCCTCCCATGACTGGAACGCGAACTGCTGTCGCTGTGACATTGATTGAGGGATCTAAAATTTTCTTTGTCTCGTTCGTCAATTTCATTTCCTCTTTTGTATATCCATTTTCTGTAAAATCATCACAGTGCGGAATACAGTTTTGGTCAATTGTATAGTGGTAAGCCATTTCCCCGGAAATAGCGTTGCGCTCGTTTGTCAATTGTGTCATAGCTTTCATACCCGTACCTGTAATTGATTGGTAGGTAGAAACAATTACCCTTTTTACTTTGTATTTGTCATGTAACGGTTTCAATGCCAATACGAGCTGTATTGTACTGCAGTTTGGGTTGGCAATGATTTTATCCTCTGCAGTCAGCAAATCACCATTAATTTCTGGTACGATTAATTTTTTCGTTGGATCCATTCTCCATGCCGAAGAATTATCAATTACAACTGTTCCTTTTTCAGCAAATTTAGGGGCCCAATCCAAGGAAGTTTGTCCTCCAGCAGAAAATATTGCGATGTCAGGAACCATGTCCACAGCCGCTTGAAGTCCAACAACCTTAGCTTCAATTCCGCCAAAATCAATTGTCTTTCCAACCGATTTTTCAGAAGCAACAGGGATTATTTCCGTAATTGGAAAATTCATTTCTCGAAGGACTTTAAACATGATTCCTCCGACCATCCCAGTGGCACCTACAACAGCTACTCTCATAACAAAAATTTAATTTTATTTCAATGTTCAAAATTAGTATATTTAACAGCATTGATGCGTAAATTATGAGGTACTTTTTGATATTTGTTTTATTTTTAACTAATTCATTGTTATTTTCACAGATAACTGATGATTTTTCTGATGGTGATTTTACAAATTCGCCAACTTGGACAGGAACCGATGTTGACTTTACAGTAAATGGATCTTTTGAGTTACAATTAAACAACTCGGTTGCAGCAACCTCTTATTTGTCAACGCCTCATGGACTTTCGACGCTCGACAACAAAGAATGGAATTTTTTAACACGCCAGACCTTTTCGCCATCTTCAAGTAATTTCGGAAGAGTTTATTTAACTTCAGATGTGGCTGATTTAACGGCTGTTCAAAATGGATTTTACATTCAACTTGGTGAAGCAGGAGCAACAGACGCTGTTCGTTTATTCAAAATGGTGAGCGGTGTTAGTACTGAGTTGTTGGCAGGACCTGTCGGTCAAATTGCTAACAGTTTTGCAGTAGGAATTCGCGTTGTACGTGATAATAGTGCCAATTGGACTTTAATGATTGATGCTACTGGAGGTACGAGTTATACTTCTGCAGGAACGGTAAATGAACCTGCTAGTTTGATAGGAACTCATTTCGGTGCAATGCAAGTTTATACAGGGAGCAATGCCAATAAATTTTTCTACGATAATATCTATGTTGGAGACGAGATTGTTGATGTTACTCCGCCAGTTCTAGTTTCTGCGACGGCCATTAACGCGAATTTAATAGATGTATTATTTGATGAACCTGTTGATCAGGTAACATCGGAAACGTTAGGAAACTACGATATTCAACCCTTTCAGTCTGCCGCTTCGATTGTGAGAGATGGTTCAAATCTTGCGCTAGTGCATATTACACCATTCTCGCCGTTAACAAATGGCAATACCTATACACTATTTTCCAATTTGGTAGAAGATATTGTTGGAAATGTTTCAGGCTCACAATCAACGAACTTCATGTATTTGGTTGCGGACACACCCGTTGCGGGAGATGTTGTAATCAACGAGTTTATGTGCGACCCGACTCCAGTTGTTGGATTAAAAGATGTCGAGTATGTTGAAATTTATAACCGAAGTAATAAAATATTCAATGTTTCGGGCTGGAAATTGGGTGATGCTGTGTCTTTTGGAACCGCTCAGAATGGCTGGCTTTTACCCAATGATTATATCGTTTTAACTGCAACAGCAAATGTAGATTCGTTCGCAGTGGCAACGGCAGTTACAAGTTTTCCAAGCTTGAATAATTCAGACGACGCGGTTGTGTTGTATGACAATGCAGGCAATAAATTGGATTCTATTTTTTATACAATTGATTGGTATCACGACACGGATAAGGACGGCGGTGGTTATTCATTGGAGCGCATCAATCCTGACGATCCATGCACGGATATTACGGACTGGAAAGGAAGCAACGATTCAAATGGAGGAACTCCAGGGGCAATAAATTCTGTTTATGATAATACAGCAGATGTTCAAACTCCAATAATTACACAAATAATTGCGAGTGCGCCAAGTCTTGTTGAAGTGTTTTTCAATGAGGGAATGGATCCAGCATCTTTGACAAACTCAATAGTTGTTACTTCACCCGTTTTGACAGTTCAGAATAAATATTTTACAGGAGATATTCCTACATCACTTTTAATAAACTTTAATGAAGCACTTGTCGGTTCACAAAATTATCAAATCGAGCTTCAAAATATTGCGGACTGTTGGTTGAATTCGGTTAATCTAACAAGTTCTTTTGCTTTAGCCGAAACGGCAGTTCTTGGAGATGTAATTATTAATGAAATCATGTTTGATCCATTAACAGGAGGAAGCGATTGGATTGAATTGTACAATAATTCTGACAAGCTAATAGACCTTTTTGAATGGCAATTGGCGAAATTATCTGACGGAGTAATTGCCAATAACGATATGATAGAACAACATTATTTGCTTCAACCACGGGATTATGTGGTGTTGACAGAAAACATTTCCCAAATCACTCAAAACTACCCGTCTTCGGTTCTTGGAAAATTCATTGAAACAAATGTTCCAAGTTATAACAACGATTCAAGCTCAGTTTATTTATTGGACAACCAAATTTTTCCTCCAAACAATGTGATGGATAAAGTGTCTTACCAAGACGATTGGCATTTTAAATTATTGGATGCGACCAAAGGGAAATCGTTGGAACGACTTGATCCAAATGGCATTTCAGACGATAAAAACAATTGGCATACTGCAGCCGAGGCGATTGGATTTGCGACTCCTGGTGGAGAAAATTCCCAGCTAAACCCTGCTGTTTCAAACGGTACTTTTAGCTTCACAAGTGAAACGATTTCTCCCGATAATGACGGAATGGAAGATGTACTTCAAATCAACTATGAAATGGAGGAAGCGGGCTACATTGGAAATTTCACAATTTATGATGATCGAGGTAGAAAAATTGCAACGGTATTTCAGTCCGAATTACTAGCTTCGCGTGGAACCTTCACCTGGGATGGAGTTCGAGATGACAATACAAAGGCGAGTATAGGTCAATATGTAGCGATCTTCGAAGCGTTTAATGTTGACGGAGGCGCTGTCTTCTCGAAGAAAAAAGCATTCGTTGTTGCTGGGAGATTATAATAATTGAACGAAATGATTTCACCTGGAGCAAAAGGCTGGATAAACAAATATCTTCATTTGGTGGAGAATGGGACGATTACACTAAATAAGAAGCGTCCAAAAGAGATTACCAAACTACGTCATATGCACTTGACGTTAGCGAAGAGTGGTATTGTTTTTGGTTATCCAGACCAACTCATTTTCGGTAAAAATTTAGACGATAGTGAATGGACAAAAGATGAAAAGTTAAAGCTTTTATTGTTTGAATCAATGCTTTTTGTTTACACCCAAATTCACAAGAAAGAAACGTTCGATCGCAATAAATTTTTAAATTCCTTGATTGCGTTTTATGAAAGTCATGAAGCTAGTTCCATTCGAAAAGTAGTTGGTTTTTTTATGAAAGAATCACCCGAGGAAAAATTAGAAAAAATCTTCGCGGATCGAATTGATATTAAGTTAAATTTATTAGAAAACCGTTGGTGGATTAATTCTTTAAGCAATGTCTTCTCCTATTTAGATGTCATTTTATTCGATGATTTTGAGCACCGTAAGGACGATGATGCCCTTGAGGAAAATTACACTTCTTATGCAAAAGCTTCCTTAACCGCAATTAGTGTATCTGCGCATGCGGATGGCGTTTTGGAGGGAAAGGAGAAAAATTTATTCAATATTTTCTTGGCATCATCCAATTTAAAGGATGAGGTAAGAGATGAAATGAAAGCTCAATTCAAAAAAGGGGCAACTTTTTCTGACATCCCATTGTTTGTGCGAGACCATTGGTTATTAAAACGATTTTTATTGGATATTTCAATATTGACAATTGTTTCTGATGAAGAGTTAACGGATGACGAAATAATTTACCTTCAAGATTTAACTGTATATCTAGATATACCGTCCGAGGAATTGGAAGAAAGCTTAACAATGACTGAAAACTTTCTATTGCATGCGCAACATGACTTAGAGTTTATGAAAGACTCCACATCTTATGAAAAAGTGTATTCAAGGCTTTCAAAGCGCTGGGGAAAGATACTAATGCGCAACAAGGATAAGCTTGGAACTGAAATTAAACAAAGTAAGGATCTTATATTTTTGGTTAAAAAGTCGGCTACACAGGATTTAACAAAGGAGGAAAAGGAGCTCGTAAAAACTCAATTTAAGGACATTGTAAAATCTGTTCCAGCCTTAGCAATTTTTATGTTGCCAGGTGGAGCAGTGCTTTTACCTTTGATTCTTAAAGTAATTCCAGATCTTGTTCCTTCGGCCTTTAAGGAGAATGAAATTGACGAAAAATAAGTTTTTTATGCTAGGATTTCATTGAATATCTTGCAATTTTCAAACGTATCAAATTGAGATTGAAGAACATCAAATCGCTTGTGCAATTGTTCAATATTGACAGGAATTTGCATTAATTGTTTAAGTTGATTCTGGCAGACTTTTGCATCCTCAAAAATAACACAAAGCCTTTCTAAATTGGTTCCCTTGACCATTGTGGGGTTTACTAAAACATGGCCGTTACTTGCGAGTGAATTTATCAGTTTTAGTTTAATTCCTGTTGGTTGCTCGGTCACCAACAAATGAACATGCGCTTCTGAAATTAACTGTTGCATTTTAATTTCGGAGGGGTTCGAAATCAGTTGAATATGCTTTTCCTTCGCTAATTGTGCGAGTTCATCAGTAGGATTTTTACCCGCCACAATCAGATTTAATCCTTCGTAATAAGCATTCTCTAAAATCCATTTTGCAGCTGAATCGTTTTCTTGAACGGATAAGTTTCCGTGAAATAAACAAAATGTTTCTTCGGTATTGACTGGAACGATTGATATTGGTGGAATTGACGCGGGGAGTAATTTTACATTTGGATGAAAAGTTTTAAAATGTTGTTCGTCCAATTCCTGAATTGCAAAAATCCAATTCGCATGCGTTAATACGGCTTCGTACAATTTCAATTTTTTCGCTTCAGCTGTGTAATATCTCTTTTTTAATCCGGACGCATTTTTCGCAAGTGCATTGTAATAATCGTGCTCCACATTGTGCATTCGAACGATTTTTACACGGTCTTTAAGGCGTGGATTATTGAGTAATAACGTCGTGTGAATTCCCTCAAATAAAATGGGATAATTATCTACTAAAAGTCGATGAAATAATGTTTCTGATTGACGACTAGCGACAATAAAGGGAAGCTTACTCAATGCAAGTCGCAACGATTTTTTACGTTTATAATAATATATTTCGTGTGTTATTTCTTTCAATTTTTCCTGCTCACCACGCCCATATTCCCAACAGTGTAAAATGATTTTATACCCTAATTCATGTAACGCGTTAATGCGATAATAGATGTCAATTGCTCCTCCATAATCTGCTGGAAAAGGAACATCCAAAGAGATAATATGTATGAATTTATCGACCAACTTTCGGGTAAATTTCGTTTAATATTTTAGTTTCATTTTCCCAATTTTCAGTCTTCGCCGCCAGCTTGCAATTTGCTTTATACAAATTCATTTTTTCAGGATTAGCCAATAGCGCGTTAATCGTTTTTGAGATGCAAGTTGGAGTGACATCAGTGAGTACTTCACCAATTTTATTAGTTCGAACAATGTTGGCAACTTCTTTAATTTCACTCGAAATTACAACCGTTGAAGTATGCATATAATCAAACACTTTGTTCGGCAGGGACAATCTATAATTCAAGTTCGTTGGCTTGTCAAGTGTCAATCCGATGTCGGCGTGAGTGGTATAATTCATCATGACATCATACGGCTTTTTACCAAAAAACAATACCTTTTCCGCTAAATTCAATTGATTTACACGTTTTTTAAGTTCTGGAACGACATCACCGTCTCCCAAAATAAGTAGAATGGCATCAATGTTTTGCATGGCCTCAACCGCTTCTTCTGCTCCTCGATCAATGTTAATTCCCGCCCCTTGTAAAATAATGAGCGGCTTATTTTCTGGAATTCCCAATGTTTTTTTATCAGCAATATTATCACTTTTCCAGAGCGGAGAAATGTTTCTTACTACTTTCATTTCCTTACCGTAAAGGCTGGAGTATATTTCTGCAATCGATTGATTTACCGTGTAGCATTTTTTCAATTTTGGAAAAATAAATCGTTCTATTTTCAACCATATTTTTTGAACTCTTGGGCGAGAAGTTAGTTCAGGAACTTCTGTGAAATATTCATGTGAATCATAAACTAATTCAGCCGAAGGTTTGAATTTTTTTGCCAGATAATTTGCGAGCAACGTATCCAAATCGTTTGCGACTAAAACGTCTGCTTTATGAAAAAGCAAATACCAAAACAAACGGAAATTGTATGCTGCATAAAATTTTGCCCCTGTCTCAAAAAGCAATTTCATTCGAACGGTTTTGTATGGACGTGCAGGAAGTGCAACACTCGATTTTCGTTTGCGACCAACAAGTGTAACGGTATAACCTTGATCTACCAAAAACAAGCATACTTTATTCACGCGGTTATCCGTGTATAAATCATTCGTAACAGAAACTATGGCGCGCTTTGTTTTTGGCATTAGTCAAATTTAAGAAAAAGAACGGGTTAGGAATTATCAATCCACTTCCAACACTTTATCTAAATGGTTGAATGCTTCTGTTAACGAATTTACATTGGAATAAATTACACGGAGGCGATCATTTTTTTCACTGAGTTTAGCAGCCAAAGGATGTTTTTGCATATAATCCAAAACTTTTGTAAATACCGGTGATTCGTAAAATTTGGATTGTGGATTAGCAATAAAATAACCAATCATTTTATTCGACTTAAGCACCAATTTATCAATTCCCAAATCTTGCGCTAACCAACGTAAACGGAAAGATAGAACAAGTTCTTCAACGGGTTCTGGAATTGGGCCAAATCGATCGGCAAGTTCTACCACGAATGTACTCAACTCCGCTTCGGTTTTTAATCCATCCATTTGCTGGTAAAGGCTCAATCGCTCTGCGACATTGTTGACATAATCATCCGGAATACGCACCTCTAAATCTGTTTCTAGAATACAATCCTTCACAAAGGAGGTCATTGAATCACTGTTTCGATCTTCGAATAATTCTTTGAATTCACCCTCTCTTAATTCGTCAATTGCTTCGTTTAGAATTTTCTGATACATTTCAAACCCAATATCAGCAATGAATCCACTTTGCTCACCTCCCAGCATATTTCCCGCCCCGCGTATATCTAAATCTTTCATTGCAATGTTGAAACCAGAACCTAAATCCGAGAATTGAACCAAAGCTTCCAAGCGCTTACGAGCTTCGGAAGTCATTACGCTAGCAGGAGGAGCAATAAGGTAACAGAAACCTTTTTTATTGGAACGACCAACTCTACCGCGTAACTGGTGAAGATCACTTAAACCAAAATTTTGTGCGTTGTTGATAATAATAGTGTTCGCATTTGAAATATCAATTCCCGATTCAATAATCGTTGTTGCTAATAATACATCGTATTCGTGGTTGATAAAATCGAACATAATTTGCTCTAATTTTTTACCGTCCATTTGACCGTGACCAATTCCTACGCGAACACCAGGACATAAGCGTTGAATCATTCCAGAAATTTCTTGTATATTCTGTAGTCGATTGTGCACGAAGAATACTTGTCCACCGCGGCTTACTTCATAAGATACAGCATCGCGAATCATTTCCTCGTCAAATGAAACTACTTCTGTCAATACCGGTTGACGATTTGGTGGAGGTGTATTAATGATGCTTAAATCGCGGGCACCCATCAATGAAAACTGTAATGTTCTTGGGATTGGAGTCGCCGTTAAGGTAAGAGTATCGACAGTTGCTCGCAATGTTTTTAATTTATCTTTTACCGATACTCCAAACTTTTGTTCTTCATCGATAATCATTAATCCCAGATCTTTAAACTTAACACGTTCTGCAACTATTGCATGTGTTCCAATCAAAATATCGATTTTTCCGTCTTTTAAATCTTTTAGTGTTTCTGTTACTTGTTTTGTAGATTTAAATCGATTGATGTAATCGACTCGGCATGGAAAATCCGCCAATCTTTCTTTAAAACTGCGATAATGCTGCATAGAAAGAATGGTTGTTGGAACGAGAATTGCCACCTGTTTGCCATCCGTTACAGCCTTGAATGCCGCCCGAACCGCAATCTCAGTTTTACCGAAACCAACATCACCACAGACCAAACGGTCCATCGGCGTATTTGATTCCATATCTTCTTTTACAGCGATTGTTGCTTTTAATTGATCGGGCGTATCTTCATACATGAACGACGCTTCCAATTCATTTTGCAAATACGTATCTGGTTGAAAAGCAAATCCAGGTTGACTTTTTCGTTTGGCGTACAATTGAATTAAATCGAAGGCTAACTCCTTGATTTTAGCTTTGGTTTTCTTCTTTAAATTTGACCAAGATTGGGTTCCAAGTTTATTCATTTTTGGAACAGCACCGTCTTTGCCTGTAAACTTAGAAATGCGATGAAGTGAGTGAATGCCGACGTACAGCACATCATTGTCGCGGTAGAGCAAACGTATCGCTTCTTGTGGCTTTCCATTGACGTCAATCGTTTCTAATCCTGAGAATTTACCCACTCCATGATCAATGTGTGTAACATAATCGCCACTTTGTAAATTGTAAAGTTCCTTGAGCGTTAAAGCTTGTTTTGCCTGTTTAAATCCTTCTTTTAGTTTAAAACGATGGTAACGTTCGAACAATTGATGATCCGTGTAGCAAACCATTTTATTTTGCGGAGAAATAAATCCTTCATGCAGTGCAATATGTACGGGAGAAAATTCAACAGTTGATTCGGTATCCTCAAAAATTTGATACAAACGATCGAGTTGCTTAATTTGATTTGAAAAGATAAGGTTCGTAAATCCAACTCTTTTTCGTTCGACTAAATCTTTTGTAAGAATATCAAAATTCTTATTGAAACTTGGTTGAGGTTTAAAATCAAATTCAATGACTTGAGAATTCTTAAACGAATGCTCTGCTCCAAATTCGATTACTGTTGCTTTATCTAAGCTTAAGTTTAAATCCGTTGGATGCAGAAACAAGTTTGCTGGAATGGTTGGATTTGTTACAGTTTCTAGACCGTTGTATATCGTAACGGCTTTTTTATATTCTTGATCGATGCTGCTTTTAGTCAGTTCTACCGAAGAAATCCAAATGGTGACATTTTCACCTAAAAAGTCAAAAATCGAAACGTTTCCTTCCTGAATTAATTTTCCTTGAATATTTGGAACAATATTGAAATATTGGTGTTTATTGACAGATAATTGTGTGCTTGCATCAAAGGTTCTAATACTTTCTACATCATCTCCAAAAAACTCAATTCGATATGGGTGGTCATTGGCAAAGGAGAACACGTCGATAATTCCGCCGCGAATGGAAAACTGTCCTGGTTCGTACACGAAGTCAACTCTGTCGAAACCAACTTCGAGTAATGTTTCATTGATAAAATCAATAGAGTAGGATTTTCCTGCTTCAACTTTCAGCGTGCTTTTTACGAGATTTTTTTCCGAAGGAATTTTTTCGAATAGTGCTTGCGGATAGGTAACAATCCATGTATTATTTCCTTTTGAAATGCGTTCTAAAACTTCTGCGCGCGCAACGACATTAGCGTTGTCTGTTTTCTCTAATTCGTAAGGAACTCGATATGAGGCAGGATAAAAAAGCACGTTTGGATTTTCAGCATGTATGCCTTCTAAATCATTTAAAAAGTAAGCTGCTTGTTCTTTATCATCTAGGATGAAAAAGTGATTTCCAGGAGTTTGCTGAATTACGGCTGATGCACATAACGCACGCGAAGAACCTACCAGTCCAGACCATTTTAATTTTGTACCAATCAGCTGAAGTTGATTCGCGGTTGAATCAATTTGATCTAATTTGGAAAAGGAAGCACTAATTTCCTTTAAGTTCATTTGTAGTTATTTCAAATAGCTCATCGCTTGTTCAACCATTTTCTTTGAACCGACAAAGAAAGGAACGCGTTGATGTAATTTAGTCGGTTGTAATGCCATTACTCGGTGACGACCCGTTGTTGCCATACCACCAGCTTGTTCAGCGATAAATGCCAAAGGATTGCACTCGTACAATAAACGCAATTTGCCTTCAGGGTCAACCGTTGTATCCGGATAGATGTAAATTCCTCCTTTGATTAAGTTACGGTGAAAATCGGCTACTAATGAACCAATATATCTTCCAGAATAAGGTTTACTAGTCCCTGGGTGAATAACTTGACAATACGTTTCGATGTATTCTTTAATTCCACTTTCACAGATATTAATATTTCCTTCATTCATCGCATAAAGACGACCAGTTTCAGGCATTTTCATGTCAGGATGAGATAAACAAAACTCACCAATTGAAGGATCTAATGTAAATCCATTTACTCCTTTTCCAGTTGTATAAACAAGCATTGTTGATGAACCATACAACACGTATCCCGCGGCAATTTGTTCATCACCACATTGCATCATATCTTCCAGAGTAGCCATTGTTCCTTTTTCGCTTTTTCTTCTGTAGATTGAGAAAATAGTTCCAATAGAAACGTTTACATCGATATTTGAAGAACCATCCAATGGATCAAAAAGGACAACGTATTTTCCTTGTTTTGAAAATTCAGATTCGAAAGGCATAAAATCATCATTTTCTTCTGAAGCAATTCCACAAACTTCTCCACCTGCTTGAAATATTCGAATGAATTGTTTGTCGGCTATAACGTCAAGCTTTTGTTGTTCTTCACCTTGAATGTTAGTGCTACCTTGAGCACCAAGAATATCTTCCATCAATCCAGCTCTTCTCACATCTTTACTCACCACTTTTGAAGCAACTGCTATATCATTTAGTAAGCGAGAAAGTTCGCCTGAAGCGTAAGGAAAATCGCTTTGACGATCCATTATAAATTCGTGTAGAGTGACAAGCTTTGACATAATTCAACAATTTAGATGCAAATATCGGTAAAATGAATTAGTTGAACGGTATAACTATGAGGGAAACTCTTAATTCATAATAAAGATAATGATAGAATAGCGAGCCGTTTTGGCAAAAGCCATTAATAGGAAAACGGGTAAGAAGGAAACTCGGAAGTATCCTAAGGCAATTACCAACGGGTCTCCGATTAGAGGAACCCAAGAGATAAGAGCAAGTGTTGAACCGTATTTTTTAATACGGTAATTAAGCTTGTTATAGCGTTCTGGCTGTTTGAAAAGTTTCTCCAGAGTTGATGGTTTTCCGAGTTTTCCTAAGGCATAATTTGTTGTACCCCCAAGGGTGTTTCCAATTGAAGCAATTATTAAACAGCGTAAAGGATCAAATTGTAACGAAAGAAAAAGGATTAAAACCCCTTCAGAGCTGAGGGGTAAAATCGTTGCTGATAGAAAACAAACAACGAAAAATCCGAAGTAACCATATTCAATATATTCCATAAAAAAAGTCGCACCGTTTAAACGATGCGACTTTCAAATTTATTAATTCTTGCGAATTATTTCAAAATTACTTTTTCAGTAACTGAACCTAACTCGTTAGTAATAGTTACAAAATAAACTCCTGCTCCATTACCAGCGATGTTTAAATCTTCTGTTTTATTAGAAGTTCCAGAATAAACTACTTTACCAGCTAAATTAACCACTTCAATTGAATTGTTGTAGTTGTTTTTGTTAGTGATTGTCAGTTTACCTTCTGTTGGGTTAGGGAAGATAGAAATTCCGTCGATAGAAGTTTCAACTAAACCAGCAGTATTTTGGAAATTAGGACGAATGTAGAATCCACCATCCCATCCAGTGAAATATGTAACGTTTCCTGCAGATGCACTGTAGTCACCGTATCCAACAGCTGCGTTATCATCATCTTCACTGTTACCGTTACTTCCACCAATATAGAATGAAGTTCCTGTTGTTCCATCAGCTTTTTGGATTTCAAAAATGTAACTTTTACCAGCTTCTAATGAAACCGCACTTGGGAAAGTAACTTTTGTCAATGCATTAACATGCGTACTTTCAACAGTGATTTCAACTTGCGCCATTACAGAAGAAAGAGGGTCTTGAATCCAGCTTCCATCATTGTTAGGGTCAATTTGATATACTTGAGCAAGAAGATAATTTCCAACTGTAGTTCCAGTTCCAATCCAAACATCCATTCCATAAACATCTTGAGTTACAGTAGGAGTATAAATTTCACCCCATGAATGTACATCATCAGCAAGATCAGAGTTAGCACCAGTACCACTCCATCCAAATGTTGTTGTATGACCATAGTCATGTGCCATTAAATAATCATTGATTTCTAATGTGTTGGTTACAGCAGTGTTATTTGTAGGAATGTCATCAGCAGGTACACTGAATTCAGCATGGTAAATTCCATTAGCGCTAGGAGTAAAACCAGTATTAAACCAGATTGTATCAGTAGTCGCTGTTGGAATTAATTGGCTAATATCAGCTGGAGTAGCAACGACACCAGATGCATCATGAACAGTACATGTAACAACCGCAGTCGCATCAGATGCACCATTATTAGTAACAACAACTCCAGCAATCATTTCTCTTGTTTGAGTTAATGGAAGCATAGAATATTCCCAATCGTTAAATATATCACCGTGCCACGCTTTACCTAATGCCAATTCATTCGTAGGTAATGTTGCAATAGCAACATCGTCAATCATCCAACCAAAAGTTGTCCATGCATCTTTGTTTGTTTGACTTGCGAATGCAGAAGTCCATTTAAAACGAATTTGAACTTGAGAAGCATTCCCCACAGTCCATGGAGCAAGGTTTACATTAATCGTTTCAGGATTAGCGTATATAGCTGAAGGATTATTTCCAACGAATGTTTCTTGATTTTCATTTGTATAAACTTGTTCCCAAGTATTACCATCTGTAGTAATTTCAACTGTTTGCTCATCATTGAACAAAGCTCCGAATTGTTTGAATGTTAATAAAACACCTTCTTCATTAGTAACGTTTGCAGGTAAATTAGGAATATCAAGCGCAGGGCTTGTCATAGTGTAAGTCACTCCAACTGCTTGTGTTCCAGCATTTGCACCTGTGTAATTTCCATTGTACAATTCTGCATAACCTCCAGGAGAACCGTTAAGCCCAGCAGAAAACCCATTTTGTGTATACCATCCTTGGAAAGTTGCATTGATATTCCATCCATGTGTTCCAGGAACAGGTAAAGTTGTTGATGCTGTTGTTTCAACATTCATTGTCCAGTTTGCAGGAGTCGAAAAATCGTCAGTCCATACATCAACTCCTAATGCTTTAGTATTATAACTTGGAGCAGAACTTGGAATATAACCGCTTGTTTCCAAACTTTGAATACGGTTCATCATTTTTGTTTGCACTGCTTGAGAGTAACCAACGGTAGAAGTTAATCCAATCAAAAGAGCGCTTAAGTAAGTTTTTTTCATGTCTTGTTTTTTAGATAAGTGATACAAATATAAACTAATCTTAAATAATAAATCAGCAATGTGTGAATATTAACAGTCTGATAAAAAAGGAAGTAATTTCCTCACTTCGTTTAACTTATCTTTTTGTAAAAATGAAATCAACACATTTTCTTCATTCTTATTTAATTCTAAACTTTCGCCAAGTGCATTAATGATTTTCGATTCTCCGGAATAAACTAGTCCATTTTCATCCTTTCCTACTCGATTCACACTCAGCACATAGGCTTGATTTTCTATAGCCCGTGCCTTCAAAAGAACATTCCAATGTGAAATACGTTTTTCAGGCCAATTTGCTACATATAGCAGAACGTCGTATGCTGGGGATAGGTTGGGTTGTAAATAATTTCTTGCAATTTCAGGAAAGCGTAAGTCGTAACAAATTTGTAATTGAAATTTCCAACCAAGGTATTCAACAATGGTTTCTGTCTCTCCTGATTTAAACGCTTTATGCTCTCCCGCAAGACTAAAAGACTTACGTTTATCATATTTTTTTACTTCGCCATTTGGGGTTACAAAGACTCCACGATTGTAATAATTTCCTTTATCAAAAGTCATTAGACTTGTATAAATGGCGCAATTTTTAGTTCGAGAAATGGACTTTAACCATTCAATGGATTCACTTTTTTGCCAATCCTCAGCCAATAATTTTGTGTTCATGCTGAATCCTGTTTGGAACATTTCTGGTAGGAGAATTAAATCGGCACTAACATCGGTTAAAAGACGTTCATAGTTTTCGAAATTGGCCTTTTTATTTTCCCAAATTTGATTGGCCTGAACAAGGGCTACTTTTAGATCTTGCATAACAATTTGGCTGCTTTAGTGAGTGTATCTTCGTCTTTTGCAAAACAAAAACGTATTATTTTAGCGTCTTTATTATCGGCATTAAACACTGAAATTGGGATAGTGGCAACACCGAAATCCGTAGTAAGTCGTTTACAAAAGTCAACATCCGATTCCCCAGAAATTTGAGAATAATTCGCTGTTTGAAAGTACGTTCCCTCGCACGGGAGGAGGTTAAACCTTGATTTTACCATCAATTCGCGGAATAAATTACGTTTTTGCTGGTAAAAATTTCCCAATGTCTTTACTTCAGTGACGGTCAAATAATCTGCTAAAGTTTGTTGTGCAACACTGTTTACGCTAAACACATTGAATTGATGTACTTTTTTTATTTCATCCATTAATCTTTTTGGAGCGACTAAATAGCCAATTTTCCATCCAGTTATGTGAAAGGTCTTTCCAAAAGAAGAAACAACAATGCTTCGATCAATTAATTTTGATCTAGAATGAGCCGAAATATGTTTGTTTTCAAATGTGATGTATTCATACACTTCGTCAGATAGCACGAGCAGTTGCGGATGCTTTTCTAGGAGTTGTTCGAGTTGCTGAATGTCAAATTCACTCCAAGTTCTTCCAGAAGGGTTGTGCGGGTTATTGGTAATGATCAGTTTTGTTTTGGAGTTGACAGCATCATTAATACGATTCCAGTCTGGAAGAAAGTCATTACTCAGTGGAATTCGAACAGGCTTACCTCCAGCTAAAATAACAGACGGCTCATAACAGTCGTAACTAGGGTCTAAAATTACGACTTCATCAACTGAATGAATGTGCGCCATGATAATTGAAAATATTGCTTGAGTTGCTCCAGCTGTCACTAGGAGCTCTTCGTTTTCCAAAACCTTTCTTCCATAACTCTGTTGTATCAGTCTTGATATTTCAGAAAGGAGCATTGTATTGCCTTGCATTGGTGCATATTGATGAAAGTTACCTGTTGCATTTTTTTCTAAAATGGATGTTAATACAGGATCGACGGGAAAATTTGGAAATCCTTGAGAAAGATTGATTGCATTATGTTCAATGGCCAATTTTGACATGATTGTAAAAATGGTCGTTCCAACATGAGGTAGCTTTGACATAAAATCGTGTTTGACATAAAAATAGAAATAATCGCGCTTAACATCATTTAACGACTAAAAAATTGTCTGAATATAAAAAGGTTGTACTATTGAAAAAAAATCAAATGAAAAACGGATTATATTTAATTATCACCTTTATTTCTCTTTCATTATCAAATGGAGTTATTGCTCAAAGTGAAACACGACAAATTAGAAAGGAAGTACAAATGGAAATGTTGGACGATGTGATTACATTAACAATTACAACGACTGACGGTGAAAAAATTACAGAAGAAATTTACACAGGAGAAGAGGCTAAACAAATGTTAGCCGAATTGGAAAAAGTAGATGAAGAAAAAATTGTTTCGTCTCAAGAAGTTAGAGAAGAATTTATCATGGAAGAAGTTGAAGGGATTAATAAGTTAACAATCCGAAGAACTGCGGACGGTATTGAAACCGAAGAGTTGTTTTTTGGACCAGAAGCGGATAAAAAAATCAAAGAACTGGAATCAAGACAAAACACTCCAATAAAGATTGAAATGAATACTGAAGAAGACCATTCGCATGAATAGTCTTCCGTGCAGCAATTAATTTAAACCCTTTTCAGTTGAGAAGGGTTTTTTTATGGTTCAAAAACTTCGTCCAAACAAGCACAAAATAACTGAGCAGCTTCAGCTAAAACTTCTGGGGTGTGCGCTTGAGAGATAAAACCAACTTCATATCCGCTTGGTCCTATATAAATTCCGTGGTTCAATAATGACCAGTGCAAACGACTGAATTTCGTCATATCAGGATTTATTTCATCGGCACGGTGTATATCTCGTTTACCATCAAAAGAAATCCAAAAAATTGACGCAATTGTTACCAATTCGAAATCATATTCTTTATGCTTCGCATATGCGTTAATCGTATCAACAAAAGTTTTTGTTCGAGCTTCTTGGTCTTCGTAAAATCCTGGTTGCGCACATTCAGTTAATTGCGCAATTCCAGCTGCCATTGCAACCGGATTTCCAGAAAGCGTTCCAGCTTGATAAACGGCTCCATCAGGTGATATTTGAGCCATAATTTCATTACGTGCTCCGTAAGCTCCAACGGGCAATCCGCCACCAATAATTTTCCCATAGGTAATGATATCTGGCGTTATTCCGAGCATTTCTGCAGCACCATTAAATCCAACTCTAAACCCAGAAATCACTTCATCAAAAAATAAAAGTGATTTATATTCTGTACAAATTGCGCGTAATTCATTTAAGAATCCTTTTTCTTGCAATAACAATCCATTATTCGCTGGAATTGGCTCGATAATCGCACACGCAATTTCACTTCCGTATTCCTTAAAACAAGATCGCAATGCGTCGATATCGTTTAATGGTAAAACAAGTGTTTCGTTCGCAAATTCAGCAGGAACACCAGCACTTGAAGATTCACCAAAGGTTACCAAACCACTTCCTGCTTTTACCAACAATGAATCTGAATGTCCGTGATAGCATCCTTCGAATTTCAACACTTTTTTTCTACCTGTATAACCTCTTGCCAAGCGCAATGCTGACATTACTGCTTCGGTTCCTGAACTCACAAATCGCAATTTATCGATGTAGGGATTACGTGACAAAATAAGTTCAGCCAGTTCGTTTTCTAAAACCGTTGGAGCACCGAAACTTGTTCCATTTTGAAGTGTTTCAACTACTTTAGAGTAGATTCCTTGGTGATTATGACCTAAAATTAGCGGTCCCCAACTACAGCAAAAATCAATAAATTCGTTTCTGTCCTCATCCCAAATCTTACAACCATCGCCTTTTTTAATAAACAATGGAGCACCCTCGACAGATTTAAAAGCCCGCACTGGAGAATTAACGCCGCCTGGAAAATATGTTTTTGCTGTTTCAAATAGTTGTTCTGAAGTAGCACGAGAGATTGCTTTTTTGGTTTCCATTGTTCTAAATTTATTGGATAACAAAGGTAGTAAACTTGAAGTGTTATTTGAGAAATAGAATCTTAAAAATCATGGAAAAGTAAACACTAAAGTTGAAGTGACTCTCACTTCGACAAGCTTAGCACACGATTTCAAAATGTTATACTTATCTTTGGAAAAGATTATTCGATTCTTAAAATCAAATTAATAATGGTTTACCAAAATACTTTAGAATTTGCGAGAGAAATGGACGCAAAAGATCCATTAAAAGCATTTCGCGACAAATTTTATTTTCCAACGTTTCACTCGAGTGAAGTTGTTTATTTAACGGGTAATTCACTTGGATTACAGCCAAAAAGCACGAGTGATTATATCAAAGAAGAACTTGATGCTTGGGCAAAATTTGGTGTAGAAGGTCATTTTTTAGCCGAAAAACCTTGGTTCGCATACCACGAATTTTTAACTGAAAAAGCAGCGAAAATAGTTGGAGCTAAATCGGAAGAGGTGGTAATTACGCATTCATTGACTACGAATTTACATTTGTTAATGGTTTCGTTTTATCGACCTGAAGGCAAACGAACTAAAATTATTTGCGAGGCAAAAGCATTTCCCAGTGATCAGTATGCTTTGGAGTCGCAAGTGAAATTTCACGGGCTTGATTTAAAAGAAAACTTAATTGAAATTTGGCCAAGAGAAGGTGAAGTTTTAATCAATGAAGAAGATATAATTGCTAAAATCAATGAAATTGGTGACGAATTAGCATTGGTTATGATTGGTGGGGTTAATTATTTTACGGGCCAATTATTCGACATGGAAAGGATTACGAAAGCTGGTCACGCAGTTGGAGCAACTGTTGGATTTGATTTAGCGCACGCTGCAGGGAACATCAACTTAAAATTACACGATTGGGGAGTTGATTTTGCTGCCTGGTGCGGGTATAAATATTTAAACTCTTCTCCTGGAGGAGTTTCAGGGATTTTTGTTCACGAAAGACATGCTTATAAACCTGAGCTTCCTCGCTTTGCTGGCTGGTGGGGATATGACAAAGAAACGCGTTTTCAAATGGAACCGGGATTTAACCCAATGCGTGGTGCAGAAGGATGGCAATTGAGTAATGCTCCTATTTTAGGAATGGCAGCTCACTTGGCTTCGTTAGATATTTTTGACGAGGCAGGAATGGATCGAATTGGAGCCAAAAGAGATGAAATGACTGCGTATATGGAATTTGTCATTGATGAAATTTCTGGACGAAATACAGAAAGATGTCAATTGGAAATCATTACGCCTAGAGATAAATCAAAGCGAGGAGCTCAGTTGTCAATTGTTGCTCACGGTCAGGGAAAAGCGTTATTCGATGCACTTACTAAACAAGGAGTAATTGCGGATTGGAGAGAACCGAATGTAATTCGAATTGCACCAGCTCCGTTGTATAACTCTTTTGAAGATTGTTTCCGTTTCGGACAATGTCTGGAAGCAGCAATTCAATAAAAGAAACCGTATTTTTAGAAATAGAATGTAAGACATGGACGAGTTAACACTTCAAACGTTGATTAGAGCAAATTACTCAGGAGGCTTGAGTGAAATGTCATCTTATACAAGTTTGGCTATTCAAGCTGTTGCCGTGATAATTGGTGGAATTGTGATTTGGAGAGCGAGTAATGTTTTACACAAACGAAAATTAGCCGAAAGGTCTAGAAAACAATATTTTGAAACATCCTATTCCAAAGGATGGAAAAGAAAAAACTAGGAAGATTTATTATGGAACAAAATAAAAGTGCAATCATTATTGGAGCGGGATTAGTAGGATCTCTTTGGGCGGTATATTTGTCTAGAGCTGGTTATAAAGTTACCATTTACGAGCGTCGATCGGATATACGAAAAGCTGAAATTTCCGCAGGAAAGTCAATTAACTTGGCTCTTTCAACCCGTGGTTGGAAGGCATTGGATACTGTTGGTGTTGGAGATGAAATTCGCGAAATTGCCATTCCAATGTTTGGAAGAACAATGCACGATTTAGAAGGAAATTTGACATATCAACCTTATGGAAAGGAAGGTGAAGCAATTTATTCTGTTTCTCGAGGAGGAGTGAATGCGCGTATGATGGACATTGCAGAAAATGTAGGAAAAGCAGAAATTCATTACAATGTAGAATGTATAGATGCGGACACAAAAAACGGAACGGTTCAGATGAAGCGAAAATCAACCGGGGAAACATTTGAAGCGAAAGCTGATGTTGTTTTTGCAGCAGATGGAGCTTTTTCAGCGGTTCGCTACCATGCATTTCAAAAATTGGATCGCTTTAACTTCAGTCAAAATTTTATTGCTGACGGTTACCGTGAATTATTACTTCCTGCTTTACCGAATGGAGATTATCCAATGGATAAAAACTCCTTGCACATTTGGCCAAGAGGTCGTTTTATGTTGATCGCTCTTGCGAACGAAGACGGTTCCTTTACATGTACATTATTTATGCCTCACGAAGGCGGAGAAAATGCTTTTGATAAGGTAAATACTAAGGATGAGGTTGACGCCTTCTTCAAAACAACTTTCCCAGATTTTTATAAAATGATGCCAAACGTCGCAGATGCTTGGGAAGATCATCCACTTTCTTCATTGGCTATTATGCGTTCATTTCCATGGCACGATGGAAAAATGGCTTTAATGGGAGATGCTGCTCACGCCACGGTTCCTTTTTATGGACAAGGAATGAATGGCGGATTTGAAGATTGCACTGTGATGTGGGAATTGATGCAAAAACACAATGAAAACTGGGAGAAAGTCTTCGAAGAATATAGCATATTGCGGAAACCTGATGGTGATGCATTACAAGATTTATCTTTGTATAATTACCATGTAATGCGCGATTTTGTTGCAGATCCAAAATTTTTGTTGCAGAAAAAGATTGAAGCAAAATTCGCAAAACTGTACCCAGAAAAGTGGATGCCGTTATATTCAATGGTAACGTTTAGTAATATTCGCTATAGTGTTGCATTGGAAGCCGGAAATCGTCAAGATAAAATAATGAAGGAGGTGCTGGAATTGCCAAATATTGAACAAAAATGGGATTCAGAAGAGGTAATGAATAAAATTTTAGAAAAAATATAAGATGAAGGAAATAGGTTTAATAATAGCATTGCTGATTTCATGGAGCACCTTTTCTCAACGTGATTTGACACCAAGTAAAAAGAGTCAGGCATTCGGGTCACGGGACTTCAGGAATTTAAACAATTATGGAATCCAATTTCAACTGGGACCAACCTACACCCTTACACGATTAGATAAAAACAACAGAACGACTATTGCCGATTATGCAATTGATAGCATTAACGGACAATACACACATAATCCTCATGGCCTTGTTGGATTTTATGCAGAAATTGGAATGGCACATTTCCCTAAAAAACGTTCTAAATTATCATTGTGGTTAAAGACCGTTTTGGTTAGTTATTACGACTGGGGAATTGGATACAAACATATTGGTGGAACGGAAACGACAACAATTGATCGTTTGGATGCCGCTGGTAATGTTATTAATAGTGTCACTTCCAAACCTGGTAAATTCTACAATGGACATGCCTATGCACGATTCACTTTGCACAAGAACATCAACCTTGGAAAACAGTTTTTCATTGACAATGGTTTAGGATTAAATGTAGATTATAAAGTAGTTCATGGTTCGGCAGCATATTTAGGTGAAGTTTTTCCTGGTCGACGAAGTTTGTACAATCCATTGGTCGTTCAGTTGCATTACAGCATTGGATTTGGTATAAAATTGAAAAGAGGAAGTTATTTAATTCCAGGTGTAAGAACACCGATTGTTGGATATCAAAGTACAAGTTCAATATTAGCAGGAAACGGAAAAGGTTCACCTCAAAGAGCTGCATTTGGAAACCCAGCATTTCAATGGTTTTCATCTAAATATTGGCCAATTTATCCGCATATAAAATTCATATACTTATTGGAGAAAAAAGCCAAAGGTTGTCCTCCAGTTGAAACAAACGATCAGGATAAGGAAACGCAAAGAAATCGTTAAAATGAGAAAGATATTTTATTTAAAAAGTTGTAGTACGAATCAACGAATTTTAAAAGAGTTAAATCTGGAAAATGTTGAATTACAGAACATCAAAGAAGAAAATATTGACGAAAAAACACTTGATTTTTTGAAAGACAAAGTTGGCTCGTATGAAGCGTTATTCTCCAAAAAGGCAATGAAGTTTCGTTCAATGGGCCTGCATGAAAAGAGTTTGTCAGAATCTGATTATAAAAGGTATATGTTGGAAGAATACACTTTTCTAAAGCGACCATTTATGATTAATAACGATGAGGTATTCATTGGAAATTCTAAAAATGTAGTGGAAACCGCGAAGCACTCATTTAATTCTTAGTTTTTTGAATCCGAGTATTCTACGTGCACACATTGCACTTTTTTCAGTCAACGCTTTTTATGGCGCAAACCATATTATCGCGAAAGGTGTAATGCCTGTTTATTTGACGCCGAATGTTTTTATCGCGATGCGGGTTACAGCAGCTACTGCTTTGTTCTGGGTCGTTAAATCCTTACGTGTGAAGGAAAAAATTGTAAGAAAAGACCTTTTATTATTTGCAATTTGTGGTGTTTTTGGAGTAGCGAATAATCAGCTCTTTTTCTTTCATGGGTTAAATTTATCTTCCTCAATTAATGCAGGAATTATAATGACGTTGAATCCGATTATGGTTGCGATTTTGGCGTATTTTGTTTTGAAGGAGGCAATCACAACGATGAAAGCTGTTGGAATTTTGTTAGGAGCAATCGGTGCAATACTTCTCACCTTAACGGCTGGCACTGGTGTTGGAGATTCAATGTTGGGCGATTTATTTCTATTCATTAACGCATTGAGTTATGGTATCTACCTGGTGCTTGTAAAGCCCTTGATGAAACGTTACTCACCTTTAACAGTAATCACATATGTCTTTTCATTCGGGACAATTTATGTGTTATTATTTCCACCGACGATTAGAGATTTATTGGCAACAGACTTTTCCATTATCCCTGCGGAAATTTGGTGGAAAATTGCATATGTAATTATTTGTGTGACATTTTTAGCTTATCTATTTACTGTTTCAGCTCTTAAACACCTTACTGCTTCAGTTTCGAGTAGCTACATTTACTTCCAACCGATGATGGTAATTGTATTTGCTTATTTGTTTGCAGCTGTTGGTTTTTCGGAAGATTATACAGCCGCGATTACATTAGAAAAGATACTTTATATGGTGATTATCTTTTGTGGAGTTTATATTACATCTGCCAGCAGTTTGAAATTAAAGAGAAAGCGCGCCAAATAATTACGCATCGTGTGTTTAATTGCTTGAACTTGTAGTGTAAACAGTAATTTGTACCTTTGATGAAAATTCCGAATATGCTAAGATCAATGACAGGCTTTGGAAAAGCGTCAGATAACTTTAAATCAAAAAAATATTCAGTCGAATTACGTTCTTTGAACAGTAAATCGATGGATTTAAACACACGAATGTCGTCTCATTTTAAGGAGCTAGACACACCAATACGAAAAGTGATTTCTGAAAAGTTATGTCGCGGTAAGGTAGACTTTTCATTGTCCATTGAATCAGTAAATGAGGAAAACGCAGTTTCGATTAACCATGAACTAGCAAAGGCCTATTATAAAGAGCTAAAATCACTGAATGATTCTCTTGGTGAAACAACGGAGGATTATTTATCTGTTATTTTACGAATGCCAGACATTTACAACACCTCGAATGAAGAAGAATTGGGAGACGAAGAAAAAGCGTTCATTCTTTCAGTAGTTAATACTGCCGTTGATAATATGAATGATTTCCGTCGCAAAGAAGGAGAGGATTTGGAGCGCGAATTTACTGCGCGAATTGAAGATATTCGTTCAGCTTTGAATAATGTTCCACAATATGAAGAAGCACGAATAGATACGATTCGTGAACGCATGAAAAAAGGATTAGAAGACATTCAATCTGGATCTTATGATGACAATCGTTTTGAACAAGAAATGATCTTTTATATTGAAAAATTGGACATTTCGGAGGAAAAAATGCGATTATCGAACCATTTGGATTATTTTTTGGAAACAATGGTTTTACCAGAATCAGGAAAAAAATTGGGATTTATTGGTCAAGAAATTGGTCGAGAAATCAATACGCTTGGAAGTAAAAGCAATCATGCTGAGATGCAAAAGTTGGTTATCGGAATGAAGGATAACTTGGAAAAAATCAAAGAACAAATATTAAACACTTTGTAAATTGATGGAAAAGAAACTTAATGGAAAAAGTATTATTTTTTCTGCACCTTCAGGAGCCGGGAAAACGACAATAGTGCATCATTTGTTGAGTAAGGACTTTGGACTTGAGTTTTCTATTTCTGCATGTAGCCGTGCGCCTCGATCACATGAAGTTGATGGGAAAGATTATTACTTTTTAGACGTAGAAACGTTTAAGAAAAAAATTGAAGAGGATGCTTTTGTAGAGTGGGAAGAAGTTTATACAGACAACTTTTACGGTACCTTAAAATCTGAAATGCAACGCATTTGGAGCAAAGGAAAAACAGTGATTTTTGATGTAGATGTTGTGGGGGGATTAAATTTGAAAAAAGAATTTAAAGACGATGCTCTGGCCATTTTTGTGCAACCTCCGAGTTTTGAAGAATTGGAAAATCGGTTGAGAGGACGTTCCACTGAAACAGAAGATAAAATTCGTCAACGAATGGAAAAGGCGGCAAAAGAACTGGCGTTTGCTGAAGAATTCGACCATATTTTAGTTAATGATAATTTATTGGACGCATTTAAAAAGGCCGAAGAGTTAGTCAAACAATTTTTGAGCTAAAATGAAAATTGGATTGTATTTTGGTTCATTCAATCCTATTCACGTAGGTCATTTGATTATTGCGAATCACATGGCGAATTATGCCGATTTTGATCAAATTTGGCTAGTTGTTTCTCCTCAAAACCCCTTAAAGAAAAAAGCAACATTGTTGGAGGACTATCACCGTTTGGCTTTGGTAAACATTGCTATTGAAGGAAATGCTAAGTTGAAGGCAAGTGATATTGAGTTTAAATTAAAAATACCAAGTTATACTGCTATCACCTTGGCTCATTTAAAAGAAAAGCACCCGAGTTATTCGTTTTCGTTGTTGATGGGAGAAGATAACATACGTACATTTCAAAAATGGTTCAATTACCAAGAAATATTGGACAACCATTCTGTATATGTTTATCCAAGAGTGATTAGCATCAAGGAATCGGAGTTATATGCAGAGCTTCCAGAACACGAGTTGATGCAACACAAAAACATTCACTTCGTAAAAGATGTTCCCGTGATGAATGTCTCATCAAGTTTTATTCGCAAGGCGATAAAAGAAGGGAAAAGTGTTGATTACTTATTGACTGATTCAGTACGAAAGTATTTGGATGAGATGAATTTTTACAGGTAGATTTATATTATTTTTGTGATATATTTTTAATCCAAATTGAATTATTATGAATTTTATTAAGAGCATTTTATTGGTTACTCTAATCGGAATATTTTCGTTGTCGTCTTGTAAAAAGAAAGATGATAAGATCAAAAATGAAATGACAGATAATATTCAGAGTGGGAGTTGGAGGGTGACAAATTTTATTGATTCTGGGAATGATGAAACGAATAATTTTTCAGGATTCAACTTTACGTTTAATAGTTCAGGACAAGTTACTGCTATTAATGGTTCAACTACTCACACTGGAACTTGGAGTATTTCTGACAGTAATAGCAACGATGATTCAATGGATGATTTGCATTTTAATTTGTTTTTTAATTTAACGAATAATTTTGAAGACTTAAATGATGATTGGGACATTAATTCACAATCTGAAAACAAAATTGAATTAATAGATGTTAGTGGAGGAAACGGAGGAACGGACTACTTGACTTTTGAAAAAAATTAATTTTAAAGTTAAATCTTCTCAAAATCTTCGCGTGTTAAAAGCATGTTGTGATTTCCCCAAAATTTACCATCAACTTCTTGTTCGAACACGGTTGTAGTATTTATGTGAAAGCCCAAATTCTGGTAACAATGAATCGCTCTATCATTCCATGAAAAGACATTCAAGTCAATTTTAGAAACAGTCGAGTCGGAAAAAAACTCTTCTGACATTTTTCGAATTATTTCAGTTCCAATTCCGCGATTTCGCATTTTTTCATCGCCGATCAATACACGAGAAATACGTGGGATTTGATTTTCAAAATTGAATTCACAATGCCCGATGACTTCATTTGTTTCATCTAAACAGATCGTATAAATTTTTCGCTTGTCAGAAGAACTGTACTTTTCCAGTTGCTCATTTGTTAATGGAAAAGTAAATAGCGGTCCAGCAAATTGAATCAATTCTTTTTCTGAAATCAACCAATTTTTAAGTCGTTCAAAATCAGTTGAATTAAAAGGTTGAAAATGAATCATTATTATCTCTCTAAAATTAGAATACTATTAACAATTTTTATAAATTTACTCAAATACTAAACTAACAAAAACTTAAACTATGAAATTGAAAGCAATGATTTTTTCGCTAGCGTTTATTTTCTTGGCAAACGTAGCAAGTGCATTTACAATTAAGTACTACAACAAAGATTCGAAGAATCACACAATGGAAGTAAAATCGAATGGTTCGACTCAAAAAGTTGAATTCAGAAGTTCAACTTCGGGAGCAACATCTATTCAAACAAGTGCATCAGAAGTTGAAATCAAAACTTCTTGCGGGTGGGTAAAAGTAAAAGACGGAGCAAAAGTTACGATTAAAGACGGATGTATTACTGTTGAGTAATTAATACGACATTATATTGAAGGTCCTGCTAGAAATAGCGGGACTTTTTGTTTTTGCAGAACCTTTTAACATCTTATATTTGTCGGCATTAGTTATGACGGATTGTACATTAATTTCTTCGCCGCTTCAGGGCTTTACTGATTATCGTTTTCGGAATGCTTTTCAGCGATATTTTGGTGGAATAGATGTTTTTTATGCACCGTATGTTCGCTTAAATGGCAAGCTTGAAATCAAACCGGTTTATGAACGCGACTTAAATCCCAAAAACAATAGCGATGTCAATTTGATTCCTCAAATCATGACGAATGATGCAGATGAGTTTCTATTTGTCGCCAATTATGTCAAATCGTTAGGATACAACGAACTCAACTGGAATTTAGGTTGTCCTTATCCAATGGTTACGAACAGAGGAATGGGCTCAGGATTGATTTGCAATGCTCCGAAGATTGACGACATTTTAAATCGTGTGCACCATGAATCCGACATTATCGTTTCAATGAAAATGAGAATGGGCTACGAGCACCCGATGGAAATACTGGATGTTTTCCCGATTTTGGAAAAGTATCCGATTAAAAACATTGGAATTCACGCGCGAATTGGGAAGCAATTGTACAAAGGCGATGTCGATTTGGATTCCTTTCAGCGCTGTATTGACAATACAAATCATAAGTTGTATTACAATGGCGACATCACCTCCGTTGCTTGCTTTAACGAACTGAACGATCGCTTTCCTTCCATTGATCATTGGATGATTGGGCGCGGATTAATTTCGGATCCATGCTTGCCTTTAATGATAAAATCGAATGCGGTTTCATATCCAGAAAACAGAATGGAATTGTTTGAAGCGTTCCACAATGAATTGCTTGCAGCATACACAGAACAGCTATCGGGCGACAAACACGTTATTTTAAAAATGAGCCATTTGTGGGAGTATTTTGAATTGGCATTTGAATCGTCTCATCGAATGATTAAAAAGATGAAAAAAGCGAAGAAACTAGACAATTATAAAGAAGCTTTCGAACGATTTGTTGAGGAGGGGTAGCGATTCTTAGCTGACGCTATCTGTATTTATTGTGTATTTTAAATTGTGTTATGTACATTTTAATTTTCATCCTAAATATTTAGATAATCCATAAAAATTCTCGTAAATATTTATAGAACTCTTCAATACGAACCCAACAACAAAGAATACTAGTATACACATGGTAGAAACTAAATATTTTTGTTTTTTTCTCAAAAAGAGCGCTGGTATAAGTCCTCCTATTATGAAGCTCGTGATATTGATTAACGCACCATTAGCATAAATCACGGTGTAATTGGGTAAGAGTTGTGATGCGATTAGCTTTGAGTCATACCAAACCTTAAGTATTAAAAATGTGAATGCATCTTCTATTTATGAATTGAAAAATGTACTTTTAGAGTAACTAACTAACAGACTACATTGAAAAAGTTTGAATTTTGCGAGGTCTTTTTACGAAAAGATGGTATAGTGCAAATCATCTTGTTTCCCAGCATTGATGTTACGCCAGGGCATGTCAAAATAATGCTTGAGACATCATTGGAGTTGACGAATGGGATTCCTACACCAATACTTATGTTCATTGGTGAGTTTAGTACTTTTGGTAAGGAAGCCAGAGAATATTCTGCGAATCCAGAAAATATAAAGGCAGTGTCCGCAATCGCTTATGTCATTGATAATTTAGGTCACAAATTGGTGATTAATTTTTTCATGAAAATAAATAAACCACCGAAACCGATAAAGATGTTTATGGATGAGACATCAGCTGTTGATTGGTTATTGCAGTACAAATAATTAATCCAAAATCATTTCTGGAACATTCTCTGGAACAACTAAATCTCCTTCTGTTGCTGCAATAATTTCTTCTACAGAAACACCTGGCGCGCGCTCTACTAAATGAAACTTTCCATCTTTGATATCCAACACTGCTAAATCAGTCACTACTTTTTTGACACAGGCAACACCCGTCAATGGAAGCGTACATTCTTTTAAAATTTTGGAAACACCTGCTTTATTGGCATGCATCATTGCAACAATAATGTTGTCTGCAGAAGCTACTAAATCCATTGCTCCACCCATTCCTTTCACCATTTTCCCTGGAATTTTCCAGTTGGCAATATCTCCATTTTGCGATACTTCCATGGCGCCAAGAACAGTTAATTGAACGTGCTGTCCGCGAATCATCGCAAATGACATGGCAGAGTCAAAGTAAACAGCTCCTTTGTTGGCAGTAATCGTTTGTTTTCCAGCATTGATAAGGTCGGCATCTTCTTCACCTTCAAATGGAAAAGGCCCCATTCCAAGAATTCCGTTTTCAGATTGAAATTCAACTTCGATTCCAGTTGGAATATAATTAGCAACGAGGGTGGGTATTCCAATTCCTAGGTTCACGTACCAACCGTCTCTTAATTCCTGTGCAATTCGCTTTGCGATTCCAATTTTATCTAATGCCATTTTTTATTGTTTTTACAACGTAAATATACGATTTTAAGGTCGTACTTTTTTATTCTGAACATTCAAATCTACTTCTTAATACCTTGTATTTTAATTTTCATTGAGGTTAACTTTGCTTCACCCAATTCTGGATTGTACATGTAAAACTTCAATGTTTTGTTTTGATTGTCATCTAATTTTACAATGCTTGAATAATTTAGAGAGTAGTTCTTTTTTAGCCCAAAATACCAGTAAAATGCCGTTGAGTTATAATTTATAGATTTCTTTTCCGCTCCTCTCATATCTTCTATTAAATCAAAAGAAAGCATTCCCTTGGTTAGCAGAAAATCTCCTTCTACATTGATCTGTAAACTTGAATAACGGTTGTTTTTCGGTATGTGATAGTCCAGGAGTGTTAAGTACATTCCATCTGATTTAAGATCCTGTAGACTTGAATCTAAAAGAATTGTTTTGTCTAATGCGGAATTCCTTTTGTACAGCTTCATTTGGGTGATGTCGTCTGATAGTACGCAGGTATAATTTGACCAATTTTTTATGTTTCCATAAATAGATGAGAGGTGAAAATCTTCTTCATTTAAGGATTCAGAATGGTTTAAAGATGCCATTTTTGGCTTTAATTCTTTTCTTGCGGCATACGAGTAACACAAATGAGCAACATAATCAGCTGTGAGCACATCATGCGGGCTAATTAATTTTTGAACATCTTCGTAAAAGGAATTGTGAATTCTATCTTGCGGCGAAAATATAGTTGTATTTAAATTGACTTTTGAAAGGAAAGAAATGGGGAACCACAGTAATAGAGCTATTGACCATTTCAAAAGACGTTGTTCCGACAAAAGACTGCCAAACGAAATAATAAACAACAAAACCAAATACATGGCAACTCTATCTTGTGGATAATTAACATCCATGATTTTCACTTGAAGCACTGCCGCTATTATGGATAGTATGAATAAAGTAAACGCCCAAAATTGAATACTTAATATAAACTCCTTAAGGTTTGTCTTGATAAGGGCAAGAATTAATAAAATGAAAAGGATAAGAAGCAAAAGGAGTAGGCCGTATTTGATATATTCAGAATCCGTAAAAAATATGTTTTGACTAACTGATTTACCAGTTACTTCCCAAAGACCTTCTTTTGAGCCCCACCAAAGTGCTCCCGCTTCCTTTAATTTAATAACATATTTGAATAGTTTATATGCTATGTAAATGAAACCAACTGAAAAGATGTAGGTGTATATTTTAGTACTTATTGGGCGCTCATTCCATTGTAACCATAAACTCAAGTGAAGGTATCCAAACAGCAACAGAATTGGAACAAATAAGCTTAGGTTTGCAGCCAAGCACAGAACAAAACTTGCTAAAATGATTGTCAAATGGAATGCTTTATTGTGTTTGTTCCAATCGGAGATATAACTCATTCCCAACATCAAAAATGCCAGGGACGGCGCATAACCTCTCGATAAACTAAAGTAGTCGAAAACCCAATGAATAGAGATTAATGCAAGAAACACGATAAGAGGAAATTGTTTAATATTTTCTATGACTAATTTTTTAGCAGAGAAGAAATAAACGGGAAATGAAAGCAATGCGAGTAAACGATAAACAATTAAATGATCTCCAAATAATCGAAAAGCATAATGCGAAAAAAACGAGTTTAATAAGTGATTGTTGGCATCGAGAACTGCATTTTCATTAATGATGTTACCAGTTTGAATATACCAGTGCAAGGTTCCTAATTCATCCAATAAAGGTTCTACAAAAATTCCTCTCAATAGGAGGTACACAAATAAAACAGCGAAAAGGATTCTAATTAGCCACTTGTTTTCAATATTGATGATAGCATTTACCTTCATCGCGTTATTTTTTTAGCTGATAAATGGTAGTACTAATATTCGAAATTTGTGTTGGGTGAAGGTTTCTATTCCAAAGGTACACCTTGAATTCAGTTTCCTTGGGCTCTACGTTCTCAATTACAAAATTGTGCAAGAAATCATCGTTGATTAGTTGTCCCTGATAGACTGTTTCAAATGAATAGTACAAATAGCGTCCAGTAGATCCGTCTTTTAATTGACTCGAAACAACCAATATTAATCTGTTGTTCTTTTGCACTGTTTTTAAATGCCCCGAAACACTAACTACAAGATTCTTTTTTGAATATGGCGCACTATTGAATGTGGCAAAATCAAAAAACTCATTTTCTGCCTTGAGATTTTCTGCTTTAATTGTTTGCAGAGAATCGCGTTGTAAAGGTTTTTTTCGTTTGAATGCAATATGTGTGGACGGTTCGTAATAGGCTAAGGTATCGTACAATTCCAATACTTTTGGATTGGTTAAAACCGTCGTTTTTGTAATTAAAATATCGGATAAAATTCCATTTGCATTATCAAATTGTCCCACACTCGATTTTACATTTACATGCGATTCAGCATAGGGCCATCCCCAATTCATAATACGGTAAATATGAAGCGTATTTTCTGGTTTAAGCTCGGCCTTTATTTTTTTATAAAATTCTTGGTTCAATCTATCATCCGGCGAAAAAACCGAAGTATGTAGACTTAAATGAAAAATGAGCGATATTGGAAAGAATATCAATGAAAATTGAAGCCATTTGCCAAATTTAAAATCGTCTAAGAAGTGAAAGAAAAGCAAGAGGAAGAAAATGATTAGATACATTCCAACTCTATCTTCAGGATAAAGTACATCCATTAAAAAGGCCATTGCCAAAATGGCACAGAGATTTCCAAAAAGAAGCAAGGCATAAACTAATTTAGGATTGTCAAACCATTCTATTCTTTTGGTTTTTATTAAGTAGAAGAGAATGTAAATTAAGAAAACAGCAAAAACGAAGAGATATACGAACCTAAGCCAGTCAGCATCATAGAATAAGGTGTATTTACTTATCGTTTTACCCGTTACATCCCAAATTCCATCTAATGAGCCATAGTATAATGCGCCTTTTTCTTTCAAGGCGAAGGCGTATTTAATAAACGGATACAATGAAGCAAGAAACAGAAAGTGAATAAACCATTCCTTTAGATGTTTTCCAATACTCATCTTAGTAGAGAAGAAGGACGACCCTACTGCTGTTGCAATTAGAATAAAACACGAATTCACTAGGGTTAGATTCGCTGAGATGGTTAAAACTAAAAAGAAGTAAGCGATCAGCAATGTTGTTGATTTCCGAGTCAAAAGAAATTCATTGAAATACACAATTCCCCAAACAAGGAAACCAAATGACAAACCGTACCCACGTGTGTTACCAAAATATTCCATGTAAAAAGGAATGGTGTTTAATGCAACTAACGCAAGTGTTTTTAAGATTGGTGTTTGAAGTTTTCTGGTCAATCGAACGGTACCGAAAAAGAAGAGTACAAAAGCAATAAGATTTGGAAGACGAAAAATGGCCATATTATCGCCAAACAATTTATACAGCTGATGACAGACAAATGAATTGAGTAAATGATTATTGGCATCCCAATGCATCGTTTCTCCCCAGTAATCTCCCTGATATATGTAAAAAATATAGGTGGCTACTTCATCGTGTAAGGGCTCGTTGAAGATGATGCGCAACAGCAAGTAGATAAACATAAAAGAGAACAATACAATTGAAACTCCTTTGTATATTTTATCGTTAATGGTTGTTGAAACCATTCAATTATTGTTTTGCTCGAACAGTTCTTTGCTCGATTCGCTTTTCATATTTTTGCCCTTGGAAAATACGTTGAACAAATATACCTGGTGTGTGAATTTCATTTGGGTTTAATTCTCCAGCAGGGACCAATTCTTCTACTTCGGCAATGGTGATTTTTCCAGCCATGGCCATCATTGGGTTGAAATTACGTGCAGTTGCTTTGTAAATTAAGTTTCCTTCTGTATCTCCCTTCCATGCCTTCACAATTGCAAAATCAGCGGTTAAAGCAGTTTCTAAAATATGTGGTTTACCATTGAATTCACGTACTTCTTTTCCTTCAGCTACTTCTGTCCCAAATCCGGCAGGTGTAAAAAAGGCAGGGATTCCAGCTCCACCTGCACGACATCTTTCAGCCAAAGAACCCTGTGGGATTAAATCAACCTCCAGTTCTCCTGAAAGCATTTGTCTTTCAAACTCGTCGTTCTCACCAACGTAAGAACTAATCATTTTCTTTATTTGTTTTTGATGCAGTAACAGCCCTAATCCGAAATCGTCTACACCAGCATTATTAGATATGCATGTTAAACCATTTACCCCCATTTTTACCATGTGGTTTATCGAATTTTCAGGAATTCCACACAATCCAAACCCTCCTAGCATAATGGTCATATTGTCTTCTAATCCAACCAATGCTTTTTCAACGTTTTCTACTACTTTATTCATCTTTTAAATTATCAAATTCCTAAATTAATATCCATACCTGGTGGAATATTCTGACCGCCTTCACATTGAAACAGTGTTGCGTCATATCCAAGCGGCACTTCAAAGTCTTCAGTTGAAATGCGCAATTTAGGATCCTTATAAACGGATTGCATATAGTATCCATAAATTGGCAATGCCATTCGAGCTCCTTGCCCCCAAGTCATTGATTTAAAGCGTACTGCTCTATCTTCTGCTCCGACCCAAACACCAGTGACTAATTCAGGAGTTAATCCCATAAACCAACCGTCGGCATTACTTTGTGTCGTACCTGTTTTTCCAGCTGTTGGGTGCGTAATTCCTCCCCATTTTCTGCCACTTCGAAGGCTAGAACCTGTACCACCAGTTATTACCCCTTTCATCATACTTAAAGTGGTATAAGCGACTCCAGAATTCATTACTTCTTTAGAATGTGGGTCAGCACTATAAATAACATTTCCGTTTCTATCTTCAATTCTCAATATTGTTGTAGGTCGAACATAAATCCCTTGGTTAACAAACATTGCTTGCGCGCCAACCATTTGAAAAAGCGATAAATCCATTACTCCTAAACACATGGAAGGTCCTTCGTCTTCTGGTCTTAAGTTGATTTCTAAATCTTTCAATAATTTCGAAATATTCTTTGGTCCTGAATGTCCTCCCATTTTAGCCATAACGGCAACGGTAACAGGGTTACTTGATGCTGCAAGTCCACTTGCAACTGTTGCGTTTGACGGAATGTCTCCACGAGGACACCAACGATTTATTAAATTACCTGCAGAACCAAATATATCAACACAAAAAGATGTTCCCGATTCAAATTTAGTACATGGCTTTACAACTCCCATTACAAGCGCAGTAGAATAAACAAATGGTTTAATAGTCGAACCAACTTGTCTTTTTCCTTGTCGCACGTGATCGTATGCAAAGTGTTTAAAATTGGTTCCGCCAACCCATGCTTTTACGAAACCGGTTGCTGGTTCAATCGAAATTAAACCTGCCCGTAATTTACTTTTGTAGTAACGAATAGAATCGTTAGGAGTCATTATTGTATCAATATCTCCACCCCAAGAAAAAACAGACATTTGAACTGGCAAGTTGAAGTTTTCCTTGATTTCCTTTTCTGAAAAACCTTGCTCTTTCAATGTGCGATAGCGATCTGAAATCTTACGCCCTGAATTCATCAACTGTTCAGCGACTTCATCCGAAATTCGATTTGTGAAAGGGAAATTTTTTAGTCCCTTGTTGTTTTTTTCAAACTCAGGTTGCAAATCTTCTTTTAGATGACGTTCAACGGCTTTTTCAGCGTAATCCTGCATTTGTACATTAATAGTCGTATAAATCTTTAGACCATCTCGGTAAACATTGTACGGTTCACCATTTGCTTTTTGGTATTTCAGTTCACCCTTTTCATCTTTTTCTTGAAACAATTCTGTTAATTCCGAGCGCAGAGACTCTCTAAAGTGTGGAGCAGGCCCTTCCTTGTGGTCAACGACTTGGTAGTCAACTTCAACAGGTTGTGCTTTAATAGTCTCGTATTCTTCGTCTGAAAGTTTATTCTTAAGTGAAGGATTATCACTTCTACTGTTTTTTCTCCATTGAAAGAGCACCAAATCTCTACGTTTTATACAACGCAGGCTATCAGCAGTTCTCAGCTCCTGCATTTGCGAGTTTGTCACCTGTGCTAATGGAATATTACTTCTTGATGCAACCGTACTTCTATAGTCCTTGTTTTTATAGGTGTATGGATTATATAGCGAAGGATTGTTACACATTCCAACAAGCATTGCTGCCTCGTTTTTAGTTAAATCAATTGGCTTTTTATTGAAATAGACTTTTGCAGCGTTTTCAATACCAACGGCATTGTATAAGAAATCAAATTGATTTAAATACATCGTAATTATTTCCTCTTTGGTATAGCGTTTTTCCAAACGCACGGCAATAATGTTTTCTTTTGCTTTTTCATCTAAACGCTTCATCAAACGGCCAATTTTACCTGTCGGCTGCTCTTGGGAAATGCCTTGTGCTTTTAATTCGGCTTGACGACTTCTTTCTTGAAGCGTAAATAACAATTTTGCCAATTGTTGCGAGATTGTGGAAGCACCGCCTGATCCACCAGCACTTGTGATTGCGCGCAAAACGGCTTTTAAGTCAATACCTGAATGATCTTCGAATCGTTCATCTTCGGTTGCAATTAGGGCGTCAAAAACGTAAGGTGAAATTTCGTTGTATTTTACACTTGTTCTATTGACACTCCAAAAACGTCCTAGTTCTGTTTTTCCGTCATCTGCAAATACAACAGAGGCTAACAACTCCGGTGGATTTTCAAGCATCTCAATTGAAGGCATTTCATCGTCCGGCTGCTTCAGTAACAATATCGTAATTGCTAGAACAGGTGAGAACGCTCCCAACCATAACATTACAGTAAGAATGCGCAGTGTTCGCTGCTCAAATTGCACTTTTTCTTTCACGCTTTTTCCCATAGTTGACATTGTTGTGTAAAAATAAAGAATTATTCATTCAAATGCTATAGTCCTCAAAGGATCAGTTAAGAACATCTTTTCGTTGGCTGTCTAATTTCAGCAAAATAAACATCATCATTGAAAAAGACATCATTGATGAACCACCGTAACTAAAGAATGGTAACGGGATTCCAATAACGGGCATAAACTCAATGTTCATGCCTATATTGATACCAAAATGATAGAATAAAATCATGGCTACAGCGTAGGCATAGATTCTATTGAATGCGGCTTTTTGTCGTTCTGCAATAATTATGACACGCAAAATCACAAATAAATATAAAAGAACCAACGTTAAGCTCCCAACGAATCCCCATTCTTCGGCAAAGGGGCAAAAAATGAAATCTGTTTCACTTTCTGGTACGTGATTACTTTCAACACTTGAAACCGATGCGTTTTGGTATCCTTTTCCGAGTAAACCACCAGAGCCAACCGCTGCCATTGCTCTATTTCTATTGTAGTCATCACCATCAGGATCTTGACGGAGACCTAAAACCAATTCAATTCTTTCTTTTTGATGACCTGCCAATTTTTGAAATGAATAGTTTACAGCATATGTCAACCCGCCAGCCAATATAAATGCTAAAAATGCAATTAAAGCGGCTCTTTTTTTATCTCGTTTTGAAAAGGCAAAACGCATGATTAAATATCCAATTAAACAAAAAACGAAAATGAAAAATAACATTTTCGCATAGCCTGGGAACTCTACTCCCGGCAATAGCGACAACTCGAAAGAATTGTTACTGATAAGAAGTGTTGCAACACTTAGAAATATAGTAACGAAAAGAATTGGAATAAAGTGAGTTCCAATCCACGTTTGTTTAAAGTGTAAACCCTTAATTGGAATCAAGTTCAGCACCCAAAGAATTAGCGGGTCGTATGAAACTCCTTCACGATATAGAACGAACAAAAATGCGGTGAATACAACAAAACTTCCTGCATCTGGTTGGAGTAGAATTAATACCATTGGCACGAGGATAATGGCATTAGCAATAAATACTGTGGACTTGTTTTGCTGATTAATGTTAATGGTTCCTAGAAAACGAGCGAGTAGTATTGCTGTTCCAATTTTGGCAAATTCGGCGGGTTGAATTCCCATACTACCAACTCCCAACCAAGCTCGGGCGCCATTGATAGGAGGCATAAACAACACAATGACTAAAAGAAGGATAACGAAGAGGTAAATTGGTAAAGCAAACTTTCTGTAGATATCTGAATCGATTAGAAAAACACAAAGTCCCAGAAACAAGGATATTCCTAGCCACATGACCTGCTTACCGTATTTTTGTGAAAAATCGAAAAGGCTTGGATGTTCAGGATCAAAAGCAGCAGAATAAATTGTTGCCAACCCCATAAGCATCAATATCATATAAACCACAAAAAGTGGCCAATCAACGTTTGCAGTAAGAGATTGATTCTTTCTCATTCTTATTTAATAAAATTGGCGTCGAGTATATATTTTTCCTTTTCAAGGTCTTTTACTTCACCGTTCACATATTTTTCAATCATTAAACTGGCTGTTGGGGCTGCCCAGGTACCTCCGCCTCCACCTGCATTTTCAATAAAGACTGATATTGCAATTTTTGGATTGTTCATCGGAGCGAACGCAATAAACACAGAGTGGTTTTTTTGTTTGACGCTTCCTATATAATTTTCAACTGTTCCAGTTTTACCACAAACAATCATTCCATCAATTCTCGCTCTTCTCGCTGTACCGCCACCTTCATGCACTACTCTTCGCATACCTTCAATCACTGGGTCGAAGTATTTGCGATCGACCATCGTGTAATTCTTCTTTCTAAACTGGGGGAGTGGTCCGTCATTTCCAATAGATTTAACAAAATGTGGTGTATAGTACCAACCTCGATTTGCCATAATTACTGCCACGTTCGCTAATTGCAATGGAGTCAATTGAACCTCACCTTGGCCAATAGAGATTGAACGAATCGTCGAAAATTTCCATTGGTGATGACCATACCATTTATCGTAATATTCTGGATCGGGAATAACACCTGGTCGCAATCCGGTAATATCCGTTTCTAATCGTTTCCCTAAACCAAAACTGTGCATGTATTCAGCCCATTTTTTTAACCCGATTTCAGCATCTTTTACATCGCTTTTACTTTTACCTTGTTGAATGATTTTACGCGTAACAGCATAAAAGTATGGATTACATGACATTTGAACTGCTTGTGTAACACTTTGCGCTGATGGGTGATTGTGACATCCCACAACACTTTTGTTACAAGGGAAACCGGATTCCGCGGTAATTACACCTTCTTGCATACCAATGAGCGACTGAAGTAATTTAAATGTGGATCCGGGCATGTACTCCGAAGCAAGTGGACGTGGAAAGAGCGGTTTGTCAGGGTCTTGCAATAGAGCTGGATAATTTTCTCTAATTTTTCTGTTTCCAACTAATAAATTCGGGTCGTAGTTCGGTGATGAAACCAAAGCTAAAATCTCACCTGTTGAAGGGTCAATCGCTACTATACAACCCTTTTTATTTTTTAATAGTTTCTCTCCATACGCCTGAAGATCAACATCTAATCCAAGGTGAATAGGTGGTGCTTGAACGGCTGTAGTATCATATTTACCATCCTCAAAAGAACCAACAACATTATTCATTGCTGATTTTACAATATACTTCACACCTTTAATTCCACGAAATTCTTTTTCGTAAAAGCGCTCAATACCAGAGCGTCCAATTCGACTACCTGGAGTATAAAAATGATCGTTGTTAATTTCTTCTTGCGTTACCTCTGATAAATAGCCTAAAATATTCGCCGCGTTCGAATAGGGATAATTCCGCATATCAGAAACCTCCTCATAGAAACCCAGAAAGTCCTCTAAATGCGGTGCGATTTCAGATATTTCATCGGCAGTCAATTCTTTTAAAAAGGGGTAAGCACGAATAGACTGGTAATTTGAAGTAGTTTTCCCTGTGTGCGGATTTTTGTATTTCCCTTCTCCTTCGATAATTTCTTTAAAGCGATTGCGAACATCTTCAACTTTCCAACCGATTAATTTTGCAAATGCAACAGTATCTAAGTCAACTATATTTGCTTCAACCATCATTAGGTTGTAATATGTTTTATTGGATACAATTTTATTTCCATTTCGGTCAAATACAACCGCTCGTGGAGGCGTAATTTCTCGACGTTGTTCCGCAATTTGCTGAGCACGTAATTTCCATGAGTCATCTATAACTTGCATGTAAAAAAGTTTGAATGCGTAGATGATTCCGATTAAAATGAAAATGACAAAGAATACATATTTGCGGCCTTCAAATTTCATTTTTTCACAGTTTTATTCATGAATAAATACTGCAATAGTAGGCATAGAAGAAATGATAATATTAGACTTAAACCTGTTTTTTGTAGAACAAAAATCAACTCATTAAGCTTAAATATTTCAAGTGAGAAAAACCAAAAATGATGGATAAGTAGAAGTACTCCGAAAGTCTTAATAAACCATTTATACCCCATGGTATGAAAATTTGTTTCCATAAGTGGGTCGTACCCGTCGCGCGGAGCAGAGAGCTTAAAAATTAAGGGGCGAAAATATGCAAAAACAAGCAACGATGACGCATGTAAGCCATAAGTGTTAGACATTGCATCAATCAAAATACCCAAGCTAAATGCAAGGAGTAATAGTAAAGTAACACTCATTTCTACAGGAAGCAGAAGAATAAATAACGGATATACCATCAATTGAATTCCAAGGCCAATTTCGATTTGATTTAACACCAAAACTTGTAATGCCATTAAGGCAACGAAACGAAGTATATTTTTTACAACTTGATTCATTCTACATTTTCATTTGGTATCAACTCCTCTAGCTTTTCTTGTTCTATTTTCAATAAATTTCGCACAACATAAACGCGCTGTAGGCTTCTATAGTCTTCCGAATATCGAATAGTCACATCCCACAATGGTTTTCCTTCGACGACATCCGTGCTTTCCACTTTTCCAACACTAATTCCTCGCGGAAAAATCCCACCGCCACCACGAGTAATCACTTTGGACCACTTTTTTACTTCAGTATCGTTTGAAACTCCCCACATCGTTCCACGTCTAGCATCTTTTCCGTTCCATTTTAACAAGCCAAATTGACCCGTTTTTTCAATCATGATATCGATATTGATATTTTCCGTTAAACAGGATTTTACAACGGCGAAATGCGCACTTACATTGTGGACTACTCCGACTACACCTTTTGCTGAGAAAACGCCCATTCCACGCTTAATACCTTGATCTGAACCAATGTTTAAAGTAAAATAGTTATTTCGTTTGTCGTGAGTAGAATTGATTATTATTCCAGGAACATATTCGTATTGCTGAAGGTTTAGTGTATCGTTAATCTTTACTAAACCATTATCTAACTTAATAAAGCTAGAAGGAATGGAATCCCTTAGTGAAATATTTTCATGTTGTAAAGCCGTATTGTTTTTGCTTAGGTCGAAATGTTTGGTGATATCATTTCGTATTTCCAAAATGCTCCCGGTGACAGCTGAAGCTGTAGTTAAGTATTGTGTTCTTGGAAATTGAACAAATGTAAAGTATAGGGATAGAGCAATTCCTTGCAGCAGAGCAAAAAATAATAGCACGCGAAAGCGTCTAACGAAAGCGAGGAAATTGCGCATGTACAAAAGTAAGAAAAAGCATTTGCTTTACACGCGTTCGTATATTGATTTTACAATCAATTTTTACGCAAGAAAATCCGGGTTAAAAGAGTAATTAATCTCTGATTAAGAACTGGAATTTATCGATATTTTTCAATGCAATGCTTGTTCCTCTAGCTACAGCTCTAAGCGGATCTTCAGCAATGTGAACAGGTAATTTTGTTTTCATTGAAATACGCTTGTCCAATCCTCTTAGCATCGATCCACCACCAGCAAGATAGATACCAGTTTTGTAAATATCCGCAGAAAGTTCAGGTGGAGTCATTTCCAATGCGCTCAAAATTGCTTCTTCAATTTTAGAAATTGTTTTATCCAAAGCGTGAGCAACTTCAGTATAAGAAATCACGATTTCTTTTGGAATACCAGTCATTAAATCACGACCTTGAACAGCGTAATTTTCTGGCGCGTTCTCCAACTCAGGAAGAGCAGCACCAACATTAATTTTTATTTCCTCAGCAGTTCGTTCCCCAACTAAAATGTTGTGCTGACGACGCATGTATTCTTCAATATCTTTTGTGAAATCATCTCCAGCAACACGGATAGATTTATCACAAACAATTCCACCAAGAGCAATTACGGCAATTTCAGAAGTACCACCTCCGATGTCGATAATCATATTTCCCATTGGCTCTTCCACATCAATTCCAATACCTATTGCAGCGGCCATTGGTTCGTGAATTAAATAAACTTCTTTTGCTCCAGCGTGTTCTGCAGAATCTCGAACAGCTCTTTTCTCTACCTCAGTAATACCAGAAGGAATACAAATAACCATTCTCAATGAAGGGTTGAACATACTTTTTCCAGTTCCGATCATCTTGATCATTCCACGAATCATTTGCTCAGCGGCTTGGAAATCAGCGATTACTCCATCTCTTAACGGACGCACAGTTTCAATAAGCTTGTGGGTTTTCCCATGCATTTGTTGCGCTCGTTTTCCGATTGCTACAATTTTTCCTGTTTGAATATCTCGTGCTACAATTGAAGGCTCATCAACAACAACCTTATCATTCATGATAATTAAAGTGTTCGCTGTACCTAGGTCAATTGCTATTTCTTGTGTCAAAAAACTAAATAATCCCATCTTATTTCCCTCTGTGTAATTGTAAAATCTAGTAATAATAGGTTTTTTCCTCCTTACTTAAAAGGATATATACCTATAAATTGTAAAAATGTTTCGGTTTAATGTTTAAAATGTCTATTTCCCGTCGTAACCATCGCAATTCCATGTTCATTACAATAGTCAATTGAAAGTTGATCTTTAATTGATCCGCCTGGTTGAATTACATTTTTGATTCCTGCATTTCCAGCTATTTCAACACAATCTGGAAAAGGGAAAAAAGCATCCGAAGCCATTGCAGCACCGTTCAAATCAAAATTAAATGACTGTGCTTTATGAATGGCCTGACGAAGCGCATCAACACGCGATGTTTGTCCTGTCCCACTTGCTAATAACTGTTTGTTTTTAGCTAAGATAATTGTGTTTGATTTTGTATGTTTCACTAATTTATTCGCGAACAATAAATCTTCAATTTCTTGATCGTTTGGAGATGTAATGGTTACGTTTATTAAATCTGATTTTGTTTCGCTTAAAAGGTCTTTGTCCTGCTCCAAAACACCATTCAATAATGTTCTAAATTGACGTTTTGGAAGCTCTACTTGTTTTTGAACTAGAATGATTCTATTTTTCTTTTCTTTAAGAATCTCCAATGCTTGTGCATCATATCCTGGAGCAATAACAACCTCACAAAACAATTCATTGATTTCTTTTGCTGTTTCTGCATCAATTGTTCTATTTCCAATTAAAATCCCACCGAAAGCACTCACTGGATCAGCAGCTAAAGCATCTAAATAAGCTTGTTTAATTGTTGAACGAGTTGAAAGTCCACATGCATTGTTGTGTTTTAATATAGCGAATGTTGCATCGTCATTTTTAAATTCTTCCATTAAGTTAACAGCAGCGTCTACGTCTAACAAGTTATTGTATGACAATTCTTTACCGTGTAACTTGTCGAATAATTCACCCATATTTCCGTGGAAAATTCCTTTTTGATGAGGATTTTCTCCGTATCTCAGCACCTCGGAAGTTAGAATACTTTGCTTAAAGGCTTCCGTTTCTCCGTTATTAAAATAGTTGAAGATGTGTGTATCGTAATTTGAGGAAACGTTAAACGCATCTCTGCTAAATTCTCTTCTTTCTTGCAGTGTTGTTGAAGAAGCGTAATTTGTGATAATATCCAAAAATGAAGCGTATTGATTAACCGAAGGAATAATCACTACATCATTGTAGTTTTTAGCTGCGGCACGAATCAAAGAAATTCCGCCAATATCTATTTTTTCAATAATGTCTTCATGACTCGCGCCTGAAGCAACTGTATCTTCAAATGGGTACAAATCAACAATTACTAAATCCAATTCTGGAATTTCAAATTCAGCAATTTGACTTTGATCTCCATCGTGATTTCTCCTGTTCAAAATTCCACCAAAAACCTTAGGGTGCAATGTTTTAACACGTCCGCCTAAAATTGAAGGGTAAGAAGTTAAATCTTCCACACGGTTAACAGGAATGTTCATTTCCTCGATAAAAGCTTGCGTTCCACCAGTAGAATAAAGTGCGACATTGTCTTTGTGTAATTGTTCAATAATTGGACCTAAACCCGATTTATCAAAAACTGAAATTAATGCTGATTGTATCTTTTTTCTTTCGTTCATGGCGCTGCTCTTTTTACTTTTAAAAATGGAAAGTGCAAAAGTACTTCAATTTTTATTTTTTTCGAGGATTTCGATCAACAAAAAGGCACAATTTTCAACCAAAAGAACCCAAAAAATGTTATTTCGTAAAAAAAAGCGTTTGGATTGCTTAATTTTAGTCTTAAAACCTGATTTAGAATGATAAAGATTTGTGTTGTTGAGGACGAAAATAGCATTGCTGAAATGGTTCGTTTAAATCTCGAATTGGAAGGATATCATGTTACTCATTTCGATCATGGTTTAGTTGCAAAAAATGCGTTTCAGAATAAGTTTGAGTTCGATTTAATCATTTTGGATGTTATGTTGCCAGGTGTTAACGGGGTTGATCTGTGCAAAGAAATTAGAAAAACGTCTAAAACACCAATCCTATTTCTGTCGGCTAAAGGAACAACAACAGACCGTATTGAAGGTTTAAAAGCTGGTGGAAATGATTACTTGCCAAAGCCGTTCGACTTGGAAGAATTATTACTTCGCGTTGCAGTTTTGACAAGTAATTTAAAAACGGACGACATAGAGGAAATTGTAATCGGCGATTTCTGTGTGAACCTAAAAACCTTTGAGGTAAAGAATCTAATAGCCGATGAAACAATTGATATTTCGAAAAGAGAAATAGCGTTGATTCAACTCTTCCACGAAAAGAACAATGAGGTTATTCCGCGTTCTGAAATCTTGGATAGAGTGTGGGGAAAAGATCAATTTCCGACATCCCGAACAATTGATAATTACATCTTGAATTTTCGTAAAATCTTTGAAAAGGACCCGAAAGACCCGCAATTTTTTCATTCCATTCGTGGAGTCGGTTATAAGTTTACGGGAGATGTGAAAAACGATTAAGCACGGATTAACGAATCATTAATGTTAATTTTGAGCATTGATTTAGAATAATGGATAGAGCAAAAGAGAAAAAATTAAGATACGACAAAGCATATTTACGTATGGCCAAAACATGGTCAGAGTTATCGCATTGTGCTAGAAAACAAGTGGGAGCCATTATTGTAAAAGACGGAATGATTATTTCGGACGGATACAATGGTGCACCAAGTGGATTTGATAATTGTTGCGAAAACAGCGATGGAGAAACACATTGGTACGTATTACATGCAGAAGCTAATGCGATATTAAAAGTTGCAAAATCGACCCATAATTGCAATGGAGCAACACTTTATTTGACGCTTTCGCCTTGTCGAGATTGTAGTAAATTGGTTGTTCAATCTGGAATTAAACGCGTTGTTTTTATCAATAACTATAAGGACACAAGCGGCGTTGACTTTTTGAAGGAAGCAGGAATAGAAATAGATCATATAGAAAACCCATTTGATGGAGAATAGAAAGACTAATTATTGGATTCCGATTGTTATGGCAACATGTATGGCCATTGGACTGTTTTTAGGAAATATTTTGACTCCAGGAAAAGTTGCAACTCAAAGCTTGGGTAAATCGCGCTACCAAAAAATGCAGGATATCATCCAGATTTTAAATGGGAGATATGTGGACGATGTAGACAGTGAAGAATTGTTTGAGACGACAATTGGAGATATGCTGCATAATTTGGATCCGCACAGTAATTATATTCCTGCGAAAGACCTAAAAGCGATGAATGAATCGATTGAAGGGAAGTTTGGAGGAGTTGGAATTCGTTTTTTCATCATTCGTGATACTGTTTGTGTGACCAATGTTTTACCTGATTCTCCAGCAATGCGAGCAGGAATAAAATCGGGAGATAAAATATTGGAAGTAGATGGAAAGAAAGTTGTTCGTGTGAAAATAAGTAACGAAGAAATCATGGGAATGCTGAAGGGAACGGAAAACACTCCGGTGAATTTGACCGTGCTGCGCGACAAGAAAAAACTTAAGAAAGAAGTCATTCGCGGTTCCATTCCTGTTGAGTCGGTTTTGGCAGCTTACATGATTGATAAAACGATTGGATTTGTAAAAATTGAGCAGTTTTCGTTGGCTACGACTTACGAATTTCAAGAAGCAACAGCGAAATTGAAAGCACAAGGAATGAAAAAATTAATCATTGACCTTAGAAATAATGGCGGTGGTGTTTTAACGAGCGCAACAGATATTGCAGATGAGTTTTTAAAAGCTGGAATTCCAATCGTTGAAACAAAAGGAAAGCATGCAACTTCTTATACTTATCGTGCGACGTCAAAAGGTGAACTTGAAAACATTCAAGTGGCAATTTTGATAAATTCAAACAGCGCTTCTGCTTCTGAAATTTTAGCTGGAGCGATTCAAGATAATGATCGTGGTACAATTATCGGTCGCCGTTCTTTTGGGAAAGGTTTGGTTCAAGAAGATGTTATGTTGCGTGATGGAAGTAATCTTCGTTTGACAATTGCCCGTTACTATACACCAACAGGAAGATGCATTCAAAAACCGTATTCAGATGATTACGATGAATACATGCAAGATCATTTGGGTCGCTACGACAACGGTGAAATGTATAAAGTTGACTCAACTTTATTGGTCGATTCATTGAAGTACAAAACTCCTAAGGGAAAAGTGGTTTATGGTGGCGGTGGAATTATGCCAGACATTTTTGTCCCTTATGATACAACTGGTTCGACTTGGTATTATACGCAGTTGAGATATACCAACGTATTCACAACATTCGCCTTTGATTTTGTGCAAGGGAAACGCACGAAGTGGTCATCGACAACTGATTTCAAACGTAATTTTACAGTAAGCGATCAGGTCTTAAATCAATTGACAGCATTTGCTGTAAGCGAATATAAAATCAAACTGGATAAAAAGGAATTCAATACGAGTAAGAGGTTAATTTCTGAAGTATTGAAAGCAGAAATTGCGCGACAAATTTGGGTAGAGGAAGGCTATTTTGAAGTCTACAATGATTTCGACCCAGAAGTTCAAAGAGCAATCCGATTCTTTAAATAACGCACCATGCAAAGATTCATTCCATTAAATTATTTCAAACCGTTATATGATAATCATACAGACCTCCTTTCGGAAGAAGGAATGAAGGAGTTTTATGATCGCGTAACAGGAACTGAAGGAGAAGAACTTTGCAAACAATATCAGATTTCCCAAGTAGAGTTTGACTATTTTCTTTCTACCCTGAAAGTAGCAGAAAATGTCGTCTTTTACGGTTGGGTTTCTTATAATACTGCTCTTTTAAAGATGCTTACGGGTGATCAAAGAATTGACAATTACGAAGATTCTTTTGGTCATTTATTACATCAATTAGCAGAAGGATACCAGCGGTTTTTATCACCTTATTTGTCAGAGAATCTGTTGAAGTTTGCTGGGAATGAAAACCCTCAAATACTTGTACAATTGTTTTCCTTCATGCAATTATTAGACAAGGATCACAGGGCTGTTGTTGAAGCACAACTTTTTAGACCTATTTCAGATCGATTGGACGGATTAAAAGCGGAATTGAAACAGGTGGATTCAGAACAAGGATTAATTGACCTTTTGAAGCCACTTTGTTCTGATGAAATTATTGATTCTGTAAATTTTCTTTCACGTGCTTCCTATGCTTTGAAGTTGAATTATGTTGATCAACTCTTAAACTCACTTCGTTCAAAATCATGTACGATTCGTTTTGCAAATTGGGTATTAAAGCAAATGGAAAAGGTTGAACTGAATCGAGAACATGAATATAAAATTTTAGACTTGCGCCGTGAATTGCATTCAGGTGAATTGAAAGTTCAGAATCACGGAAAAGGAAGAACGCCAATTCGTTTGAAAAATATTGCGACAGCCGTTGCTTTGCTTTCAATTATTGGGCTTGTTATTTATATTATTGCCTTCAAGCCGTTCAGTAATATTGAAGAGCCAGAACTGAACAACGAAACATCGTTTAAGCAGTTTTCTAAAGAGGAGCGAAAACAAATTGATTCATTGTTGCGCCAAATAGATGGTAACATACGTCCGGAAGATTTGAATGTAGATCAAGCCGCTCCAATTATTGGAAATAGTTCTATGTTGACCTTGCGCGTCCCATTTGAGAATCAAAAAATGGAAGAAATCTATCAAGATTTAGTAAAAGATGCTGAAATTCAACTCCAAGGCTTGGCAGATTCTTGTTCAATAGCAACAGCTTTTGTTCAGCGAAAAGGATTGATTGATTTAGAGAAAAATAAAGGAAATGTTGCAGCGATGATGCGGAACGATTCTGAATTTGACGTGATCGTTTATGTCGCTGAGAAAAATAAAAATGGATCAGTCGCTTCACTTTTTTTAAAGAAAGGTGAAACGAAAATTTTCGAATTCAGTGAGGGAAATACGTTGATGGTGGTTGCAGGAAATTCGTTCCAAAAGTTTAATACGCCAAAAACAAGCGGAGCTGATTTACCGTCAAAAATCTACACACATCATTTCTGTGAAACAGACGCGAATTTTAGAGAATCAATAAATACGAGTTATAGTTTAACGACAGATAATTTGAAAAAAGTGAAATTTTTATTGACGGGTGACCAAAGTGGTTACTTTCATCTGTTGGACTTGAAAAACGTATTGGAAATAAATTAGATTGCAAAATGATATTATACAATGTTACAGTAAGTATTGACCCAGCAGTTGAAGCAGAATGGTTGGAGTGGATGAGAACAACTCACATTCCAGACGTAATGGCAACGGCTTGTTTTATTGAATCTCGCATTTGTCGTGTGCATGGAGAAGAAGAAGGTGGAGTTACTTTTGCAATAGGTTATGTTGCTCCTTCGCAGGAAAAATATGATGAATATGTGACAATTCATTCCGAGGCTCTTCAAGAAGAACACGGAACTAAATTTAACGGAAAGTTTGCTGCGTTTAGAACGCTATTAACCGTATTAGAGGAATTTAAGAAATGAGTGTAAAAGCAAAAAAACACCTCGGACAGCATTTTTTAACGGATAAAAATATTTGCGAAAAAATTGCAAAACAGTACCAAAACGATTGCAAACGCGTATTGGAAATTGGACCGGGAATGGGTGCGTTGACCTCTTATTTGTTAAATGATGGGCTAGATGTTTGGGTGATGGAAATTGACACCGAAAGTGTTGATTATTTAAAAGAGGTTTTTGAACGATTGGAAGGAAAGATTTTGGAAAAGGACTTTCTAAAAGTCAATCTTACAGATATTATGGGTGAAGAACCGTTTGGTGTGGTTGGAAATTTCCCTTACAACATTTCATCTCAAATTTTGTTCAAGTGCATCGAATACAGAAACCAGATTCCCGAAATTATGGGAATGTTTCAAAAAGAAGTCGCACAGCGTGTTGCCGAAAAACCAGGGTCGAAGCAATATGGAATATTAAGTGTTTTACTTCAAGCGTATTACGACATTGAATATTGTTTTACAGTGGATGAGCATGTGTTTAATCCACCGCCAAAAGTAAAGTCAGGCGTTATTCGTTGTGTTCGAAATTCACGCACGTCTTTGCCATGTGACGAAAAACTATTCAAACAAGTTGTAAAAATGGGCTTCAATCAACGCAGAAAGACCTTACGAAACTCTGTCAAACCATTGTTGAATGGAAACATACTAGATCATGAATATATGGCACTTCGCCCAGAAGTTTTATCCGTTGATCAATTTATAGAATTGACACAAATGATAGAAGCACTGAATAAGGATAATTCAAAAGAGAGCTAGTTTTTAGAGCAAGGTGTTTGGAATATTTAAAAAAATAGTTTTCTTTGTAATAACTAATAAATGAAATTATGACATTTTCTGAATTTTTCTGGGGTATTGGAGATCTTTTCACATGGTTGTTACATTATTTACAAGCTGATATGATTGGAAACATGTTCAACAACGCATTAATCGTTCTTGGATTTATTGGTTTCGGTATTTGGATGAACAAGCAACAGAAGTTTAATAAAGCTGCTGAATCAAATCCAGATCAATTGAAATAATTGAAAAGCAAACTATATTCAAGGCTATCTGAAAGGATGGCCTTTTTTTCTCGTTAGATATATATTGTATTGCGATTAAACTTAGCGCAAATTATAATCGTGAATGATTAATATGCTTTTCACAAATATGAAATGAAAATGGGGATAATGATAAGGATAATAAGTTTTTTTATATTTTTCGGAACGTTTTATAGCCATTCGCAAGGTTTGTCAACGGATTACGGGAATTATATTCCATGTAGTGGTCCAATTGCCTTGTATACTTTTGATTTTACAGCTACTGGTTCAAACACAATTACTCAATCAGGAATTAATATTGTAAATGCAGATAATCAATGTTGTAGTTTACCAACCAATAATGGCTGTCTCTTTTTCAATGTAATTGTCGATCCTGGTGCTACAGGGGTTAACTTTACTCAAACTGGAGCAGGCGGTTCTGTAGTCATCTATTATGATAATTGCGCTACGCAATTTGGAGCTAATGTTCCGATTTGTCTTAATCCAGCAAATGCTTACACAGACTCTGTCACAGGAGATCAATATCATCGGTTTATGTTTTGTCGAACCGGTCAAACAACGTATAGTTTTACATTTACTCAAATTATTCCGTCTTTCCCTCCAGATGTGGGTGTAACTGAAGGTTGTACAATTCCGCTTAGTGTTCAAGGTTTGGATCCAGCAACCATTACATGGACATCTATAGCTCCCGGAGCGACCGGAGCATGGGATAGTCTCCTCAATTGTACAAGTGGTTGCTTAGATGTTGTCGTTACCCCGACAACTGGCTCTCCATCCTCCGTTTCTTATCAAGTTTGTGGAAATTTGTCAGGAGCCTGTAATGGTCAACAGTATTGTGACACAGTCACGGTCACCATTTATCCAGACCTGTTCGCCTATGCAGGCCCAGATATGGCATTCTGTTTGGGATCCTTAGTGTCCCTAACATCTACTGGAACGGCTATAGGGGGAACACCAGCCTTTACGTATACATGGAATGGTATCAGTGGAAACGGCATTGGATTTAGTTACTCAACTGTTTCAGCTTCTAGTACGGCAACTGTCGATGTCACCCAAGCAGGAGTATATGTCTTGGTAATAACTGACTTAAATGGTTGCGCTACAGCATCCGACACGATGGAAGTCTTTGAATATGTGACTGATATTGAAACATATATTCCTTCAGGAAATGTCTCAGTATGTTATGATCCAACACCAACAATTACAATTAGTGGTTATGTAACGGAAACTGAAACTGGGGAATGGTCTTCGTCAAATGGAGGAACTTTTGGAACTGTCTCTATCACTAGTCCAGGAGCTGTTGCAGGTGTTGGACCGGCAGTATCAACCACTTGGACTCCTATTCCGGGAACAACAGGAGTCGTTACGCTAACATTGACTCCAACAAATAATGCAGGTTGTCCTATTACTCCAGCTACTGTAGATATTACACTAACTGATTTTACTTCTACATTATCTTTAGACCCAACAGATGTATCATGTTTTGGTTTTTCTGATGGTGAAGTTGATTTAACCGTTACTCCAGGCGTTCCTTCATATGCAACAGCTGGGTATGTCTGGACAACTCCCGACGGATCTGGATTAACAGGTGGCGCGGAAGATCAAACCGGATTAACAATTGGAACTTATCAAGTTGTTGTCACTGACATCAACGGATGCGTGGATTCAGTATCCACAACACTTACAGAACCTACACCACTTGTACAGGATGTAAGTTCCCCAACTTACCCAAGTGGAGATAACATCTCATGTTTTGGTTTTGATGATGGTTCTGTTGACTACACAATCAGTGGTGGTTCACCGGGCTATACCTTTGCTTGGGACAATGGATCAGCAACTGAAGACATCGGAACATTAACAGTAGGTACATACGCAGTAACAGTAACAGATATTAACGGTTGTGTTATTGACACAACAATTACACTTACAGAACCTACACCACTTGTACAGGATGTAAGTTCCCCAACTTACCCAAGTGGAGATAACATCTCATGTTTTGGTTTTGATGATGGTTCTGTTGACTACACAATCAGTGGTGGTTCACCGGGCTATACCTTTGCTTGGGACAATGGATCAGCAACTGAAGACATCGGAACATTAACAGTAGGTACATACGCAGTAACAGTAACAGATATTAACGGTTGTGTTATTGACACAACAATTACACTTACAGAACCTACACCACTT